>ERZ773075.245-NODE-245-length-47359-cov-58.151_pt1 | contig 47359 bp, 44 predicted proteins | sample MGYA00580614_ERZ773075 | MGnify/ENA primary metagenome ERZ773075 (study PRJEB29015, sample SAMEA2738021) | human oral metagenome | biome: human oral; feature: human-associated habitat; material: dental | place: China | collected 2043 ...
CCGATGCGGATGATGCCGCGCTCGTCGAGGTTGGCCAGGGTCTCCTCGCTGACGTTGGGGATGTCCCGGGTGATCTCCTCGGCGCCCAGCTTGGTGTCGCGGGCGTCGACCTCGTGCTCCTCGATGTGGATCGAGGTGAGCATGTCCTCGGCGACCACGCGCTGGGAGACAATGATGGCGTCCTCGTAGTTGAGACCCTCCCAGGTCATGAAGGCGACCAGGAGGTTCTGGCCCAGGGCCAGGTCGCCGTCGGCCGTGGCGGGGCCGTCGGCCAGGACCGAGCCGACCTCGACCCGCTCCCCCTCGGTGGCCACGACGCGCTGGTTGTAGCAGTTGCCCTGGTTGGAGCGGCGGAACTTCGCGACCTTGTAGACCTTCTCCGTGCCGTCGTCGCCCGCCACGCGCACGAAGTCCGCGCAGACCTCGGTGACGACACCGGCCTTGTCGGCCACGAGGACGTCACCGGCGTCGACGGCGGTGCGCCGCTCCATGCCCGTGCCCACCAGCGGGGCGTCGGGACGGATGAGCGGCACGGCCTGGCGCTGCATGTTGGCGCCCATGAGGGCGCGGTTGGCGTCGTCGTGCTCGAGGAAGGGGATGAGCGAGGTGCCCACCGACACCATCTGGCGCGGGGAGACGTCCATGAGGTCGACCTGGTCGGCCGCCACGAGCGCCGGCTCGCCGCCGGTGACCCGGCACAGGACATGATCCTCGGCGAAGTGGCCGTCGGGGGTCAGCTCGACATTGGCCTGGGCGATGACGTGGCGGTCCTCGTCGTCGGCCGTCAGGTAGTGGGTCTCGTCGGTGACCCGGCCGTCGACGACGACGCGGTAGGGGGTCTCGACGAAGCCGAAGGGGTTGATGCGCCCGAAGGTGGCCAGCGAGCCGATGAGGCCGATGTTGGGGCCCTCGGGGGACTCGATGGGGCACATGCGCCCGTAGTGCGAGGTGTGGACGTCGCGGACCTCCATGGAGGCGCGCTCACGGGACAGACCGCCGGGGCCCAGGGCGCTCAGACGGCGCTTGTGGGTCAGGCCCGCCAGCGGGTTGTTCTGGTCCATGAACTGGCTGAGCTGGGAGGTCCCGAAGAACTCCTTGATGGCCGCGGTCACGGGCCGGATGTTGATGAGGGTGTTGGGCGTGATGGCCTCGACGTCCTGGGTGGTCATGCGCTCGCGCACCTGGCGCTCCATGCGGCTCATGCCGGTGCGCACCTGGGACTGGATGAGCTCGCCCACGGCGCGGATGCGGCGGTTGCCCAGGTGGTCGATGTCGTCGTACTCGACGGCGACGTCGATGATCTCGCCGTCGTGCACGCCCTCGACGCTCTGGGCCCCGGCGTGCAGCGCCAGCAGGTACCTGATGGCGGCGACGACGTCCTCGATGCGCAGCACCGAGTCGGTCAGGGGGGCGTCCAGGCCGAGCTTCTTGTTGATCTTGTAGCGGCCGACCTTGGCCAGGTCGTAGCGCTTGGCATTGAAGTAGAAGTTCTCCAGCAGGGTGCGACCCGCCTCGACACTCGGCGGCTCGCCCGGACGGATCTTCTTGTAGATGTCCAGGAGGGCGTCGTCCTGGGTGGTGACCTTGCGGTCCTCGTCCAGGGCGGAGGTCAGCGCCGGGTAGTCCTTGAACTCCTGGCGGATCTCGGCCTCGTCCATGCCCAGGGCGAGCAGGAAGACGGTGATGTCCTGCTTGCGCTTGCGGTCCACGCGCACGGCCACGTGGTCGTTCTTGTCGATCTCGAACTCGAGCCAGGCGCCGCGCGAGGGGATGAACTTGACGTTGTAGACGTACTTGTCCGTGGCCTTCTCGGTGGTGCGCTCGAAGTACACGCCGGGCGAGCGCACGAGCTGGGAGACGACGACGCGCTCGGAGCCGTTGACGATGAAGGTGCCCTTGTCCGTCATGAGCGGGAAGTCGCCCATGAAGACCGTCTGGGACTTGATCTCACCGGTGGAGAAGTTCTCGAAGTCCGCCACCACGTAGAGGGGGGCCGAGTAGGTGAGGTCCTTCTCCTGGCACTCCTCGGCCGTGTACTTCGGCTCCTCGAAGCGGTGGTCGTGGAAGGACAGGGCCATGGTCTCGCCGAAGTCCTCGATCGGGGAGATCTCGTCGAAGATCTCCTCCAGACCGGAGGTCTCGGGCAGGGAGCCCGGGCGCTTGGCGTTGGCGGCGTCCACGCGCGCACGCCACTTCTCGTTGCCGACGAGCCAGTCGAAGCTCTCGGTCTGAAGGGCGAGAAGGTTGGGAGCCTGCATGGGCTCGGCGATCTTCGCAAAATTGATACGACGCGACGCGGTACGTGCGGCGATGTCAGCGGCGGTGGGTGCAGAGGTGCGCGAGGCAGCCAAAGGGGATCCTTCCCTCATCTCGGGGATCACACTGCGTCCGCAGCAGTACGTGCGATACCGTCTTCCCGGCGAGGCCCCAGCGATTGGCGCCGAAGCCCTGACGGTGCGACCGAAGCCAGTACACACAATGGACGCAAAGCGCTAGCGTACACGTCCGATACACCACGGGCTACGCCCGAAGGAGCATCGGGTCTTGCGATTCGCACCACAGTCACGCATACTGCCCCGTCCCGCCCACCCGGATCCCGCCCCGGAGCCTCACGGCACCAGCGCCCCCTCGAGCACGGCGCCCCGCAGTCCGGCTCCCCGCAGCTCCGGCACCGCGAACCGGGCCCCGTTCACGTGATGCGAACGGGGCCCGGTCGGTGTCGAGAGCCTCGGTCTCAGTCGGTCCTCGAAGGAGCCGGAGGCGGATGGCCCGCCCCGAAGCCGAGTGGCCGAGGGGACGGGGAGGGGGTCACTTGAGGGTGACGGTGGCGCCCGCGCCCTCGAGCTGGGCCTTCGCCTTCTCAGCGGCCTCCTTGTTGGCGCCCTCGAGGACGGCCTTGGGGGCGCCGTCGACGAGCTCCTTGGCCTCCTTCAGACCGAGGGAGGTCAGGGCGCGCACCTCCTTGATGACCTGGATCTTCTTGTCACCGGCGGCCTCAAGGATGACGTCGAACTCGTCCTTCTCCTCCTCGGCGGCGGCCTCGCCGGCCGCGCCCGGAGCGGCTGCGACGACGGCGGCGGCCGGAGCGGCTGCGGTGACGTCGAAGGTCTCCTCGAAGGCCTTGACGAACTCGGACAGCTCGAGAAGGGTGAGGTCCTTGAACTGCTCAATGAGCTCTTCGGTGGTCAGCTTCGCCATGGTGGGCGTTCCTTCCTGCAAAACGGGTCCTGCACTGTCGCATGGCAGCTCTTGTCAGCACAGTCAGCACAGGGTGTGTGTGATGGTGATTGACGCGCGCGGCCTCAGGCCGCGGTCTCCTGCTTCTCGCGCAGGGCGTCGACAGTGCGGACCGCCTTGGAGGCGGGCGCGGCGAAGAGGTACGCGGCCTTGGACAGCGACGCCTTCATGGCGCCCGCGGCCTTGGCGAGCAGCACCTCGCGGGACTCGAGCGAAGCAAGTCTGTCGACCTCGGCGGCGTCCATGACGTTGCCGTCCATGACGCCGCCCTTGACGACGAGGTTCTTGTTCTCCCTGGCGAAGTCACGCAGCGCCTTGGCGGCCTCGACCGGCTCGCCGGTGACGAAGGTCAGGGCCGTGGGGCCCGTGAAGTCGCCCGCGAGCGCCTCGAGCCCGACCCGTCGGGCGGCGATCGCGGCCAGCGTGTTCTTCACCACGGCGTACTCGGCGTTATCGGCGAGAGAGCGACGCAGCGCCCTGAGATCGGCGACGCTCAACCCGCGGTACTCGGTCAGCAGGACAGCGCCGCAGGAGCGGAACTTGTCCGCCAGGTCGGCAACAGCCGCTTCCTTGTCAGGCCGTGCCATGGGCCCTCCTTCCGTGGTCTGCCGCAGGCGCCCGGCGCCCTTCATCGAAAAGCCCCGCGCCGGTGGGCACGGGGCTCGCGCTCCTCATTCGGAGTGGACTCGTCTCTCACCTGCGCGGGCTCCGACTCTGCGATTCCGTGACGACTCAGCGGCGAACACGCGGCGTCGGACTTGGCCCCACCGGGGTGGGGGACCTGCGGTCTTTGGCGAGCGATAGATTACAGGTTGCCGGGGACGAAGGCGCAAGCGCTCAGAGGCTCCGACGACAGTGCGTTCGGTCACGCCCGCCTCGCCCAGACCGGGCCGGCGCCCCATGACATGGGGGCGAACGCCCCTGCCCCGGCCCGATCCCCCCTCCCTAGCCTCCGAACATGACGACGACACCGATCTGGTCGACGACGCCGGTAGGCGGGCTCCCCCGCCTCACCATCGACGGGGAGGACACCGGCACGCCGCTGTGGATCGCGCGCACCCGCCGGCAGCGCAGCAAAGGACTGCTCGGCACCGACGGCATCGACGGCGCCCTGTGGATCCCCCGCTGCAACTGGGTGCACTGCCTGGGCATGCGGTACGCGATCGACGTCATCCACGTAACCCGTCCCGGCAGAGTGCTGGGCGTGAGGCCCCTGCGCCCCGGCCGTATCGGACTGCCGCACCCGCGTGCCGCCGCCGTCGTCGAGATGGTGCGGGGCGGAGCCGCCCGCCTGGGCATCCGCACGGGCAGCATGCTGTCGTCCCTGCCCGCCCCGCCGACGGTGGGGCCGTGGATACGACCGCCCGAACTCGTCCGACTCGTCTGAGAGGCATCCCCATGTCGGTGTTCCATCCTTGGGTCCTGGCGACCGTGGCCGCGTGCTCGGTGGCGCTCGTGGCCGGCCCGGTATCGGCGTGGACGCGCCGTTACGTTCGCGATCCCCTCGGGCACGACGACAGGGGCAGCGGCATCGACCGCCCCGAGGACCGAGAGCGCTCCGAATACTCGACGCCGCCCCGCCCCGGCCTTCTGGCCATCGTCCCGCAGAGCCTGCTCTCGCTCGCGCTCTGCGGATTCTGCGCGTGGTGGGGCATGACGGCGGACGTCATGGGCGCGGCACTCGTCGCCGTCCCCGTCTACGCCCTGCTGACGAGCGCCGCCTGCGTCGACGCCGTCGCCCACCTCCTGCCCAACCGCCTCCTGGGGGCGACGGCGGCATGGCTGTCGGCCTGCGGCGTCGTGGCCGTCGTCGCCCATCCCGGGAACGCCCACGCGGCGCTCCGGGCGGCGCTGTGCGCGCTCGGGGCGGGAGCGACCGGCCTGCTGCTCGCACTGGCGCCCTCCGGCCTGGGGCTGGGGGACGTCAAGCTCTGCACGGTCATCGGTCTCTGGCTGGGCTGGTACGGCGTACTACCGCTCACCCTCGGTCTGTGCGCCGGGGTCGCCCTCGGCGGACTCGCCGCCATTTTTCTTCTCATCACTCGTCGCGCCGGGCGGAAGGATCCCATGGCCTACGGTCCGCACCTCATCGCGGGCGCCCTGATGAGCTGGCCCCTGGCCGCCGCCTGACGAGGAAGAACGTCAGCATAATATTCGTCCGGATGATCCGAACCGCCTGGACCATCCGGATCATCCTCATTTCCCGGATCATCGCCGACTGGACGAATCCCGCACCGGGAACCCGATTCCCGACCGTCTCGGACCACCGCCATCGCACCGCGGACCGGCTGCACCGATCGGTGCGCTCGTTCGCACCAGCATGCGGAAAAGTGCGAGAGGATACTATTCTCATCGAATAGATCATCGTCGCATCGGCGAAGCATTGAATCGATCCACGTCGCATAAGGCCAGTCGAATACATGGGCACCTGTACCCATGGCACAAGAAAAGCGCCCGGCCTACCTTACTCATTACAGGCGGAGCCGTTCACCAGGACAACACGGCGCACGCCTCGATAATCGATTCCCAGTTGATTCGATAATTGACGACACAGGAAGTCCCTCCCGAATGCTTGTGCTCACCGGCTCCCAGTCCCCGGCCGATACGGCCGGCGAGCAGGACGCGCTTCAGGCCATCGACGCGCTCGAGGCCCTGGGCCCCGCTCCCGCCCTCCTGCTGTGCCGCGTCGGCGACGACGAGCGCGCTGCCCGGCTGATCCGCGCGGCTCTGAGCCGGGGCGCGCCGGGTGTACTGCCAGTGGACGAGCCCGAGACCCGCTTCAGGGTGCTCGCCCACTGCCTGCGCCCGCTCAGTCCCCGAGCGCTCGGCCAGGCTCCGGTCGTCATCGACGCGCTGCGCCCCGTGCTGCGCACCCGTGTCGTGCTCACATCGGTCAGGAGGGTCGCCATCCCCTCCCCGTCCGTCTGGCAGCACGCGCGAAGCATGCTGCCCGGGGCCCGCTTCGAACTGGATCTGAATCGGAACCGCATCACCAGGATCAGCGGTCCCGCGTGGGTCGCCCCCGCGCCCGGGCGCATGGGCGTCTGGGCGGCCGATGACGAGAAGGGGCGGGTCACCGCGGACCTCGCTCGGCTCGGACTCCGCCGCGAACGCCTTCAGCGGGCATCCCGGCGATGGCCGGCGAAGGCGTGGGCGGAGATGACGGTGCTCGACGCGGATCCCGCCCCGCTCGTCACCGAGGCGCTCGCCCGCGTCGCCCGAACGAGCTGCCCCCGCTGCGGCCGGATGTCCCTTCCAGCGGGATGCCTCATGTGCGGCACATGGCCGTATGCGGATCCTCCCGGGCCCGCACCGGCTCCCGCACCGCATCCGCAGCGCCCTCCTCGACCCCGTCCAGCGAAGGAGATCCGATGAATCCGCGTCAACGACGAGGAGTTCTGCTCATCCTCGTCACAGTCCTCGGGGCCGTCGTCACCTTCGGAGCCGTCTTCAACTACGTCCAGTCCGTCTCCTCGCAGGTCGGCCCCAGGACCACCGTGCTGGAGCTGTCGAAGGATGTGACCGAGCTGCAGGAGATCACCGCGGCCGACGTCACCGCCGTGCAGGTGCCCGAGCGCTGGGCCCCGAAGGACGCCGTCCACGACCTGTCCGATGTCCAGGGCGAGGTCGCCGCCGCCTCCTACCGACGGGGCGCCGTCCTCCAGACCAGCATGCTCCAGGATCCGCCCCAGCTGACGGAGGGCTATCGCGAGGTGACGATCATGGTCGACGCCGAGACCGGCGTGGCCGGCAGGATCGCATCCGGCTCTCGCGTCGACGTCGTCTCCACCCTGCAGGACCCCGGAACCGATCAGCAGTCCGCTCACGTCATCATCCAGAACGCGCTCATCACCAACGTCGGTGTCGCCACCACGGTGGAGGACGAGAACTCCTCCGGCGACTTCACCGAGGCGCAAGCCGTGCCCGTGACCTTCGCCCTCACCCCGGATGACTCGCTCAAGCTCGCCTACGCCGAGAGCTTCTCCAAGAAGGTGCGCCTTCTTCTGCGCCGCGACGGCGACAACGGCTCCGTCGGCGATCCCGAGTACTCGGCGCCGGCGGGCACCCCCACCGCCAACGGAGGTAATCAATGACACAGTACGTGTTGACCGACGACGAACAGGTCCGCATCCAGGTCACCGCCGCCATCGCGGAGGCGGAAGGCCTCGGCGAGGTCGTGGCCGTGGACTCCCCCGACCGCCTGCGCGAGTCCCTGCGCGCCGGCAGCGCGTCCTGCGTCCTCGTGGACGAGGCTCTCGGGGGCGTCTCCGCTCTGGCCGTCACGCAGGAGATCTCCCGCTCCCATCCGCTCACCCCGGTCGTCCTGCTCTCCCGCGGCCGGAGCGTCGAGGTTCTCACCGCCGCCATGGACGCGGGAGCGCGCACCGTGCTCGCCGTACCGCTCTCCCTGGAGGAGCTGAACAGTCGTCTCCAACCGGTCCTGGCCTGGTCGCAGGCGGTCCGCAACGAGGCGGGCTCCCACGACGATCCCGGCGCTCACCGCCTCGGCAGCGTCACCGCCATCGTCGGAGCCAAGGGCGGCGTCGGCGCCTCCACCGTCGCGCTCATGACCGCGGCCCAGCTGGCGCGGCGCACCCGCACCTGCCTGGTGGACCTCGACGTGCGCGGAGGAGATCTCGCCGCCATGACGGGTCTGTCCGCGCGACGCTCGATCGCGGACCTGGTGGACATCGCCGCGGAGGCGAGCTCCCGGGAGCTCTCGGAGGTCATGTACCCGCTGCCGGGCGGAATCGCCCTGCTGCCCGCACCGGATCATGGAGAGATGGGCGAGGCGGTGACCGAGACCGCCACCCGCCAGGTCATCTCCGTGCTGCGCTATCAGTTCGACCACGTCGTCCTCGACTGCGGCGGGCGCCTGGACGACGTCCTGGCGATGGCGCTCGACTCGGCCGATCGGGTCCTCATCGTGGCGACTCCCGACACCCCGGCCGTGCGCTCCGTGCGCCGGCTGACGGACGCGCTCCACCGGCTCGGCATCGCCCACGGGCGCTCCATGGGCCTCATCGTCAATCGCAGTGGCCGCCGGCGCGAGATTCAGCCCAGGACGGCGGCGAAAATGGCGGCGGTTCCGCTGATCGTCAGCATCCCGGACCTGACGACGCGAATGGAGATGACGGTCAACTCGAACGCGCTGCTCACGACGGAGGTGCCGCCCCTGGCCAAGGCCGTGCGCTCCATCACGGGCACGATCCTGGCCGAGCGGGCAGGCGCATCGACGTCGCCCTCGCCCGAGCCGGAGGAGGAGGCCCGGTCGTCGCCCCGACGGCGCAGAGGAGGAAAGGGAAGGCACTGGCGCGAGCGCTCCGACGAGGGCCAGGTCACGGTGGAGTTCCCCGTGGTCTTCGCCCTCGCCACAGCAGCGCTCCTTCTGTGCGTGCAGCTCCTCGGCTACGGGATCTCCTCCATGCTCGCCAACAACGCCGCCGAGGAGGCGGCTCGCGACTACGGCATCGGCATGAGCGCCGAGGAGGTCCGCCGGGACGTCGCCGACCATCTTCCCGATGCGTACGACTCGAGCATGACCATCACTCGGCACCCCGACGACACGGTCACCGTCGCCCTGCCGGTGCCCTCCGTCGTCGAGCTCCGCACGTCCGCCGAGGCCGGGATCGTCCGGGAGGGGCGATCATGACCGCCCCGTCATCGCAACGCCTGCTGCACGGGCTGCGCCGCGTCGAGCGCGGCGCCCTCGACATCGAGCTCGCCGGCTTCATCCCGGTCCTGCTCGTCGTCCTGCTTCTCCTCCTTCAAGGCTTCCTGGCCATCTCCACCGTGACCTCCACGAGCGCGGCCGCCCGCGACGGCGCTCGCGCCGCCATGCTCGGGCGATCCGCCACGGCCGCCGTGGAGCGGTCCCTGCCGGACTGGGTCGCGCTCGAGTCGGTCACGGACAGCTGCGGTTCGGAGCACTGCGTGCGGGTGACGGCACGGGTTCCGATCGGCCTGCCGGCCTTCACCACCAGGCACGTCACCGTGACGCGAACGGCCTACTTCCCGGAGGACTGACATGGCGCTGAGAGATCGCACGGCCTCGCCCGCCGCAAGAGGGCATCCGGTGGCGAGCAGCAGGGAGGAGCTCGTCACCCGGTATCGGGCCCGTCTGCTGGAGGAGGTCGACCTGGAGGAGGTGACCGGGCTCGATCTCCCCCAGCAGCGAGCGCGGCTGGAGCGAATGCTCTCCCGGCTCCTGTCCCTGGAGGGGCCGGTCATGTCGCCCCGGGAAAGAACGTGGCTCGTCACACGGGTCGTCGATGACGCCGTCGGCCTCGGTGTGCTCGAGCCTCTGGTGGCGGACCGCAGTGTCACCGAGATCATGGTCAATGGCGCGGACGACGTCTTCGTGGAGCGCGCCGGCAGGATCGAGCGGGTCCCCACCCGGTTCGCCTCCGAGGCGGATCTCTACCGGCTCATCGACCGCGTCGTCTCCTCGGTCAATCGCCGTGTGGATGAGTCGAGCCCCATGGTGGACGCCCGCCTGCCCGGGGGTGAACGCGTCAACGTCATCATCCCGCCACTCGCCCTGGATGGGCCGACGATCACGATCCGCCGCTTCCCCCAGCCCTTCCACCTCGCGGATCTCGTGGCTCGCCGCAGCCTGCCTCAGCAGGCCGCGGATCTTCTCGGCGCCCTGGTGGCGGCGAGGCTCAGCATTCTCATCTCGGGCGGAACCGGTTCCGGCAAGACCACCTTCCTCAACGCCCTCTCCGGCACGATCCCGGAGCACGAGCGCATCATCACCATCGAGGACGCCGCCGAGCTCTCGCTGCAGCAGCCCCACGTGGTGCGTCTGGAGGCGCGCCCTGCCAACATCGAGGGACGCGGTCAGATCGCCATACGCGACCTGGTGCGCAACTCCCTGCGCATGCGTCCGGATCGGATCATCGTCGGAGAGGTTCGCGGAGGTGAGACCCTGGACATGCTCCAGGCCATGAACACCGGGCACGAGGGCTCGCTCACCACGGTGCACGCGAACTCCCCGGTGGACGCGCTCAGTCGTCTGGAGACACTCGCCTCGATGTCGGACGTCGCCCTCCCGGTGGAGACCGTGCGCGACCAGATCAACGGCGCCATCGACGTCATCGTCCAGCTGGAGAGGGACTCCTCGGGGGTGCGCCGGGTCAGCGGCATCGACGCGGTCACGTCGCAGCGTCGAGAGGCGTATGCGACGTGCCCGATCCTGCACTACGTCCGTGCGACTCGCCGCGGCGAGGGGAGCTTCGAGTTCGGCGGGATCCCGGGAGCCATGGCACGACGAGTACTCCAGCACGGCCAGTCGCTCCCGGAGGAACTGACGGGAGCAGCAGCATGAACGGCATCGGGGTCATCCTCCTCAGCACAGCGGTGACGATCGCCGCCGGCGCCGCCGCGGTGCTGTCATTGGGGACCGGCGCTGAGCGCGCCGCTCGGGTCGCGCAGAGCCTGGGGGCGGCGGAGAGCTCCCGTCGAACCAGGCCGACGGGCCTCCTCCTGGCACCGCTGCGGCGGTCGCCCCTCGGCCGCGCGCTCCGCAAACGGCTCACCGGGGCCGGACTCGACTGGGATCCGGCGGGCACCGAGCTGATCCTCGCAGCCGGCATCATCATCGTGTTCCTGGGAACGCGTCCGTTCATCGGACGAATCGCGGGCGGCGTCCTGGCGGCCGCAGTGCCGCTTGCCTTCTCCCGGTGGATGCAGCGCCGCGCGGCCCGGCGCACCGAGCACTTCATCGCCCAGCTCCCGGATGTCTCCCGGCTCCTGTCCAACGGCACCTCGGCGGGAATGTCCGTGGAACGGGCCCTCGGAATGGCGGCGGCGGAGGTTCCGGAGCCCGCGAGGACGGAGCTGAATCGAGTGGTCGCCCAGCTCGGACTGGGATGGGCGCTGGACGCCTCCCTGACCGACCTCTCGGAGCGGATGCCCTCGCGCGAGCTCGACGTCCTCGTGCGCACCATCATCATTCAGTCCAGGTCCGGCGGCACCCTGGTCGCCGCCCTGCAGGAGATCGCCTTCGCCCTCGAGGACCGCAAGCAACTGCACCGCGAAGTGCGCACCGCGATTCTCGGCTCGGCGGTCAGCGGCTACATCGTTCCCGTCATGGGCGTGGGGTGCGTCGTACTCCTCAATCTCATGAAACCGGGCGTCCTCGACGACATGGCCTCCTCCCTCATCGGTCGACTCGTCCTGCTGGCCGCCCTCGTCTTCTTCGGCCTCGGCGCCCTGCTCATCAAGACCGTCTCACGGGTGGAGGTGTGACATGATCGCCCTCAGCGCGGGCCTCCTCGCCGCGTGCTTCGTGCTCGCGGTCGCCAACGGCATTCGAATGATCCGGGATGACGGCACGGGGCACATGGCCGGTCCCGCGACCGAAACCGGCGGGACGGGCGGAACGGATGAGTCGGTCGGGACCGACGCGCACCGACGCGAGGGCGTCTTCGTCAGGTTCATCGACGCCCTGGGGCTGCGGGGGCAGCAGGTGCTTCGCCGTCTCTACGGGCCGGTGCGCCTGAGCACGCTCAACCAGCGGCTCAGGAGCGCCGGCAACCCGGAGGGCCTGCATCTCGACCTGTTCATTCAGCGCGAAGCGGGTTTCGTCCTGCTCAGCACGGGCCTGCTGCTCGTCTTCGTCCTGCTGGATCAGCCGGTCCTCGGAGTCGTGATCGCCATCATCTTCTCAGGATGGATGCAGCTGTGGCTCGCCCAGTCTCTTCGCGGCCGGCAGAGGAGGATCAACCAGGACCTGCCCGACTTCCTCGACATCCTCGCAGTCGCCGTCCGTTCCGGACTCCCGTTTCGAAACGCGCTGGAGCGCGTCTGCGAGCGCTTCGAGGGACCGGTGTCCGAGGAGATGACCACCGCTCTCCACGAGATGCGTCTGGGGGTATCCCGGCGAGACGCCTTCTCCGCGGTCAGGAGGCGGAGCCGCTCGGACAGCATCGACACCTTCGTCACGGCCCTCCTCCAGTCCGAGGAACTGGGGACCCCGATCGGCGACGCCCTGCAGGCGATCGTCAAGGAGATCAGACGCGAACGCGCCGAGCAGGTGCGCCGTGATGCCGCCAAGGCCTCGCCGAAGGTCTCGCTCGTCGCCACGATGACCATGCTGCCGGGCACGATCATCCTCATGACGGGCGGCATGCTGTACGCCAATCGAGACGTCTTCGCCCGCATCTTCGGTGGTTGACGATGACGTCTCAGACAACGATCGTCCGGCTGCCCTTGGCGCAGGAGATACGGGACCGCAGCATGTCCGGTGCCGTAGGACTCATCTGCGACGTGAGGCTGGGCATCCTGCTCACCTGCGAACTGATTCTCATAACGAACGGCACCTCGATCCCGTCGATCGTCTCCCTCTTCGTGACGATGAGTCTGAGCTGGATACTGCTGCGAACCGTACGGCGAGCCCCGGCCGTGGCCAGCTGGGGCCGGCTCTTCCCCTGCACGGACCTCATCGTCACCGGAGCGCTCGTCTTCACCCTGTCCGACGCCTTCAACGGCGCATACGCGCTGACCATCGCCTACATCCTGACCTCCGCGCTGCTGATCGGCATCATCACGAGCGCGACCTGGGCCGCCGTGTGGACGACCGGCATCCTGACCATTCTCATCATGATGAGGCCGAGCCACGCGCCGCTCCCGTCGGCGATCTCGATCATCTCGATCCTCGGCATCGCAGCGGGCGTCCTCCTCGGCAATCGTCTGTTCGTTCAGCTCCAGGAGGTCGGCAGGCTCACCGCCGAGGCCGCCGCCGCCCGTGCCGAGGAGCGCGCTCTCACCGAGCGCCTGACGATCGCCCGGGACCTCCACGACTCGCTGGCGAAGAGCATCCACGGCATCAGAATGCTCGCCGAGACCCTCGACGACTCGCTGCACACGACGGATCATGAGGACGCCGTTCTCAGTCGCACCCTCTTCGAGTCGGCGGACGAGGCCAGCCGGGAGGCTCGCCTGGTCCTGGACGGCCTGCGGATCAGCGGCGAGAACGACGCCGTGGGAGCCCTCGCCGAGGAGGTCGCGCGCTGGAGCGCCCGAACCGGCATTGCAGCGGTCCGCGCCGACTCCGAGTCGGCACCGCGCCTGCCGTGCTCGCCGGAGGCGATGTGGCAGCTCCAGCGCGTGCTCGGAGAGGCGCTCACCAATATCGAGAAGCACGCCCGGGCCACCACGATGCGCTTCTCCACCCGGACGGAGGGGGACCGGCTGCGCATGGAGATCAGCGACGACGGCGTCGGACTCGACACGGACGGCGGTGAGCCCCTCCTTCCCGAGGGGCACTACGGCCTCACGGGGATGCGCGAGCGCGCCGAGGCCCTCGGCGCCGAGCTGAGCATCGAGTCGCACCCGGAGCCCGGCATCGGACTACGGACACGGCTGCTCGTCCCACTGACATCGCTGACGACCACCCGGGAGGCACGAACGTGAAGATCATGATCGTGGATGACAACGCCATCGTGCGCGCGGGTCTTCGGGCGGTGCTCACGCGGGTGGACTCGGTGACGGAGGTGGTCGAGGCCGAGGACGCCTTCGCGGCCCTGGAGACCGCCGCCTCCGAGTCGCCGGAGATCGTTCTGCTGGACATCTCGATGCCGGGGCGCAGCGGCCTGGACATCCTCCCCGAACTCGTCGACCGCATGTCCGTCGTCATGCTCACGTCGTTGAAGGATCCAACGCTGATCCGACGAGCGATCGACGCCGGCGCACGGGGGTACCTGGTGCACGGCCAGCTGGGCGTTAACGAGGTCGCCGGTGCCATCGAGACCTGTCGGCACGGCGGACTCGTCCTCGGCCGGGAGGCGGCCGAGGTCGTGCTCCACCCCTCCGACGCCAACCGCCCCAACCCCCTGCGCGAGCATCTGACCGAGCGGGAGGCCGAGATCCTCGACCTCGCGGCCGGGGGCCTGTCGAATGCGGAGATCGCGTCCCGGCTGTACCTGTCCGAGCGGACCGTCAAGAACTATCTCAATGCCGCCTATCCCAAGATCGACGTCCATAACCGTGCCGAGGCGGTCTCCGCCTGGCTGGGGCGGAATCAAGGGCGCTGATCGAGGCGCCCGCCCCTGCGCCCCGGGGCGGGGGCCCGCCTACTTTTCATTCCGTCAGCAGGACGCAGCCGGCCCACCGGCTCCATCCCATTACACGGAGGTCATGATGAACAACAACTCCCTGCTCCGCCTTCAGGTCCGCATTCAGCAGGCATGGACCGACCTGCGCGACAGCGAGCGCGGTCAGACGATGGTCGAGTACGCGGGCATCGGCCTGGTCGTCGTCGCCCTCGTCGCGGCCGCGGCCGCGGCCGTGAGTGGCCAGGAGAAGTCCATCGGACAAGCGATCACGAGCAAGATCTCGCAGATCATCGGGTCGATCAAGACAGGCGGGGAGTGAGCTCCCCCGCGAGAGAGTGACACGGGCAGCGCGGCCAGGCGCATCTGGAGGGGACGGATGCACCTGGCCGCGCATCGCTCTTCCACCTCATACGCCCTCCGCATACGCCCTCCGCATACCCCCTCCGAATATGCCCACCGCATATTCTCACGGCACATATTTACAGCACATACCCCTATCGCGTCATGCAGGACTGACCTATGATGAAGCACCATCCAGCGCTGGCGAACGGCGCGCACTCCCACCGGATCCGCGAGGACGAGCGGGGCAGCATCTCCCCCTATCTCTGCATCGCCTCCGGACTTCTCACCATGGTCGCGCTGCTCGTCATGCTCAGCCTGGGCGACGCCACCCTTCACCGGCGGGACGCGAGCAATGCGGCGGACTCCGCCGCGCTGGCCGCGGCCGGCGCCTGGGCCGACTCGATCGAGTCGGCGTACGACGACGCCGTCGGCGCCGGCAACGCGGACGACCTGTGGGGCGGGGTCGGGAACAGCGTGGGATCGTACGCGGGGCCGAAGGCGAGAAGAGCGGCGGAGACGTACGCCTCGCGCAACGGGGCCACGGTTACCGCGTACTCCGTCAATGCGACCAGGAGAACCATCACCGTCGCCGTGGAGACGAACTCCGCCGTCGAGGGCGTCGACGAGAGGATGACCGCCGAATCGACCGCGGAGATCGTCCTCGGGAACGGCGTCTGCCTCAAGGGCGGCAAGATCGGATTCACGATGGACGGCCGGTGCGTCGCCAAGCGCCCCGATGAGGATCCCGCGCCCGAGTCCACCCCCTCGCCCTCCCCGACCACCGCCCCGTTCAAGGTGCCCGATGGCATGAGCGAACACGCGAGGGTCACCACCAGGCTGGTGTCCTGACCCCTCACGCACCGGCCGGGGATCCCTCACCCGCTCCATCCGTCGAATCCCACCATCTCCACTGTCCTCATCATCATCGTCATACTCATCAGGGGGATATCGTGCCCACCGCCGCTTCACGCCCGCTGCTCGCCGTCGTCGTCGGGCTCGCCCTGCTCTCCGGCTGCAGTGGCGGGCCCGGGGCCGACGACGCCTCCTCGGAGAGCGCCACCCCCTCGGACGCACGGGCCGCCGGAACGCCCTCCGCCCTCACGCCCGCGCACGGGCTCACCCTGACCATGCCCGCCGACCTCGTCTCCGACGACCAACCCGCGAAGGGCTCGAACGACAAGTCGCGCGTCGACTACTACGTCCAGGACGAGTCCGCCCCCGCCGTCATCGACGTCGAGTACTACACCGAGAGCTCCCGGACGGCGTCCAGCATCGCCTCCCTGGACAAGGAGGCCTACGCGGAGGACGGCATCATCGTCACGCCCGCTCCGACGACCGTCGAAAACTCCCCCGACGCGTACACCTACGCCTGGGAGCAGAGCACCGCGCCCCCGTGGGACGAGACGGCGCCCGCGATCGACCTGTCCTGCCAGGCGAAGACGGCCGATGGCCCCGATGGTTACGCCTACGGCGTCTACGTCTGCTCGCCCAAGGGCAATCAGCGGAGCATCGACGCCATGCAGGCCGTGCTCGACTCCATGTCCATTAGCGGGTCCTGACCGGACTCCCCTGCGGATCCGGGCGCCGGTGCCGCAGGGCGCATTCCGGGGCGCCCGCCCCTTCGCCGTCGCGCACCGGCGCGATTCACTGCCGACAGCACCGACAGCAAGCGCAAGGAGATCCGATGAGCCCTCGCAGGAAATCGCTGCAGCAAGAGCACGGGCAGACGCTCACCGAGCACGCCGGGATCGGACTGGTCGTCGTCGTTCTGCTCCTGGTGGTCGCCGGCGGAATCACCGTGGCCTCCGGGGACGGAATCGGCCAGGCCATCGTCTGCAAGATCGCTCAGCAGATCCGCTCCGTCGCCGGGGGATCGTACGAGTGCCCCTCGAGCAGCAATCCCTATGCCGCGAATCCCGCTGCGGTTCCCTCGAAGGTCCAGGAGACCACTAAGTCGACGTCCGCGGGCGTGAAGCTGATCAAGGTGACCGGCGACGTGAGCGATGGCTCCTCGGTCAGGAGGACGACGTACGCCGACGGCTCCGGCAGCCGTCAGTACAGCAAGACGATAGAAGGGTCCGTCGGCTACTCCTTCGGCACAGGCCATTCGAAGAAGAAGAAGAAGGAGAAGGCCGTGGAGAAAAGTGGAGAAAAATCCGGAGGCGGTGACAAGACCGAGAAGAAGGGCGATGGGGACCCCTTCAAGATCTCCCTCGAAGGCTCGGTGAAGGCATCCGGAACCATCACGACAACACAGACCTATAAATGCGACACCCCTCACCACATCTCGTGCTCCGAATTCGACAAGCAGAATCGGGCCGCGACCAAGGAACGACTCCGCGACCAGGGGATAGGCCGTTTCAAAAGCGGCGACAAGACCATCAAGCAGACTCCCGACACCACCTCCAGGGCCTGGACCGTCAAATTGTCAGGCGACGCCACCGTCAGCGCCGAAGTAAAGGAGAAGAAGGAGAACACGCATAAGAGCAAGAGCAAGAACGAAAAGAGCAAGAAAAAGGAAAAGAAAGAGAAAAAGAACAAGAAAGGCAAGAAGAACAAGAGAGACGAGAAGAACGAGAAGGAGGAAGAAGAGGAGGAGGACGATACAACCACCATGGCCAAGAGCGACATCAGCATATCCGGGGAGATCGGTTACACCAACACCTCCACGACCAACGCGGATGGCAGCACCAGCAGGTCGCACAGGTTCGCCTACAAGAGCACGATCCATGCCGGGGACGAGATCTTCGGCAACGAGGGCGGGACCGATAACAGCGCCTTCGGCAGCTACGAGGTGACCTACGACGGGGACGGCAAGCTCAAGACCGTGACGTTCACCGGCGTCCAGGAGGGAGAGGCCTCCGCCTCCAAGAATAAGGAGCACAGGAAGAAAGGAGAGGGAGGATCGGTGACCACGACGGTCACGACCACGCTGGACGTGTCCCAGCTGAGCCCGGAGGACCGTGCGATCGCGGAGCACTACGTCTCCTCCTCCTCCTTCATCAACGGAATGCTCAAGATCCCGCGGTCGGTCTTCAAGCCGTCGCGCCCGTCCGACGACAACTTCAACAACCTGCTCTACCGGCAGGCGCAAACGACCCGGGTCGTTCAGAACGGCAAGACGGTCACCAAGGAAGGAGGATGGGATCTCTGGCTCCTCAAGTGCAAGACGGAGTCCACCACCTCCACGCAGGACACGATCAGCTCCCAGCACCTGGGCAGGCCCGGGCAGGACGGCGAACGGGTCTACGAGGACGACACGGAGTAGCGGGATCCGCGACCGCGCGCGGTCGAGCCGACATCACAACCACCACGCAAGGAGAGTCTCATGGATCGCATCAGGGAGAGCATCGGAGCGTCCCCGCCGCGCCGCTCGGCCGGCCGCGGCATCGGCACCGGACGGCGACGACTCCTCATGATGGGACTCGGAGGGGGCGCTCTGACGGCTCTCGCGGCATGCGGTGCGACGTCGTCCCCTCCCCCGGGAGACGGACTGACGACGGTCGATGACGTTCCCCAGCCCCACCCCGCCACGACGCCCCCGAGCGAGGCGCAGGACGACTGGGAGACCGTGACCTACGAGGGGCAGTCCTTCAGCCTCCCGACGGCCTTCGACGACCCCGTCCCCCATGACGACTGGGGCATCTACAGGGCCGCGTACGACCTCCTCGGCAATGACGAGGGCGACGAGAACGACGGCGAGGACGACGGCGAGGACGACGGCACGCTTCAGCGCGTGCTGGTCACGGGTATCACCACCGACGTCACGACCGCTGACGGGGTCCGGCAGACGGTCGAGATGATGAACAGCGGACTGATCGAGAACTACAGCCGGCTCAACACCATCTCCTGGGAGGCGGATGGCACCACCGCCATCGAGCGGGTCTCCTTCTACTGGGGGCCGGACGCCGACTCCCCCGGCTGCACCTGGATGATCGCCTCGCCCGCCGGCATCGGGGTCGCCACCCTCCTGGGCGCCTACGCCGATGACGTCCTGCGCAACAGCATCGAGGCCACCCTGGCCCTGGACGAGGGCTGATGCCATGAGACGACGCACGAGCCTCATCGCGCTGACGACGATCGTCCTGGGGTCCGCCGCCACGGCATGCTCATCGGACGGGACCGCCGCTCCTTCGGGGGACTGGCGGCGGGAGGACGACGGCGACCTCCTGGTCGCGATACCGAAGAAGTGGGAGAGGTCCAGTCCCGAGGAGGGCGCGTGGACGACTCGGTGGACCGATCCCGACAACGACTCCAACGTCCTCATGACCATTCGCTCGGCCGACGAGGACGACGTCTACACGGCGCTCGACACCGCGGCGGACTCCGCGCGGTCCGTGACCCGCGGCTACCAGCTGGTCGGGGAACGAGCCGCCTGGTCCGACGGCACCACCACGCTGGCCCGCCAGGACTATCGGACGACGTGGCCGGTCGATGGCCGTGGCGCCACCTGGGCGGTCAGCGCCCATGGCCTCGTCGCCCTCGTCGACCTGTTCGGGGACTCCGTGACCGACGACCAGTTCACGACCGTCGGCACGTGGATCGAGCTCACAGGAGCCGCTTCCGCGACCGCGGCGGGTTCCGCAACAGCATCAGCCGACGCCGACGGCAACCAGCACGTTGAGCTCTCCGGCCTGAGCTGCGCACTGCCGGCGACCTGGATCGACACAGGGGCCCTGGAGGGCTCGCAGCGATGGACAGGAACATGGGGGCTGGTCGAGGACCAGATCCTGGTGCAGAGGCTCTTCCTCGCGCCCGAGATGCCGCAGAGCACCGTCGAGGACGCGATGGCGCAGATCGAGAGCGACTCGGCCGGCGGCGCGCTGGACGACTACGCGAAGCAGCAGGAGGTCCCCCTTCAGCTGTCGGGGCTCGCCGAGGCCATGCGAACCGACTTCAGCGCCGGCGACGACGGCGCCGACGAGGGCTGCATATGGGTTCTGCGTCAGGACTCCCGCATCGCCGCTGTGCAGTACTCGGGCACCGGCGCCATGGACACCGCTCTGCGCGACTCGATCGAGCAGTCGCTCGCCCTCACCACATGACTCCGAAACCCCGGGTCGCTGGATTGAGATCGCCCGACCGCGAGGGGCCGGCGATACCCGCCCGCCGGATGCCGCCGACGCCCGAGACGGCGCCAGTCGGGTTCGCCGGCCGGGCTCGCCAGTCGGGCTCACCCCTCGACGACGGGCACGTCGGTCAGCCTCCACGGGCAGGACATGGCGCCGCCGGCGGGATGATCGACCATGACGGCGTCCTCCCCGGTGTCCGGCCAGGCCACGCACACCCGGCTCGTCTGACCGTCGCCCAGGATCTCGGCGAGCTCGAGCTCGGTGAGCGCGCGGTGCGCGGCCGCTCCCGGCAGGAGGTAGTCCACGGGATAGATCCGATCCGCCCCCGACAGCAGGGTCAGCCCGTCGGAGGCGAGCAGGCTCGTGGCGCCGCCCAGCTCCCCGCGGACGTTGTTGAGCACGCTGCCCGGGTCGGCGAGCCACCCGGTGCCCAGAGGGGACACCGACCCGCCCTTGCCCCCGGTGACCTCGAGGACGCCCAGCAGCAGGCTCCCGCGGCGCTGCACCTGCGCGAGCCGGACGCTGATGCTCCCCAGCCCGAAGCCACCCGCAACGGTGACGCCGTCGGGGCCCGCCGCAGTGGGCCCGGTGGGGTCCGGGATGGCGGTCTCACTCCGGGAGCGCACCAGGGCGCCGTCCGTCCCCCGCGTCGGGGCGATGACCACCTCGACGCGCCGGTTGGCCTGGCGCCCCTCCTCGGTGTCGTTGGCGACCTTGGGCTCGCTTTCGCCCTTGCCGGTGACGGTCTGCGTCCAGGCGCCCAGGTCGGTCAGCCGCCCGAGCCTGTCGGCCACGGCTCGCGCGCGCTGCTCGGACAGCGTCTGGTTATGGGTGTCGTCCGCCACGTCGTCGGTGTGCCCGGTGATCGTCAGCTCTCCGCCGTCATAACCGCCGATCGTCTCGGCGACCCCCTTCAGGGCGTTGTCCGCCTGCGCGGTGAGCTCGGCCGAGTCGACGGCGAAGGTGACGTCGCTGGCCACGTCGACGGAGGTCTCGTCCCCCGTGGTCAGTCCGCTGGTGGAGCCGTCCAGGGCGACGGAGTAGCGCTCGACGGTCACCGGGTCGCGCAGGGAGTCCTGGGGACTCGACTCGGCGATGGCCGAGACGACGTCCAGCTCGGGCGCTCGGGCGTCGTCGGCATCGACGACGGGGACCTCGATGAAGCCTCCGTGCGACAGGAGGACCGTCACCGTGTCGGCGTCGACCGGGCCGAAGGTCGGGTGGAGGGCCAGACTCCCGCCGGGGCCGACGGGGTCGAAGGTGGATTGCGCAATCGTGGTCGACCAGACGCGCGAGCCCTCGGGATCGATCAGACGCAGGGGTCTGTAGGCGCCGAGGGCGGAGGCAGTCCCGCCGAGCACGACGGCGGCGACGTCGAGCGTCGGAGCGGCACCGTCCTCGGAGCGGGTGACGTCGAGGGGAAGTATCGTCAGGTCGGCTCCCCGGTGCGAGACCCGCACGAGAGGCCCGACGACGACGGTGAGCGACTCACCGGTCGCGACCACCTCGGCGTCGATCGCGGCCTGCGAGGAGGAGGACGCGGAGGAGGCCGACGGCGATGCCGACGAGTCGATGGCCGCCCCTCCCCTGTCGCAGGCGACGAGGCCGCCGGCCGCGACCAGCGCCGGCAATGAGAGCACGACCCGGCGCGAAAGACCGGATCGCGTCGTGAGATGATACGAGGACGAGGTACTCACCTGGCCACTTTCCTTACGTTCCCTGACAACCTCTGCACATTGCACGTCCTGTGCATGCTGTTGCATGACCGTACCGCGCCGCGCGCACGACGACCATGGGCAGTGCTCACCCGAAGCCGCCCCGGTGACGCCCCACCGGGCTCAATCGGCCACGACGGCGCTGATGACCAACTCGCCGTTGCTACCGCTTCCCCCCTGACGCACGAGCACGCGCGGTTGACCCGACGCCTCTCCCGGGGCGTTTCCGGACGGAGGCAGCGCCTTGACCAGAGTGCCGGCAGTCTGCCACAGCTGCTCACCCGTCGTAACGTCGTAGGCGACCACGTTCGCGCCGGTGGCCTTGGAACGGCTCGTGGGCTGCCCCATGTCGAACAGGACCGCGGAGTCCCCTCCGATGAGGCCCTTGGGCGTGATCACGCAGGCCTCCCCATCGGTGGGCGCGGGAGGGACGAAGGAGACCCCGTCCTTGTCGGAACGCGTGGCCTCGCAGGCGTCGGTGTCCACCGCGACGGGCACCGACGCATCCGTGCCGACCACGGCGACCGTGTTGGAAGCGCCCTCGACCTTGGACAGGTCGGCGGCGAAGTCCTTGGCGTCACGGCTCGCCGACATCGCCCAGGCCGGGTTCCCCGAGGCGGCGCTGGAGATGTCGGTGATCCGGTTCCCCTCCGAGTCGTAGACGGTGGCGGCGGAGGCTCCCCGCACGACGAAGGCCCTGGTGCCGGCGCCGATATTGATGCCACCGACTTCGAAGGCCTTGTCGGCGGGGCCGGGGTCCCTGGCCCCGGAGCGACTGCCCGTGAAGTCGGGGTCGGTATCGGCGGGCTGGGAGTAGAGAACGTTCCCGGTAGCGGCGGACAGCACCTGGAGAGACTTCGAACGACCGTCGTAGGCGATGACGAATCCGTTCCTCACGCGCGCCTTGGAGTAGTGGCCCCCGGCGCGCCAGGACTCCTTCCCCTTCTCGTCGAGGGCCACCAGGGACCCTTGGGACTCGCCGTCGATGAGGATGGCGCGCTCACCGTCGGAGCCCACGAGGCGGTGGTCGACCGGACCGGGCACGTCAGTGGTCGTGCTCCCGTCGAGAGAGACCAGCGTCGCCGCGTCGGAGTCCCTGCACAGCAGCGTCGTGTCGTTCCAGAAGCGGGGCTTGTCGCAGCTCCCCGTCCACACCGGCGCCTGATCCGTCGAGTCGAGGTCGTACAGCGACCAGTCCCCGGAGGACTCGACCGCCAGGGCGCCCCCACCGGGCGAGGGAAGGTAGTCGTAGACATTCCCGATACGGCGCAGCTCGACCACCTTGGCCTTGGCCGGCAGCGAGGCGATGGTGCCGGCCAGGGCGGCCTGGCGGCGGTGGCGCTGCCACAGGAACAGGCCGCCGGCGGCGAGGACGAGGGCGATCACGATGACGGTGGCGATGCCCGCCACGATGAGCGGGCGGCGACGGCGGCGCGGCGACGCGGCGACGGCGGTGGCCGCGTCGGGCGGGGAGGCGTCCGGGGCCGTCGACGGGGCCGGGGAGGCGACGGCTGTTGGAGGGGCCGTCGCCCCGGTCGGCGACGAGGGGGCGAGCAGGGTGGGCGCGTACTGATCGGCGACCGTCGTAGGCGTCTCGGCCGCGGGACTCCCGTCCTGCTCGGACGCGGTCGGCTCCTCGTTCCACACGTACGGCATCGCCGAGGGAGTCGAGGGCGGCGGCTCCTGAACACGCGGCGCCGCGGGCAGTCCCGCCAGGCGGGGGGCGAGAGCGGCCAGAGCCCGGGCGGCCTCGGGCGCGCCGGGCCGTGCCGCCGGCTGCTTGGCGAGCATCCCGTCGATCGTCCCCCACAGGGCGTCCGGTATGCCCTGCGGCCTTCCCGGTGCGCGCCGAGCGTGCTGCCCCAGGACCTGGGAGGGCACGCCGACGAAGGGCGGCGCGCCGCACGCCGCCTCGTACAGGACGACGCCCAGGGAGTAGACGTCGGCCGCCGGAGTCGGAGCATGGACGTCGAGAATCTCGGGCGCCATGTACAGCGGCGTGCCGATGGCGCCGGTGGCCCTGGACGAGGCGACCGTGCTGCAGATGCGCGCAACGCCGAAGTCGGCCAGGCGAGGGATCCACGCGGCGGCCTGCGGGTCGAGCGCCCGTGTCGGGGCGCCACCAACGCTGGTGGCACCGTTGAGGCCGCTGCCGTCGACGACGTCGATGAGGACGTTGGCCGGCTTGACATCGCGGTGCACGATTCCCGCGCCGTGCACCACGGCCAACCCCTCGGCCAGGAGCGCCCCGATCCTGGCGACCTCCTCGGGCCGCAGGGTCCCCCGGGACTCCAGGAGCCGACGCAGGTCCCCACCGCCGACGTAGTCCATGACGATGGCGGCGGTATCGCCCTCCACCACCATGTCCTGAATGCCGACCACGTAGGGGGAGCGCACCCGCATGAGAGTGGCCCGCTCGCGCACGAAGCGCTCGATGACGCCGGGATCCTGGAGGAGGTCGGCGCGCAGGAGCTTCACCGCGAGGTCGGCCGCGGAGCCGTCGACGCGCCGTCCGAGCCAGACCTCGCCCTGGGCGCCGGCACCGATGAGAGAGGTCAGAACATAGGCGCTGCCAAGACGACGGGGCCCTCCTGCGGTGGTCGGGGTGGGAGCAGTCATGCGGATTCCACTCGGTCGGGCTGACAGGAGACGCAACCTAACCTACAGGGTCGCTGACCTCCACGCGCCCCGCGCAGTGGGCGCGGGGCGCGTGGAGGTCAGCGCGTGGATGCCGAGGATCCGCACGCGGACCCGGCGCGGGCCGTGGTGCGGGCGGCGCGCCCGGGCCGCGGCGGGCCGTCCTGCTCCGGTCCCGGCGGATGCGGCGGCGTCGCGAGGCTCAGGCCTTGGCGACGTCCACCGGAATACCGGGGCCCATGGTGGTGGCCATGGTGGCCTTGAGGATGTAGCGGCCCTTGGAGGTCGACGGCTTCAGGCGCACGACCTCGTCCAGGACGGCCTGGAAGTTGTCGGCCAGCTGCTCCTCGGTGAAGGAGACCTTGCCGATGATGAAGTTGAGGTTCGCGGCGCGGTCGACGCGGAACTCGATACGACCGCCCTTGATGTCGGTGACGGCCTTGGCCACGTCCATCGTCACGGTGCCGGTCTTGGGGTTGGGCATGAGGCCGCGAGGGCCGAGGACGCGGCCGAGACGGCCGACCCTGCCCATGAGGTCGGGGGTGGCGACGGCGGCGTCGAAGTCGGTGTAACCGGCCGCGACCTTGGCGATGAGATCGTCGCTGCCGACCTCGTCGGCTCCCGCGATGAGAGCCTGCTCGGCCCGCTCGCCCTGGGCGAAGACGACGACGCGGGCAGTCTTACCGGTACCGTGCGGCAGGGACACGGTTCCGCGCACCATCTGGTCGGCCTTGCGAGGGTCCACGCCGAGACGCAGGACGACATCCACGGTGGAGTCGAACGTCGTGACGGACGTGGCCTTGGCGAGGGCGACGGCCTCGGCCGGGGTGTAGAGGACTCCGGACTGAATCTTCTCAGCGGCGGCTCGATAGGCCTTGCTGCGCTTGGTCATCTGCTTCTCCTTAGCAGTCGTGGTGAACGGGCCGCGCTCGGCCCTTCCACGGGGTTCGATCGGGAGTGCTGGGCCCGGGTGGGCCTCGAATCGGGCCTCAGGCCTCGACGGTGATGCCCATGGAACGGGCGGTGCCGGCGATGATCTTCGTCGCGGCCTCGACGTCGTTGGCGTTGAGATCGGCCATCTTGGACTCGGCGATCTCGCGCACCTGAGCCGTGGTCAGGGAGCCGATCTTGTCGGCGTGGGGACTCGGGGAGCCCTTGGCCACGCCCGCCGCCTTCTTGATGAGCTCGGCCGCCGGCGGCGTCTTGGTCACGAAGGTGAAGGAGCGATCCTCGTAGACCGTGATCTCCACCGGGATGACATTGCCGCGCTGCGACTCGGTCGCCGCATTGTAGGCCTTGCAGAACTCCATGATGTTGACACCGTGCTGACCGAGCGCCGGGCCGATCGGCGGAGCGGGGTTGGCCTGGCCGGCCTGGATCTGGAGCTTGATGAGCCCGGAGACCTTCTTCTTGGGAGCCATGAGTCTCTTTCCTGTCCGGATGGGCTGCACGCCTGCCGTGCAGCGTGCGCGCGCATCATGCATGCACGCGCACGAACGCTCATCCTATCCCCGACCGGAGGCGGCAGAGCACCCGGTGCGGGGAATCACAGGGATGACCAACTGTGAGACGCAACGCCCACCGGGGCCTCGCGAGGGCCGACGGCGACTGCGAGACGATGATGAGCGAGGGCGCGACCCGCGACCTCAGATCTTGGCGACCTGGGAGAAGGACAACTCGGCCGGCGTGTCACGGCCGAACAGGGAGATGAGGACCTGAAGCTTCTGGGTCTCGGGGTGGATCTCGGCGATGGTGGCCGGGAGAGACTCGAAGGGGCCGTCGGTGACGATGACGGACTCGCCGGCCTCGAAGGCGATCTCGTAGACCTGGCCATCGGCGGCGGCCCGGGTGCCCGCGCCCTCCTGAGGAGCGGCCTTGGCTGCGCTCCGCTTGGCGGCGACCTCCTCGGGGGTGGGGCCGAGTTGGGACACGGCCTCCTCGAAGGTCAACGGCACCGGGTTGTAGCGGTCGCCCACGAAGCCGGTGACGGCCGGGGTGTCCTTGATGGTGCGCCATACGCGGTCGGAGGTCTCAGGATCGTCCAGGTCCATGCGCACGAAGACGTAGCCGGGAATGCGCACCCGGGAGACTTCCTTCTTCTTGCCCGCGTTCTTGATCTCGATGACCGTCTCCATGGGGACGACGGCGTCGAAGACGTAGTCCTCGACCTCGAAGTTCTCCGCGCGGGCGGCGATATCGGCGGCCACACGACGCTCGTAGCCGGAGTACGTGTGCAGGACGTACCACTCGCCCGGCAGCGAGGACATCTGCTTGCGGAACTCCTCGACGGGGTCGGCCTCGGGCGCCGCGGGCGTCTGCTCAGCCGCCCCGGTCCGCCCGGGCTCCTCCTCGGCGGTCTCGACGGCGCGCTCGGCCGCGCCCTCCTCGGCCTGGGCGTCCAGGGACTCCGGCTGCGCCTCGTCCACCCGGATGGCCTCCTCGTCCACGACGGGGGCGAGCTCCCCGGGAAGGATCTGCTCGGACTGCTCGGACACGATGTACCTGCTTTCCTCGGACTGGTGCGGCTGAGGGCGAACGATCGGACGTCAGTGACTCAGGAGGACTGCGATCCCGCGGGACGGGAGAACGCCCACATCACCAGCCGGTCGAAGGCGAAGTCGAGAACTCCGGTGAAGGCCATGATCGCCACGATGAACACCACGACGACGAGGAAGTAGGTCCACAGCTCACTGCCGGTGGGCCACACGACCTTGCGCAACTCATCGACCACCTGGCGGAAGAACAGGACGATCCGGCCCAGGGGGCCGTACTTGGTGGCCTGCTTGCGCCTGGCGACGCTCGCGCTCTCGCTCATGCTCCGGGTTCCTCGGGTTCGACGGTTCGGTCATGCCCTCAACGGGCGAGAGGACGGAACCGACGGGATCTCCCGACAGATCCGCCGTTCTCAGCAGGGCAGGCGGGACTCGAACCCACAACCGCCGGTTTTGGAGACCGGTGCGCTACCAATTGCGCCACTGCCCTTCAGCGGTGACCAATCTTGTCACAGGTTCACTCCGATCGCGAAGCCCCGGGGCGTGGACTGCGCCACGCGGAAAGCCCTCTTCGGACGGCGCTATGGCAGAACATGGGAGCGCGTGGACCGCGCGGCGCAGGGCGCCCGCGCCGCCGGCGGCACGGGGCGAACCACCACGGCGCCCACCGAATGCCCCAAGCCGCACCACGGGCCGATCATGAGGCTGGCGATCGCGGTCCGACGCGATGTGACGAGCACGTGACACCCGCGCGTGGGACCATCGGATCCGTGAGCACTGCACGCATCGCGCCCGGCGCCCGGGTCTCCTCGCGCCTGGCCGCCATCGCCCCGTCCGCTACCCTCGCCGTCGACTCCAAGGCCAAGGCGCTCAGGGCCGCCGGCCGCCCCGTCATCGGATTCGGCGCCGGCGAGCCCGACTTCGCCACCCCCGGCTACATCGTCGAGGCCGCCATCGCCGCCGCCGGGGACCCCGCCAATCACAAGTACACGCCCGCCAAGGGACTGCCGGCCCTGCGCGAGGCCATCGCCGCCAAGACGCTGCGCGACTCCGGCTACGAGGTCTCCCCCGACGACATCATCGTCACCAACGGCGGCAAGCAGGCCGTCTTCGAGGCCTTCGCCGCGCTCGTCGACCCGGGCGACGAGGTGATCCTCCCCGCCCCCTACTGGGTCACCTACCCGGAGTGCATCCGCCTGGCCGGCGGCACCCCCGTCGAGGTCTTCGCCGGCGCGGACCAGGACTACAAGGTCACCGTCGCCCAGCTCGAGGCCGCCCGCACACCGCACACCAAGGCCGTCCTCATCTGCTCGCCCTCCAATCCCACCGGCTCCGTCCACACGCCCGCCGAGCTCACCGCCATCGGACGGTGGGCGCTGGAGCACGGGGTGTGGGTCATCACCGACGAGATCTACGAGCACCTCCTCTACGAGGACGCCGAGCCCGCCCACATCGTCGCCCTCGTCCCCGAGCTGGCGGACCAGGCCGTCGTCCTCAACGGCGTCGCCAAGACCTACGCCATGACCGGTTGGCGCGTGGGCTGGATGCTCGGCCCCTCCGACATCGTCAGGGCCGCCACCAACCTGCAGTCCCACATGACGAGCAACGTCGCCAACGTCTCCCAGCGCGCGGCTCTGGCCGCCGTGTCCGGGGACCTGTCCGCGGTCGCCGCCATGCGCAGGGCCTTCGACCGCCGTCGCCGCCTCATGATCTCCCTGCTCTCGCAGATCGACGGCCTGACGGTCCCCACCCCCAAGGGCGCGTTCTACGCCTACCCCAGCATCGAGGGCCTGATCGGACGGGATCTGAGGGGCCGCACCATCGACTCCTCCATCACGCTGGCCGACGCGATCCTGGAGCACGTCGAGGTCGCCGTCGTCCCGGGCGAGGCCTTCGGCCGCTCGGGCTTCCTGCGCCTGTCCTACGCCACCGGCGACGATGCCATCACCGAGGGCATCGGCCGCATCGCCGCCCTGCTCGCCGAGGCCGGGTGACGGGCTCGCGCACGCACTGGCGCGGCTCCGTCGGGGTGCTGCTCGGCGTCGCCGCGGCCGACGGGCTCGCGCACGCATCGCGCGCACGGTCGCATCGGGCCCGCGGGCCCGCCGTGGAGTCCCGGGCCCGGCCCGGCACACGGCCGACCAGAGGCGGGCACGGAGACGGAGTGGGACGACCGAGGTCCGCGAACGCTGCGCGGTCGCAGTATTTTCGGGCTTCCGGGCTGGATTCCGGGGGCGGAATCGACTAGACTGTACATATGTTCGAAGACCGCGGCTCCCCCGCGCCGGCCCTCCCGGCGGACGGCGGCGCGCCGCGATCCTGCGATCCCGCCGGCCGCACCGACCCCGCGATCCATGCGATCGACCTCCGAGAAGAGGCTCTGGAGCGTCTGGCCGCCATGGTCCCGGGAGCGGAGTTGGCCAACGTGATCGAGCGGCTCCTGGGGTCTCTTCTGCGCCCGGCGTCGACGTCGGCTCCGCGCCCCGACGTACCCGACGCAACCGGGGGACCCCTTCTCGACCGGCCGGCGAACCCCGGTGAACGGGCGCTGACCGAGGCCGCCGAGTCCATGGAGGTCGTCCCGGAGGCGGCCGATGCTCTGGCGGACCTGGGGGCGGACGCCCTCAGCGAAGTGGTGGCCGCCTGCGCTCGGCTGTCCTCCTGGGCCCAATGGGCCGCCGCCCTGGCGGCCGCCTGTCTGGCCCGCACCCCCGAGCTGAGCAACCGCCCCGCTCAGCGGGGACCCGTGAACGACGGCTCGCACGTCGTCAGCGCCGAGGAGAACAGGTTCACCACCTCCAGCGAGATCGCCTGCCGCCTGGGGATCTCGCGCGTGCGGGCGCAGAAGGTTCTGGACCGCGGTCGGGCCCTCGCGACCAGCACTCTCGCTCCCACGGAGCGACTGCATCGGGCGGGCCTGATCGACGAGGCCAAGACCGCCCTGATCGCCAGCCGCCTGGACGCTGCGAGCCCGGCCACGGCCAGGGCCGTACAGGCGCACGTGCTGCCGCGCGCCGCGCGCCGTACCCATGCGCAGCTCGCCCGCGACATCGACCGCGCCCTGACCATCCAGGACCCCGACGGGTCCAGCCGGCGCCGCCTCCGCAACGCGGCGCAGCGCCGCGTCACCCGGCCACGTCCCGCAGGAGAGGGCGTGCACGAGATGGCGATGCTCCTGCCCACCATGGACGCGTTCCTGCTGGATTCCACTCTCAGCGCCGTAGCCGCCTCCGCGAGAGCCGCCGGCGACGGGCGCACCCCCTCGCAGTTGCGCGCCGATGCCCTGGTCGCCGTGAGCCTGCGCGCCCTGCGCACCTGTCAGCAGGAGGCCTGCCGGAGCGCTGGGACCGATCTCGCGGCCAGAACCGCCCCCATCCCGGCGTCCGCGGACCTCAGTGCTCCAGCGCGCCCGACGAACGCAAGCACCACGGGCGGCCCCGTCTCCGAGGACGGTCCCGTCGGCAACGTCGCCGGCGCCTCGGAGCCGGCCGCCGGGGCCGAGCGCCTGATGCCCGACGGCGTCCCTCTGGAGGGATGCTCACTGCTCTGAGCGACCTCGTCGGATCGACCAGCCCATCGTGGACGCCGTCGGGAACCGACCTCGTGCCACTGCCGCCCGGACTGGTGGCGCAGGTCGACGTCACCGTTCCCCTGGACCACCTCACCGACGTCCTCGACGATCCCGACGCCGGCCCACCCGCAGCAGGAGAGCAGGATCATACAGTCCCGCCCAAGGCCATTCCATGCGGAACCGGTGGGATCCGAGCCATCGACCGTCGCCACGGATGCCATGAACATCCCGAACATCCTGAACATCCTGAGCATCACGGGCGCTACGAACACCATGGCCATGACGAGGCGGCGACTCTGACGGTGGGTGGGTGCAGCGCGCCCGTGCCAGCGGTCGTCGCCCGCGCCCTGGCCGCGGGCGGCACCTGGCGACGAATCGTCACCGATCCCCTGTCCGGTGCCGTCGTCGATGTGGGCCGCCGCCGCTATCGGCCCCCGGCCGCCATGGCGGATCTGGTGCGCGCCCGCGACGGCGCGTGCACACACCCGGGGTGCAGTACACCCGCACGTCGCTGCGATCTGGACCACATCACCCCGTGGAGTGCCGGTGGCATCACGTCCCTGGACAATCTGACGTGCCTGTGCCAGGCCCACCATCGCCTCAAGCACACGCCGGGCTGGTCGCTGAGCCGCGCCACCGATGGCGTTCTGGTCTGGCGCACCCCCACCGGCAACCGCTACCGGCGAGACCCCGACGGCACCATCACCATGCTCCCCCGCAGGGTCGGGCCCCGGTCCGTCCTCCGCCCCGCGGTCCGCGTCCCCGACCGGCTGGCCGGCGCGGTCACCACTGCGGTCCTGAACCGTCTCGACAAAGGACTCGCCCGGGACGACCTCGGACTCTCCGAGACCCCGGGAGGGGCACCCGTCCTGGCCACTCGGGGCCCGCGTCCCGGGCAGCGACCCGGAGCCTACGAGACCGTCCCCTACGCCCAAGCCCTCCACACCCTCGGCCTGACCGCTCTCCTCGACGAGGTCCCACCCTTCTGAGCGAGCTCTGACGCCATCGGGCCTCGGCACCAGCAGGCTCCCCGGGCCCAGGATGGGTCGTCTCATCGTCAGTGCGCGCCGCGCCTGGCCTGAATCTCGCGAGCCTGGGCGAGCCAGGACTCGGCGCGCGCGAGCCGCCCCTCGGCGTCGGGCCGCCACGGGCCGCCGTCCTCCCGACGTGCTCCCGCGACCAACGACAGGACGACGCCCGCGCAGCGAGCCCGTAGGGAGACCGGATCGACCTGCTGCTCCGCCAGGCGCGTCCACACCTCCAGCACCGGTCGCAGATGCGGGTACGAGGCGGGCGCCAGGTGATCCAAGACACTGACGTGGCCGAGGAGACAGGCGAGGTCATCCACGCGGTGACCGGGGCCCAGCGAGTCCACATCGAGCAGACTCGCCACGCCCTCCCCCTCCATGAGCACGTTGGCCTCGTAGAAGTCACCGTGCACGGGGACGACCGGACCCGGATCGCAGGCGGCCATGAGCTGCTCGACGCCATCGGCGACGGCGCGGGCGCGCAGAGCGTGCTCGGGCAGCACCGTCGAGGCCGCATGCGCGTAATGGCGAGCGCGCTCGGACCAGGCCGGGTGGGGGGTGAGGCGCAGGGCGCTGGCCGGCAGAGTGTCCAGCAGCGCGGCGAGAGAGGTGAAGACGCGTGCGGCGCGCCCCTTGTCCATGCCGTGGGACAGCAGACCCGACAGGGCCACGCCGCGCCCGGTCGAGAGCAGAACGAGGCCGTCCGGGTCGTCGCGCAGGACGTCGGGGGCGGGCACGCCCGCGGCGCGCAGCATGCGATGGCGCTCCGCGAAGGCGGAGGACTGGCCGGGCCGCAGTACCTTGGCGTAGGCGGTGGTGGAATCGGGGTACGTCACGCGGACCACAGCGCGTCGCGTGGGCCGGTAGGCCACCATGGTGGCCTTGATGGCGGTCCCCAGACGCCGGGAGAGCAACGACGGCGTGCACGCGATCGCGAGCGCCGGCAACTCGGGGTCGGCGGGGTGCCGCCAGACGTGAACGACCGGCCCTTCCCCGCCCCGTGGCGCAACTCGGGTCAGGCCCGCCGCCTGAGGGTTGGACAGTCGCGCCGTGGTCGCGCACAGGTACTCGGTGCTGCGCGATCCGCTCGGAGAGACCACGACCGCGGTGTAGCCGACTGAGACACCGGCGCCGGGACGATGATGAACCGAGTGCACCTCCCAGCTCAGCAACTGTTGGCCGGCGGGGGCGAGCGCCCCGGCCAGGACAGAGGCTGCGCGCGGACCGGTCAGGAGGGCGACCTCCTCTGGCTCACGGGCGGCCTTCGTGCTGCTCATGGGAGTAGTGTGCCTCACCACGAGGTGCCAACCGTCCTACATCGCGCAGATCTTTTCCGGCCGAGCGCGGACGCCGCCGGGCCGGACGCGGGCGCCTCGAGCACCCCGCCGAGTACGGCGGAGCGACGTCGTCGAGCACACCGTGCCGAACACGGGCTCCGGGCCCGCGGTGGGGACGGGCTCCGGGCCCGCGGCGGAGGCTGCGCGGGCGACCGCTGTCGGCCGTGGCACAATCCCGCCCATGCGCGACCTCTCCCGTCTGCCCAAGGCGCACCTGCACCTGCACTTCACGGGGGCGATGCGCCTGGAGACGTTGGTGGATCTGGCTCAGGCCTCGCGCACGCGCCTGCCGTCGTCCTTCATCGACGGCGACCCGCTCCACGTCCCGGCCGACCATCGCGGCTGGTTCCGCTTCCAACGCGCCTACGACACCGCCCGTCACCTGGTCACGGCCGAGGAGACCATGCGCAGGATCGTGCTGGAGGCCGCACTCGATGACGCCGCGGAGGGCTCGCGGCGCCTGGAGATCCAGATGGACCCGACCTCCTACGCCCCCTTCGTCGGAGGCCTCACGCCCGCGCTGGAAATCGTCCTGGATGCGGCGGAGCAGGCGACGATCCTGTCTGGGGTCGAGGTCGCCGTTGTCGTGGCCGCCTCCCGCATGCGCCACCCGTTGGATGCGCGCACGCTCGCCCGACTCGCGGCCAGGTACGCGGGGGACGCCCCGGGCACCGTCGTCGGCTTCGGGCTGAGCAACGATGAGCGCGCCGGGGATACGAGCTCGTGGGGCCCCGCCTTCGCGATCGCCAGGCGCGCGGGACTCGCCTCCCTCCCCCACGGCGGCGAGCTTCTGGGGCCGGAGCACGTGCGCGACGTGGTAGCGGCCCTGGGACCGACCCGGCTGGGGCATGGCGTGCGCACGAGCGAGGACCCGGCACTGCTGGACTCCGTGGTGGCGGCGGGCATCAGCCTGGAGGTGTGCCCCGCGTCGAACGTGTGCCTGGGGGTCTACCGCACTCCGGACGACGTGCCGCTGACGACTCTGCTGGAGCACGGGGCGCAGGTGGCGCTCGGCGCCGACGACCCGCTCCTGTTCCAGACGAGGCTGACCGACCAGTACGAGATCGCGCGCCGACTGGGCCTGGACGACGACGCCCTGGCCGAGCTGGCCCGGGGAAGCATCCGCGCATCGCTGGCCTCGCAGTCCTCCAAGCAGACCTGGCTGGCCGAGATCGACGCGTGGCTCGTCGCCCCCGACCCGGCCTGAACGCGGCTCGCCCCGGTCTGGACACGGCCGAGCCCGGCCCGAACGCGGCCCGACCGCAGGCCGGCGAGCCGCCGCGAGACCGTCGCAGCATCGCTGGAGGATCGCCGCGGAGCCACCAAGAATCGGTCAGGAGACGGAGGCGCCCTCCCGCCGGGTCTCGTCACGTGCGTCAGCGGTCCGCCCGTGCCGGGAGGCGCGACGATTCGCGCGGTCGAGGACGACAGCGGTCGCGCAGCCGACCGCCGCGACGCTCGCGGTGATGATGAAGATGATCCGGTACCCGGCGGCCGGGTCGGAGGCGTGACCGTCGAGGATGCGACCATCGAGGTTGTAGCCCCACAGGATGGAGGCGTAGGCCAGCAGGGACCCGACGGCCATGGCCGAGCCATCGATCTCCTCGGGCAGCTCCAGCTCGCCGATCGGCGCCAGGATGACGGACTTGCCGAGGAAAGTGGCCAACGCCACCATGATGAGCAGGCCGACGATCGGCACGATCATGGCCGCGGTGACCGGCAGCGTCAGGATGATGCCGCACGCCACCGCGACGAAGCCCAGCGCGACCATCATCATCCGAGTGGACGACTTGAAGACGTAATCCGCCGTGACGCCCGAGATGATTCCGGCGAGCATGGCGATCAGCCCCACATTGAAGATGCCGAAGGCCGCCGCCACCGCGGTGGAGGCTCCGAAGACCTGCTGCACGTACGGGGCGGAGATGTACATGAGGTTGACGTCGCACCAGTACACGGCCATCGCGGCGATGCCGGCGAGCCAGATGCGGGGAAGGGAGAGCACGTGCAGCAGCCCCTTGAGCGCGGCCACCGAGTGCGAGATGCGCTCACCCGTGGCGATCCTGGTGTCGGGGACGTATCGCACCACGGCGACCATCATCGGTACCAGGAGCAGGGCGTAGGCGATGGCGAAGCCGCGCATGACGGTCGTCGTCGAGTCGGGCAGGAGCATGAGGACCAGGATGACGATCCCGTTCAGGACGAACTCGGTCAGTCGGCGGACCGCCTCCAGCAGGCCCATGGCCAGCCCTCTGCCCTTGCGATCCCGGTCCGCCGCCAGGATGCACACGCCGTTGGCGACGGCTGGCCACATGATGGCATCGACCACCGCCCAGGTGATCGCGATGACCCCCATGACCGCGAAGGGCGGATCGACCACGAACAGGATGAGGGAGGTGACCATCCTCCACCCGAGACCGCCCAGGATGATCGTGCGCACCCGTACCCGGTTGTTCACCCAGCCCGCGGGCACGTACAGGAACATGGCCAGACCGAGATAGGTCATGAGCAGCCCGAACTGGGTCTGGGTGATTCCGAGAGTCTGCTGCAGGGGGATCAGGAGCGACCCCTTGAAGGCCTCGAAGTTCGCGTAGATGACCTCCCCGGACAGGGCGATGGTCAGGAAGGGGAGGAGGCGGCCCCGGCGCAGGAACGGGGGACGACGGAGTGCTGGGAGGTGCGAGGATGCCGAGGGTCGTGAGGATGCTGACGATGACGAGGGGATCGAGGGCGCTGAGGATGCAGTCATGAGAGGGACTCCTGACAAGGAGGACGGATCGAGCAGACTGGGGGACAGATCGTCGGGACGAGCCGGTCAGCGGGCCGGTCTCGCGTCGAGAAGGGGATAGGCATCGGTGAACACGCCGGTGCAGCCCCAGGTGAACAGCCGGTCGGCGCGGTCGGGCCGATTGACGGTCCAGACGTTGACACCGTAGCCGGCCGCGCGGGCCGCGCGCACCACCGTCTCACTCAGGCCCGCGTCCTCAAGGTGGATCGCGACGGCGCCGCACAGCTCGGCGACCGAGCGCCAGTCGGGACGGATGGTCGCCGCCCTGTACAGGACGGCGGTGGCGTACCCGGGGTGGCGCTGGTGGAAGGCCATGAGCAGGGGCTGGCTGAAGGAGGACACGAGAACCTCCCTGCGCGCGTCGAGCCGTTCCAGGGCCGCGGCGAGGGCGTCGACCAGCTCAATGCTGCGAGCCGCCCCCTGCTCGTTGGCCTTGAGCTCGATATTAGCGTTGACGCAGCGCTCATTCATGAAGTCGATGAAGGCCTCCAGCGTGGGCAGGCGCTCGCCGGCGAAACCGGGATCGAACCAACTTCCGGCGTCGATGCTCTCGAGATCGGTGGCCCGAAGCTCATAGATGCTTCCGCTGCGATCGGTTGTTCGGTCCAGAGCGGTGTCATGGATGAGCACCGGCGTGGAGTCGGCGAGCAGGTCGACGTCGGTCTCGATCCACTGCGCACCGGCGTCGGCGGCGGCGCGGAAGGCCGCCATCGTGTTCTCGGGCGCGGCCGAGGACAGACCGCGGTGGGCGAGCACGGTGCGCTCGATGCTCGGGATATTGCGGCTCGGGCGCGCCACCGCCCGCGTGACGACGACGCCCCGGCATCCGTCGTCGGGCAAGGTCTTGGGGACCGGCATGCGCGGCCTCCTTCCCGCAGCGCTGATCCTCGGCGCCCGCCGGCACCACCCTAGCCGGACCTCGCGCGCCGCTCCCCTCCGCATCAGCGGCACGAGCCCGGCCACCGGAAGCCGCGGTGACGAGCGGGCCGTCACCACCCCACGGCGACGGGCTCGGGCACGAGGACGACTCCGTAGCGCTCCCGCACCCCCTCGACGATCGCGTCGCGCAGGGCGACCACGTCGGCGGCGGTGGCGCCGCCCCGATTGGTCAGGGCGAGCACGTGCTTGGTGGACAGGCTCGCCCGCCCGCGCGTCCCGGGCGCGGTGAAGCCCTTCGAGAAGCCGGCGTGGTCGATGAGCCAGGCGGCCGAGGTCTTGACCAGACCATCGACGACGGGGGCGCCACGAGTACCGGCGACGGCCCGCGCGCGGTCGGCGACGGGGAACCGAGGGGCGTCCTCGGGGAGGGCCGCGGCCTCGGGCGAGGTGAGGATCGGGTTGGTGAAGAAGGAGCCGGCGGACCAGGTGTCGTGGTCGGCGGCGTCCAGCACCATGCCCTTGGAGCGGCGCAGCGCCAGGACGGCCTCGCGCACCTCGCGGGCATCGACGCGGGCGCCCATCTCGACGTCGAGCGCCCCGGCCAACTGGCTGTAGGCGATGGGGGCGGACAGGGAAGCCCGGTGCACGTGGAAGGTCACCGAGAGCACGACCCAGCGCCCCGTCGGGCCCCAGGTGCGGCCCGCCCCGACGTCCGGGTCGGTCAGGGACCGCTTGAGCGCGGAGTCGCGATAGGTCAGGCGCAACTCCGACAGCGGGATGTGGACCGTCCGCCCCGCGGCCCGGTCCCAGGCGCGCACGGAGGCGAGGAGCTCGGCGACCTCGGCGCCGTAAGCGCCGATGTTCTGCACGGGGGCGGCGCCGACAGTGCCAGGAATGCCCGACAGAGCGGCGAAACCGCCCCAGTGCGAGGCGACGGCCCGCCGCACGAGGTCGTCCCAGGTGGTGCCGGCGGTGGCGGTGACCTGCACGCCGCCGCACGGGTCGTCAGTCACGAGGTCGACCTCGGCTCGCGCGTCACGCACGACGACGCCCTCGAAGCCCGCGTCGGCGGCCAGGATGTTGGACCCGCCGCCGATCACGAGCAGCGGTACCGAGTCGGCGTCGGCCTGCCTGACGGCGTCGATGAGCCCGGCCTCGCTGGTGGTCTCGACGTAATCGCCCACCGGCCCGCCCACGCGCAGGGTGGTCAGCTCGGCCAGGGCGGGCGCCGTCGCCGTCGGCGTGCCCGGGGTCCGGCCCAGAGCCTCGACGGACGCCGGCCAGTCGGCGGGGTCGACGGGCTCACGAGGACTGACTGCACCACTGGCGGACTGGCTCATCACTGGCTCCTGGGATCGGATCGGCGCTCCGAGACCCCGGCCGACATCCGACCATGGGGATGCGCTCCGCACGCGATGCGGAGTCTACGAGCGCGGCGGGGCGATCATCACTTCTTGTTGCGGCGCTGGTGGCGGGTCTTGCGGAGCAGCTTGCGATGCTTCTTCTTGGCCATGCGCTTGCGGCGCTTCTTGATAACAGATCCCATGGGACTCCTCAGTTTGTTCATGCGCCCGGTGGTTCGACCGCGTCCTGGCGTCAACCGCCGACACCGGTCGAGAGCCGGACGAGCACGAGCGAGTACGGCGGCAGGACCACCGGCGCGCCCGCAGGCGCCCCGCATTCCGGCCACACTGGTGACTTGCGTGAGTCTAGCGGGTATCAGGAACCCGTCGACTCCGACTCCTCGTGGCCCCAGTCACCCAGACCGGCGGAGAGGTACTGTCTGACGGCGCGCTCGGGGACGCGGAAGGAACGGCCGACCTGCATCGCAGGCAGATCACCGGAGTGGACCATGCGGTACACCGTCATCTTGGAGACGCGGAGCATGGTGGCGACCTCGGCCACAGTGAGGAAGGAGGGGGTGCTCGAAGAGCCGGAAGGAGAAGGGATGCCCGGTGCCATGGGTGGTGAGTTTCCCGTCGTCGAATGTCGGTGGCGCAGCGGTGTCACCACCGCCGAGCGGGCCCGCCCCGGGGCAGACCCGCCGAGAACAATATAACCTGAGCCACTCGTGCCGCATAGACCATTTCCTCTCACAAGAGCCACTCGCGTCGCAGATCACATTTAGATCACGAAAGTTGACGAGATGAACAGACGACGCGCTTTACCGTCATCGAGCGGTCCAAGCAAGAATGGCCCCGTGCCCGCCTCGCACCCCCGCCTCGGCCCCGACAGCCCGCCGCCCCCTCGTGGAGGGGGCGCGAGGGGCGTACGCGCCCCCGTGACCCGGAACTGGCACGCCCCGACTCCGGCATTCGCCGGACGACGGCGCCCCTCACCCGTCACCGCGCCCCGGGGCCCCGGCGATCCTCGCGGTCCCGGCGAATCCAGGACCGCGAGGATCCTGGCGGTCCTGCAGCGGTGGAACCTGCGCGCCCGCGTGGCACGGGCCGCGCGCTTCACACCCGCCCGCCTGGCCGTCATCGTCTTCGCGGCCATCATCGCCGTGGTCACGATGCTGCTCAGCCTGCCCGTGGCGGCGGCGGACAACCGGCACGCCAGCATGATCGACGCCCTGTTCACGGCGACCTCGGCGGTGTGCGTCACCGGCCTGACCACCGTCGATACCGCGACCTACTGGTCGCCCTTCGGTCAGGCGGTCATCATCCTGGGCGCGGCCGTCGGCGGGCTCGGCATCATGACTCTCGCCTCACTGCTGTCCTTCGCCGTGTCCCGCCACGTGGGCCTGACCCAGCGCATGCTCGCGGCCAGCGAGAACCAGTCGCGCCTGGGCGACGTCGCCGCCCTGCTGCGAGCCGTGATGTACACGGCGATCGGCGCCGAGGCCCTGCTCGCGCTCGTCCTGCTCCCCCGCTTCCTCACCCTGGGCCTCGATCTCCGGCATGCCTGCTGGTACGCCTTCTTCATGGCGCTGTCGATCTTCAACAACGCCGGTTTCGTCGTCATGCCGGAGGGCCTGGCGCCCTACGCGACGGACTGGTGGATGGGTATGCCGATCGTGGTGGGCACCTTCGTGGGCGCCGTCGGCTTCCCCGTGATCCTGGACGTCGTGCGCCATCGACGCCGTCCACGCCAGTGGACGCTGCACACCAAGCTCACCCTGGCCACCTACGCCGCTCTATCGGTCGTCTCCACGCTGACCATCGCCGCCTTCGAGTGGACCAACCCCCGCACCTACGGCGCGCTGCCCGTGGGGGGCAAGATCCTGACGGCGCTGATCAACGGGGTCAATGCGCGCTCGTCGGGGCTGTCCACGATCACCTCCGAGCACATGCGCGAGGCGACCTGGTTCCTGCAGGACGCCCTCATGTTCGTCGGCGGCGGATCGGCCTCCACGGCCGGCGGCATCAAGGTGACGACCTTCGCCATCCTGGTCCTGGCGATCCTGGCCGAGGCCCGGGGCGATCGCGACATCGAGGCCTTCGGACGGAGCATCACCCTGTCGTCGGTGCGTCTGAGCGTGGCGGTCGCCTTCATCGGAGCCTCCATCATCGGCGTCGCGACGCTGCTCATGCTGGAGATGACCAATCTGACGCTGGACCGCATCCTGTTCGAGGTGGTCAGCGCCTTCGCCACCGTCGGCCTGTCCACCGGGATCACGCAGACGCTCCCGACCAGCGCCAAGTACGTCATCGTGGTGCTCATGTTCGTGGGACGCGTGGGCACCATGACGGCGGCCACCGCCCTGGCCATGCGCGAGCGGCGCCGCGTGATCCGCATGCCCGCCGAGCGCCCGCTCATCGGCTGATGATGACTCGCAGCGACTGACGGCGGCTGACGACGATGCGGTACGACGACCTGCTGGAGGAGGTCTCCGACCCGGAGACCATGCGGCTGCGCTCGCTGTCCCTGCGCGCCATCGCGCAGGGCATGTACGACGACGGCGCGCGGCTGGCCATGCGCGCGAGGACCGCCGCCATGACGGGCCGTACCCGCGCCGAGCAGGCCGGTCTGCACCTGAACCTGATCACCTACGGCCCGGCCCAGCAGCTCGTCTCCGCGGCGGTCAGGCACCTGCTGGCGCATCAGTACGACGAGTGCCTGCACGCCGCGCAGCTGGCCGGCGCCCTGTACGAGTTCTCCGACGCCACCGACTACGACCTCAAGGAGTACTGGGAAGTCGTGGGGCTGGCCTACCGGGGTCTGGGCGACGAGCGCGAGATGGACAACGCCTTCATCCTGGCGAGGCTGTCGAGCTCGGATCCCCAGTGGGCATCGCAGTGGTCGTCTCGGGAACCGGCTCAGGAGTCACCGCGCCCCGACTCCCCCGATCCCCCCGAGCGGTGATGCGGGCCTCCGCCTCGGGCGCTCAGGAGGCGCGCGACCGCGCGGGCCGTCATAGCGGCGTCCCGTCGGCCGTACTCGCCGGTGATGATCCGTTCGACGACCGGATCCGCGGCCCGGCCGAGGACCGCCCGTACGAGGGAGCGCCTGCCTTCCGGGAAGTAGCGGTAGACCGTGCTCGACGACATGCCGGCCTCGGCGATGATCTCGTCCATCGAGGCGCCGTCGAAGCTCCGTCGGGCGAAGCAGATCTCCGCCGCCGCCAGGATCCTGGCGACCCGCTGATCTCGGTACGACTGAGTGACGCGCGGCACGGCGTCAGGATACGGGGGTCGGCTCGGCGCATTCCGGAACTCACTCCTCGTTCTGCTCCGCGGGACCGAGGTCGCGCGGGATCAGATGGACACCATTCGGGGAGTCCGTTATCCCGACTCGATCTTCGCCAGCCGGCCTCCCGAGCCTCGAGCAGAGCCTTGACGAGGTCCGGCTTCCCCTTCCAGATCTTTCGGATCTCGGCCGGTCCCAGCGCCGGGTCGTCATACGGCATGGGATATCTCGCGGCGGCACGGCAGGGCGATCACGGCGGTCATCCTAACCGCCGCGGTTCGGGGCTCGGGCGAGTCCGTCGTCAGCGAGTACATTGACGCCCTGAGCACAAGGAGCACCGAGCCCGCGCCGTTCGCGCTCAGGACGACACGCACACGCACCACCGCGCAGGAGAACCCATGGCAGCCCCCGTCGATCGCACCGAATCGACCCTCGTCATCGGACTGGGACGCTTCGGATCAGCCGTAGCGGCGACCCTGGACCGCCTCGGCCGCGAAGTCCTCGCCGTCGAGACCAATCCGACGATCGTGCGCCAGTGGACCGGTCGCATCCCCCTCGTCGAGGCCGACGCCACCGACGTGGAGGCCCTCGAGCAGCTGGGCGCCACCGAGTTCGGCACCGCGGTCGTGGGGGTGGCGACGTCCCTGGAGGCGAGCGTCCTCATCGCCGGCAACCTCGTGGACCTGGAGACCCCGCAGATCTGGGCCAAGGCGATCTCACGGGCGCACGGCCGCATCCTGAGGCGCATCGGCGCCCACCACGTGGTCTACCCCGAGTTCGACGCCGGCCAGCGCGCCGCGCACCTGGTCTCGGGGCGCATGCTGGACTACATCGAGATGGAGAAGGGCGGCTTCACCATCGTCAAGATGCGTCCGCCGACCGAGTTGCACGGATTCACCATCGGCGAGTCCAAGATCCGCTCGCGCTACGGCATCACGGTCTTCGGCCTCATGAGCCCCGGGGAGCCCTTCGAGTACGCGACGGCCGAGACCCTGGTCAGCGCGGAGGACGTGCTCGTCGTCGGCGGGGACGCGATGCTGCTGGAGCGCTTCGCCAACCGGGCGTGAGTCCGGGAGCCCGCGGAGCCGGCCCGGCGGCAGCGTCCACCAGCAGGCCAGCAGCAGGCCGTCGGCACCGGCTCGAGGAGAGGAGGACACGAGGAGGCGCCTCAGCCCTCCTCGCGCAGGGCGTAGGAGAAGGAGTAGGTCCGCCCCACCGCGAGCTCGATCAGGTCGCGCCCGCTGTTGAAGGCGTCAGGGGGACAGGTCATGGGCTCCACGGCGACGCCCCGTCGCCCCAGGTGCTCCGCGGTGTAGACCTGCACCCACGGCGCCTCGGCGCTCATCACCACGGTGCGGCCCGCCTCCCCACCGGTCAGCCGCACCTCCCAGGGGCCCTGCGGCAGGCCCGTGTAGGCGTTGTCCGTCGCGATCCGCCTCACCAGGCGGCCGGCGCGCCAGTCCCAGTCGGTGCCGGTGATGTCGCGCTCGGAGGCGGGCGCCATGCGCTCGTCGACGTCGAGGACGCGCGTGGCCGGCACCTGCAGAATGCACTCGTCCAGTGGCACGGACCGGGTGAGGTAGGGGTGGAAGGAGACGCCGTAGGGCGCCGGTGCGAGGCGGCCGTCCGCCTCGGGGGCGCCGACGACGCCGGGCGCCGGCGACACGCCCGCCCCGAGGCCTGTGGCGGTCGCCGTCACGGTCAGTCCGGTGCGCGCGTCCAGGACGAAGCGCACTCCGATCTCCAGGCTCCAGGGGTAGGCGTACGAGCCCGGCAGTATGAGCTCGAGCTCGACCGAGGAGGCCGCGCGACGGTCATCGGCGCCACCGCCGTCCCCGGTCCCGCCGTCCTCGGCGGCGACCTGGAAGTCGGCCCAGCCCACCAGGCCGTGCAGGGCGGAGCCGGTCTCGGGCTCGTTGCAGGGCACCAGGTACTCCGCGCCGCGATAGGCGTAGCGCGCCCCGACGATCCGGTTGGGCCACGGCACCAGCGTCTTGCCCTGCCAGGCTCCGGGAAGCGAGGCCTCGGCGTCGAAGGGGATGATGAGGTCGCTGCCCGCCCTGCGCAGGTGGACGAGCGTGGCGCCCGAGGTGGCGATGCGGGCCTCGTAGTCCCCGGCGACCAGGTCGATGAGCTCTCCGTTGATCATGATGGTGGGTCCTGTCTCTCGTGAGGCCGGCTCCCCGGTCTTTCCGAACCCGGACGACCGGCACGGCGGCTGATCCCGTCCGCCCCTCTCGGCTCCGGTGCGAACGCCCGACCCAGCATACTGACCGCGGGCGCCGCTCACACGCGCCGGAGCCGACCCGTCACGCCGCGAAGAACCAGGTGCTCACGCGCGTCCACAGCTCCAGCGAGGTCATCATCGCGAGCACCATCTCCTCGGGCTCCCCGGACTCCTCGGCCCCGGCCGTGCCCATCGAGGCGAGGGCCTCCGGAGGGGCGCCGGAGTCGAGAGCGTCGGCGACGGACCTGGGAAGCAGCTCGTAAAGGCACTCCGGGACCGAAAGGGTGGTGAGGGCGCCATCGAGCTCCCACCCGTCGGCCCTCAGGGCCTCGGTGGAGATCAGGCTGAGCGTCCAGGTCCGGTGGGCGAAGCCCTCGGTCAGCGGAGTCGGTCCGCCGAGCTCGCCGGGCTCCGCGCCCTGGTCGAGGCGGCGGGCGAGGTCCTCCAGCTCGATGGCCAGGGCGTCGAGGTCGCCGCTGTCGAGAAGCCCGTAGACCCGCTCGGGCAGGACGCGCGGCCCCAGGTCGACGTTGTAGCGCGGGCCGATGTCGAGCAGCTGGGCGAAGGCCGAGGGCACCTCGCAGTCATCGAGCCCGTAGACGTGGAAGCCGTCCTGCTCGTGCTTGACGAGAGTCGCGCGCCGGGGGCCGATCCAGGCCTCGACACGCCGGCCCGACCCGTCGCCCTCGAAACGGGCGACGTCGAGGTGCCGGGTCGCCCCCGCGGCCCCGTGCAGTGCGGGAGCGGCCTGCGGCGCGATGCCGTCGTCGTCCAGGATCCCGCTTCTGCGCAGGCGGCGAGCGACCCTGTCATCGGGGACCCGCCCTCCCGCGGCCACGGCCCGCACGGCGAGCCACTCGGCATCCCCGAGGATGAGGACGGGGGCGTACCCGCCGGTGTCCAGGTGAGCCATCTAGATCTCCTCCAGGGTCAGGGCCATGTCCGAGAAGCGCAGGGCCGCGGTGTCGCAGGATCTCGTCGGGCAGGAGAAGGTCGCGGAGAAGCCGCGCCGCGAGGCTCCGCTCACCCAGGACCACTGCAGGAAGGTCACCGAGACGGTGTCGTTGATGTAGACGCCCGAGCGCAGCAGGCCCGTGCGGTCGTCCATGTCCCACTCGGTGATGTCGATCAGCTGCGCCCCGGGGATGGAGGACATGATCTGCGCGGTGGAGTCGCGGTGCCAGTCCTCGACGGATGCCCCCGGCGGCAGGTCGGCGACGGTGACCACGCAGTTCTCCGCGAAGCCGGGCGGGCCGGCGCCGCGCGGCTCGGCGCAGATGAGGTCGATGAAACCCGCCGGACCGCCCGGGCTGCTCGCGCCGCTCAGGCCGCCCGGACCGCCCGGGGTGGCGAGGGGCCCGCCGGCGCCCGCGACGGCGTCCGAGTCGATGGGGATCCACGTGGCGGGGACCGCCATCGCGATGGCGCGGCCCGTCAGCCTCTGCGGCAGGTCCGATGTCGGTCGGGGTGTCATGCGTCATCTCCTGAGTGGTCGGGCGAGTGGGGTGACGAGGCGCCGGGCAACGGGTGCGATGGGGCCGCGCGGGCACGGCTCCGACGGCGCTCCGCCTCCGCGATCCGCGCCAGCCGCCCCTCCCGACGACGGGCCAGGTGCCACTCGGGATACATCCACGCCGGCAGAGGGACCGGGGTGAAGCCCACCATCATCACCAGCATGGAGATCCCGCTCACCACAGCGCACACGATGACGGGAGTCGAGTCGGACCCCTCCGCCGCCATCGTCACGGAGCCGAAGACGAACATGAGCCCCCCGGCCGGGAATATGAGCGAAAGATTGTTCTTGGTCCCCATGCTCGAACTTATCTCCCGGGCGAACTCGCCGTACCCGGTATCCGTGAACATGGCCAACGCCCAGTGCATGATGATCACGAGACCGAAGACGAGGACACCGAACGCGCCCCACACGACATGACCTCCGTCCGTTTGTCCCCATTCCATTCTCCCGCGCGAGCCGGGCCCTAGCCGAAGAGCTTGTGCCAGCCCTTGTTGATGGCATTGCCCACTGACTCTCCGAACTTCGAACCGGCGATGCCGCCGATCGCACCACCGATAATGCCACCGGCCGCGATGCCGATGGGGCCGCCGGCGGCGCCGATCATCATCCCGACCTGGGCTCCCGCCCAACCTCCTGCGTATCCGCCGACCCCCTTGAGCACCTTCGAAGCCCTGGACGCACCTCCGCCAGTGAGCGCCCTCGTGACCTTGGACGCGCCCTGCTGCACCTTCCAGGCGGTCGTGCCACGGGTGTAGGGCTTGTTCACCCAGTTCGAGGCCTTCGTCTTGGCCCACAGCGTGCGCAAGGTCCCCATCTTGTCGCGGTCGGCTTGTCGCGGTCGGCCGCCCCCCATGAAGGCCCCCGCATTGGGCTGCCCCTTCGGGTAACGCGGATGGAACCTGGAGCTCGTCCCGGCGAATCAGGTAGAGGGTCTCCTTGAGCTCGTCGAACTTCGCCTTCTTCGTCTCGTACTTCTCATCGGAGGGGTCGTCGGGGGAGTGGATGGTCGACCCCGACACGACCAGCTCCGCGGCCGCGGCGTCGGCGACGACCTGAGCCAGCCGGATCTTGACCGAGTTCATCGAGTTGCCGAAGGTGGACAGCGCCGTCGCGAGTGACATCGTGCTCGTCGACAGCGTGTCCAGGGGGCTCCGCTGCGAGGAGCGTGAGGAGAGCGCGGCGTTCGTCGTCTCGCTCATGCAGTCCGAGGCCACCTGGTTGTGGGCCGAGGAGATCGGTGCTGACGGTCGTCGAGATCGTCGTCAGGCCCTGCGCCGCGTTCCAGGCGCCCGACAGCTCGGTGATGACTTTGGCATCAAGGGTGCCCATGAGAGCCTCCCGGGGTCGAGGAGACCACCGACGCGTCGGTGTTGCGGAAGGAGGTGGCGGCCCTCCTCAGGGAGCTCGCCGTCGATCGGGCGCTGGACGCCGCGCCGGACGCCTTGGAGGAGAGGCGGCTGATGGCGGTGGACACCGAGGAGGTCGAACGCCCGACGTCGGGGGCGGCGGGGTAGGACACGGACTCCAGGTCCGCCGCCTCATCGACCTTTCCGACCTGGGCATCAAGGATGTCTGAGTTCACATGCAGGGTGGTCACGCGAGCGTCTTCTTCGACGGGACTCAACGTGCCCGCCCCATCATTCCCCCGCGAAACGGGCCGTCAACAGAACCCGGTGTTGTGGCACACTCGACTCGCGCCGGCCGCGAAAGGGGACATGGATGAGTGCCGACATCGCCGAACCTGCTGAACCCGCTGAGGCAACCGAGACTCCTGAGGCGTCCAGTGAGGCCTCCAGGACCTCCGGGGGCGCCACGACGGGGCACCGGTCGCACGCGGACCCGTCCGGGGGCCACCCCCTCCCCCAGCTGCGCCGCTCCCACTGGTGCAGTCTGGACGGGTCCTGGGACTTCGCCTACGACGACGCCGAGACGGGACTGGATCGGGACTGGCCCTCCCGCGGCGTCGGCGAGCGCACCATCACCGTTCCCCTCCCGCCCGAGAGCGGTCTCTCCGGCATCGGGGAGACCGGCTACCACCCGGTCGTGTGGTACTCGCGCGCGATCACCGCCGACGACCTGGCCCGCGCTGGTCGACCGACCCAGGGAGAGAGGGTCCTGCTGCACCTCGGCGCGGTCGACTACCGGGCGAGCGTGTGGATCGACGGCCGGCTCGTGGGCGAGCACGAGGGCGGGCACGTCCCCTTCGCGCTCGACATCACGCGGGCGCTGCCGAGCGACGGCGAGGACGCCCTTCTCGTCGTGCGGGCCGAGGACCGGCCGCTGGACGCCGGTCAGCCGCGCGGCAAGCAGGACTGGCAATCCGAGCCGCACGACATCTGGTACTCGCGCACGACCGGCATCTGGCAGAGCGTCTGGCTGGAGGCGGTGCCGCGCACGGCGATCGCCGAGCTCGCGTGGACGCCGAGCCGGGCCTGCGACGCCGTCGAGCTCGAGGTGACCGCGACGCGCCCCGTCCCCGAGGGGTCGCGGATCACCGCCCGTCTGACCTTCGAGGGGCGCCCCCTGGCCGAGGTGACGGCGAGGCTGCCCGAGACGACGACGACGAGGCTGACCGTCGACCTGCGCCAGCAGCTGCACGGCCAGCACTACGAGAGGCTCCTGTGGTCCCCCGAGCACCCGCGGCTCATCAATGCCGAGGTCATGCTCTCTCCCGCCAAGGCCCCGCTCGCCGGCGGAACGGCCGCGACCGGCGCGGGCGGAACGGTGCCCGACGTCGTGGCCTCGTACCTGGGCCTGCGCACGGTGGGCGCGAAGCACCGCCGCTTCCTGCTCAACGGCCGCCCCTACTACGTGCGCGGCGTCCTGGAG
>ERZ773075.246-NODE-246-length-47354-cov-70.1162_pt1 | contig 47354 bp, 38 predicted proteins | sample MGYA00580614_ERZ773075 | MGnify/ENA primary metagenome ERZ773075 (study PRJEB29015, sample SAMEA2738021) | human oral metagenome | biome: human oral; feature: human-associated habitat; material: dental | place: China | collected 2043 ...
ACCCATTCAACACACCGAACCCCTAAACCCCCATACACGCCCCTGAATAACCTTCAGTATAGAAACTGTGGTTCGAGCAATCTCGAGTACTGTTCGTTGATCGCAACTGCCAGCACATCTCCACTGCAGCCTCCTGAGCGGTCTGCCAACCATACTTTTTTGAGATAGGGGCGAATATTTCCTAAGAGGATGTTTCCGGGAGAGTAGGATGTAAGTGTCGAAGTGTTGGGGGCGTGTGTTGCATCGATGCGACCTCTCTTTTGTGAGAGTAAATTATCAACCCCTACGAAGGTGGCTGAGTTTAAAATTTCAGCAGACGCTTTTCGGGGTGAATACCCAGCAACGTCGCCAAGCGGCTTGTACTCCACGCCGTCGGGGCAGAGATCACGGATGAGGTCGTCGATGCGGCTCACCGGGCACCGCCTTCGATGTCGGCCACGATCTCATCGATACTCGCCCGCAGCACCGCCTGCCGCTCCACGATCTCCTTGATCCTGGCATTGAGCTCCACGATGTCGACCTCCTCGCGAATGTCCTCCGCCTCCACGTAGGAGGACACCGACAGGTTGAAACCGTTCTCCCTGATCGCCTCCGCACTCACCAGCGCGGCCACGTGATCGACGTCGGCGCGCTTGGCGAGCGTTTCCAGGATCATCTCCTGATTCTCCGCCGAGAGCTTGTTCTTGTTGCCCTGCCGCACGAACTGCTTCGAGGCATCCACGAACAGGACGCTGTTGTCCTGCTTCGACTTCTTGAGCACGATGATGCACGTGCCGATCGTCGTCCCGAAGAACAGGTCCGGCGGAAGCTGGATGACGGCGTCGACATAGTTGTTCTCCACCAGGTACTGGCGGATCTTGGCCTCCGCGGCGCCGCGGTAGAGCACGCCCGGGAACTCGACGATCGCCGCCGTCCCATCCACCGCCAGCCAGGACAGCATGTGCATGGTGAAGGCCAGGTCCGCCTTCGACTTCGGGGCAAGCACACCCGCCGGGGAGAAGCGCGGGTCGTTGATGAGAGCCGGATCGTCCTTGCCGATCCACTTCGTCGAGTACGGCGGGTTGGAGACGATCGCCTCGAAGGGCTCATCGTCCCAGTGCGCCGGGTCCGTGAGCGTGTCCCCGTGGGCGATGCTGAAGTCGGCGAAGTTGATGTCGTGCAGGAACATGTTGATCCGGCACAGGTTGTAGGTGGTCAGGTTGATCTCCTGGCCGAAGAACCCGCCGCGCACCTTGTCCTTGCCGAGCACCTTCGCGAACTTCAGCAGCAGCGAACCCGAGCCGCAGGCCGGGTCGTAGACGCGGTTGACGCTGTCCTTGCCCATGACCGTGATGCGGGCCAGCACCTCGCTGACCTCCTGCGGGGTGAAGAACTCGCCGCCCGACTTGCCCGCGTTCGAGGCGTACATCGTCATGAGGAACTCGTAGGCGTCGCCGAAGGTGTCGATCGAGGACTCCCCGTAGGACAGGTCCAGGTCTCCGATCGCCTGCATGAGCCGCGTGAGCTTGTCATTGCGTTGAGCCACCGTGCGGCCCAGCTTGGTGGAGTTCACGTCCACGTCGTCGAACAGGCCGCGCAGATCCGACTCCGAGCCCGTGCCGGTCGCGGATGCCTCGATGCTCTTGAAGATGCGCGAGAGGGTCTCGTTGAGGTTCTCGTCGCGCGGTGCCCGCTCGCGCACGTTGTCGAACAGGTCCCCGGGGGCGATGAAGAAGCCCTTCTCCTGAATGATGCCGTCGCGGGCGCCCTCGGCGTCAGCGTGCGACAGGAAGCGGTAGTCGAAGTCCGGGTCCCCGGCATCGCGCTCGCCGGCGTTGATGTACTCGGTGAGGTTCTCGGAGATGAACCGGTAGAAGAGAAAGCCCAGGACGTAGGCCTTGAAGTCCCAACCGTCCACGCTCCCGCGCAGGTCGTTGGCAACTCGCCAGATCGCACGGTGAAGCGCATCGCGCTCAGTCTCTTTGCTCAACAGTCGGCCTCTTCGTCGTCAGGATGGGGGATCAGGCAGAAGTATCCCACCAACTGAGGACGTCCGATGACCGCGCGTGGAGGTTGTGGCTGGAACTCCGGTGCTGAAGAGCTGTTGGAGAGTGGGGGTGTTTGCCTACCAGTGGATTCGAGGATCCTCCTTGACCAGCCGACGAAGCGTGTTGTGGGCCATGACGAGGTTGGGGAAGCTGGGGTTGATGTACCTCAGCAGTGTTAGGGAGCCGTTGAGGCGAGCGGTGGTGTCGATCTTGAGGAGGTTGTCATGATGGGCGATTCGGTTGCGTATGCGTCTGATTCCTTCCAGCTGCCTGCCTGTCTTAATCCGACCTGTGTCCCCCTTGGGGGCGCCGGGGAAGGCTAGGTAGAGGCACTTCCGCCAGAGATCACGCTGTTTGAAACCAGTCCGTCCTGGGCCGGAACCAGAGAACTCTGGTGGATGAAGTATTAGTCGTGTCCACAAGCCGAAGGTCATCTGAGCGACAACGTCGTCATGGGTGGGCGACGTGTCGTGGCGAGGATGGCTTGCTGGCCGTCGCCTTGCCTCATTGGCTGCGCTTGCATGGGCTTCAGCGATGCTCCTGCCGATGATGGTGTAGATCTCTTCCGCGGTGCCGTTGGCGCGAGTCCAGTCTCCGGAGTAGGGGGTCCCGTCTAGTCGTACCTGAGAGGCGTTCCAGGTGCAGAGTTGCCGATCGATCGCGTTGCGCACGGCGACTTCGACGTAGGCGATGTGAGAGTGCCAGGCGCCTGCGAGCTTGTTGCTCCACTCGTAGAGTTCTGCTGCTCGCTGAGGGTTGCCTGCGGCTGCGTCAATGTATGTCTGATGACGTGCTGGGCCGAGCAGTTCCAGGAGCGCGTTCTCGCTAGACATGGGTACACAATAGTGTGCTATCCTAGGCGGACAGCGAGCATCGGGCTTGGACCGGTGCGCCTACTCCGGCGGTCCCGCACCTGAGGTGCGGGACCGCTTGTTCGTGTTGGCGTCCGGCCTGAAGTGAGGTGCGAAGGTGGGCGCGCTGGTACTGGGAGATGCCGCGTGGAATGTCCCCGGCCGCGAGAGAAAAGGGCGTGGGTGCTCAGCGAGCACCCGGCGAAATGTGAGCCAGTGTGTGGTGAAGAGGCTCGCATGGCGAAGAGGCTGGGACGGTGGGGCGCGGCGCGCTCCGCCATGCCGCCTCAGGATGCCGGCTTGAAGCCGATCACCTTCCCGTTGTCCTTGTCGTAGCCGATGATGAGGTCGGGCTTCGCCACGACCAACGAGTCCCCGGTCTTCCAATCAATCCCGTTGAACGCGATCTCCTCACCAGTCTTGATGTTCACGAGCAGCTGCATTGCGTTCGAGTCTCCGCGTTGCCAGTGCGCCAATTTGGCGATGCCGCCGTCCTGAGAAGTCGTTGCGCCGGACGGGCAGCGGGAAGAATCTGAGCCACCGGCCGAGCCGCCGCCACCTTCGAGATGAGGCACACCAATGGACTTGCCATTTTTCGGAGTGAGCTTGGTGACGCATCCGCTTTCGTTGATTGATGATGTCAGTGAGGCCTTGCTGTAGTCCTTGTCCTTGAAATAGGTACGATACTCCTTGGCCGTAAGAAGCTCATTCTCGTCAAGTACCACTCTCGTTTCCCTGGAAAGAGTCTCGATGTAGTTGTCCTGCTTATTCCCCTTGATGTTGTGCGTTGTTACTTCGGGTCGTGTTGCGGATGATGATTCAGATTCGGGGATCGAGTCCTTCTTGTCTTCCTTATAGCTTCCCCGGCCGTCTTTAAAGTACATGGTCCTGAGGTCGGTGTCGGCTCTGGAGCCTCCGCCCGGGATGAGTGTTTCCCCGCTATCAATGTTAATAACGATGTTATACAGGCAGATGTAGCGTCGACCGTCTCGTGTCAGGGTGATTTCATTGCGTAGAAAGGTGAAGGTCGATGCCTCTCCCGTCCCGGGAATGTCGCGTGACCACTTCTGCTTCTGGTTCGCATCCCAGGCGGTGCACTTGTCGCTCGAGTTGCAAAAGATGGCGATCTCGCTGGCGATCAGTGCCGAGTTCCCATCGCCCCAAGGGGTCGAGGAGATATTCCCGGATCTCACGTCGATCAGAGTGGACTGGTAGACGATCGTGTTGTCTCCCCACGTCTGAAAACCGGGAATGGAGGCGTTGGTGGACATCAGGTCCTCGTCATTGAGGGTGATCTGCCACGCCTTCTTCATGTCTCTACCCAGAGGGGTGTGGCCAGTCAGGGTGGCGTCAGTCCTGCTGAATGTGAGGAAATGATCGCCGACAACATACGGCTCCAGGTTGGCAGGGACGTCGGCGCTCCATGCCTGGTCGGCTCCCTTGCTCCAGGAGTTCGAGAGGGCAATGACCTGAGAGCTTGAATAGACGTCTCTCGCCGACCAGAAGTACCAGGCCGCCACGCCGCCATAAGCAGGACAATCGGCAGAACCACCGCGAGTACCTTGAGGCCCCGCCTCTTCTTAGGCTGTGCCGGCGGCACGTACATCGGTGCGCCGTACGCCGTCGTCGCGACCTGGCTATGCCCCAGCACATGGCCCGACGGCATCCCGACTCGGACCCCGGGCGGCATTGCGGGCCACTGCCCCATGGGCTGAGCCGCGGACTGCATCGAGGGCGACGAGTGGAACTGCGCCGACGGAGGCAGCGCCACCTGCTGATCCGCCTGAGAAGGATCCTGCGGGAGCGGGCTCTGCTGGGATTGAGCCGCCGTCGTTCCATACCCCTGAGGGGCGACCCCCTGAGTCGAGGTCCCCTGCGATGGCGCACCTGCTGCGCTCGGCATGAGTGATGCCGTAGCCCTGAGGAACCCGCCCGTAGCTCGAACCGGCGGGAGTCGCCTGCGGGGGTTGTGCCCCCGCTGTTCCCACCGCCATCGTTGGCGCCATCGCGTCTATCTGTTCCAGGGCCTGCGCCTGTGCCGGCTGCGCCTGCGGTACCGGCGGCCCGGCGAGGGGCACGCTCCGCCCGGCCTGGCGCGCCAGCACCTCCTGGACGACGACGTCGTCGGACCGCTCCAGCACCGCACGGACCTGGGGTGGGATCGACGGGTTGGCCGCCAGGATCGCGTGTAGGTCGGGGCGGGTGGCGGCGATCCGCTCAAGGTCGTAAGACGAGGCGAACCGGTCGGCTGCCGTCGTGGCGTCATAGCCCTGGGGAAAGGGGGAGTACCCCGTCGTCATGACTATCTCACTTCACGAGACCTATCGCCCGAGCCCACAGACATCGGTCCGACAGCGCGCAGCTGCGCCGCCGACGCGAAGTGGTGGGCCTGCAGATGAGCCGGCGTTTCAGTCGACGATGCCGTAAAGGCGGTCCCCGGCGTCGCCGAGCCCGGGCACGATGTAGGCGTGCTCGTTGAGCCGCTCGTCGACCCCGGCGGTCACCACCGTGACGTTCGCGCGATCCCCGACCGCCTCCTCGAGCGTCCTGACGCCCTCGGGAGCGGCGATGAGGCACAGTGCGGTGACGTCGCGCGCCCCGCGCTCAAGCAGGTAGTCGATGGCGGCCACGAGGGTGTGGCCGGTGGCGAGCATGGGGTCGACGACGAAGCACTGGCGGCCCGAGAGGTCGTCGGGCAGACGGTTGGCGTAGGTCTCCACCTCCAGGGTGTCCTCGTCGCGCTTCATCCCCAGGAAGCCGACCTCCGCCGTGGGCAGCAGGCGGGTCATGCCCTCCAGCATCCCCAGGCCCGCGCGCAGGATCGGCACCACGATCGGCCGCGGGTCGGCCAGGCGGCGGCACTGGGCCAGCGCCACAGGGGTGCGGATCTCCACCTCCTCGGTGCGCACCTCGCGGGTGGCCTCGTAGGCGAGCAGGGTGACGAGCTCGTCCACCAGCTGACGGAAGACCGCCGACGGCGTCTTCTCGTCGCGCAGGACGGAGAGCTTGTGGTCGATGAGGGGGTGGTCGGCAACGTGGAGGCGCATGGGGACAGCCTATAATCCCGCCACCGGTCCCGCACCGCCCCAGCGCCGAGCCGTCAGGCGGGGCGATCTCGCTCAGGCGCGGGTGTGCAGCCATGCCAGGACGGCTCGCACGCGCCTGTTCTCCTCGCCCGGCTGCAGGTCCAGCCCCCGGAAGATGTTCGCCACATGCTTGGCCACCGCGCCGTCGGAGACCACCAGACGCTCGGCGATCTGCGCGTTCGACAGCCCCTGGGCCATGAGCTCGAGCACCTCCTGCTCGCGCCGCGTCAGCCGGTCCAGGCCCGCTCCGCCCGGCGCCGCACTCGCGATCCCGTCCGACGGCGTCGACGGCGAGGCTGCTCCAGTCATCACCGGTCCCTGGGGATCGGACGGTGCAGGTGCTGTGCCGGGTACCGAGCCCGTCATTGTCACCGCTCCCTCACCGGCCCCGGAACCGGTGATGTCCTGCGCGGAACCGGCGGCCCGGGCCGCCTTCATGAGGTGGGAGACCACCTCCGGGTCGATGACCACGCCGCCGCCCACGACGATGTCGAGCGAGTGCAGGAAGTCCGCCACCCGCCCCACGCGCTCCTTGAGCAGGTAGCCCACGGCGCCGCCACTGCTGGCGCTGGAACCCCCCGGCCCGGCCGGGGACGTCGGCGACTCCGTCTCCTCAAGCAGATCCTGCACGTAGGGCCCGGCCACGTAGGCGCTCAGCACCACCACCGGCAGCCCCGGATGGGCCCGGCGCAGGTCGATGGCTGCGCGCAGCCCGTCATCCGTGCCGGTCGGCGGCATCCGCACGTCGGTGACGACGACGTCGGGCAGCTGCCCGGCAGCGGCCAGACGCTCGACCTCGGTGCGCAGGGCGTCGGCGTCGGCCACTTGTCCCACGACCTCGTGGCCGGCGGTGGTCAGCAGCCCTGCCAGTCCTTCACGTAGAAGGGTGGCGTCATCGGCGAGCATGATCCTCATGGGGACATCCTGCCCCAGTCGACCGGGTGGGTGTGGGTTGTGGACACCGGGATCTCTCCCAGGACGCCGGTGCCGCCGGGATCACCGCGGCGGCCGGATCCGTCATGGCCGCCAGGTCTGCAGACCTTGTGAAGGCTGGTGACGTGCTCACGCAGGAGCCGACACCGCTGCCGGCGTCAGCGCTTGCGGCCGGGCCTGTCGGCCCTGGGAGACGCCCGCCGGACCGGCCTCTTGAGCGGCGGGCGCCTGGTCGCCCCCGTGACCGCTGGGTCGCCCGTCCGGCCGATCCTGCTGATCGCCCGCCCGGCCATCCTCCGGGCCGTCCGCGCCCCAAGGCGGCGTCAGCGGGGCCATGATCATCAGCCGTGTCCCACCGCCGACGGGGGAGTCGACCTCCAACTGCCCACCGATGGACTCCACCCGCTGCACCATGCCCCGCAGGCCGGTGGCATTCTCGCGCCCGGGGTCGGCCCCGCCGCGCCCGTTGTCGGTCACGAGGGCGCTCAGCCCGCTGTCCGTGCAGTGCAGTGTCACCGTCGCACGCTCGGCTTGAGCGTGCTTGGCGGCGTTCGTGAGTGCCTCGGACACCGCGAAGTAGACGACCGTCGCCACAGGCTGCGAGATCTGGGCCAGGTCGTCCTCCTCGGCATTGACGACGACACTGGTCGGCAGCGGGGCCCGACCCGCCAGATCCTTCAGAGCCGGTGCCAGCCCGCGTTCGGACAGGACTGCCGGGCGGATGCCGCGCACCGTCTCACGCAGGTCCCGTAGGGCCGCCTCGGCGCGGTCCTGCGCCGTGTCTATCCCCTTCAGCAGGGTGGTACGGGACGTGGCGTTGGCACCGTCGTCGGGCAGGGACTCGGCGGCCAGGCGCAGCCCGCCCAGGCTCATGGTGAGGGCGACGAGGTCCTGCTGGGCGCCGTCGTGCAGGTCCCGCTCAATGCGGGTGCGCTCGGCCTCGAAGGCATCCATGAGGGTGGCGCGGCTGGCCGTGAGGTGGCCGACCTCGGCGGTCAGCTGCTCCAGGCGCTGCTTCTTGCGCTCACCCGACAGTGCTTCCACTAACAGCAGCCGCAGTATTCCGAAGCCCAGGAGCGCCCCAAAGGCGGGGATAAGGCCGACCAGCCCGGCCGGCACCAGCGGCCAGGCGTTCTGCGGCTCGGTCACCGTCACCTCCTGGACGCCCAGATGAAGCGTGATGGGCGCCTCGGGAGAGGCCATGAAGGGCGCCAGAATGCTGGTGACGGCCAAGGCCCCGAAGAACCCGCTGATGAAGAACGATGCCGTGGTCAGCGCCAGGCCTCCCAGGCACAGGGGCAGGTCCTGCCGCCAGAACTCCACGTGAGCGACGCGCGCCAGCAGCCACGGGGTCTTGCGCTCCCCCTTCTTCCGACCGGAGGGGGCCTCCACCCCTATGCGACGCGCAACGATGCGCTCCAGCGACGCCCCTAGCGGTACCGTGAGATGGAACAGCAGAATGATGGGGATGAGGAGGGGAATCGACGGTATCCACAGCGCGGCGTGCAGGAGCTCCCATCCGATGATGCCGATCCACCGACGTCGTCGGCGATACCAGGCGGGACGGCGCTCGACGGATGAAACGCCGGGTGGCACAGAGATCATGCCGACGACGCTAACCGGCTCAGGGACGGGACGCACTCGTGCTGGCCCCCGTGCGGGCACCCCGGGGTGGTGCTGGCACCCCTGAAGTGGTGGACGCTCCGGTGGAGTGAGGTGGGGTTAGCCGGATACGAAGACGGGGGCGAGCACCAGTGCGATGGCGGCCGGTCGCGAGTGAACTGGTGCACATGAGCCTCGACCCGTTCCTTCCATGCACTGCAGCCGTCGCCTGCGACGCCTTCGGCCCCGCCTCTTCGGGGACGGCCCGCACATCCACCCGCTTCCAGGCCTCCGCCGGTACCGAGGTGTTTGGGGCGGGATTCGACGAGCAGGCGCTGCCAACGGACTCCGATAAGGTGCGGGTCCATGAACGGCATCGGGCCTACATACGCTGGTACGTGGCGGTGGGCGCCGAGGCCCTGGTGCTGGCGCTGCTGATCGTCATCGTCGGACGGCAGCTGACGCAGCTGCTGGGGGTGGCCACGCCGGGTGGGGGAGCGGCGGCCTGGGTGCACGACCTCCTGGTGGAGTCGCGTCAGCTACTCGCCAGGATGAGCGGCGCCGGCGTGCGGACCTGGCTGCCCTCGATCCTGGCCGCGCTGCTGACCATCATGGGACCCTGGCTGAGGAGGCTGGCCGCGCGATGGGGACTGGGGATCCTGACGGGAAGCCGAGCAGTATCCGTCCTCACCTGGCTCGTTGTTGCGGTCGCAGGGGTTTGGGGCCTGTCATGATCCGTCGCCAGGACCGTCCCGCCACAGTCAGTGCCGACAAGCAGGGGCCGCAGGCACCGCCGGCCATCGAGGTAACCGGACTCACCCGCGTCTTCCGCGTCCAAGGGCGCCGCAACGTCGACGTCACCGCGCTCAACGGTGTCGACCTCGCCCTGCCCGCCGGTAGCTTCACCGCCCTGGTCGGCGCCTCCGGCTGCGGCAAGTCCACCCTCCTGCAGTGCATCGCCGGGCTCGACGCCCCCACCGCCGGCACCGTCCAGCTCCTCGGCACCCGGACGAGCTCACTGCGCCCCCGGCCCGCTGCCCGCTTCCGGGCCCGGCACGTCGGCTTCGTCTTCCAGGACGACAACCTCGTCACCTCCCTGTCCGCGCGCGACAACGTCGCCCTGCCCGGTCGCCTGCGCCGCAGACCCCTGAGCCGCAGTGCCGTCGACGACGCCCTTGAGCGTGTGGGTCTGAGCGAGCAGGCCCGCCACCTGCCTCACCAGATGAGCGGTGGCGAGCGTCAGCGCGTCGCCATCGCCCGCGTCCTGGCCTCCCGTCCCGACATTGTCTTCGCCGATGAGCCCACGGCCGCCCTCGACGTCGCCGCCGCCGCGACCGTCCTCGACTGGCTTGCCGAGCTCGCCGGAGGCCCCGGTGCTGTGCCTGGCGCCGTGCCCGCCCCAGCTGGGTCCTCTTCCCCTGTGCATCAACCGGCCACTGTCCTCATGGTGACGCACGACGCCGCAGCTGCCGCCCGGGCCCAGCACGTCCTCGTCATGGACGCCGGCCGCCTCGTCGCCTCCCTGCCCGGGGGCGACCCCGCCGCCATCTCCGCCGCCGTCCTGTCCGCCCGCGGTGCCGGAGGCTCCCGATGATCCGTCTGCTCCTGTCCGACCTGCGCCACCACGCCGGCTCCTGGGCGTGGACCGCCGTCGTCGCCGTCGTGGCCGCCTCTGCCGTCGCTGGCCAGTTCCGGGTCGCTCATGGCGCCTTCGCCGCTGCGGAGGCTGCTGGAGACCCCACAATGATCGATGGGGCCGAATCCGTCTCAGGCATCATCATTGGGGTTGTCTTCGCCGCCGTGGCCGTCCTGTCCTCCACCAGCAACCTCGCGGTCTCCCAGCGAGAGCGCGACCACGGGCTGTGGAAGGCCCTGGGCATGAGCCCCTCGATGGTTCGCCTGGTCATCCAGGGCCAGCTCCTCGCCCTCGGGACGTTCACCTCTCTCGTCGCGGTGCCGTTGAGCCTGCCCATCAGCCGGTTCATGATGCACCGGCTCATCTCCGACGGGGCCGCCCTGCCCGGCGCGGTGCCTCAGTGGAAACCCGCCGACCTTATCTGGACCGCGATCATCAGCGCCGGCACCCTCGTCATGGGCGGTCGGGGCGCCGCCAAACGGGCCTCGCGCACCCCGGAGGCACTGCTCCTGCGCGGGTCGGGCGGGCAGAGAGCACATTGGAGCGCGGGACGAGTCCTCAAGGGCCTTCTGCGGCTGCTCTGGGCCGCTGCCGCCGCGGCAGGGTGGGCCGCCGAGTTCCTCGTCATCCGCAACGGGACGAATGGGGAAGACATCTTCATGGCGGTCTTCGGCGGCGCCCTGAGCGGACTGATCCTCGTGTGCATCCTGTGCAGCTGGCTCAGTCCGGTGCTGGAGCGCCTGCTCTCCGCCCTCATCCCGAGCCCCGGCGTCGCCTGGCACGTCGCCGGACGCACCTGCGCCCTGGAGACGCGCCGCTCGGCGGCCACCGTCCTACCCTTCGTGGTGACAATCGGGCTGGTCGCCATCGCCTTCGGTCCGGCCTCGGTCTCCCCCGACGTGAGCGCCGACGCATTCTCCTCCGTGTTCGGGTTGCCCTTCCTCGTGTCCTGGACCGGGGGCGTGGCCGTCATCGCCATGAGCGCGGGGCGACGTCGCCGTGATGCCGCCCTGCTGCGCGCCGCTGGCGCCGTGGAGCGCGACGTCCTGGCCATCGAGGTCCTCGAAGGTGTTCTTCACGCCGCTGCTGCGACCGTCCTCGGCCTACTCGTCACCGTGGCCACGGCCGTCCTCCTGTCCGAGGCGCTGCACCGGTCCCTGGCCGGCATTCTGTCGGACTTCCCCTGGATGACGCTGGGCCTCGTGTGCGCAGCGACCCTGACGACGACCTGCTTGGCCGTTGTCGTCTCCGCCCGAGCCGGAGCGCTCGCGGGCGAGCAGAGCCTGGGGCAGGTCCTGCGCGCCCGCGACTGACCTTCGCCGCCGGTCCCTCTCATGCAGTTGGGGACATGTCACGCGGTCGGGTGCAATTGAGGCTGGACGGGGATGTTCGACGCCGTCGGGGACGGAAATCCTGTACCCGTACGCGTGGGACGTCCCCGGCTGGACGGAAAAGCCCCCGGCGAGACGGCGTCGGTGGCCCCGCCGACTGATTCCGCCGACGCGCCGGTTGGGCCGGGCGCGAAAGGGGCTGACGTCCTGCCCTCCTGCGGGGCTAGGTTGCCCGCACTGATCGCTTTGAAGGAGATTGAAGGAGAACTCATGGTCAACGACTCCGCCCCCACTGTCACTCTCAACAACGGTGTCGACATCCCGCAGATCGGCTACGGCGTCTACCTGACCCCGCCGGAGGAGACCGAGCGGGCCGTGCTCGAGGCCTTCGAGGTCGGCTACCGCCACGTCGACACCGCCCAGGCCTACCGTAACGAGGAGGGCGTGGGCGCCGCCGTCGCCGCCTGCGGGCTGCCCCGTGAGGACGTCTTCCTCACCACCAAGGTGTGGATCTCCAACGCCGGGGACGAGCGCGCCGCCCGCTCCATCGACGGCTCCCTGCGTCGCCTGGGCACCGACTACATCGACCTGCTGCTCGTCCACCAGCCCTTCGGCGACTACTACGGCACCTACCGCGCCATGGAGAAGGCCCTGGCCGCCGGCAAGGTCCGCGCCATCGGCGTCTCCAACTTCTTCCCCGACCGGTTCGTGGACCTGGCGCAGCACGTCGAGGTGCCTCCGGCCGTCAACCAGATGGAGACCCACGTCTTCAACCAGCAGACCGACACCCGCACGTGGTACACCAAGCACGGCACCGCCCTGGAGTCCTGGGGCCCGTTGGCCCAGGGCCGCAACAACATCTTCACCCACCCGGTGCTCACCGGGGTTGGCGAGAAGTACGGCAAGACGGCCGCCCAGGTGGCCCTGCGCTACCTCATCCAGCTGGGCATCATCGTCATTCCCAAGACGGTCCACCGCGAGCGCATGATCACCAACCTCGACGTCACCGACTTCCAGCTCGATGACGCCGACATGCGGGCTATCGCCGCCCTCGACGAGGGACAGGGCGTCGTCAACCACTACGACCCCGCCTTCCAGGAGCTCCTCGCCTCCTTCACAGTCGAGGAGGACTGACCCCCAGCCAGCTGCGGACGCTTCCGACCACCAGCGGGGACGTTCGACGTGGCCGGGTGCGGCCCGCTCCGGGCGGGGACGTTCGACGCCGTCGGGGACAGGAATCCCGTCCCGCACGCGCAGGATGTCCCCGCCCGGAAGAAGAAGTTCCCGGCCGTGCGGAATGTCCCCACCCGGGGAGGGGCTGGAGTCAGAGGCGGCGCGAGAAACGGGACTCCGTCTTCTCGGAGGTGCCCACGTACTCCAGCCAGCGCTCATAGTGATCGAGGACGTCGTGGGCCACCTGGTCGGAGTTCCAGTCGACGACGTCGTAGCCCTGGCCGCCGCTGTGCGGGCGCACCTCGAGGCGCACCGTGAGGTCATCGGCCTCGTGGACGGCGAACCCGTAGGCGGGCACGGGAGTGACCACCATGCGCACCACGTAGCGGAAGGAGTCGATGGAACTGGACTGCTCCTCGCCGCTGTTGGTGGCCGGGTGGGAGGAGACCACCAGGCTGGCGCGTCCCAGGAAGGTGCGCTCGTCGTCGGGGTCCTGGGCCTCGGGGCCCTCGATGAAGACCTCGGCGGAGACGTTCTCCTTACGCAGCTCGGTGGCCACCGCCTCCAGGGCCGGCACGATGCGCCGCTCCATGGCATGGCCGGCCTCGTCGGGAGACACCGAGTTGAGGGTGTGTGCCAGGCGCTCGCGCCACGGCGTCTGCTCCAGCCCCGCAGCCGACCCGTTGAAGCCCAGGGCCCGGTTGCGGTCCACGATGGACAGGGCCTGGTTGTGAGTGTCCTCGCTGCTCAGGGACCTCCACAGGGTGTACATGATGAGAATGAGCACCCCGGAGAAGGGCAGCGCCATGACGATCGTGGCCTGCTGGAGGATGGGGATGCCGCCGGCCACGAGCATCGCGATGGTGAGGATCCCGGTCAGGGCGGCCCAGAAGATCCGCAGCCAGGCGGCGGCGTCCTGGCGCGCCGAGCGGATGCGGCTGGAGAGGTTGGCCATGACCAGGGCGCCGGAGTCGGCGCTGGTGACGTAGAAGAGGATCCCGATGAACAGGGCCAGTGCGATGAGGATCTTCTGGCCCGGCAGGTGCTCCAGCATCCAGTACAGGCCCTGCTCGGGCTGGTCCAGGGTGAGGTCCCGGAATTCGCCGTTGCCGCGGATGACCAGGTCAAGGGCATGATTGCCGAAGATGGCCACCCACATGAGGATGTAGCAGAAGGGCAGCAGGAGGCTGCCGAGCACGAACTGGCGGATGGTGCGGCCGCGCGAGATGCGGGCCAGGAACATGCCCACGAAGGCCGCCCAGGCGATCCACCAGGCCCAGAAGAACAGGGTCCAGGCGTTGAGCCACTCATCGGGCCGGTTGTAGGCGTAGGTCTCCAGCGTCAGCAGCGGGAAGCGGGTGAAGAAGTCGCCTATGGAGCCCACGAGCGCGTCGATGAGGAAAGCGGCATCGCCGGTGATGAGCACCCACAGGGCCAGGCCGATGGCCAGCAGCACGTTGATGGTGGACAGGACGCGCACGCCCCGGTCGACGCCGGAGACGGCCGAGACGGTGGCCATGATGACGGCCAGGGCGGTCAGCCCGATCTGGGTGGGGAAGCCCTGCGGCAGCCCGAACAGGATGTTGAGGGCCACGTTGAGCTGGACGACGCCGACCCCCAGTGAGGCGGCAATGCCGAAGACCCCGCCTACCAGCGCCGCGGCGTCGACGATGTCGCCGATGACGCCCTCGGTATGCCGTCCCAGCAGTGGGCGCAGGGTGGAGCGCAGCGTGAGCGTGTCACGGCGTCGGTAGGCGAAATAGGCCATCGACAGGCCCACCAGTGCGTACAGGCCCCAACCCGAGATGCCGTAGTGGAACAGGGACAGGACGATCGCGTCGCGGGCGGCCTGGACGGTCTGGCCGTCCCCGGTGGGCGGGTGCATGTACTGCTGGACCGGCTCGGCGACGGCGAAGAACAGGATCTCGGTGCCGATACCGGCCGCGAAGAGCATGGCCGTCCAGGAGAAGGTGGAGAAGTCCGGTGTCGAGTTGTCCGGCCCCAGGCGCACCCGACCGAAGCGGGAGAAGGCCAGCGCCAGGATGAAGACGAGGGCGGCGGTGATGAGGAGGATGTAGAAGGATCCGAACCACCGGCTCGTCCAGGTCACGGCCGCGCCGAAGGCGTCGTTGACCACCTGAGGGGCGAAGATCGCGGCCAGGGCGACGACCGTGATGATGGCGGCCGAGACGAAGAAGACCACCGGGTTGAGCGGCTGCTTGCCGGGCGGGTTATCGGACTGGGACTCGGGCGGCGTTTCGGGTGGTGAGGCGTGGTCCGACGGCTGGGGTGCGCGGTCTGAGGGCTCGTCCGCTGCGGACTCGCTCAGCTCGCTCGTTTCGGGGGACCGGCTCACCGACCTGCTCCGTTCTTCATGGGGACTCGTTCGGGGGGATGAGGGGGATGATGCGGGAGAACTGCCAAAATACGCAAGGTGTGGCAGGACCGGGGCTTCGGCCCAGGACCGAATGCCTTGTGTGGAGCCTATAACGGAGGCGCTGTACTCGTTATGTATTCCTCCTGACGTCGGGGTGGTGTAGAAGACAACGAGCGCTGGGTCGCCGTCGCCGGTGCTGCCGGTGCGCCCCGGTCGCCGGGTCTGACATCCTTGGGGCCGTGACGCCTCCGCCTTCCGCATATTCACTGGACGCCGCCATGGCTCGGGCCCTGGAGCTGGCTCGCGCGGCGGGCGAGGCGGGGGAGGTGCCTGTGGGCGCCGTCGTCCTCTCGCCGGAGGGAGCCGTCCTGGCCGAGGCCGCCAACGCCCGCCAGGCCGAGCACGACCCGACGGCGCACGCCGAGATCCGTGCCCTGCGCGCAGCCGGCGCGGCCCTGGGCGACTCCCATCTGGACGGCTGCACCCTCGTGGTCACCCTTGAGCCGTGCACCATGTGCGCCGGCGCCATCGTCCTGGCCCGGGTGGCCCGGCTGGTCCTGGGGGCCTGGGAGCCCCGGACCGGCGCCTGCGGCTCGGTGCGCGACGTCGTGCGCGACGCCCGCGCCAACCACCGGGTCGAGGTGCGCGCCGGCCTGCGCGCCCAGGAGTCCCGGGCCCTCCTGACCGCCTTCTTCGCCGACCGCCGCTGAGGCTGCCGGTCCGGTGCCCGGGAGTGAGGGCCGATGTCGGCCGTGACTGATACCGCAGGACGCCGCATTGGGGCGCGGGCCGCCGTCCGTGTAGGCTCATGAGCGAGGTAGCGTGTCCGAGCGGCCGAAGGTGCAGATCTCGAAAGTCTGTGTGGTTCATAGCCACCCTGGGTTCGAATCCCAGCGCTACCGCCACCACGGGAAAGGCCCGTCACCGCAACGAAAAGTCGCGGTGACGGGCCTCCTCCGTTTCCGGCCGATCACACCGCACGGGCCGGGTGGCCCACATATTGCCCACAATCTCCGACGTCGTCGCGCTGCCTCAAGGCATCAAGAGCATCGGCGACGGCGTCCAGGTCATCAGGGGACAGGCCTGCGTAGACGTCGAGCGTCATTGCTGGGACTGTTGTGCGATCTGGTCTGGGATATCTCTTCCGGGTGGCGACTGCTGGTACTGGGGAGGGGTGTCGTGCCTGTGCTCCGATGGGATGACTGGGTATGAGATCTTGGGTACTAAGTCACTAGCACCTAGGTCCTTGGGCCTATTAGTATAAAGGGTGTACTACAGTCGTGGCTGATCTAGCAATAAGGAGACTGGTTATGGCGCAGGAATTCTCGGCGGCAGAGAAAGAACGCGATGTTAAAGTCCCCGCCGCTCTCCGCCCTCCGGCTAAATCGAGGGATCAGAGGTGGGTGGATCAAGCGCGTCGAGCCATGGAGGCTCGTCGCTTCGGCGCAGATTTACGCCGAGGGAAGATGAAGAGTTTTCGGCCTATTGTCGGGCGGATCTAAGTGGTATCTCGAACTCCTCTGTTTCATGCGCAGCACTCGGCTCGCTATGCCAGGCAAGAACTCATTAGAGAATACCAGGATCTCAATGATGTTAACTTGATTGTTATCATTGATCAAATTACTCAAACAAATATGACGATTCTTGAAGAACTTTTGGTGGATTGTGATCCTGTCAAGGATCTCCATCTGCTGCTGTGCTCACCAGGAGGGGATGGTGAGGTTGCTCTGCGGATGGTCCGCTCCATGCAGACGCGTTGTCGGAAGCTGGTCGTTTTAGTGCCGGACATGGCTAAGAGTGCGGCGACGATCCTCTGTCTGGGTGCCCAGAGAATAATTATGGGACCGGGAGGTGATTTGGGTCCTATCGACCCTCAGATGGTTTTTTCTGACGATTCTGGACGTTCCTCCATGGTTGGCGCCAAAGATATAGTTGCGGCGGTCGAGGAGGCGGAACAGAGGGCTACGGAAAACCCGGACTCCTACCCTTTGTTTGCCTCGCTTCTGGCGGATGTGAATATGCTTATGTTGGAGCAGGCGCGTTCTGCTCTTGCTCGTTCTGAGGCGCTAATGACCGAGGCATTATCTGCGGGTGGGCGTAGTGAAGAACAAGTCGAAGCTTTGTCTGAATCTCTTAAATCACCGCTTATCGACACCCCTGCAAGCCATTCTGCTGTAATATCTGTTGATCATGCGAAAGGCTATGGTTTACCCGCTGAGGCCGCCGATCTCTCCAGTGAATCGTGGAGAATTATTTGGGACCTGTGGACTCATTATTTCTCTATAGGGTGCTGGCCTGCTGGACGTCAAGCGATTTATGAGGGAGCCCGGGCGTCACATGCCGGGTGATGTGTGTCGTGCTTAGTTGTCGATCCTACAGGCTCACTCCTGGAGGCTTATTCACAGGGCGAGGCAAGCGGTCCCTGACCTGGGCAAACACAAGCGGTCGTCGTGGCTGTGAATAACCCTCCTGGGGTGGGGTGAACGGTCCGTGGTCCGGACAAAAGCAGGCGTTTGCTGAGTCCGCGAGTAACCCCTAGGCCAATTCTGATGTCTCCTCACTTCTGGGACATGTGCATGACTTCAGCGACACGGGTAGGACGCCCCGGGCGGGTGTGCCGCACCGGGCTGCCGGAGGAGTCGGCACAGTGGTGTGCTGTACGGCCGAGTTCAGGACCTGGGCTGCCGGGGTCGGGGCCGACTGCGTTGAGCGGGTTCGGGTGACCCTGGCGTGGCGATAGTCGTCGATCCATTCAGAGCAGTTCCGGGTAGCTCAGTGCAACCGCCGTGTAGGTTCCTTGCAACCTCATGCAATCTCATATGCGTCGGGACCTGCGCACTCGTTAGCCGCGCTGAAAGCGCTTCGTCCCTCGTCTGTACGGCGTCGGGCTCTACCCTTGACCCATGAGTCGCCGCCCCCACCGTCCCCACGAGTCCCCCTCCCTCGCCCACGCCCAGACTGAGGTACGTTCCCACCCCCACGTCTCCGAGGTCGCGCCCCATGCGGCCGCCGACCTCTACTCGCTTCTGTGCGATGCCATGGTCGCCGGCGACATCAAGGCGATCGACGCCCTGCTGACCGATGACTGCGTCCTGACCCACATGACCGGTTACCCCCAGCCCAAGATCGAGTGGCTCGGAGACATCGACACTGGCGCCATGCGCTACCACGCCCACGAGGTGGTCTCCGTCCAGGCCGATACGATCGCCGGCTTCCCGGTGGTCCGCGGCCGCACCCGCACCACGGCCACCCTGTGGGGCGGACGTGGCACCTGGAACCTCCAGATCGTCGGGTATGTCGTGCCCGACGCCGATCCCGACGCCGAGCACAACCCCACCGGCTTCCGCTTCAGCCGCCTGGACGCCTCCACCTGGTGAGTCGCCGCTGAGCCGGTTGTCCTGAGAGCGCCGGGGGCAGTCGGAGTCGTAGGGGCATCCTCGAGTCTCTCGGCGGTGCCGGTCCGCTGCGGCACCTGTCGTCCGCCGTTCCCGGTTGCCCCTCGGGTCATCTTCGCTCCCACTCATCGGCGCCGCCCGGTCCCCCTGATGGCCGGCGCGTTCCACGGGTCCTCGGGCCAGGCGTGCTTGGGGTAGCGTCCGCGCATCTCGGCGCGCACCTGCGGGTAGCCCTGCTCCCAGAAGGAGGCCAGGTCATCGGTGACCGCCACCGGGCGCCGCGCCGGCGAGAGCAGGTGCAGCAGCACCGCCACCCGCCCCTGAACGATCCGTGGTGTGGCCGCCCAACCGAAGCACTCCTGGACTCGCACCGCCAGCACCGGCCGACCCGCCCGCCCGGCGCTCGTGGAGTCGTCACCGGTAGAGGTGTAGGCCACCCGCACCTGCGAGCCGGAGGGGACTTCGATGCGCTCGGGCACCAGCTCGTCCAGACGCGCTGCCTGTGGCCAGGGCAGGAGCGCCCGCAGCGCCCCGGCCACATCCAGCCGCTCCAGGCTGAAACGCCTACGTGCCGAGCCCGACGTCGTCGTCCCGGCCGACCCGCTGACCTGCTCGACCAGGCTCATGACCGCCGGCGCCAGCCACTCCTCGGCCCGGGTCTTCAGGGCCGCATCACTCATATCCGGCCAGGGATCGCCCAGGTGCTCGTGCAGCAGGGCCAGCCGGGCGCGCAGGCTCCGGGCCTCCTCGTCCCACGGCAGTACGGCCAGGCCCTCATCGGCTCCCTTGGCGTGCACCCGTTCGACGACCGCGTCCGCCACCTCCTGCGGTCCCGGAGGCGGTCCCGGGGTGGCGGCGAGCGTGATGGCCCCCAGCCGACGCACGCGCTCTATACGCAATCGCCCGCCGTCCCACACGGTGCGCTCCTCCTGGGCCAGCCAGGCCCCGGCCAGTTCCAGCGCCGCCTGCTCATCGAGGGGCGCCGCGGCACGGATGAGCGCGTCCCCACGCCCGGCGGTCAGGTCGACGCCGGCCACCGCCAGCCACGGCGACTCCGCCAGCGCCGAGCCCGCAGCCAGGCGCAGCCCGGTCCCGACGACGCTCGCATAGTGCGCCTCCCCGCCTGCTTGGGGTGCCGGCCCCCGACGCCTGGCGATCCACTGCGGCTGCGCCGTCCCGGCCACCAGGGCCACCGAGGTCTCCAGGTCGAGCGCCCCGGCGCTCCCACCGGCCATGGTCTCAGGAACGTTGCCGCCGACGCCGTCGGGCCGGGGAACGGCGTCCTGACCGCGGATCTTGGCCGGGGGTCCCGACGCCCACAGTGCCCCCGACGCCTCAGGGGTGGCACTCGCAGCGCCGGGATGCTCGGAGACGGCTCGCCGGTAGGCCTGCTCCAGGCGACACGCCTCCGTCTTCCACATGCCGGACCCGGACCCACCGCTGCGTACTTGCCGGGCCAGAGCCGTCAGGTCCCCGCCGGGGGCTCGCAGGTCGGCGGTCAGCAGAGCCGTCGCCCGGGCCGCCCGCCGTGCCCCCAGAATCGGCGCCGTCGCCAGCAGGGCCCGGCCCGCGCGCACCGGCGCCGGCAGCCCGGCCACCGCCCGCCCCAGGGGAGTCACGCCATCGGCGCCGGCCAGCCCAAGGCGCCCCAGCGTTTCCCGAGCGGCCGCCATCGCCGCGGCCGGCGGCTCATCCACCCAGGCCAGTCCCCCGCCGTCGGGCACACCCCACACGGCCAGCTCCAGGGCGGCGCCGGTGAGGTCCGCGGACAGGATCTCGGGGGTCGGGGCCAGTGGCGCGCGCGCCCAGTCGGTGGGCGAGCAGCAGCGGTAGACGACGCCGGGACCCTCTCGGCCCGCTCGCCCGGCCCGCTGCACCCCGGCCGCCTGCGAGACCCCGACGGTGACCAGCCCGCTCATGGACCGGGCCACGTCCAGGCGCGGCTCGCGCGCCAGCGTGGAGTCCACCACCACCCGCACCCCGGGGACCGTCAGCGAGGACTCGGCCACGTTCGTGGCCACGACGACGCGCCGCCGCCCCGCCGGGCTGAGGACCAGGGCCTCGTCCTGGGCGCTCGCGGGCAGACGGCCGTGCAGCGGAAGGACGTCCACGTTCCTGGGCGCGCTGGCGCGTAGGCGAGCGACGACGTCGTCGACCTCACGGGCCCCGGGAAGGAAGACCAGCACGTCACCGTCCTGCTCGGCCAGGGCCTGCTCCACGGTGGCGGCGACATGAGCGAGGAACTCCCGCGGCACCCCGCGCGGCCCCAGACGACCGGTCCGTCCCGGCGGCGCCCACACCTCCTTGATCGGGTGGAGCCGTCCGGGCACTTCCACCAGCGGGGCGGCGTCGCCCGACGCGCCGCCCAGAATGCGGCGCAGGCGATCGGCGTCGAGCGTGGCGGACATGGCCACGAGCGTGAGGTCCTCGCGCAGGGCGGCGCGTGCGTCCGTCAGGAACGCTAGAAGCAGGTCGCTCTCCAGGGATCGTTCGTGGACCTCGTCGAGGATGACGGCGTCGACGCCGACCAGCTCCGGGTCGCGTTGGAGGCGACGCAGGAGGAGCCCAGCGGTGACGATCTCGATCCGGGTGTTCGGGCCGGTGCTCCGTTCCCCGCGCACCGTGTAGCCGACGGTGGCGCCGACCTCCTCGCCCAGCAGGCCGGCTAGGCGGCGGGCGGCAGCACGGGCGGCAATGCGCCGCGGCTGGGTGACGACGATGCGGCCGGGCCGTCGTCCCGGGGTGTCGCCGTCCGACGCCCCGGCGCCCGGGTCCGAGGCAAGAGTACTGGCGAGGACGTCGGCCAGGAGCGGCGGGACGAGCGTCGTCTTGCCGGTGCCGGGCGGTGCGGTGAGCACCAGGCAGGCGCCGATGACGTCGGAACCAGTGAGACCCCGGGCAAGGTGCTCGCGCAGCTCGGGCAGCACCTCGACCACCGGCAGGTGAGGGGGAGAGGCGAGCAGCGCTCTGATGGGGTCGGTCGGTCGAGCCATACCGACATTTTCTTCATAGACGACACGTAGCCGCGTCATTTGTGAAGAAAATGTTGGTGAATGAAGGAAAGGTTCGCGTGGAGGCGCAGGTTACTGCATGCCCAGGAGGAGGCCCTGGGACTGCAGGACCTGGGCGAGCTTGGCGACGTACTCCTCGTGTGTCTTCAAGGACTTGTGCATGCCTATTGCCCCGCCGATGAAGGCAGAGGCCGTCCAGGAGAGATAGCGCACCAGGGTCTCACCCCGAGGACCGGTCCCGAACTGAAGGTTCTGCGAAAGATAGAAGTCATCGCCCATGAGCGCGCCGAAGACGACGGACATGCCCTTCTTGCCGCGGGAGATCTGGACGGTGTCTCCGGAGAAGGTGGAGACGGTCCAGCCTTCACTGGTGAAGACGTTCAAGACCACCATCCGGGCCTGATCGAGCGGCGCATTAACGACGAAGGTTCGTTCAGCCATGACTGAATGCTAGGCGTCGCTCTTCATCTTCTTGTACACACATCCAATAAAGCTGCCGTGTGAAGCAGGCTTGACATGGCGAACGTTGTCAAGCACACTAGACATGTCAAGCAAACATGACATCCTCTCGTGGGGTGTGTGTCCACTCGGAGGATGATCGCCTTGGATAACGACGTTCGCCGCCTGCGCGAGGCCCGCGGCCTCACCCAGGCCCAGCTCGGAGCCGCCCTGGGCGTGTCCAGACAGAGCGTCAACTCCATCGAGAAGGGCAAGTACGACCCCTCCCTTCCTCTCGCCATCGCCATCGCCCGCTACTTCGAGACCACTGTCGAGGAGATCTTCCATGTCTGAGTCAGATCCCACGCCCACCCCTACCTCCACCCCGGCCGCCGGTTCGTCCTCCTCTGGTTCGACGCCGAAGGCGCGGAAGGGCCTGAAGGCCACCAAGCTGTGGCCGCCCGTCGTCGGGCGCATGGCATACGTTGTCGTCGTCGTGATCCTTCTGTGGGTGGCAGCGTTGACAATCCCGATGCCCAGCGGCTTTCTCTACGGTGGTGCCAGTGGGGCGTCAGCCATGATGCTCGTGTACGTCGCCTTGTTCATTGCGAAGAGGCGTGGATACGACACCTTCGTCGTCCGGGAGCTCGAGAAGCGGGACGACGAACGGGACAGGGCCGCCTCGCAGCGGGCCTGGGCCCTTACCGGCGTCGTCGGGTTCTTCGGCGGCATTGTCGCTACCGCCGTGGGTGCCTTCGGGGGGCCGATGATGCCGGCCCTTGCCGTCGTGCTGTGGCTCCAGCTGATCAGTCTCATCGGAGGGAACATCTACTTCAACCGCACGATGTAGATCGCGGAGGCGTAGCCGCGCCTGCCCGCCCTGGCCGCGACTGCTCGGGGACGGTCGAGACTCATCAACGTTTTCTTCATAGGTTGCGCGGAGCCGTGTCATTTATGAAGAAAATGTCGATGAGTGGGGGCGGCGCTTCAGCCGGCGGCGAGCGCCGGTGTCTTCGCGTAAACTTCGCCCCACCCTGACCGGTGCCCCCGTGCCGGTCATCGTCCCCGCCCTTCCGCCCGCCCCGGGCCCACCCGAGGAGAACCCATGGCCCAGCAGCCCGCCCCACCAGGAACCTGGGACGAGGACCCCGACGGCGCCTCCATCCTCCTGGCCACGGGCCGCGCCCGCCACGACCTCCTCGTCATCGCCGAACCAGCTTTCCTGCGCGACCTCGACCAGGTCTGGGGGCGCCCCGCCGCCCGCGTGCGCCTGTCCTTCCTGCCCGGAGTCCACGCTCCGAGCGCCCCCGGCCAGGAGGACGCCCTGATGTCCTACGAGCGCGGCGGTCTCGGCGTCCTCGTCGCCCGCGGCCGCACCAGCCTGTTCGAGGGCGAGTCCGCCCGCAGCACGACGGCGCTGGCCCGGATCGCCAGCGGCGCCCGCCTGCGCGCCGCCCTGCTCATCACGCGCGCCACAGCGTTGGGCGAGTCCGGGGACGCATCCGGCGATACGGCTCCCGGCCAGGTGCGCGTTGTGACCGATCACCTCAACTTCTCAGGTGGTCCCCTCTTCCCGGCCAGCGGCATGGTCTCGGCGGGGTGGGACGCGAACCTCGCCGAGCGGCTGGGGAGCCTGCGCGGGGTGAACGGAAGCGCCGTCGTCGCCCTCATCCCCGGCCCGCTGCGCCCGAGCCCCGCCGAGTCCCGTGCCCTGGCCTCCATGGGGGCCGACGCCGCCGTTACGGACTCCATCGCCGAGGCCATGGCCCTGGCCTCCCGGGGCGTGTCCGTCGCGGCTCTGACCTACCTCGACGCCCCCGCCGCAGGCGCGAACCTCGGGCAGGCGCAGCTCTCTCTGCGCCAGGCCTCCGGCATCGCCTTGGCCGCCGTCGAGGATGTTCTCAGAAGTCTGCGGGCGGGCGCCTGAACGTGATTCTGGGAACGGCGTGAGATAAGGATGCTGCCGTCCCCGTCGACCCCCGTTAAAGTCATCCTGTGAAACCCTTCCTCTTCCTGGCCACCCGCAGCGACGACGAGCCGGCCGACGCCGAGTACGAGGCCTTCCTCAAGCGCACCGGCCTGGATGAGTCCACGCTCGTTCGCCTGCGCCTGGAGTCCCGGCCCCTGCCCCAGATCAACCTGGACGACTGGTCCGGGATCCTCGTGGGCGGCTCTCCCTTCAACGCCTCCACCCCGCCGGAGAAGAAAACCGCCACCCAGAAGCGGGTCGAGACCGAGCTCTCCGGCCTGCTCGACCGCGTCGTCGAGGCCGACTTCCCCTTCTTCGGCGCCTGCTACGGCGTCGGCACGCTCGCCTGCCATCAGGGCGCCGTCGTCGACACGACTTACGGCGAGGCCGTCACCGCCCCCGACGTCACCCTCACCGAGGCCGGCCTGGCCGACCCGATCTGCGCAGGCGTCCCGAAGGTCTTCCAGGCCTTCGTCGCCCACAAGGAGGCCGTCACCGAGCTGCCGCCCCACGCCGTCGTCCTGGGGACCGGCCAGGCCTGCCCCGTGCAGATGTTCCGCATCAAGAACAACCTCTACGCCACCCAGTTCCACCCCGAGCTCGACGGCGACTACCTCGCCCACCGGCTCGGCTTCTACTCCGGCCACGGCTACTTCGCCGACGACGAGCTCGCCGAGCTCCAGGCTCGCGTGCGCCTCGATAACGTCTCCGACTCCTGGAGGCTCCTGGCCAACTTCGTGTCCGTCCACGCCCGCGACTGATCGGCTCGGACGATGGTGAGGTCGGGATCCGCTGGACCTCGGGAAGAGCTGGTGCTGCTTGCGCACATGGCAGTTAACCGTGAGGCGAGATGGTAACAGACTCTGATCAACGTTCTAGGTGATCAGCAACCATCCCGAGTTCCTGTGGTGCGCATATATGCAAGATGCCGGGAGAATTGTGGGAATGCGAGAAACTGACGTGTTGAGAGGGTCTTACTGACGATAATTTGCTGGTGCATCAGTTTTCTGCTCGAATACGATGTCCGTGTCATCAAGGGTCGAAGATGATAAGAGGTGAGTATCTTGGTGGCAGTGAGTCGAAGTGACTTTGTGAAAGGGGCGTCTGGTGCTGCACTTGGTGTTGCCTTAGCAGCTGCTGGAATGGCGTCTCCCGCTTTTGCTCGAGGAGCGGAGAATGTTCATGCTGGAGTCGCGGGGACGCGACTGGGACCGCCGTCGCCAGAGTTCATTCAGCGAGTGATCTCGCTGGGTGAGAATTTGCAATTCAAAGACGATACCGGGGCTTTGTCTGTTAATCTTACGGATGCTGATCTCAGGACTCGATTTGATTTCAGCGACAATGATGTCAATCATCTGAGGGCGGTTGTTGCTGAAAGTGCTCGAGCGGACAAGGACGTCTATGAGCATGACTACATCGTTCGTTCCGGGGCGCGTTTCTATATCTCGAATCAGGACCTGACGGCGGGTGTGTTTTCGGTCTTGGCGACCGCGGCGGGCTCTAGCCCAGAGGCGCTTGCCGCCGCATGGGTGGGTGTGTCAACGATGATTGGCGGTCCGGTAGGAACTATTGTGGCCGGCGGAGTTGCGCTACTCGGAATCGGCTTCTTCGTCAACCTGGCCTTCAAGATCACTGGAGCCCTTGCGCAAGGGAAAGGGGTGGCCCTCTATCTGGAGTGGGGTTTCCCCCCGATTGTTCCGGAGATTGAATGAGCGTGGGTGTTTTGCAGTGACAGGCAGTGGAGTGGAAGCGGTAAAGCCATCGCTCAACGCTAAGAGAACGTTAGGCCAGGCTGTGGCCGGCGGCGGTGCTCTGGCGGCTGCCGTGGGGCTGGGCGAGGGGGTGGATGGACAACTATGGGTGTTCGTGATTATTCACGCCGTACTCGTTGTTGGGGCGATGTGGCTCCTCGCGTCGGCGTGGAAGGAGATCGATCGCACTGAGTCTCTTCGCTTCGGTGCGGCTACCTGCATCTTGGCCGACGTCCTCGTCGTCGTTGGATTGTATGGAGTCGCGCTCAGTGGAAGCCGGGCCGCGGTGGTCCTTATCGTCGCGATTTACTGTCTCTGGTTCGCTGTGCGGGTTGGGAAGCATGTTCGCCGGTATGGTTGGCGCCGATGAACCGGGTTGTGGTGCTCTTGTAGGAGACTGCGACGGCCTGTCCGGCTTCCTGTCACTCGTTCGCTCCGGCCGTGCTCATCGCGTGAGCGCGGCCGGAGCTGCAGATGAACGCGACTTTCCGGTTGTCATGTCCGAGTTGAAGTCGATCGCTGTCGGAGGTTGAGTCGTCGGGGCTGCTGCTCCCGTCTCAGACGCTCGAGACTCCTCCGGAATTCCCGCTGGTTGTGCTGGAACTGCTGGTACTTCTACTTGAATCACTAGCGGATGCCGGTTCGACGTCGTCGCTGCTGACCTGTGGTGCGGATGCGGTGACTGCCGTGGGCTCTGCTGCGGTGGCGGTGGTGGTGCTCGGCATGAGTCCGGTGGGTAGGATGCCTGCGCCCAGGGGTAGGGAGATGATCTGCTGAGGGATGGATGTCTGTTGCATATTGTCCCCCGGAAGACTGCGTGGTTCTGGCGCCGGTTTCGTGACAGTGCGTTGGCCCGTACTCACCACGGTGAGTACGGGCCGATGTGCGTCGTGGCGATGTACGGCGAGTGCCACGAGCCGTCATGGTCCTGAGGCTCCCTCGGTGCGGGAGTCGGCTGTGTCATGGTGGAGTCCCGGTGGTCGTTGCTGAGAAGTTCTCGCGGCGCCTCCTGTCCGGGGATCAAGGTGTGATAGCGTCCCGTATGTCAAAAGGTCCAAGTACTTCGACACTTCGATGAAAGGGTGGCCGATGGTTGCCTCGACCGCCGTCCTCGCTGAGCCGCTTACCCTGCCCTGTGGAGTCACCGTGAAGAACCGCTTCTTCAAGGCGCCGATGCATGAGGCCCTGGGAACCCCCGAACTGGGGCCCTCGCAGGACATCGTGGACCTCTACCGGCGCTGGGCCGCTGGTGGCGCAGGGATCCTTGTGACCGGCAACGTCGCGGTCGACTCCCGCCACCTGGGGGAGCCGGGCAACATCGTCGTCGAGGACGAGACCCACCTGGAGGTGCTGCGACGCTGGGCGCAGGCGGGCACCGCGCACGGCACCCAGCTGTGGATGCAGATCAACCACCCCGGCCGGCAGTCGCCGCGCTCGGTCAATCGCCATCCGGTCGCCCCCAGCGAGGTGCCGGGTGCTGGTGGATACAGTCAGTTCTTCGAGCCGCCCCGCGAGCTCAGCCGTGAGGAGATCGGCGACATCGTACGTCGCTTCGTCACCACCGCCCGCATCGCCAAGAAGGCGGGCTTCACGGGCGTGGAGATCCATGCTGCCCACGGTTACCTCATCAGCCAGTTCCTCTCCCCGGTGGACAACTACCGCACCGATGAGTACGGCGGTTCCCTTGAGGGGCGCATGCGCCTTCTCATCGATATCTATCAGGGTATGCGCCAGACCCTGGGGACGGACTTCCCCATCGCAGTCAAGCTCAACTCCTCCGATGGTGATCCCGGTGGTATGAGTCAGGAGGACTCGCTGCGCGTCGCGGCCCGCCTGTCCGAGCTGGGCGTGGATGTCCTCGAAGTCTCCGGCGGCACCTATCGCAGGCCGGTCTTCGAGCAGACCGACAGCAGCGAGGAGGACCGCCGCCGTGGCGTCTACTTCGCCGACTACGCACGCCGTCTCAAGGAGCTCGTCTCCATGCCGGTGGCGCTCACCGGCGGCTTCCGCTCGGCGTCGGACATGGAGGAGGCCGTTGCCGAGGGGTTCACTGATCTTGTGGGGATCGGGCGGCCGCTGACCCTCATCCCGGACTTGCCGCAGCGCATTCTTCACGGCGCGGGCCGACGTCGGATCGATCTTCCCCGCGTCTCCACGGGCGTCAAGATGCTCGACGACGTGCTGGGCGGCGTCCTGATCATCGGCTGGTACGAGATGCAGATGCACCGGCTCGCCCGAGGCAGGTACGCCTCCGCCCGCGGTAACGGGTTTGCGGCGCTGGCCTTCACGGTGCGCCGTCACGGGCTCGGCGCGCTCATGCCCCGCAGGGTGGGGCGGCGCGGCTGACGACGGCAAGGTGAGGATCTGGAGTGGAGCGGCCCATGACTGACCAGCGCGCGCAGCCGGTCGGCCGGTGCAGCATCGACATCCTCAATGACTGCGTCCCCATGTTCGAGGCGCTCAAGGACCCCACGCGTCAGCAGATCATCGTCCATCTCCTCCAGCACGGCCCGCAGACGGTGGGGGAGATCGCTCGGACCTCACCGCTGTCGCGCACCGCCGTCTCCCACCATGTCAAGCTGCTGGAGCGGGCGGGACTGCTGTCGATCACGAAGGTGGCGACTCGTCGCATCTGCCAGGTCCGCAGCGAGGAGGCTCTGAGACTGCTCAGGGGACTGGTGGCGGCGTTGGAGTCCGACATCGAGACGCTCAAGCGTGAGTGGGCTCAGGTGCCGCTGGCTTGACGGAGTCAGGGGGGTCTCAGGGGTCTCCTGAAGACCGCGGTGATCTACGGAGTGTAAGACGTGTAGGAGTGGTAGGTCTGGTACTGAGAGGGTGGTTGTATTCCATTCGATGGAGCGCCCGGAGTCACCTGGTTGTGCCTGCCGGTGGAGGCCTGGCGGTGTATCAGCGCCGTCACGCCCATGGTAATGACACCGAGAAGGATTGACGCCGCCCACGCCCGCGGAGCCATGTTCGGGAAGGCTCCTTTATCAATGTTGGTCAGACCGTGCGCTGAGGCCGTGGCGGCGCCGGAGATACCGAACGCGGAGAGAATGTACATGTTCATCAATGCCACGATCATCGGTGCGATTCCGACAAGGCGTGCGAACACGACAGTGTGCGGAAACCATGACCCCAGATAGATACTGACGCAGGAGACGATGGCTGCGATGATCGCCAGGACAAGTCCGACGATGACAGGGACTCCCGGAGACTCGGGGGACAGAGAGGGGGAGAAGGTCATCCATATGTCGACCTTGTAGACGCCCAGGTCAAGGCCGAATGTCGCGTCCCGAACTACTACCATGAGTCGGTGGAGCATGGACACGAGAATGAACAGGTTGACCGCCATTCCCAGGGTCACCGGCCATGACCGCCGAAGAGGGGCGTGCCTGCTCACGTACATCGTTGCGATGGCGGCGCCGCCGGTTGACAGGAGGCCCAGTATGGGCAGGGGATTGTCGACGATGCCGTCCTTGAACAACAGAACATCGATCAGAAGCAGCTGAAGCGCGGCTGCCAGTGCAACAATGCTGGGGCGATTTCGGAGTACGGCGATGACGGGGGCGAGAAGAAGAACAAGCCACCAGGTGCCCAGCGTGTACTGGATGTATAACTGAAAGCTGCTGAAGGGCTGCGACATGAGACCCTGCCCGGCCTGGAAGAACGGGTGCCTGGTGAAGTCATTCAAGGTCCAGGTGGTCTGAACGCCGAGCGCAAGCAGTGTCAGTACGAAGGCGACGATCCGGACGCCGTTCCAGGTAATGGCGGAGGAGTCGACCTGTGGGTCGGCGAGGGAGGACGTTACCGAGGTATCGGGAGCGGTGTAGCCCGACGTCGGAGGCGAGGTGGTTTGGGGGTGCGGGAACGGTTGCGTCATGACTGCATTGTGGGCTACCTGCCGGTTGGTGTCGATGCACAGACCATGGCCGCCGTCGTCCATCATCCCGAACGTGCCGTGTGGGGCCTTTCAGCTCGTGGCTCACGCCCAGGCCGATAGGTGGCCCCATACTGCGGTGGCGGAGGCGGGGATGAGGGGGATGTCCTGGCTGGGGCCGATGGTATGGCGTCTGGCGCATGCGCCGGTGGGGTGGCGGCCCACCGAGATGGTGGTGTGTGAGGAGTTTTGCCTGCACTATCTGCCAACGCCTGTGGCGGCAGGACTCCTCGGCTCTGGTCCAGCCCAGAGCGCGTTTGACCCACGCAGCGGTCCTGTGGGGGCGGGCCCTTGGTCTTGAGTCCGTATCGATCTCCCGGGTGGCAGCCGCCCTGACAGTGGCCTGGCACACTGCCGGCACCGTGATCCTGACTGACCCATGCACGTCTGCGCTGCTGGACGATCCCGGCCGCTTCGACGGTGTGGAGATGCTAGACGTCGATGATTCCCCCGTGCGCTTCGCTCTCAAGTGGGAGGTGCCCCCTTTGTGTGGCGCCACACCAAGCGGGGCGACAAGTACGCCCGCGGTGATCATCGACCTGACCCCCGTACGCGACCGGAGTGGTCCGGCTCGGCTGCTGGACGTGGTCGAAGGCCGATCTAAGAAGATCCTCAAGATCTGGCTCGCTGCCCGGGATGAGTCTTGGAGGCAGAACCGCCCAGGTGGTGGCCACGGGGCGGCTTCTCCGGGGTCAAGAGCGCGACCGGCGCTGGGGGACACCGCTAGGTCAGTGGGAAGAACCGGAATGATGGTCGGCCCGGAGCCCCGTTGAACGCGCTGACGCCCTCCAGCGCCAGCTGGTCCTGGACGGCGATGATGATCTGACTGCACTGCTGCTGGCCGTCTCGGACAACGGGGCTCAGATGATCGCCGCCAACACCCGCAGGTTCATGTTCATGGTCGCCATCGCTCAGCACTTCGGGCGCCCAACGACTCCCACCGACCAGGCCTGGATCGAATCACTCAACGGAACGCTCAAGGCCGAGTGACCCCACCTGCTGGTCATCACCGACCCCACCGTACTCAGGGCCGAGCTCGACTCGGTTCGCGCCGAGTGCAACAACCAGCGCCTGCACGCAGGCATCGGCTGCGTCATCCCTCTCGACGAGCACGAAGCACGCGGACCCACCATCCGCAAAGCTCGCCAGGATGGGCTGGAACAAGCCGCCTGGCGACGACTCTCCTACAACAGGGACAACGACACAATCAAACCGATCCAGAAGACCACAATGATGTCTGATCCAACTACCCGAAGCGGACATTAACGCTGAAACAGGTCAACTCGAGGCTTCTACCAGTGCCTGATCCAGGTCTACAGGGCCGACGACCCGGGTCTGGGAAAGTACCTGATGCAACAAGCCATCAGCTCCCTGAAGCAAACCATCTCCAACGGCCTGGAGGAGATCAGTGCCCTGGCCGAAAGAGCCGCCGACACCCCTGCCTACTTCGACCACCCCCATACCTCCAACGGTCCTACCGAGGCGATCAACGGACGCCTCGAGCACCTACGCGGCATCGCCCCGCACTTCGACAAAATCTTCATAGACGACACGGCTCCGCGTCATTTGTGAAGATTTTGTCGAAGTGGCGGTGAGGTGTGTGCTCAACGGGGACGTACCGCGTTGCTCAGACCTGGGCTGTGAACTCTTCCGAGTATCTCGCTGCTGGCACGATCTCCATCCTATCGACTCACGGGAAGAAAAACTCCTCAGTCCGAGAAGCACCACGCATCCCACTTAGGTGGAAGGCGTGGCAGGAATGCGGTGGCCGGCCGTCAGCAATGATCCGATGAGAATAATGCCGATGGTCGTGATCGCCAGCACGACTATCCCCATGCTTGAGGGCTTGTAGGCATGCGCACCGGTGGTGGGCAGTCCGTGGATGAGGAGGACGAAGACGTTATGAAGGGTCAGAAGAGATGCTGCGGTGACGGAGGTGATTTTGAAGGCGAGGCGATGCGGTGCCCGTCTCCCCAGAAGGAGGCTTACCGTGGACAGTGAGATGATTGCCATTGAAAGAATCAGTCCCGGTACCAGAGGGACACCCGTTCCTCCGGAATCTGACCACGTGAGCCACGTGCCAGCAGTGTAGTGCTTGATGCTCTGCCCCTTTGATGCCGCTGTGTTGGCAGCCCAAGCGAGCTCAGAAAGCCCCAGGATAATGTCGAACAGCATGAACTGGCAGCATCCCAGGGCCAGGGTGGTGGTCCACGGCTGCGGATTCTTCAGATGTTGGTTGAGGCGGGCCGTCAGGACGGCGCCGATAGTGGAGACGATGAAGGAGAGCACGAGGATGGTGTTCAGCATGCCACTGTGCGGAAGGCTGAATGCTTCTGTCGATAAAGTGAGCACACCATGACCGAACCACAGTGAAAGCCCTGACATCTCGAATACGGGCTGATTCCTGACCAAGTGACGTAGTGCGAAGAAAAGCCACCAGATCGCCGGTGAGAGCGAGATGAACATGAGGGTTATGATCACGGTCGTCATCCAGTCGAAGCCCTGCCGTAGGCTGGTGTATTGGATAATGAAGACAATGATCTGGAGAGCGCATGCCACAAGCATTGTCATCAGCGCCGCAGACTTCTCACCGCGCCACGGCACGCGATGTCCGACGCCGTTCGATTGAGGTGAAGCCGGCCCGGATCCCGGCAGGCCCGGATGCGAGAAGGGGTTGACGGTCGGGTAGGCCGGCGCGATGGCCGCTCCGCTCGAGTACTGCTGCGTGGGGGCCGCATAGGGCTGATGCGGCTGGTACTGCGACGATGATGCCGACATCGGTGGTGTGGGCCGTTCTGTGTGGATCGGACCTCCGGGAGGGACGGATACCGTCTGGGTCGGGATGGCGAGCTGCTCGGAGTAGGCATAGGGGACCTGACCGGCCGGCGCGGGCGTCGGCGCCTGTCCGTACGGCACGGCGGTGTGTGCGGCGCCTTCGGGGAACCGACCGTACGCGGCGTACGGCGAGTATCGCGAGTCGTCTCGGTCCTGAGGCTCCCTCGGTGCGGGTGTCGGCTGTGTCATGGCGGGGTCCTGGTGGTCGTTGCTGGGAGGCTCTCGTGGAGCCTCCCGCCCGGGGCCCAAGGTGTGATGGCCTGAGTCCCAGGCGCGTCAGGTTCGTGAGAAGTGTGAGACGAAGTTACGGATGATCTGTCCGGCGTCGTGCACCTCGGAGGATCGGGCGTGGGAGAGGATGTCCTCACTCATGTCCGGATCGCCGTAACCGGCCTCGTCGTAGATGTTCACCCGCTGCTCGAACCGAGCGGCGTCGAGCTCGGGGTTGAACTGGCAGGCGTAGACGTTTCTGCCCACGCGCAGCATCTGGACGGGGCAGTCGGGTGAGCTGGCCAGCAGCGTGGCGTGTGCGGGCACCTCCCCCACGCCCTCGTAGTGCCCGGCGAAGACGGTGACGGCCTGGGGGAGTCCCGCCAGCACCGGGTCCTCGCGACCCTCCGCCGTCAGGAAGAGGTCGACGGCGCCCAGCTCCTCACCGAACTCCTCGCGCGTCCCGGTGCCCAGGTAGGCGGCCAGGACCTGGAGCACGACACCGGTCGCCAGGAGCGGGATCCCCTCCTTGAGGATCACCGCCAGCAGCTCGCGGACCTGGTCCTCCACGTGCAACTGACTGCGGGTCTTCTCCGCCGTCGGCGTGTCAGCGTTGTATGGGCTGGCCCCGATGAGCACCCCGGAGACATCGGCCGCCGTGAAGGAACCGAAGAAGTCGACCTCCTCGAGAGCAATATGCTGCAACTCATTGCGCGACAGACCGCTCTGGGTCAGGAAGGACTCGTACTCGTCCCGCGCCGCCTCGTGCTCGGGGCGCGTCGTCACCATGATGAAGGGCTTCACGTGACCACTGTAGGGGACCTGCCGCTCGGACGGGGTGACTAGACCCTAGAACGTCATGATTATCAGGACGAAGAACCAGCCGAGGGTGAAGAGCGACCCGAGAATAAGGCCCATCCAGGCCATGCCCTCACCGGAGTCGTAGCTGTGGCGCAGACGCCGCAGTGCGAAGCACGCCAAGATGATCGCGATGACGCTGACGCCAGGGATGAATCCGAGCAGCCCCCAGACCAACGCGGCCGTCGCCCCCTTGTCCGTGCGGGGCAGCGGTGCCGTGTAGCCGGGGCCGGAGAAGATCTCCGCGGGGTCGAGGTTCTCGGTGCCGGGGAAGACGAATCCAGGAGGAAGCCCGTTGGCGTACTGATCCGAGTCCGGTGAGAAGGCCGGTGCGCTCTGTCCTGGAGGTGCGGGCCGGGCGGTGCTCATGACTCCATCATGCCCGTCTACGCCGGGTCTGGCACCGTCTCGGCGGAGGAGCCGGGTGGGGCTGCAGGCTTGCCTGTCTCGGAGCGCACGATCGGCACGGCCCCTGCCGGGGGCTATGCTGAAGTCCCGGCAGGCTCTGCCGGAACCTGCCGAGCGTCCCGCGGGTCTCCCGCGAGTGGAGCTTCTCGCGGGACACAGTCATTTCCCCATTGCTCAGGCAGGAGACCGCTCGTGTCCTCTTCTCCTTCTCGCGGCTGGCGCCTTCACGGTAACGGCCGGTCCATCGCTCCGGGCGAGGTCGTCGCCCCCGGTGAGCGCCTCACCTGGCCGCGAACCATCGGCATCGGTGTCCAGCACGTCGTCGCCATGTTCGGCGCCACCTTCCTGGTGCCGCTGCTGACCGGCTTCGACCCGGCGACGACGCTGTTCTTCACCGGTGTGGGCACCCTGCTGTTCCTGGGCATCACCTCCGGGCGCCTGCCCAGCTACCTGGGCTCGTCCTTCGCACTCATCGCCCCCATCGGAGCCGTCACCGGCTACATGGCCGACGGCGCGGGCCCCATCGACGCCCACAAGGCCTCCCTGGCCCAGGGCGGGATCATCGCGGCGGGACTGTCACTGCTGCTCGTGGGCGTCGTCGTCCACCTGGCCGGGGCCGGCTGGATCGACCGTCTCATGCCCCCGATCGTCACCGGTGCGATCGTCTCCCTCATCGGCTTCAACCTGGCGCCCTCGGCCTGGAACAACGTCAAGCAGGCCCCTGTGACCGCGGTCGTCACGGTCGTCTCGATTCTGCTCATCACCGTCATGTTCAAGGGCATCATCGGGCGTCTGGCGATCCTCATCGGCGTGCTCATCGGCTACGCCACCGCCGTGGTGCGCGGTGAGGTGCAGTTCGACAAGGTCGTCGACGCCCCCATCCTGGGTCTGCCCCACTTCCATCCCCCGGCCTTCGACGTGAGTTACCTGGGGCTGTTCATCCCTGTGGTGCTCGTCCTGGTCGCTGAGAACATCGGACACGTCAAGTCGGTCTCGGCGATGACCGGGGAGAACCTCGACGACGTCACCGGGCGCGCCCTGTTCGCCGACGGACTGTCCACCATGCTCGCCGGTGCGGGCGGCGGTTCGGGCACCACCACCTACGCGGAGAACATCGGTGTCATGGCGGCCACCCGCGTCTACTCCACGGCCGCCTACGTGGTGGCGGCGCTGACAGCTCTGGGCCTGTCCCTGCTGCCGAAGTTCGGGGAGATCATCGCCACCATTCCGGCGGGCGTCCTGGGCGGTGCGGCCACGGTCCTCTACGGCATGATCGGCATGCTCGGCGTGCGCATCTGGGTGCAGAACCGGGTGGACTTCTCAGATCCCGTCAACCTCAACACCGCCGCTGTGTCCATGGTGGTGGCCATCGCCAACTACACCTTGGCCTGGGACGGCATGACGTTCGAGGGCATCGCCCTGGGATCGGTGGTGGCGATCGGCATCTATCACGCCATGCGATGGATCTCGAAGGTGCGCGGCACCAACCTGGAACAGGCGTCCCCGGCCTCGGCGCCCGCCGGAACCGAGTTGGAGGGGCCGGCCTACTCCCGCCGCGCCGCCCACGCTCCCTCGTCCGTCTCCCCGGCGCCGGGTTCGACGTCGTCGAGTACCGGGAACGATGGCGGAACCGATGACGAGGAGGGTGTCTGAGAAGCGGTGCCGATAGGTGAAACGGAACGCGCGGTGGGACGGCTCCGGTTGAGGACGTACCTTTCGTGTGAGGACTGTGATCCCTCGCAAACTGCTGCGGTCAGCCCGCGGTCGTCCGCGGGAGAAGTACGTCCTCGACACGAAACGCAGTTCCCGATCCATCTGCCCGACTGTCCTGCGAGGAGGTAGTCCTGCTGTGCCCGGCGGGTTCTCCTCGGCCTCGGGCTGGAAGGTCTGCAGCGCCCCGGGCTCAGCTGGACTTCTTGGCGGCCTTGTCGGCCGGGACGCAGTCGCTGGGAGCCGTGATGGCCTTGTCGGAGCCGAGCAGCTTGATCTCATCGGCCGACAGCGCGTTCTGCAGGTACTCCTTACCCAGGACCACCGAGACCGTGGGGTCGTCGTCGGCCAGGCTCTCATCGATCCTCACCGCCGACTCGGGGAAGATCTGAGCCAGGGAGTAGGCGTTGGTCAGACTGCCCTTGGAGGACATGATCTGGACCTCGCCGTTGAAAATGCCCCCGGGCCAGTCGCTCGCGGAGGCGACCGTCAGACCGGCCTCCTCCAGCTCCTGCTGCACCGTGGTCGCCAGGCCCACTGACTCCGAGCCGTTGTAGACGTTGATCGTGAGTGTGGTGACGTCCACGGTCTTGGCGCCGTCGGGAGGGCAGGGCTGGGGCACGTAGGTCACGGTGCTCTTGGGCTGCGAGAAGCCCGGCTTGTAGACGGGAAGGATTTCCAGTGACACCAGGAGGCTCACGGTGACCGCGACGACCATGACGGCCAGGACCGAGCCGATGACGGTGGCCTGGCGGTGCTGCATGTGCCGCCGGTACTCGGTGCGTGGATCTGCGGGACTACTCACGCGATCCAGAGTAATGGACGATTGGGCGTCACCGGGCGTTGTGGAACCCGATGTGACATGAGACCGAGGTGAGGTGCTGGGGCTCCCGGGAGCCTCAGGCGTTCGGCGGCGCGGGCGCGAGCCTCGGCGTTCCCTCCTCGGTGACCTCCAGGATGCGGGCGTGGATTGCGGTGCGCCCCTGCAAGGCGGCGCGCAGCGCCCGGTGCAGCCCGGTCTCCAGGTAGAGGTCCCCCTTGAAGGAGACCACATGGGCGAAGAGGTCTCCGTAGAAGGTGGAGTCGTCATCCAGGAGGCTGCGCAGGTCCAGGGTCGCTCGGGTGGTGGTGAGATCGGCCAGACGGATCTGTCGGGGTGCGATGACGGCCCACTCGCGCTGAGTGGTGACCCCGTGGTCGGGGTAGGGGGGGCTCTCTCGCACTGCCTTGAAGATCACGAGGGCATCCTAGTGAATGAACCTGCGCAAGGTGCATGGGAGCGTCATGGGCGGGTCAGGGGCCCGCTCCACGTCGCTGTCCACCCCTGCCCGAGCGTGCGGGGAGGTTCGCCCGGCGTGCGAAAGTGTCGCGGTAAAGCGTTATCTGTCTCACTGACCGGAATGTGGGTGGTGGAGTCATTGACTCGTCATCTCATTGTTATTGGCGTTATCACAACGAAATATAGTGGTGTGCTGAGGGGTGTGGACATCTGATGTCGACGGAGGGGGCGGTGGCTGACTTTCAGACTGTTCCCCTCCGCTTCGGCGCTCTAGTACGGTGTTGGTTACACCGATGTCGATCGAAAGGATGCCGCAGCCATGACCGTCGAGGTCCGCCGAAGCGGCTTCACCATCCCTTTGTCCCTTGTCGTTCTCACCTCGACCACCATGCTCCTGGCCGGTTGTCAGTCGGGTGGTGCCTCCAGTGCCAATCAGCAGGGAACCGTGGAATCGGTGCCCTCGTCCTCCGCCACGACCCAGTCGACGGCCACTGCCGAGCCGACGTCCGGGCAGAAGCCGGCTCACGCCTCCCCCCGCATCCCGAGTGCCACCGAGAAGGCTGTCGGCGAGTCGTCGGCGCCGCAGTCCTCCTCCGGCGCGCGCCCCCCGAGCCCGCGTGCCAGTGAACCGCGTCCGGCCGTCAGTGGGGCTCAGGCCGCTGACGGCGGCGCGGACGGGTCTGCGGCCTCGGGTAAGGCGGACGCCCCGAGCGCGCAGAACGGCGGTGCCTCCAAGACCCCTGAGGGTGACGGTGCCGCGAGCCGCTCCGCCGCGCCCCAGGGTCAGGCGGCCCAGCCCGCGGCTCCCGAGGTGCAGTCCTCCGAGCCCGCTCAGGCCCCTGCTGACGGTTCCGATGGCGCTACTGACGTGACGACGCCCGCGGCGCCTGCAGGCCCGCAGGCGAGTCAGGCCACGTCCTTCGTCGCGGACCATCTCGTCACAGAGAAGACTGCCATGGTTGTCTCGCCGTCGGGCAACATCGGCTGCGACCTGTCTGCCCACTACGCGGGCTGCGGTGTGTTGTCCTACCGCACCGGGGCCCCTTATGGTCAGGACGCGATGGGCTCGCCCAACTGGTGGTTCGACCTCAGTAGTGGGGCGACGCCTCAGCTCGGCGGTCGCAGCGAGGGTGCGTTCTCCCTGGATGAGTCCTTCCGTGGTGCCGGTTCCTCGCCCCAGGTGGTCGAGTACGGCCAGTCCGTCGTCTTCGGTTCCTGGGTGTGCAGCTCCGAGGAGAGCGGCATGACCTGCCGCAATGCCGAGACCGGTCATGGAGTCTTCCTCAGTTCCTCGCACTACGAGGTCTTCTGAGCCCGGACCTGATCCGGTATGTGACGGTGTGTGTCGGCCCCGGTGCTCGGCCGGGGCCGACACACGTCTTCGATGCTGCGAGTCGGGCCGTTGGCGGCCAGGGGGATCAGGCGTCTGCCCGCCCATGACGTGGCGTGCCAGGGGCGCGGCCCGTCGCGGCTCACCTGGTGTGCAGTGGGTCGGTGAGGTAGTGCTGGATCGTCGGTCCGACAACCTCGACCAGGTGGTCCACGCTCGCGCTGGCAATGGGGTCCAGGCGCAGTACGTAGCGGATCATGGCCAGCCCCACCAGCTGGGACCCCGCCAGGGTGGCGCGTTCTCGCGCCGCGGCCCCTGGCAGGCCCGACTGCTTGAGCGCCTCGGCCACCGGGGCGGCGATCTGCTCGGTGGCGTAGTTCTGGATCGCCTCCGGGGCGCTGACGTCGGTGGCCATCCATCGCAGCAGGGTGCGGAAGGTCGCTCCGCCCGCGGCGTCGTCCCAGGCGGTCAGTGACAGACGTACCAGCCTCGGGCCTGCCGAACGCAGGTCCCCGCTGACAACGGCCGCGATCTCCTCGCTCGCTCGCAGTCGTAGGTTGACTGCCGCCCCGAACAGGTCCCCCTTGGATCCGAAGTAGTACGACACCAGTGCCGGGTCCACTCCGGCCGTGCGCGCCACCGCGCGGATTGTCGTGCCCTCGTAGCCCTGAGCCATGAACGACTCGCGCGCAGCGGCCAGAATCGCCTCCCGTGTGGGGGACTGGTGGGCGCTGCCGGGATCCGGCCGACGTCGTGGCCCTCGACGGCGCGATCGACCGGATCGGGTGCCGCTGGGCTCCGTCTCCTCAGGTGAGGCGCTTGGGGGAGGCGTGCCGATGTCGTCACTGGTCACTCCAGGAGGTTACGGGTGTCTCGTCGTCCGTGGCCGCCATCTCGACAGAAAACGGGGAAGTTCCGGGAGAACACTACGCTTGCCCGACATGAAGGACGCTGCCGGTACGTGATGATCGCCCTATTTTTAGGCAAGTCTATTGATTCGATATTCAACGACGTTCAGATTTGTGTCGCGCTCGGCGGGTGGCCGAGAGGGTCGTTGGGCGTTATTGTGCCAATAAGTGATGTGCTCTCACGTGAGGCCTCTCGTTTAATTCAACAGCGTTGAGGCCAGTGGTCGGCGTCGATACGGTGGTCCGGTTCGCACCGCCGTCGGCCCTTAAGGGGGCGACGCAACCACGCGTCGAGGTGAAGTATGACCGCTCCTTTCCCCGTCACTGAATCGTCGAGGTCTGCGTCCGCTGCGCCGGCGGCGACTACAGCGCCCGGAAGCGCTGTACCCGCCGGTCCTACGGTGCTGAGGATGGGGTTGGATATCGGCTCGACCACCATCAAGCTGGTCCTTCTTCCGGAGCATCTGCCCGGGGCGCCTGCCGGCGCTCAGTCCGCCTCGGTGGCTCCGGTGTTTGCTGAGTACCGGCGTCATAATGCGGATGTGCGCGGTGAGTTGACTCGCCTGCTGGGCGAGGTTGCTCAGGCTTATCCGGGCGCCGTTGTGCGCGGGGCCGTCACCGGCAGCGCCGGTCTGTCTCTGGCCACCCTCATGGGCCTGCCCTTCGTGCAGGAGGTCATCGCCGAGACCGAGACGGTGCGCGTGTGCGACCCGCAGGCCGACGTCGTCATCGAGCTCGGCGGCGAGGACGCCAAGATCACCTATCTCCACCCCACCCCCGAGCAGCGCATGAACGGCACGTGCGCGGGCGGAACCGGCGCCTTCATCGACCAGATGGCCCAGCTCCTCCACACCGACGCCGCTGGCCTGAATGACCTGGCCTCGCGCTACACGACGCTCTACCCCATCGCCTCGCGCTGCGGCGTCTTCGCCAAGTCCGACCTCCAGCCGCTCATCAACCAGGGCGCCGCCGGGGAGGACTTGGCCGCCTCCGTCCTCCAGGCCGTCGTCACCCAGACCATCGCGGGCCTGGCCTGCGGGCGCCCCATCCGCGGCCACGTCATGTTCCTGGGCGGGCCGCTGCACTTCCTGCCCCAGCTGCGCGCCGCCTTCGAGCGGACCCTGGCGGACCAGGTCGACTCCTTCACCTGCCCCGACAACGCCCAGCTCTACGTCGCCATCGGTGCCGCCCTGCTCTCCTCGGGTGAGCCGACGCCGATCTCGGAGCTGTCCACCCGTCTGGCCACCCGCAAGGCCCTGTCCCTGGGCACCTCCCGGATGCGCCCGCTGTTCAAGGACACCGCCGAGTTGGAGGCCTTCCGCGAGCGTCACGCCCGCGCGCACATCGAGCGGGCCCACTGGCCGGTTCCCGATGAGCCTGCTGAGAAAGAGCCGGGCGGCCAGGATGACGAGCTCGACGACGGGGCGCCCGGGACGGCGTCGGCGCCGGGGACGAGCGGGGCCGCAGAGCACGGGGAAGGCGACTGCTTCCTGGGGATCGATGCCGGCTCGACGACGATCAAGGCCGTCGTCCTGGACGGGCGCGGGCGCATCGTGTGGGAGCACTACGCCGGCAACGAGGGCGATCCGGTGACGGCCGCCGTGGAGATCCTGCGCCGCATCCATCGAGAGATGCCCGGTGGCGTGCGGATCGTGCGCTCCTGCGTCACCGGCTACGGGGAGTCCCTGGTCAAGGCGGCGCTGCGCATCGACGAGGGCGTGGTCGAGACGATGGCGCACTACCGGGCGGCGGCCTATCTCAACCCCGGGGTCACCTCGGTCATCGACATCGGCGGCCAGGACATGAAGTACCTGCGCATCAAGGGCGACGCCATCGACTCCATCAGCGTCAACGAGGCCTGCTCGGCCGGCTGCGGCTCCTTCCTGCAGACCTTCGCCCAGTCCATGGGCCGCTCCGTGCAGGACTTCGCCGCCTCGGCCCTGGACGCCGCCCACCCCGTGGACCTGGGCAGCCGCTGCACCGTGTTCATGAACTCCTCGGTCAAGCAGGCCCAGCGCGAGTCGGCCACGGTGGGGGAGATCAGTGCGGGCCTGTCCTACTCGGTGGTGCGCAACGCCCTGTACAAGGTCATCAAGCTCAAGGACGCCGACCAGCTCGGCGAGCGGGTCTCGGTCCAGGGCGGCACCTTCCTCAATGACGCGGTGCTGCGGGCCTTCGAGCTGCTCACCGGCCGCGAGGTGGTGCGTCCCGACGTCGCCGGTCTTATGGGTTGCTTCGGCGCGGCCCTGAGCGCCCGGGCCACCTACGACGGCGTGCCCTCCGGTCTCATGAGCCTGGGCGAGCTCTCCCGCTTCAGCCTGACCACCGAGACCGCCACCTGCAAGCTGTGCCAGAACCACTGCCAGCTGACCATCACCACCTTCAACGACGGACAGCGCCACATCTCCGGCAACCGCTGCGAGCGGGGCGCCACCCAGGAGCGGCGCGCCACCAAGTCCGACCTGCCCAACCTCTACGACTACAAGTACAAGCGGGCCTTCTCCTACCGGCGCCTGCTCGAGGGCGCGGCCACGCGCGGGGACATCGGCATCCCCAGGGTGCTGGGCATGTACGAGAACTACCCCCTGTGGTTCACGGTGCTCACCTCGCTGGGCTTCCGCGTCATGATCTCGGGGCGCTCCAACCATGAGCTCTTCGAGTCCGGCATGGACACGATCCCCTCGGAGAACGTCTGTTACCCGGCCAAGCTCGCGCACGGGCACATCGAGGCCCTCATCGCCAAGGGCATCAAGACGATCTGGTTCCCCTGCGTCTTCTTCGAGCGTGAGCTCGTCAAGGGCGCCTCCGACCACTTCAACTGCCCGATCGTGGCCACCTATCCCGAGGTCATCCGCAACAACGTTGACGCCGTGCGCAATGGACAGGGCAACGGTGGTGAGGGTGCCGGGAGCTCGGACGTGCGGATGCTCTCCCCGTTCCTCAACCTGGCCGACCCCGTGACGCTCGCCGAACGGCTCGTCGAGGTCTTCGCCGACTGGGGCGTCACCCTGCCCGAGGCCCGTCGGGCCGTGGCCGCGGGCTTCGCCGAGGACGCCGCCTTCAAGGCCGACGTGCGCGCCGAGGGCCGCCGCGCCCTGAAGTGGATGGAGGACAACGACCGCAAGGGAATCGTCCTGGCCGGACGGCCCTACCACATCGACCCCGAGATCAACCACGGCGTCCCCGACGTCATCAACACCCTGGGTCTGGCCGTCCTGTCCGAGGACTCCCTCCTGCCCGAGCCCGACGCCGCGGCCTCCGAGGCGCCGGAACCGGGAGCCTCCGAGGAGACAGAGGATGCCGACAAGGCCGGCCGGCCCGGGAAGGCTGAGCCGGGAGGGCGCCCCGCCAGGCCGGCCAGACCCAAGAAGCCCAAGAAGACCGACTGGGCCGCCATCGCCCGCCAGGCCGGCTCGTCTCCCGGCACGAACGAGGCCCCCGACCCCGGCGACGGCGCCGAGCACGCCGTGGCCGCCGGGGCGCTCAGCCGGGCCGTGGCCGCGCTGCGCCGCCGGGTGGACGAGTTCCGGTCCGATCCGCAGGCTCCGGCCGACTGGTCCGACGTCACCGACGTCGGCCTGCCCACTCCCAAGCCCGTGGCCATCGAGGGCGTCACCGGACGCCTGCGGGTGCGCGACCAGTGGGCCTATCACTCGCGCCTCTACCAGGCCGCCGAGCTCGTCACCGCCCGCGACGACCTCGAGCTCGTCCAGCTCAACTCCTTCGGCTGCGGCGTCGACGCCCTGACCACCGACCAGGTCCAGGAGATCCTGGAGTCCGCCGGCGGGGTCTACACGAGCCTCAAGATCGACGAGGTCTCCAACCTCGGTGCCGCCACCATCCGCCTGCGTTCCCTGGCCGCCGCCTCCGAGGCCCGAGCCGCGGAGAGGGCCGCAGACAGGGCGGCTCACCTCGAGGAGATCTCCGACGAGACCGTCGATGACGTCGTCGAGATCGACACGACCATGTCCACTGATCGGTCTGCTGCGAAGACCGCCGGGAAGGCCGCCGACCGGCCGGCGGGCAAGGGTGCCGAAAGGACCGTCGGGTCTCGTGAGGCGGGCGGCGCCGTCGGAGGCCGGGAGCTGCCGGGGGCCACCACCCCGGTCTTCACCGAGGCCATGCGCGCCACCCACACCATCCTCATGCCGCAGATGAGCCCGGTCCACTTCCGGCCGCTGGAGCCGCTCATGCGACGCCTGGGCTACAAGGTCGAGCTGTTGGAGTCGGCCAGCAGGGCGGACCTGGAGGTGGGCCTGCGCTACGTCAACAACGACGCCTGCTTCCCCGCCATCATGGTCATCGGCCAGCTCATCGGCGCCTTCACCGACGGCAGCCACGACCCCGACTCCTGCGTGGTGGCCATCTCCCAGACCGGCGGCATGTGCCGCGCCACCAACTACGCGGCCATGCTCCGCAAGGGACTGCGCGAGGCCGGCTACCCGCAGGTGCCGGTCCTGGCCATCTCGCTGCAGGGGCTGGAGGACAACCCCGGCTTCGAGCTGACCGCCACGATGGGCCTCAAGATGCTCCAGGGCATCATCATCGGCGACACCCTCAACACCTGCCTGCTGCGCGTGCGCCCCTACGAGGTGGTCGAGGGGTCCACCCAGGAGCTCGTTGAGCGCTGGAACCGCATCATCGCCGAGTACTTCGAGCACAAGGGCCGATCGGCCACCTGGGGCGGACGCATCGGCTACCGCCGCCTTCTGCGTGAGATGGTCCGTGAGTTCAACGACCTGCCCCGGCGTGACATCCCCCGTAAGCCGCGCGTCGGCGTCGTCGGCGAGATCCTGGTCAAGTTCCAGCCCGACGCCAACAATCACGTCGTCGACGTCATCGAGGCCGAGGGCTGCGAGGCCGTCGTCCCCGGCCTGCTCGCCTTCTTCCTCAACGGCCCGGCCACCGCCCAGTGGGAGGCGGACGCCTACGGCGTCGGCAGGGACACCGTGGCCAAGAAGAAGGCCGCCATCTGGTTCATGGAGCAGATGCAGGCCCCTGCCCGGGCCGCGCTCGCGGCCTGCGGCGGCACCTTCGACGTCGAGTCCTCCATCGCCGCCATGGCGCAGAAGGCCTCGAAGATCCTCAGCCTGGGCAACCAGGCGGGTGAGGGGTGGCTGCTCGCGGCCGAGATGGTCGAGCTCATCGAGCACGGCGCCCCGAACATCGTGTGCTGCCAGCCCTTCGCCTGCCTGCCCAACCATGTGGTGGGCAAGGGCATGTTCCGCGAGATCCGGCGTCTCTACCCGCAGGCCAACATCGTCGCCATCGACTACGACCCCGGCGCCAGTGAGGTCAATCAACTCAACCGCATCAAGCTCATGATCTCCACGGCCCTCATGGCGCAGGACGACTCCCGGCACCGGGGACCGGAAGGGGCAGGCCGGTCCGATGCCGCAGAGCCCTCGGGGGAGCCGCGGGAGGGCTCGGGGGCGGAGGACCTGCTGGCCGGGCTCGGTCCGGTGTCGGACGGGACGCCATCGTCCCCCGACATAGCCGGGGTGGAGCGTCATCCTCAGTGGACCGGGGCCCGGACCCGCTGAAGGGCGGTGTGAGGCAGCGTCAGGCTACTTCTTGGAGTCCTTGGCCGAGCCCTTGACTTGAGACTTGTCCCCCTGGGCGACGACGCAAGTGACCAGGCGGTCGCCCTGGGCCCAGGTGTCCTCACCGGGGGAGAGGTACTCGATCTGGTAGTCGGAGTTGCCTGCCTCGATCCCGACGTACCTGGTGAAGTCCTCGCCCTGGCAGAAACCCTCGCCCAGGGACTTGATCGAGCCCTCGCTGGGGAGCGTGTCGACGTCGTCGGGGAAGGTGGTTTGGGCGACGACCTCGTAGGTGTGGGCCCTGGAGCAGTCGACCACCGCGACCTCACCGACCGGGTTGTTCCCGCCTGCCTTGTCGCTGACGGTGTTGTAGCAGTTCCCGACCTTGAGGTCCTTGGTGGCCGTGGTGGTTCCCGAGGAGAACAGGCTGCAGGAGGACAGTCCCACGGCAATCACGGCGGTAGCGGGGAGAACGAGGAGCGAGGTCGGGCTGCGCATACAACGAACCGTAACAGTCCGGATGTAAGAATACTGCCGATTTTTCGCGGGATCCTGGTCGCAAAAGGCGGGTGGGATGAAAATATCCGGGATGAGGACCGGGTGGCGGCTTGAGACGGAGAGACGGAGGGCCGCCACCCGGCCGGAGTGGGTGCAGGACGGATCTTACCTGGAATGTCACAGGGTGAGCCGCTGATCTCGGGTGGTGGCCCACCTGCTGGTTGACATTCTGTGTCCTGCTCGATGGGGACAGGCTAGGAGTTCTTGATGGAATTATTCAATGGGGACTCGTCCGCGTTCTGGGCGACGCACACGAAGGATCGGTCGCCCTGATCCCAGGCCTCCTGCACCGGGGTCGCAGCCAGGACGCTGTACTTGTCGGCCGCGGAGGAGCCGACGTACTTGGTCAGCAGCGGGCTGCAGACCTTGGCCATTTCCTTGGAGGTGTTGGCCTCGGCGTGGGTAGCGGCGGTGGTGGTCCCGGTTCCGATCATCTCGTACTGGTGAGGGGTGGAGCAGTCAACAACCGTTGTACTGGAGATAGACTCCTGGCTGTCCTGGGAGTCGGTGGTGACCTCAGAGATGCAGTCGCCGGCCTTGAGGTCGTTGATGTCGACGTTCTTGGCGTTGGGATCGGAGCTGGAGGAGGCGCCGGCCTTCGATGAGGGCTTGGTCGAGGCGCCGGCGGACTCCTTGCCCTTGTCGCCTTTGTCCTTATCCTTGTCTTTGTCCTTGTCCTTCGAAGGGGCTGACGACTCGGCACTGCTTGACGACGAGGAATTCGTGGGCGTGGTGGTCACCGCCTCCTCGTCGCAGGCGCTCAGGCTGAGGGCGAGCAGGAATGCAGTGGGCAGAGCGATAAGGGTGGGGGTTGAACGCATGAGTTAACAGTGGCAGACAGCCTGCGGGCCTGTCGATGGGGAGAAATGCCGGTTGACCGTGTGGTGGGGCGGACAGATGGTCTCAGATGTCGGGTTACGACAAAACCCCAGAATCATGCGGATCCCGGGGTGATGGCGGAGGATGGGGGATTCGAACCCCCGAGGGCTTGCACCCAACACGCTTTCCAAGCGTGCGCCATAGGCCACTAGGCGAATCCTCCAGGCGCTCCACGCGGCGACAACCGCGTGCAACGAGAAAGGAATATATCGGACCGCCCATCCCCGGGGCCAGCCCGGGGTGGTGGGATCTGTCACGCGGTCCGGTTTTGCTGCACCGCTCCCTATATGGACGCACTGCAGGCCTCGAGGACGTACCTCCCAGGACAGTCCTCGAGCCCCATGGTGCGTCCTCGAGCTCAGGGGTGCGGCGGAGCCGCATGCGGGCGGTTCGCAACCGGGGACCGGATCGGGTAGTCTCTCGCTCGGCCCCTCGTGCGGCGTCATCCAGTGAATCCCCCAGGACCGGAAGGTAGCAAGGGTAAGCAGGCTCTGGCGGGTGCGCGAGGGGTCCTCACGTTCCCAGACCGGAGGGGGCGGCCTGATGCGCCCGATTGCCGGAGGGGATCAGCCTGCTGGCGCTCAATCAGCCGCTGCTTCCGGCCGGTATGGTCCGAGGCTCGTGCAGTGAGCGTGAGATCACGCCTCGGCGGCGTCGACCTCCTCCAGACGGCCGGTGGCCAGGTTCAGGACGAATCCGCGCACGGCGTCGGTACGGGGGATGAACGGCGAGGCCTTGATGTGGGCGATCGACTGGCGCACGCTGTCGGCCAGGTCGGTGAAGGAGCCCGGCGCCCAGGCCGGCCGCGCGCCCGTCTCGGCCTCCAGGGCGCTGCAGAGCGCATCGTCGGTGAAGGAGAGCATGCCGCAGCCGGTGTGGTGGATGAAGATGATCTCCTCGGTGCCCAGGAGGCGCTGGCTGATCGTCAGGGAGCGGATCGTGTCCTCGGTGACCAGGCCGCCGGCGTTGCGGATGACGTGGGCCTCTCCCGGGGTGAGCCCCAGGACCGCGAAGACGTCCAGGCGCGAGTCCATGCACGCGACGACGGCGACCTTCTGCTTCCCCTTGGCCGCCAGGCCGCCCCGGGAGAGGACCTCGGCCGAGTAAGTGGCGTTGCGGGTGACAAGAGCCTCGGTGACGGACATGGTTCCTCCGTTTCTGCCGACGACGGGCGAGCGCTCCCATCGTGCCAGACCGCGTCGGCGGCACCCGACCCGCCCGGAGCCTCGCACGGGGTCGGCCCGGCCGATTAGGCTCGGCCCGTGACCACCGCTCTGTACCGCCGCTACCGCCCCGACACCTTCCAGGAGGTCATC
>ERZ773075.249-NODE-249-length-46837-cov-76.0181_pt1 | contig 46837 bp, 49 predicted proteins | sample MGYA00580614_ERZ773075 | MGnify/ENA primary metagenome ERZ773075 (study PRJEB29015, sample SAMEA2738021) | human oral metagenome | biome: human oral; feature: human-associated habitat; material: dental | place: China | collected 2043 ...
AATGCCCAGCTCGTCGGCAGCGCCTCGCAGCTCCGGCATATTGATGTCCATGGGTCCTTGGGTCCTCTCTGGTCCGCTGGGCGGGTGTGCGCTGGGCTCTCCGTCGACGTTAGCCGGTGACGGGCCGGATGGTCCATCACGTCTTTCCGGGCGGGGCCGTCAACCTTCTCGCAGTTATCAGGTCATACATTATTCCTGGACACTATCCGCGGAGGGCATCTGATAGGCGTCGGCCTGTTGCGGCGCATCTACAACCCGGTCACCACCATCCGCGCCTCGGCGATGTCCCCCAGGGCGATACGGCGCTCGACGCCGTCGACCTCGATGCTCACCAGGCCGGCGTCGTTGTCCCCGCCGGCGTCGGCCGCCGTGACGACGCCGGTGAGCTCCTCGTCAGCCGTACGCACTCGGGCGCTATGACCAACGGCACGCCTGAAGTGACGCAGGGTGGACAGCTCGCGCTCGGCTCCGGGGGTGGAGACCTCGAGGGTGTACTGACCCTTGACGGGGTCGGACTCGTCGAGGGCCTGCGAGACAGCCGCGGTCACCGGCCCCAGGGTGTCGAGGTCGAGGTCTCCGGGGCCGTCGGCCAGGTCCACGAAGACGCGCACGACCGAGTACCTGCCCGCCCGGGTGGTCTCCACGGCCTCGAGGTGGAGTCCGGCGTCGGCGACGACGGGGGCGAGCAGGTCGGTGAGGCTGCGCGCCAGCGCGTCAGAGCGCTTGCGCGGGTCGTGGGCTGCCATAGTCGTTCTTCCTCCCATACGGGCCCGGGCGGACAGCTCGAGCGAGACGTGGTCGATGTAGTCGAGGCATGCAAGGTCGGGATCATGCTACCCGTCGTCTGTGGGAGGATTCCCGCGTGAAGACTCCTCGACCTCCCCGCCCCACTCAGACGAACGGTGTGCAGGTGCCCGCTGGCCATCGGGTCCGCGACAGGCTCGGAAGCGGGCACAGCAGCAACCTCGTCGCCGGCTCCGACGGCGCGTCCGGCCCTCGTATGACGCGCCGCACCGCGGTTCTCGCTCTGGGGGCCGGACTGGCCACGACGCTGGGCGGTTGCGGACTGCGCCTGGGGAAGGGCTCACCGGCGTCACTGCCCACGGCCTCGACGGCGGAGTCGGCTCGGGACGGCTTGGCCAGGCAGGCCACGCTCATCTCCTCCACCGCCGGCGTGGTCTCGCAGGCCAGTGGGACCGATGCCACCACGGCGGCGCTGGCCGAGGGCGTCAAGCACACGGCAGACGCCCAGCTCGAGACTCTGGGCGGGGTGTGGGAGCCGTGGGCCTCGCAGGTGCCGTCCTCCTACCCCACTGTCGCCCCGGTGCCGTCGCCCTCGGCCGATGCCACCACGCAGGACCTGGCCGCGGCCCTGAGTGACGGCTCGACGATGGCGCGCAGGGCGGCGATCGGAGCCGCCTCGGAGCAGGACGCCCGGCTGTTCACCTCACTGACTGTGGCCTGGAGCCTTCAGCACAGTCTCTTCATCCAGGAGGGTTCGGAGGACACACCGCGCGTGGACGTGGCCCAGGGAAGCAAGATCAGTGCCGGGCTGCTGACCTCCTACGACGCAGCCCGCTACGCCATGGAGGAGATCGCGGCGCGCAGCGACGAACCCCAGCGCACCCAGGCGACGCAGGACGCCAAGGCCGCGACCTCCGTGGTCAACGCCGCCGTGGCCGCGGGTAGTGAGGACGCCCGGCTGGGCGCCTACGCCGCCCCGGCCGAGTCCTCCGATCCCGCCGTGAGCGTAGAGGTCTCCTGGGCCCGGCAGGTGTGGTCCGGCATCGTGTCCGCCGAGGTGCAGGAGGCCGGTTCCGCCAAGGTCTCCACGCCAGCCCGCGAAGCGGCCGTCACCGGCGCCGTCGACGCCGCCCGCCGTGCCACCGCCTGGGGCGCGGACTTCTCCTCCCTGCCCGGGTACGCCGCCTGACATGCGTCTCCTCGTGGCAGTCCTGGCCGTGATCGCCGCCCTGGCGGCCGCGGACCAGCTCTTCCTATGGATGGAGCGCCGCGGCTGGATCTACTGGCGGCGACGCAAGCCCGACCCGCGTGGAGCCGTGCTAGGCCCCATCGACAACGTCTTCAACCCGGCCCACGAGCACGTGACCCAGCAGCAGGAGACCGAGAAGCGCCTGGCGGACATCCAGGACGACATGCAGAACATCGCGACCCCCAGGCGCAGCCGTGCCGCGGAGTAGCCTCCGGACGGCTGCGCCTACGGTGCCGGCTCAGAGGTTCCGAGCGGCCTCCAGGGCGGCGCGGACGGTGGCGCTGAGCTCGGCCGCGGCGGCGTCGGCGGGAACGGAGCGGCGATCACCGGTACGGCGGTCGCGGATCTCCACGGTCCCCTCCTTGGCCAGGTCCCGGCCGACGACAAGCGTGTAGGGCAGGCCGAGGAGCTCGGCGTCGGCGAACTTCACGCCGGCGGAGACCTTGCGGCGGTCGTCGTAGAGGACCTCGACGCCGTCGGCGTCCAGGGCTGAGGCGACCTGCTCGGCGACGTCGAAGACCGCCTGGTCCTTGCCGGTGGCCAGGACCTGCACGTGGTAGGGGGCGATCTGGACCGGCCAGGACAGCCCCTTGTCGTCATGGTTGGCCTCTGCCAGGGCGGCCATGACGCGGCTGACGCCGATGCCGTAGGAGCCCATGGTGACCACGCGGGCCTTGCCGTTCTCATCCAGGACGGTCAGCCCCAGGGCCTGGGAGTACTTGCGTCCCAGCTCGAAGATGTGGCCGATCTCGATGCCGCGGGCCAGATGGAGGGGGCCGGAGCCGTCGGGGGCGGGGTCGCCCTCGCGGACCTCGGCGGCCTCGATGGTGCCGTCGGCGGTGAAGTCGCGCCCCATGACCAGGTCGAGGACGTGCTTCTTGTCGGTGTTGGCACCGGTGACCCAGCTGGTTCCCTCCACGATCCGGGGGTCGACGAGGTAGCGCACGGAGCCGGTGAGGACCTCGGTGCCGTCCTCGCGCTTCTCCACGCGCCGCAGCGGGGAGTTCGGGCCGATGGCGGTGGGGCCGATGTAGCCGCGCACGAGCTCGGGGTGGGTCTCGAAGTCGGTGTCGCCGGCCATCTCGACCTCGGCGGGGGCGACGGCGGCCTCCAGGCGCTTCATGTCGACGTCGCGGTCCCCGGGCACGCCGACAACGAGCAGCTCGCGCTCGCCACCGGGGTGGGTGAGAGTGACGACGACGTTCTTGAGCGTGTCGGCGGCGGTCCAGGCCCGCCCGTCCGATCGCGGGTAGGCCTCGTTGCACAGGTCCACCAGAGAGTCGATGGTGGGGGTGTCGGGGGTGTCCACGACGTGAGCCGGGCCGGTGGCGGAGGCGTCCACGGGCTCGGGGACCACGGTGGTGACGGCCTCGGCGTTGGCCGCGTAGCCGCCTGAGGAGCGCACGAAGGTGTCCTCACCGATCTCGCAGGGGTAGAGGAACTCCTCGGAGTGGGACCCGCCCATGGCGCCGGCCATGGCGTTGACGATGACGTAGTCCAGACCCAGGCGGGCGAAGATCCGCTCGTAGGCGTCGCGGTGGGCCTGGTAGGCGGCAGCCAGGCCGGCGTCGTCGATATCGAAGGAGTAGGAGTCCTTCATGACGAACTCGCGGCCGCGGATGATGCCGGCGCGGGGGCGGGCCTCGTCGCGGTACTTGGTCTGGATCTGGTAGACGATGGCCGGCAGATCCTTGTAGGAGGAGTAGAGGTCCTTGACCGCGAGGGTGAACATCTCCTCGTGGGTGGGGGCCAGCAGGTAGTCCCCGTCCTTGCGGTCGTGGAGCTTGAACAGGGTGGGGCCGTAGTCGTTCCAGCGTCCGGTGGCCTGGTAGGGCTCGGCCGGCAGGAGAGCCGGGAAGTGGACCTCCTGGCCGCCCATGGCGTCCATCCCCTGGCGCACGATGTCCTCGATCTTGCGCAGCGTCCTCAGGCCCAGCGGCAACCAGGTGTACACCCCGGGGGCGGCCCGGCGGATGTAGCAGGCGCGCACGAGCAGCCGGTGGCTGGCGACCTCGGCGTCGGCCGGGTCCTCGCGCAGGGTTCGGATGAAGGAGGTGGAGAGTCTGTGCAGCACGGGGCGATCCTACGGGCTCCGGCGCCGCCGCCCCAATGGAGCCCGCCGGGCTGCGCGAAATCACGGAAACGGGACGGCACCCCCCGCTGGCGCCCACGGGGCTCCAGAACCTTCCCCTGGCTGGTCAGGTGGGACTTGCGACCCCGGAGAAGCGCCCGATACGCTCGATCCCATCGAGGGTTCATCGGCCCTCTCATCCCTGAACTCGACCCGCTCCACGCGCTCCCCCGTGTGCGGGCCACAGGCAAGGAAGCATATGGACAGGCACTCCTCCATCCGTGAGGGACACGGCCAGACGTGGGCGAAGGCCATTCTCCTGGGTGAGCACTCCGTGGTCTACGGGCACCCCGCCGTCGCCTTACCGTTGCAGGACCTGCGGATGCGGGCCACCGCGACACCGACCTCCGGTGCCTCCACGCTGAGCAGCCTGGACTACTCGGGCCCGGTGAACCAGGCCGGAGCCCGGTTCGCCAGTGTGGCGCGGGCGTTCGAGGTGGCCCGGGAGTTCTCCGGGTGCCTGGACCAGGCCTTTGAGATCGTCACTGTGAGCGACTTCCCCCACGAGCGCGGACTGGGCTCCTCGGCGGCAGCGGCCGGGGCGATCATTCGATCTGTTCTGGACGCCAGCGAGCGCGAGGCCGGCGCGGACGAGCTGTTCGCGCTGACACAGATGGCTGAGCAGATCGCTCATGGCAAGCCGTCGGGGCTCGACGCCGCCGCCACCTGCTCCCCGTGCCCCATCCGGTTCCAGGGCGGGCAGATGCGGCCCCTGAGCCAACGCATTGAGAACGCCTGGCTCATCATCGCCGACTCGGGCGTCCACGGCTCCACCCGGGAGGCCGTCGGAGGCCTGCGCCGGCGCTACGAGAACGATCCGGACAACATCGGCCCGCGCATCAGCTGTCTCGGAACACTCGCCCAGAACGCGATCAACGCCCTGGACCGGGCCGACGCCCCCGCCCTCGGGGCGACCATGGACGAGGCGCACGCAGTGCTGGCCGAGCTCAGCCTGAGCCTGCCACTCCTCGATGAGCTCACCGAGGCCGCTCGTGGTGCCGGGGCCCTGGGGGCCAAGCTCACCGGCGGAGGACTCGGCGGCTGCGTCATCGCCCTGGCGACCGGAGAACCGGCCGTACGCCAGGTGCGTACCGCCCTGGAGCGGGCCGGCGCCGCGGCGACGTGGAGCTACCGGATGCGTGTGAGCGAGGTGGACGAGTGAGCGGCGCTTCCTCTGCCAACGCGGACTTCTCCCCACCCACCGCCCCGACGGCGACGGCCAGTGCCAACACCAACATCGCGCTCATCAAGTACTGGGGCAAGGTGGACGAAGCGCTGGCGATCCCCGCCACCTCGAGCCTGTCCCTCACCCTCGAGGGCACACGGACGACGACGTCGGTCTCCTTCGACGGCGGTGCCGGCACCGCAGACTCTGTGACGATCAACGGCTCCTCCCCAACCGGCGCAGAGCTTGCCCGGGTGAGCCGATTCCTCGACCTGGTGCGTTCCCGCTCGGGGGTCTGCGCACCGGCAACCGTCATCTCCCGGGCCTCGGTGCCGCTGGCGGCCGGACTGGCGAGCTCGGCGGCGGGCTTCGCGGCGCTCGCGGCGGCCGCCTCCCACGCCGCCGGTATGAACCTCGACGACCGCGCCCTCTCCCAGCTGGCCCGGCGAGGGTCGGGTTCGGCCACGCGCTCCGTCTTCGGCGGGCTGGTCCTGTGGAACGCGGGCCACGACGACGCCTCCTCCTACGCCGAGCCGGTCGCCTGCGCGATGGACCTGGCGATGGTCGTCGTCGTGCTCTCCGAGCGGTACAAGCCCATCAGCTCGACCCGCGCCATGCGAGCCACGATGGTCACCTCCCCGCTCTTCCCCGCCTGGGTCGAGGCCAGCGAGGAGGACCTTCAGGTGGCGCTTGAGGCGGTTCAGGCCGGTGACCTGGAACGGCTCGGGGAGGTTGTCGAGGGCAATGCCCTGGGCATGCACGCCGCGATGATGGCTGCCCGTCCGGGTATCATCTACTGGCTGCCGCAGACCATTGCGACGCTGCACGCGATCCGCGCCATGCGCGAGGAGGGGCTGCCGGTGTGGGCGACGATCGACGCGGGCCCTAATGTCAAGGCGCTCACTGAGGGCGCCCGCGCCGAGCAGGTCGCCGCCGCGCTGCGGGACCGTCTGCCCGGCACCACAGTCTCGGTGAGACGTCCCGGCGGCGGGGTGCGTATCGAGGAGGGCTCATGACCTCTGGCGCCGACAGCGTGGTCTCCTGGGCACCGGGCAAGCTCTACATCACCGGAGAGTACGCCGTCGTCGAGCCCGGTCACCAAGCGGTCCTGGTCACCGTCGACCGATTCATCACCGTGCGCGTCACGCCCTGCTCCCCTGCCGGCGGGAACGCGGGAACGATCAGCTCCCGGCGCTATGCCGCAGGCTGTCTGCCCTGGCGCCGCCGTCCGCAGGACGGGATGGCTGAGGCGGTCGAAGGCGATGACGACTACGTGGTCTCGGCGATACGGGTTGTCGAGGCGCTGGTGGTCCAGGGCGGCGGCCGGCTGCGATCCTTCGACCTGGGCATCGTCAGCGAGCTGGACGAGGCGGACGGACGCAAGCTGGGCCTGGGCTCATCGGCGGCGGTAACGGTGGCGACGGTACGCGCCGTCGCGGGCCTCTACAGCCTGAGCCTCGATGACCTGAGTGTCTACAAGCTGGCGATGCTGGCCAGTGACGCGGTCCAGCCGATCGGCTCGGGCGGCGATATCGCGGCGAGTGCCGTGACCGGCTGGGTGTCCTACACCTCCCCCGACCGTGTGTGGCTGCGCCGGGTCCGGCAGCGGGCGGAGGCCCTCGAGGCTGTGAGTGACCTGGTCGGAGCCGACTGGCCCGGTCTGAGCGTGCGCCGCCTGGCGGCTCCCTCCCTACGGCTCCAAGTGGGCTGGACCGGGGCGCCCTCCTCCAGCCCCGCCCTGGTCGCCGGTGTCCAGGCGGGCTCTCACGGGTCCGACGACGCCTACGCCGTCTTCCTGCGAGACAGTCGGGACTGTCTGGCCTCCTTGGTCACCGCCATCGAGGACGACGACACTGCCCGGATCATGCGCCAGATCGAGCGCAACCGGGCTCTTCTGGCCGGGCTCAGCCGGATCAGCGGCCGGACCATCGAGACCGCCGAGCTGACGCGGCTGGTCGAGATCGCGCGCGAGCACGGGGCCGCAGCCAAGAGCTCGGGCGCCGGTGGCGGGGACTGCGGGATCGCGCTGTGCCCGACGGACACGGATCTGACCGCGTTACGAGCCGCCTGGCAGGCGGCCGGCATCCGCCCCCTTGACCTGTCGGTCCACACTCACGGCTCCCCTACTGACTCGCCCGCTAAGGTCGCCCTATGAGCCACGGGTCCACCACCTCGCAGCGGGCCGCCCGCAAGGACGAGCATCTGGAGCTGGCTGTGCGGCTGCACGGTCAGGAACGCGCCAGCGCCTTCGACGACGTCGCCTTCGTCCATCACAGCCTGCCGGGTATCAGTGCCGATCAGGTCGATATCGGCACCACCGTCCTAGGCTCCCGATGGAAGGTCCCGTTCTACATCAACGCGATGACCGGTGGGACGCAGGCGACGGCGGCGATCAACGCGCACCTGGCCGAGGCGGCTGCCGATGCTGGTGTCGCGATCGCCTGCGGCTCCGTTCACGTGGCCCTGCACGACCCCGAGCGCGCTGACGGCTTCCGGGTCATTCGCCGCCGGGCCCCGGGCGCCTTCGTCCTGGCCAATGTCGGGCCGACCGTCAGCCCGCAGGAGGCGGCGCAGGCCGTGGAGATGCTCCAGGCCAATGCCCTGCAGATCCACCTCAACGCGGCTCAGGAGCTGGTGATGCCCGAGGGCGACCGCGACTTCACGGGATGGAGCGAGACGATCGCCGCCATCGCAGCGGCCGTGCCCGTCCCGGTGGTGGTCAAGGAGGTGGGCTTCGGGCTCTCACGCCGGACCATTGATGCTCTGGCGCGCACCGGTGTCGCGGCCGTCGACGTGGCCGGGGCCGGAGGCACCGACTTCATCGCCATTGAGAACGAGCGCCGACCCCAGCGTGACCTGTCCTACCTGGTCGGCTGGGGCCAGCCGACGGCGCTGTGCCTGCTAGAGTCCCTGGCAGTCGCAGAGCCGGTCAGTCTGCCGGTGCTGGCCTCCGGAGGCGTGCGCAACCCGCTCGACGTCGTCCGGTCACTGGCCCTGGGCGCCTGCGCCGTCGGCGCTTCCGGGCACGTGCTGCGCACCCTGGTCAAGGAGGGCCCCGAGGCCCTGCGCCGAGAGCTGCACACATGGAGCGACCACGTGCGCACGCTCATGACCCTGCTGGGGGCGGCCGATGTCTCTCGGCTGCGCCGCACCGACGTGCTGGTCACAGGGCGCACCGCCGAGCGGGCCCGTCTGCTCGGCGTCGATCTGACGCGTCTGGCGCACCGCAGCGAGGCCTATCCGTCGACGGGCGGTCCCGTCAAGGGGGATCAACCCCTCTCCCCCATTACTCCGGCCGAGTCATAGAGTGCCGGCATCGGGACTCAGCATCCGAGTCTCGCTCTGCAGATTACAACAGGCGTGCGGCGGAGGCTCATCCCCACAGCCTCCGCCGCCTCCCGCGAGAAGGAGATCAGCCCAGTGCGGCCAGCGCCTTGACGATGCCGGGAGCTGCGTAGAGGGACATGAACTGGACGCCGTAGGCGACACCCAGACGGTTGAGCGATCCGCACACGACTCCGACCAGCAGGACCCCGAAGACGTTGGCCAGGCCCGCCTTCTGGTCGGCGTCGATGTAGGCCAGCAGAAGGACGAAGGCCACGAACAGGGCCAGCACCGCCTCGTGGGGGATCCGGCGCATGACGAAGCAGGTGATCTGCGAGGACCAGCGCACGGCGATGACGTACGTGATCGCGACCGCAACGAGAGCCCCGAGGGACACGGTGATGATGAACCAGGGCAGATCCAGCAGGTGGTGCAGGTTGTGCTCCTTGGTGTAGACGGAGCCCGCGCTGAACAGCGGCCCGGCAGGACCGACGGACACCCCGGAGATCGGAACCCCGAGCGCTACCAGCGGAATGATGACGCCGGCCAGGTAGGTCGAGTGGGCCAGGGCGCTCATGACCGTCACCGCACGCTGTGCGCGGGGCAATCGGTCCTCGTTCTGGCGGGCCACGGAGGCCTCTCCCAGCAGGAAGGTCAGCCCTACCGGACTGAGAATGAACAGCGGGGTGGACACGGCGGCCATCGCGGCGCTCCACCATCCCTCGGACCTGGTGATGAGCCGCCCCGGCCACAGCGCCTGCTGGCTGAAGCCAGAGCGCAGCAGCTCGGCCCTGGTACGGCTGCCGTGCGGCAGCGCCTCCCGGCGCTTGGCGTTGAGCAGCTCAAGGAGGGTCAGGAGCATAGGCCCCACGGTGATCCCGAGGAAGAAGGAGGTGTTGACGCTGGCCTTCTCCGGAATAATGCCCGCACTCCGATAAAGCGCCGGAAGCGCCTGGAACAGCAGCGCCATGGGAATAATCGCCACCAGGGAGAGAATACGGTTCTTTCCGAGCAGGGCCAGTACCACAGCACCTGCTGCCAGAACGATGTTGGAATTGGTCTTGATCCAGTCGGCCATGGGGAGCAGCAGGCTGGCGAGAAGGAAGCTCAGAGGAATAGAGATGAAGGTTCCGATGGCCGAGCCCACGGCCATCTTCCGGATCGTGTCGGAGGCCAGTCCCTGGTTGCGCAGCACCATGGCGTGATCCATGAGCGGAGCGGACATCACTCCGCCGGGAAGTCCCACCAGTGCTGTAGGAACCCCGTTCATGAGATTGAGCGTGACAACCGCGGAGACGAAGAAGGCGAGCACCACGTGCGGCGGCGCTCCGGCCAGGATAATCGCCAGAGTGACAGGCGCGAGCACCCCCGTCTCATCGGTACCGGGGATGAACCCGATAAAGGTGTACAGGACCACGGCCGCCAGAACGGCAGCCACCATCATCAGCAGAAGGCTCACCGTCACTGGTCCGCCCCCTCACGTGCACCGAGGCCCAGCTCATCGACAATGACGACCTCTCGCTTGGGGCTCACGAGGAAGCAGCAGGCGATAAAACCGACAGTGGAGGCTCCCAGTCCCCAGAACAGCGGCTTACCTCCGAAAAAGGAGGAGAGAAGTACCGCCGCGACGATACATGTCACCGATATGAGAAGACAGATGAGCAGATCTCTGGGCGAGACGAGGTCATTCCAGACCTCGATATTGTTCTGACGCTCCGTGTTCTCGGAGTCGACGTCATCGGTACTGCGCACGATTGGTGATCGTAGGCGAGTTCCCCAAGGCGCTCCATATGTTGTTCACCATGACTTTGAGGGCGCCGTGTAACAAAACAGCATCGTCCCTGCGGTCTCAACAGGGAATGTTTACAGGAGTACGGTGGCGAACAGACCCACCTGCTCGAACCCCAGGGATCGATAGAGCGCCAGAGCGGGGGTGTTGTAGTCGTTGACGTAGAGGCTGACGATACCGTCAGCCCCGACATGGTCCCGACGGACGGCGTCCACCACTGCGGCCAGAGCGGCCGCCCCGATCCCTTGCCCACGCAGGTCGGGGCGCGTCCACACGCCGGTCAGCTGGGCCACACCGCCGGTTGGGGACCGCCACAGGGCGCCGACGTCGGCCTTGAAAGCGACGGCTCGAGGCGAACCGGGTTGAGCCAGGTGGCCGGCACCGTCATCGAGGACGATGTAGCTGCGTCTCTGCTCGATGAGCCAGGTGACGTGGCGGTTGTATCCGGGGCCATCGGTGGTGGGGTCGTAGCCGAGCTCTCCGCTGAACATGTCCACCGAGGCGGGCAGCACCAGTGCTGCCTCATCCGTTCGGGCCGCACGAACCGACTGCCCCACCCAGCTCAGAGCGGGTCGACGACGCAGGTGCGCGCGCCCCAGGCCTCCCCCCACCTGGGGCGCGGCGAGAACCGGTTGCCTCCAACGCTCGTGGCGGGCGCGCTGCCCCTGCTCGCTGAGTCCGCCCCAGACCGCGGCGACGTCCTGGGCCGGTCCTGAGACGGAACCGCGCCTGGAAAGGCGGGTCCTGGCGTGCTCGGCCAGCGCCCAGATCTCGCCGGCATCCGCGGCTCGCAGACCGTGCTCGGGACGTCCGGCCAGGCCGAAGGGCATGAGGGAACCGACCGACCATGCCGCAGCGACCGGGCGGGCCAGTCCTCCCAGGGCGACGACGTCACCGCGCCCCCAGCGCGACCAGCGCTGCATCTGCTGGACCAGGCTCACGGCACTGACCGGGTCGAGGGCGCACAGCGACATGACTCCCGACACCTGATCGGAGGGAACCGGTGTCAGGCGGTCTGCGCGACGCTGAGTGCGTCCGTGATCGCGGTGCCGCAGGAAGCTCATACCCAACAGGTCCGGGTGCTTGGCGGTGCGCCCCGCCCTCACCGGTCCTCAGCCGGCGGCCGAGACCATGGGGGCGGTACCGGCCAGGGCCTCCTCACCGAGCTCCTCGGCCATCTCGGCAGCCATGGCCTCGGCGTGCTTGAGAAGGGTCTCAACGACCTGGTCCTCGGGAACGGTCTCAACGACCTGTCCGCGCACGAAGATCTGCCCCTTGCCGTTGCCCGAGGCGCAGCCCAGGTCGGCCTCGCGGGCCTCACCGGGGCCGTTGACGACGCAGCCCATGACGGCTACGCGCAGCGGTGCCGTGACCTTCTTGAGCCCGGACTCCACCTCTTCGGCCAGGGTCCACACATCCACCTGGGCGCGGCCGCAGGAGGGACAGGAGACGATCTCGAGCTGGCGCTCGCGCAGCCCCATGAACTCCAGCAGCTTGGTACCCACCTTGACCTCCTCGACTGGAGGCGCGGACAGCGAGACGCGGATGGTGTCACCGATGCCCTCGGCGAGCAGAGTGCCGAAGGCCGCGCAGGACTTGATGGTGCCCTGGAAGGCGGGGCCGGCCTCGGTAACCCCCAGATGGAGGGGCCAACGACCGGCCTCCGACAGGAGCCGGTAGGCCTGCACCATGGTGACGACGTCGTGGTGCTTGACGGAGATCTTGAAGTCGTGGAAGTCGTTCTCCTCGAACAGTCCGGCCTCCCAGGTGGCCGACTCCACGAGCGCCTCGGGGGTGGCCTTCCCGTACTTCTTGAGCAGGCGCTTGTCCAGGGAACCGGCGTTGACGCCGATGCGCAGGGAGACGCCGGCGTCGGAGGCGGCCTTGCAGATGTCGGCGACCTGGTCGTCGAACTTGCGGATGTTGCCGGGGTTGACGCGCACCGCGCCGCAGCCGGCCTCGATGGCGGCGAAGACGTACTTGGGGTTGAAGTGGATGTCCGCGATGACGGGGATGCGCGACTGCCTGGCGATGATCGGCAGTGCCTCGGCGTCCTTGTCCGTGGGGCAGGCTACGCGGACGATGTCACAGCCCGAGGCCGTCAGCTCAGCGATCTGCTGGAGCGTGGCGCCGATGTCGTGGGTCTTGGTGGTGGTCATCGACTGCACGGTGATGGGGGCGTCTCCACCGACGTTGAGGCTGCCGACCTTGATCTTGCGGGTCGGTCGGCGCGGCGCCAGGACCGGGGCCTGGGCGCGCATCGTGGGGATGCCAAGAGCGATCGCTTCAGTCACCCGACCAGTATGTCACCCGGCACGCCCGGCCCTGTACCGCAGGCGTGTGGCATCGCTCCCGCAGCCACAGGAGCGTCCCGCCATCGAGGGGCTCACAGCGGCGCTGCGATATCGACCCACACCAGGACGAGGGCCATGACGATGAGGAGGCCGAAGACGACCTGGCCGACGGGCAGCATCTTGGCGGTGTCCACCGGTCCCGGATCGGGCTTGCCCTGCACCTTGGCGATCGTGCGTCGGATACCCTCCCAGCAGGCTCCGGCCACGTGCCCGCCGTCCAGGGGCAGTAGCGGCACCAGGTTGAAGGCGAACAGCGCCAGGTTGAGGCTGCCCAGCAGCATGAGCATGGAGCTGACCCGCATCGACAGAGGAACCTCCCCTCCTCCGGCCGCACCACCGCTGGTGGCCTGCCCGGCCATGCGGCCCATGCCCACCAGGCCCACGACACCGCTGTCGGCACTGCGCTGCTCGATGCCGAGCCCCGCCTGGACCGCGTGGTAGAGCCCGACCGGGAGGGTGGCGATCGCCTTGACCGTGCCGCCGATGGCTTGGGCGATGAAGCCCGGTATCCTGGCCGGGCTCTGCGGAATGGTTCCCAACGACGGGGAGATGCCCACGTAGGGGCGGGGCTCGGTGCGCACGTTGCCTGAGGCGTCCTTGACCGGGGCGCCCTGGGAGTCGAGAACGGTTCGCTGAACCTCGACCGGGGTGACGCTCACGGTGCGTGTGGCACCCTCGTGCTCGATGACGACCCGGGTGGGGCTGGTTCCGCCGGCTGCGATACGGGCCTGGAGCTCCTGCCAGGTAGAGACCTTCACCCCACCCCAGGAGACGATCCGGTCACCGGCCCCGATACCGGCGGCACTGGCAGGGCCGGCCGGGTCGGAGTCCTGGCAGGGGGCATCCGCATCGACGTTGGACGAGACGCAGGGGGCCACGGTCGACAGCGTCGTTGTACGCCCCGGGACGCCGACGGCACCGATGGCGATGGCCAGGAGCATGATCCCCAGGACCAGGTTGGTCAGGATCCCTCCGGCCATGACGATGAGCTTCTTGGGGACACTCAGGGTGTAGAAGGCGCGGTGCTCCTCACCGGGCCGGATCTCCTCGAGCGCCTCGGCGCGGGCCTCGCCCACCATGCCCAGGCTGCCGTCCTTGCGTCGTCGGTCCGGTTTGCCGGGCCTGGCCGGCGGCAGCATGCCGACGAGCTTGACGTAGCCGCCCAGCCAGATGGCCTTGACTCCGTACTCGGTCTCGCCGCGCTTGACCGACCAGATCCTGGGGCCGAAGCCGATGAAGTACTCGGGTACCTTCACGCCGAACTTCTTGGCCGGAATCATGTGCCCGAGCTCGTGGAGGGCTACCGAGACACCGATCCCGATGATGAGGATGACGATGCCCAGGGCGTAGGCCAGGGTGGTGCTCACGAGTGCGTTCCTCCGTTTCCTGCCACGATGAGCTCGTCGGCGCGGGTGCGGGCCCAGGTCTCCACGGCCAGGATGTCGTCGAGGCTAGGGCAGGCCAGGCCCTCGTGCTCACCGACGACGACCGCGTCGATCTCGACGATGTCCTGCCACTCCAGGTCGCCCTTCAGGAAGGCGGCGACGGCCTGCTCGTTGGCGGCGTTGAGGACGGCCGGGTGAGTGGCCGAGGCCGCAACGGCGCTGCGGGCCAGGTCGACAGCGGGGAAGGCCTCGGTGTCCAGTGGCTCGAAGGTCCAGGCCACCGGCTCGTGCCAGTCGTTGGGCGCCACCAGGCCGGCCAGGTCGGGGCGCTCGGGCCAGGTCAGCCCCAGGGCGATGGGCAGGCGCATATCGGGCGGTGAGGCCTGGGCGATGGTGGCGCCGTCGATGAACTCCACCATGGAGTGGATGACGGACTGGGGATGGATCACGACGTCGATCTGCTCGGGCGCCACATCGAAGAGGAGGTGGGCCTCGATGAGCTCGAGGCCCTTGTTGACGAGAGTCGAGGAGTTGATCGTGACCACCGGCCCCATGTCCCAGGTGGGGTGGTTGAGGGCCGCGGCGGCGCTGATCCCCGTGAGCGTCTCGCGGCTCCGGCCGCGGAAGGGGCCTCCGGAGGCGGTCAGGACCAGCCGGCGCACCTCGCTGCGCCCGCTGGTGACAGGGCTGGTCAGCCCCTTCTCGTGGCGGCCGCTGGCCAGGGCCTGGGCGATGGCGGAGTGCTCGGAGTCCACGGGGACGACCTGACCGGGCCGGGTGAGCGCCTCGCGGACCAGGGCGCCTCCGACGACGAGGGACTCCTTGTTGGCCAGGGCCAGGCGGGCGCCGCTGCGCAGGGCGGCCAGTGTGGGCAGCAGTCCCACGGAGCCCGTGATGCCGTTGACCACCGTGTCATCGGGCCCGAGCCCTGCGGCCTCGACTGCCGTGGTAGCGGCATCGGGGCCGGTGAGGATCGTAGTGACCGGGTCGGGACGGCCGGCCGCCGTGGCCGCGGCCACCAGGGCATCGCGCAGCCGGCCGGCGAGGTCCTCTCCCCCGCCGGCGACGGCCAGGACGGGGACGTCCCAGGCGACGGCCTGCCGGGCCAGCAGTTCCAGGCGGGACCCGCCGGCGGCGAGGGCGGCCACCCGGGGGGCGGCCTGACCCAGGCGGGCGAGGACCTCAAGGGTCTGGGTTCCGATCGAACCGGTGGATCCGAGCAGAACTAGTCGCTGGGGGGACTGAGAGGAACAGGAACGTGACGGTGCGTGGCCGGTCATGGGGCGACGGGTTTCCTCGGGATATACTCGACGTGGCTCGGTCTGCTCGGTCTACTCGACGGACAGGAGGACCTCGACGACGCGCGCCAGGTAGCGGTCGACGCTGGGCTCCCCGTAGGCCTTGTTGCCCCGGGCGCGGCGGAAGACCGCTCCGCGCACCTCGCTGGAGGTCAGGGTGGTGTCGGAGTCGAAGTAGCCGGCGATGCGGTCCATGAGGGCGTCGACGTCGGTCTTGTCGTACCCCTGCCCGGAGGCCGGGGCGAAGCGCTCACCGGCAGGGCGCAGGAGGCGCGGATAGAGGGTGGTGGCGAGCTGGGTGACCTGGTCCATCCAGGCCTGCCGGCCCTTCTTGGCCACGAAGGCGGCACGTCGGCGCTGAAGGAAGGCGGCCTCGAGACGGTCGAGGGCCGCGTCGACGGCCTGGGGCTGGTAGCCGCGCAGAACGACGTCGAAGGCGACGGTGCGCACGCCCTCGGAGTCCATCTCGTCGAGCTCACCGGCGTCGTAGATCTCGTGAGCCGTCTCGAAGTAGCGGTCGACCTGCTCGGGGCGGTAGCCCGGTCGCAGGAGCGCTGACTTGGGGAACATGTCGCTCATGTCGTCTTAGCCCTCTCCTGGTTGAGTACCTCGGTCGCGAGCTGACCGCAGGCACCGTCGATGTCGCTGCCTCGAGTGTCTCGCACTGTCGTGGTGATTCCGGCACGCCGAAGCGTGTCGACGAACATATCCTGAACTGCAACCTCCGAGCAGGTCCAGATGGAGCCCGGGGTCGGGTTGAGCGGGATGGGGTTGACATGGGCCCACCCGGCGTCCCGGCGGTTGAGCTCGTCGGCGAGCAGCTGGGCGCGCCAGCTGTGGTCGTTCATGTCCTTGATGAGCGCGTACTCGATCGACACGCGCCGGCCGGTGGCCAGGAAGTAGTCGTGAGCGGCGTCGAGCAGCTCACCGACCTTCCACCTGGAGTTGACGGGGATGAGCTCGTCGCGCAGCTCGTCGTCGGGGGCGTGCAGGGAGACGGCCAGGGTCACCGGCAGCCCCTCGCCGGCGAGCCGGCGGATGAGGGGAACCAGCCCCACCGTGGAGACGGTGATGCCGCGGGCCGACATGCCGAAGCCTTCTGGGGCCGGGTCGATGAGCCGGTGGAGGGCGCCGACGACGTTCCTGTAGTTGACCATCGGCTCACCCATCCCCATGAAGACCACGTTGGACAGGCGGGCCGGTCCCCCGGTCAGGTCGCCGGCTGCCGAGGTCTGGGCGGCGTGGCGCACCTGCTCGACGATCTCCGCGGTGGACAGGTTGCGGGTCAGCCCCATCTGACCGGTGGCGCAGAAGGGGCAGGCCATGCCGCAGCCGGCCTGGGAGGAGACGCACAGGGTGGTGCGGTCCTTGTAGCGCATGAGGACGCTCTCGACACGGACGCCGTCGTGCAGCTCCCACAGGTGCTTGATGGTGCGTCCGCCGTCCGCGCGCAGGGCGCGCACCGGGCTGATGAGCTCGGGCAGCAGCTCGGCGCACAGCTGCTCGCGCTGCGAGGCAGGCAGGTCGGTCATGTCCGCGCCGTCACGGGTGAGGTGCGTGAAGTAGTGGCGCGAGATCTGGTCGGCCCGGAAGGAGGGCAGGCCCGAGTCCTTGCAGGCGGCCTTGCGACCGGCCAGGTCGAGGTCGGCCAGGTGACGGGGGGCCTTGCCGCGTGCCGCCGGAACGGCGAAGGACAGCCGCGGTCTGGCGTCAGGGCTGGTGGCGCCCTCGGGCGGCTGGTCAGTGGGCATGACCTGGACCTGGCCGTCACTCGGCCGCCCGGTGACACTGACGGGCTGCGGGCGCCGGGGGCGGTGCTGTACTCGCGAAGGACTCAAGCTCGTGCTCCTCGTGTCCCGGGGCTGGGGAGGGCCGGGCTGGTCGATAGGGGTGGGTGCGGCATGCCGTCCCTATTTCACCAGGAGGGTGAAGGCATAGACAAGTGGAGCGGCCACGAGGATCGAGTCGAGTCGGTCCATGATTCCTCCGTGGCCGGGCAGGAGAGTGCCCATGTCCTTGAGCCCCAGGTCGCGCTTGAGCAGCGACTCCCCCAGGTCCCCCAGGGTGGAGACGATCACGGTGCAGGCGCCCAGCGCGGCTCCGGCCCACCAGGGGCCGCCGACGGCCCAGACGCAGCCGGCACCGGTGCCCACCGCCGCGAGCAAGGAGCCCATGAGTCCTTCCCAGGACTTCTTGGGAGAGACCGAGGGGGCCAGAGGATGACGCCCGAGCGTGATGCCTGCCAACCACCCGCCGGTGTCGTTGGCGGCAGCCAGGGCGATGAGCATCATGACTTTTCCCACTCCGTGATCCTGGGCCAGGAGGAGGACGGCGAATCCGGCCAGGTAGGGCAGGTAGGTGGCGGCGAAGACCGAGGCGGCCGCGGCGCTGGAGCGCGAGCGACGGACCTCGTCGTGGGCCTCGGTGCGAGGGACGTCGTGACCGGCCTGCTCCAGGACGGTGCCGGTCTCCGCCTCGGCCTGGTCCATGAAGCTCCACAGGACGCAGGCGCCGGCGGTGGCCACGTAGGCCCCGAAGGCCGCCTCCGCCCCCAGCTCCCAGGCGCACACGGAGATACCCAGCGTCCCCAGCCACAGCGGTGCCAGCGGCAGACGGATGCTCTTGCGGGCGAAGGCCGCTGCCAGCTCCCACAACGCCCCGCAGACGGCCAGCACGACGACACCCACGAAGATGACCTTGTAGAAGGCCAGTGAGCCCAGGACCACAGCGATGAGCACAACCGCCACACCGATCGCGGCGGGCAGGTTACGACCTGCCCGGCCGGTGGCGGGCAGGGGGTCGTGGTTGCGCGTGGGGCGCGGGTTCAGCAGGGTCGTCACAGGGCTCACAGAGGTCGGCGGGACATATGCAGGGGGCGCAGCGGCTCCCGGGATCGAGCGGGTCAGACCTCGAGGAGCTCGCTCTCCTTGGCGCTCAGGGCGGCGTCGACCTGCTCGACGAAGCGCTTGGTGAGGCCGTCGAGCTCATGCTCGGCTCGCTTGACGTCGTCCTCGCCGGCCTCGCCGTCCTTCTTGATGGCCTCGAGCTCCTTCTTGGCCTTGCCGCGGATACCGCGCACCTGGACGCGGGAGTCCTCGGCCCGGGAGCGGGCGAGCTTGACGTAGTCCTTGCGGCGCTCCTCGGTCAGTGCCGGCAGGGTGACGCGGATGACGGTGCCGTCATCGGTGGGGTTGACGCCGAGGTCGGACTCGCGGATGGCGGTGACGATGTCCTTCATGGCGGAGCGGTCGAAGGGGCTGACCAGGACGGTGCGGGCCTCGGGGATCGTCAGGGAGGCGAGCTGCTGGAGCGGGGTGGGGGCGCCGTAGTAGTCCACGACGATCCCGTTGAACATCGAGGGGTTGGCGCGGCCGGTGCGGATGGAGGCGAGCTCGCTCTTGGCGGCCTGGAGGGCCTTGTCCATCTTGTCCTCGGCCTCGAGCATGACGTCGTCGATCATGGTGCTTCCTTTGCTGGGCGGTCGTGGGTTCGTGTATCGGTGTCGGCCATCGCGGGGACGGCGGTGCAGGCGGTGGGTATGCGGCGGACGGGTCCGGGGCCCTGGGCGGGTTCGCCGTCGGTCCCGCGGAGGCGGCCACCGGGTTAGTTGCAGCTGACGAGTGTTCCGATTCTCTCACCCAGGAGGGCGCGGGTGATATTACCGGGCTCCCCCATGCCGAAGACGCGCATGGCTAGGCCGTTGTCGCGGCACAGGGCGAAGGCGGAGGCGTCGACCACCTGGAGGCCGTCGGCCAGTGCCCGCTCGTAGGTGAGGTGGTCGAGGCGCCTGGCATCGGGATTTCTACGGGGATCGGCGGTGTAGACGCCGTCAACGCCGTTCTTGCCCACGAGCAGCTCGTCGCAATGGGTCTCCAGGGCCCGCTGGGCCGAGACCGTGTCGGTGGAGAAATAGGGAAGACCGGCGCCAGCGCCGAAGACGACGACTCGGTTCTTCTCCATGTGGCGGATGGCGCGCAGAGGGATGTAGGACTCGGCGACCTGTCCCATGGCGATGGCTGTCTGGACGCGGGCCGGCACGCCCGCCTTCTCGATGAAGTCCTGGAGGGCCAGGGCGTTCATGACGGTTCCCAGCATGCCCATGTAGTCGGCTCGGGCGCGGTCCATGCCGCGCGAGGAGAGCTCGGCACCGCGGAAGAAGTTCCCGCCTCCGACGACGACGGAGACCTGGACTCCGGCGCGCACGGCCTCGGCGATCTGGCGGGCGGCGTCGGAGACGACGTCGGGGTCCAGACCTATGGATCCGCCACCGAAGACCTCACCGGAGAGCTTGAGTAGAACACGTCTGGGGTGCGTGCCGTGGGCGACGCGGTCGTCACGAGCCGGTTCCTGACTCATTGCGTGATGTCTCCTGGGTTCGGTGGGCGGGCTCCGCACAGCCTACCCCGTCCACGACGGCGCCGGGCCACGATGACCATCACCCCGGATGGTCAGACACGCCATGGGACGAGGACCACGCTGAGACATGTTTCTTGAGGACGTGCTCCTGGAGCGCGGACGTTGATGGATGTGTCGATGAGTGAGGGACGACGAGACGGGGCGGGGCCACGAGCTCGATGCTCGTGGCCCCGCCCCGGTTGTCTGCAGGCGGCCGATGATCCCGCCTGCCCGGCAAGCCTTGCAGCAGGTGGCTCAGGCGCCGACGCGGAAGCGGACGAAGCCGGTCAGCTCACCGCCGGTGGCCTCGACGACCTTGCCGACTGTGGTCTTGGGGTCCTTGGCGAAGGCCTGGTCGACCAGGACGTTCTCCTTGAAGAAGCCGCTGAGGCGTCCCTCGACGATCTTGGGGATGGCCTTCTCGGGCTTGCCCTCGGCGCGGGTGGTCTCCTCGGCGATGGCGCGCTCCTTGTCCACGACCTCGGCCGGGACGTCCTCACGGGTGGCGTAGGCCGGGGAGTAGGCGGCGATGTGCATGGCGACGTCGTGAGCCACCTCGGCGGCCTTGGCGTCGGTGCCCACCAGGACGCCGACCTGGGCGGGCAGGTCGGGGTTGGTGCGGTGCAGGTAGAGCTCGATCTTGTCGGCCTCGAGGCGGCCGACGCGACGCACGACGATCTTCTCGCCGATGACGGCCTGCATGCCGTCGGTGAGCTCCTTGACGGTGGAGCCGTCGACCTCGACCTCGGCCAGGGCGTCGGCGTCGGTGGCGCCGGAGCCGAGGGCGGCGGTGAGGACCTGCTCGGCGTAGTCGAGGAACTTCTGGTTCTTGGCCACGAAGTCGGTCTCGGCGTTGATCTCGACGAGGACGCCGACCTGGCCGTTGCCGGAGTCGACGACCTTGGCGGCGATGAGGCCGGCGGAGGCGGCGCGGCCCTCGCGCTTGGCAATGCCCTTGAGACCCTTGACGCGAATGATCTCGATGGCCTTCTCGGCGTCGCCCTCGGCCTCGTCGAGGGCCTTCTTGACGTCGAGCATGCCGGCGCCGGTCTTCTCGCGCAGCGCCTTGATGTCGGCAGTGGTGTAGTTCGCCATGAATGTCTCCTGGTCAGTCAGTGACTAATAGACGTGTGAAAAAGAACGTGTGAAAGGTGTTCACAGCGCGCAGGCGCCGCGCTGTGAACAAGAAGCGAGGGCGATGCGCCCGGGCTCAGGCCTGCTCGGCGGCAGGGGCCTCAGCAGTCTGTGAGGCAGCCTCGGCGTCCTCGGCTCCGGCGAGGAGCTGAGCCTCCCACTCGGGCAGCGGCTCGGCGTCGGCGGGGGCGACCTCGGCCTCCTCGCCGGTGCGGGCGCGGCCGCCGGAGCGGGCCAGCAGGCCCTCGGCGGTGGCGTCGGCGACGACGCGGGTGAGCAGGGTGACGGCGCGGATGGCGTCGTCGTTGCCGGGAATGCCGTAGGTGGCCTCGTCCGGGTCGCAGTTGGTGTCCAGGATGGCGATGACCGGGATCCCGAGCTTCTGGGCCTCGGAGATGGCCAGGTGCTCCTTCTTGGTGTCCACGACCCACACTGCCGCGGGGAGCTTGCTCATGTCGCGGATGCCGCCCAGGGTGCGCTGGAGCTTGTCCTTCTCGCGGCGCATCATGAGCAGCTCCTTCTTGGTGCGGCCGGAGCCGGCCACGTCGTCGAAGTCGATCTGCTCGAGCTCCTTCATGCGGTCCAGACGGGCGCGCACGGTGGAGAAGTTGGTGAGCATGCCGCCCAGCCAGCGCTGGTTGACGTAGGGCATGCCGACGCGCTGGGCCTGCTCGGCCACGGCGGCCTGGGCCTGCTTCTTGGTCCCGACGAACAGGATGTTGCCGCCGCGAGCGACGATCTCCTTGACGAAGTCGTAGGCGGTGTTGATGCCCTCGATGGACTGCTGGAGGTCGATGATGTAGATGCCGTTGCGCTCGGTGAGGATGAAGCGCTTCATCTTGGGGTTCCAGCGACGAGTCTGGTGCCCGAAGTGGACACCGCTGTCAAGGAGCTGGCGCATGGTAACGACGGCCATGACGGTCCTTCCGTGTGTGCCGAGAGGTTGCTCGACGCACGATCATTCGGGGGACGGCCAAGCGGCGCGCTCGGACGCGTCCCGGAGGTTCTTTCTCTGGGTTGTTCCCCTGTGGCTCCGCGCGCTTGAGAGCGCGCACTGAGCCGGTGACCGGCGAGAACGCCGATGCGGATGGGGCCTGGTGCCTGCGACGCACAGCCACCCGATCACCGTGACGAACCACGATGATCGGGACCGCGACCGTGTCGCCCGGAGGGACGTCCCGAGATGCTCGGGGGCAGGCACGCGAAGTCAGCATTCCGGGCCCGTCTCCCGCTGACGCCGGAGCGATCCGCAGAATGCTGCGGAGGCGAGGCTACCACAGGGCTGAGCCTGCTGCCGAGGTCGATTCGGCGGTATTCAGAGTCATTCCGGTCACCACAGTCCGGCTTCCGAGAGCGTTTTCCACAGGGCCGACGACGACCCCAGCAACCGGGACCGGTCGGCGCGCACCCTGAGGGCATGAACCGGGCACGCAAGGAACACCGCACAGGACCTCCAGGGCAGCATCGCACAGGCCGTGGCACATCACCTGGAGCACTGCACCGCACACCCCATCGTCTCATCACGCTCGCGGCGGCCCTGCTCACCTGCGGGTCGATGGCCGCCCTGCCGCCGCCCTCGCTCTCATCGGTGAGTCCACCCGCGACTACGGCCGAGGCCCCGGTCGCGGGCTTAAGCTCCGGTCTCATCCCATCGCCACCCTCCGCGCAGGCTGTGGAACTACAGGATCCCGCGTTTCCCGAGCTCAGGACAGAGGCGGCTGGAGCTACGGTCTCACTCTTTACAGACGCCAGTCTCATCACCCGATTCGTCGAAGAGACCGAGGCCGGCACCGAGGCGGGCCCTCAGGAGGGTCTGGGACAGCCCCCGGAGCCCCGGCGTCCGCATGGGCGTTACCAGTGGCCAACCGGTGCGCCGGCCACCGTGGTGGAGGGCTTCGACCCGCCGGCCGTCGCGTGGGGGCGCGGGCACCGCGGCGTGGACCTGGCTGCCGCGGAGGGCACGCGGATTCGCAGCGCCGCCGCAGGGACGGTCGCATTCGCCGGCATGGTGGCCGGGCGTCCGGTGGTCTCCATCGACCACACCGACGGGATCCGCACCACCTATGAGCCAGTAGAACCGACTGTCGGAGCGGGTGACACGGTGGATGTCGGGCAGGTCATCGGCACCTTGCTGCCCGGGCACCGTTCGGACGGGGTCTGCGCCCTGCACTGGGGCGCTCGCACCGGCCCTAAGACGTATATCAACCCGCTGCGCCTGCTGCAACCGGCTGTCATCCGCCTCAAGCCGGTCCGGTGGGATCGATGATCGGCACTTGATCTCGCAAATGTTCCTTCCGATGATGGGAGGTCGTGGAGAGTGGTGAGCTTTCGAGCACAACCCCTTCAAAGGCATCTTGTTGAGAGAGGTGGAGACATGAGGCCCTCCGAGTCCCTCCAGCACCGGTTCGAGTCCTCCCTGCGGCCCAGGCTGGAGAGGATGGCCGCAAAGCGACGCCCAGACCTGCCGGCCCCGCAGGTGCTCATCATCACCCCGGGGGTGAGGCTCTCCTTCGGTGAGGTCGACCGGCCTTTTCATACCGCGAGCGCGGGAAAACCCTTCGTGGCGGTCGCGGCGGCACGCCTGGCCCAGCAGGGACTGCTGTCCCTGGATGCGCCGATCGGCGAGCTCGCCCCGGGCATCGATCTGTCCCCGCTACCCGCCGCTCCCGGCGTCATTCTGTCCCGGGACCTGACCCTGAGTCACCTGCTCAGCCACCGTTCAGGACTACCCGACCCGGTACAGCCTCCGCGCGGACACTCCACCGAGTGCTCGCTGGACCGCCTCATGCGCCGACCCGACCGCCACTGGGGCCTGGCCGAGGTGGTAGCGCAGTGCGCGGGGCTGCCGCCCCAGGGCCGGCCCGGTGAGCGCTTCGCCTACGGGGACGCCAACTACGCCCTGGCTCAGTGCGTGCTCCAGGAGGTTACCGGCCTGTCCGCCCACGAGGTGCTGCGCACCCAGGTGTTCCAGCCCGCGGGGATGACGCACACGGGTCAGCCGCACTCCACGGCCACCGATGAGGAGCTGGCAGGTCTGAAGATCGCTCCGGTCTGGCTCACAGGTCTGAAGATCGCTCCGGTCTGGGTCAAGGGTGCGGAGATCAGCCATGCCAGGGCGCTGTCCGCCGGGTCCGCTGACGGCGGCGCGGTGACAACCCTGGAGGACATGGTGCGGTTCCAAAAGGCCCTGCATGAGGGAGACCTGCTCGACCGGGATCTGCTGGCGCGCCTGGCTCGGCCCCGCTCCCGCCTGCGCGCGGGCCTCCACTACGGAACGGGCCTGGCCACGATCCGCTTCAGCGAGTTCATGCCCCTGGTCCTGCGGGACCTGCCCGAGCCGATGGGAGGCCTGGGCCTGTGGGCGGTACACAGCTTCTTCTACCCGCGCCAACGCGCCCACGTCGTCATGAACCTCCACAGCACTGCGCAGATGCAGCGCAGCTTCGCGCTGCACATCGCGATCGCCCGCCGCCTGGCCCGCCTGTCCTAAGCATGCTCCCCCACCGGCCGGCTCCTCGGTTCCTGCACGCCTTCGGGGTGCCCTTGGGGCCAGGCCCCGCGCGTGGGGTCAACCACCACCACGTGGCGGACGAACTGATCGAGGCACGCCTCAGGCCCGGGGGAAGGCCTGCTCGTAGACGCTGCGCAGGCGCTCGGCCGAGACATGGGTGTAGCGCTGGGTGGTGGCCAGCGAGGAGTGGCCGAGGAGCTCCTGGACGCTGCGCAGATCCGCTCCCCCGCTCAGCACGTGGGTGGCGGCGCTGTGGCGCAACCCGTGCGGGCCGAGGTCGGGAACCCCAGCGGCCGCACACAGGCGGTGGACGATATCGCGCGCCGCCCGGGGATCGATGCGTCGTCCTCTCGCCCCCAGGAAGAGTGCGGTTCCGGCGTCGGGGGCGCAGATCTCTTCGCGCCGGCTCAGCCAGCCCTCCAGGGCTCTGGCGGCAGGCAGTCCGTAGGGAACGGTACGCTCCTTGCGCCCCTTACCCAGGACTCGCAGCGTGCGTTGGGAGTGGTCGAGATCGGTGACATCGAGGCCGACGAGCTCGGAGACTCGCACACCGGTTGCATAGAGTGTCTCGGCGATGGCCAGGTCTCGCACGGCCAGGATGTCCCCGTCCGCGGCGAGATCCGCAGCGGTCTGCAGAAGCTGCGCGGCCTGCTGGGCCGTCAGGACCCCGGGGAGGCGGTTGTCGACGCGGGGAGCGCGCAGGCGCGCGGCGACGTCGGAGGTGAGAATCCCCTCCTCGAAGGCCCAGGCGGAGAAGGTCCTCACCGAGGCCGAGCGGCGGGCCAGGGTGGCGCGCGAGTGCCCGCTCGCAGCCAGTGCGGCGAGCCAGTCTCGCAGGTCCGCCAGGTCGAGGGTGGCCAGGGCCGCACCGATGGGCTCAGCATCACCCTCACCGACGCCGAGGAAGCTCAAGAGATCGCAGATGTCGACGAGATAGGCCCGCGCAGTGTGCTGGGACAGGTCCCGCTGCAAGGAGAGGTACCGGTGATAGGCGGCGAGCAGATCGGCGCGCGTCCTCGGCATGGCAGTCCCCCTTGATGACGGTTCTCGCAGGCGAATGAGATGGGTGAGACGAGCTATATCAGCGTGGCGACCTGTGAACGGACCTCGGCGATGCGCTTCTCATTGCGCTTGTAGTGGGTCCATTTGCCAATGCGCGTGGAGGTCACCAGGCCCTCACGTTCCAGGGCTCGCATGAAGGCCGATACGGTCGACTGGGCGAGCCCCACCTTGTCAGTGATCTGCTTGATGCAGACCCCGTACTCATCAGGGTCCGCGATCCCCCGCTCAATGGGGAACTCCGCCCGAGGGTCTCGGAGCCACTGGAGAATCTGAAGGCGCACCGGGTGAGCGAGAACCTTGAGAGCGTCGACCACTCCGCCCGGGTCCACCCGATCCGAATAAACTTCTGAATGACTTCGTCCGTTCTCCGACATCGCCCTCCCTCCGCCGCGGCTCGAGGTTCGGGCGAGCATATCACTCGACCAGAGGCCGACGTTCCGGCGCCGCGGTGCATCACGAGCCGAGGATGAGCTTGGCCCAGTAGATGCTGACGATGAGGACCACCACCCCGAGGAGCTGAGAGAGCGTCAGGGCCTCAAAGAAGAGGATATAGGCGTAGACGGCTGCGGCCACGGGCTGGAGCAGGGCGAACAGCGACCCGAGCTGCAACGACATGAAGTGCATGGCGTGCGCCATGAGGGTCTGCCCGAGTATCTGAGAGGTGAGCGCCAGGGCGACGAGTAGCAGCCAGCCCATCGCGGAACGCGGAAGCAGGTTCTCTCCACGCAGTATCGCTACCGCAAGACACGCCGCAGCGCACCAGAGACTGAGTACCGCCATGATGCGCAGCGCGGGGTAACGCTTTCGCAGTCCCTGGGCGACAACAAGAAATCCTGTGTAGAAGAACGCCGTGGCCAAGGCCATCGCGTTTCCGAGCAGATGGCGTGGGTCTGTATGAACGCCGACCGGGGTCAGGAGCAGTAGTCCGCCGATCGCCAGGATCGCCGGAAGAACGAGCCTGCCGTCGGGAACGTCCCTGAAGAGCACCCACCCGTAGATCGCCGCGGCGAAGGGGACGAGATTGGCCAGGAGATTGGACTCAGCCAACGTGGTGTAGAAGAACGACACGTTCCACAGACACAGGTCGATCGCCAGGAGAACTCCACCCATGGCGATGGTGACATGATCACGAAGCGGTATGCGTTCCCGCGGCTGGGATCCGCGTCGGAGTCTGACACCGGCGTCGAGCAGGAACAGCATGGGGGCGGCGATCAGAGACCGGAAGCCGCCAGTGGCGATCGGTCCGGCCTCACTGAGCCGAACGAACACTCCTCCGAGTGCCAAGCACCCCACCGCAAGCACTGCGCACGCGATCGCTCCTCCCCTCGTCCGACCTCCGACAGCACGGCTCAGATGCTGCACCATCACGCCTCTCTCCCCTTACCCCTCACGACTACCGACACCGACCATCAACCGGCCTCACGCGACCTCAGGCGCGGTGCCCGCATCCAGCTCGACGACGCACCTCATGAACAGCACCATAGTCGATATATCGATAATATGCGATATATCGATTCGTTTGACAGTTAGCAAAGTTTGTGCCGACCGTCAAGAGGGAACATCCCCTTTTTACCGTTCGGATGGTCGTGGCATTCTGACAGGGAGGATGTCGCCGCCCTTCGCGACCGTTCCCAGGCATCCCGGATCATCTGACATTGATATCTGAAGGAGTGACGACGATGAGTGGAGAGCCTCTGCTCCTCGACTTCGTTGGTGAGCTGTTTCGGATCGTGCCCGGAGCCCCCTTCCAGATCGGCAGAGAGGGCGACCTCATCCTTGATGAGGACAATCTCTTCCTCCATCGGCGCTTTCTCATCATCGAGCACGACGCCGATCTGTGGTGGGTGGCCAACATCGGTTCCCGGATCGGTGCCACGATCACCGAGCGCTCCGGCACCTCCCGCTCCTGGGTGGCCCCCGGCTCCCGGGTGCCGCTGGTCTTCCCGGACATGGCGATCGTCTTCACCGCGGGATCCACCACCTACGAGATCCTTCTGAGAGTCCCCTGCCCCGGCTACGAGCTCTCACAGACCAGGGATGTGGCACCGGGCACCGGGCAGACCACCGTGGGCATGGTGAATCTGACCCGTAACCAGCACCTGGTGACCCTGGCTCTGGCCGAGCCCTGGCTGCGTCGGACCGGTACCGGCCCGGTCGACCTGCCTCGCAATACTGACGCCGCCGCCCGTCTGGGCTGGAAGATCACCCGATTCAACCGTGCACTGGACAATGTCTGCGACAAGCTCGACCGCATCGGGGTCAGAGGCATGCGTGGCGGCCTGCGCATACACGCTTCCTACCGGCGCACCGCCCTGGTCGACTATGCACTGACCGCACGGCTCGTGACCATCGAGGACCTTCCGCTGCTGGACGAGGAGGCCCAGAGGTCCCGGCAGGAGCTCGCGCTGCCGTCGGCCGCCGTCATATAGCTCTTTGTGGGACCGCCGTCCCGGAGCAGACAGGATAACGACGGTCTGTCGGCACTGCCGGGGACATACCTCCCGGTGCTAACGGCGTCTTCGCCAGCCGGAGGCGGTGCGTTCCACCTTCCCCGTGAACTCCAGGATTCCCAGGGCCGCGGTGGTCTCCTTCAAGGACATACCCGACGAGCGCACGATGGCCTCGGTGGTCGCCGAGGCTCGGGCCGGCATGGCGTCCAGGACGACGGCGCCGGCCGGGTCCAGCCCGTCCAGGAGTCCATCTCCCGCCAGCTCGGGGTTCTGTTCCTTGAGGGCGTCGGCATCGACGGTGCCCAGAGGTGTCAGAAGCTCAAGGGCGTCGTCGACATCGGTGATGCAGACCGCGCCCTTGCGCAGGAGGCGGTGGCATCCGACTGAGGACATGGAGGTCACCGGCCCGGGGACGGCACCCACCTGCCTGCCCAGCTCGAGGGCACGGTGGGCGGTGGACAGGGCTCCGGAGCGCCAGGCCGCCTCAACCACGATCGTTGCCCCGGAGATGGCCGCGATGACGCGGTTGCGGGAGACGAACCGGTGACGACCGGGCTGGCATCCCGGCGGAACCTCCGCTACCAGAGCCCCGGAGGCGATGACCGCCTCCAGCACCTCGGTGTTGGCGACCGGGTAGAGGCGGTCCACTCCCCCGGCGGACACGGATACGGTGGAGCCCTCGCGCAGCGCTCCACGGTGGGCGCAGGCGTCGATGCCGAAGGCGCCCCCAGAGACGATGAGTCCGCCCTTGGCCGTCACCCCAGCGGCCAAGGAGGTGGCGACCCTTTCGCCGTACCGGGTGGAGGCTCTGGCTCCTACGAGCGCCAGGCACAGCCCGTTGGCAGGTCCCGCCGGCATCCGCTGCTCGCGCACGGGCGGGCACCGGCCCCCGGTGATCGTCTCGCGGACACCGGTACCGGGCCTTCCATCAGTGCCGATTGCGCCCAGGTCACTGCTCCGACCTTGGGACTCACCGCTGGTCCCGCAGCCTCCGCTGTCACCACTCCCGTTGATGTCTGACAGATCCCTGACGCTGACCAGCAGTGACGGGTCACCGCGCACCCACAGGCAGAAGGGCGGGTGCTCCAGCTCATCGAGCCCCGGCGGCCACCAGGTGTCTCCCGGGAGAACGAGGCTTCCTCCGAGGCGATCGAGCACGTCGAGCTCGCGGCGAATGTCGAGCCCCTCCAAGCGAGGCGCCCATCGAGCGGCGACCTGCGCCCAGTGGGCACTGGCCTCAGCAGCGTGCGGGGCGCCCGGAGGTGGCTCCGGGACAGGCGGAGGCGGAGCACCGCGCACGCGTCCTGCGGCGTCGGTGGCCTCCTCCAGCAGCCACCTCAGTGCGGCACTCGGCCCGAGCCGGTCCACCAGCATCGTGGCGGCGGCGCTGGCGGGCTCCGCCAGGCGCGACCAGGTGGCGCGTACCAGCGCCGGGTCATCGATGTCGTAGGGCAGGTGGGTCATGGTCGCACTCCTGAGGTTCTCAGGGCCAGAGCGGTCCCGATGTGGGTGAGGGTGAGGGCCTCGGCGCCCTCGAGATCGGCAAGGGTCCATGCCAGTCTGAGGACCCGGTCCACCCCACGCAGGGAGAGGTCCCCGCGTTCGAGGGCGTCCATGAGCCGGCGGCTGAGCGGCACGCTCAGTGCGCCGTCGGGGCCCCTGAGGTAGGAGCCGGGTACCTCGGCGTTGAGGTGCCACGGTGTGCCGGCCAGCCGGCGCTCCGCGGCCTGACGTGCCCGCAGGACCCTCTGAGCCACTATGGCGCTGGACTCGCTGCTCGCCGGGCGGGCGAGGTCGGCGGCGCTGACGGCGGCGATCTCGACCTGGATGTCCACCCGGTCCAGCAACGGCCCGGATAGTCGCGAAAAGTAGCGGCGTCGTTGCAGGGAGGTGCAGGTGCACTCCAGGCCGCGACCGCCTGCCTTGCCGCATGGGCAGGGGTTGGCAGCCAGGACGAGCTGGAAGGCGGCCGGATAGGTGGCGCGCCCGCCAACGCGGTCGATGGTGACCGTCCCGGTCTCCAGGGGCTGGCGCAGGCAGTCCAGGACCCCGGCGCTGAACTCGGGGGCCTCGTCGAGGAACAGCACACCGCGGTGGGCCAGGGAGACGTCCCCGGGGCGCGGCAGGCCGGATCCGCCTCCCACGACGGCGGCCCGGGTAGCGGTGTGGTGGGGTGCGCGCAGCGGTGGCCGGGTGATGAGCCCGCAGGCGGGATTGAAGGTGCCGGCCACGGAGTGGATGGAGGTGACGGTGACGGCGTCGGACTGCTCCAGGGGCGGCAGGATGGAGGGCAGGCGCTCGGCGAGCATGGTCTTTCCCGTCCCCGGCGGTCCCACCATGATGAGGTGGTGGCCCCCGGCCGCGGCGACCTCGAGCGCCTGCCGGGCCTCGGTCTGTCCGACGACGTCGACCAGGTCCGGTGGCTCATCGTCCTGGGGAGCGATAGGAGGAGCCTCACGTCCGGCCTCGGAGATCTGCTCGACCGCCGCGGCCACGGCTGCGTTCAGTCGCCCTCCGTAGCGCTCGACGAGCTGACCGATGTGGCTGATAGCGGTGACCCGGGCGCCGGGGACCAGCTCGGCCTCGGCGGCTGCCTCCTGGGCGACGACGATCTCCTCCACCCCGGCAGCGACCGCGGCCTGGACACTGGGCAGGACGCCGCGCACCGAGTGGACCGAACCGTCCAGCCCGAGCTCGCCGATGTACACGGTTCGTCCCAGGAGACCGGCCGCGGACCGTCCGAGCCGGCCGCGAGCGCCCAGGACCGCCAGCGCGAGCGCCAGATCCAGCCCGGTTCCGGTCTTGCGCAGGTCCGCCGGGGAGAGATTGACGGTCAGGCGCTGCTCTCCCCAGGTGACGCCGCAGGTGCTCAAGGCGGCCCGGACACGTTCGCGCGACTCGCGCACGGCGGTATCGGGCAGACCGACGAGGGTGAATCCGGGCAGCCCCTGGGTGGCGTGGGCCTCGACGTCGACGATGTGTCCGGCCAGCCCGGTCAGGGTGACCGCGAGTGTGCGTGCTAGCCCCATGACGTGCCCACCGCCCGGTGGTGGCGCAGCAGGGCGGGACGCGAGTCGCGCAGGAGGATGGAGACGACGTCGAGACGCAGGCCGGCATGCGCGGTCTCGTGGGTGGATGCCCAGGCAGCCGCCAGGGCGCGCAGCCGAGCGAGCTTGCGAGCGTCGACCGCGGCGGCCGGCGGCCCTTGACGCAGGGAGCTGCGGGTCTTGACCTCGACGATCACCAACGTCGGTCGCATTGAGCCCTGCTGCTCCCGGATGAGACGAATGGGCTGACCGTCCGACTCCCGGCAGCCGCGGGAGGGCTCGAGAGCGATGATGTCGAGCTCTCCGCGCAGACCGTGGTCCGGTCGCCAGTTGCGCTCGAGGATCGTCCAGCCGATGTCCTCCAGGTAGGTCGCGGCCAGGTCCTCTCCGTAACGTCCAGTGCGCAGGTGGAACGGTCCGGATGCAGCTCCCGTACCGCTCCTGGCGGGTTCTATGGGGATGACGCCCCCGGACCGCGCTGCGATCACCGTTGTCCCTGTTGCGGCTGATGCGACCTGGTCGGTCATGCCGATCACCTCCGCCACCAGCCTGAGGCCGGATCGGCTGATGCGCGTCCTGGCCCGGTCGGGTCTGTGGAGGGAGCTGGCAGGAGCCTTCCTGTGGCCACCGGCCAGCCGCTCGACTCAACGGATGGGGCTCGGCGAGAGGCGAGAAGTGCGGTGCTAGGAGGAGGGGATGTCCATCTCGAGCTTGGTGAGCTCCTCGACGTTGACGTCCTTGAAGGTGACGACGTGGACGGACTTCACGAACCGGGAGGCGCGGTAGATGTCCCATACCCAGGCGTCCTCGAGGGTGAGCTCGAAGAAGACCTCCCCACCGTTGGTGCGTACCTGGACGTCGACGGCGTTGGCCAGGTAGAACCGTCGTTCGGTCTCCACCACGTAGGAGAACAGGGAGGCGACATCGCGGTACTCCCGGTACAGCGAGAGCTCCAGCTCGTTCTCGTAGGACTCGAGGTCTTCTGTGCTCACCGGGCCATCATGCCTGCCGGTGGCGTCCACGGCCGGCAGGCGGTAGGGCGAGTCGGCCCTGTCCCGGGTCGTCCACGGCTGGCACAGGCCCGCCGGCTCGGTGCGTCAGCCGTCGTGCTGGTCCAGGCCGGGCAGGTGCCAGCTGCGTCGGTGCTGGTCGCTGGCACCCAGGTCGGCGAGCCCGGCGACATGGGCGGGTGAGGCGTACCCCTTGTTGGAGGCCCACCTGTAGCCGGGGTCGGTGAGATCGGTCATGAGGGAGTCTCGTTCGACCTTGGCCAGGACGCTGGCCGCGGCGACGACGGCGCATCGAGCGTCGGCCTTGACCTCCATGCGCACCGGTGGGGTGGGAGGCTCTGCGGTGGCCTCGTGCCAGGCCTGCGAGGGCTGCCCGTCGCCCCATGTGGTGAGCAGGTCCGGTTGAGGGGCGGTGAGCCAGTCGGCCACGCCGTCGAGAATGATGATGCCGGGAGCGTGTCCGCGATCGGCGACCTGACGCAGGGCTCGTCGTCCCGCCAGCCTCAGGGCTCCGACGATGCCTCGCTCATCGATCTCCGCAGGCGAGGCGTGGGCGACGGCGTGGTCCAGCAGCCAGCCGCGCACGGGCTCGACCAGATCGGTGCGCATGCGAGCCGTGAGCTGCTTGGAGTCGGCCAGGTCGACGGGGAAGGCGTCGTCGGTGCATCGCCCCACGATCGCCAGTCCGACGCTGACAGGTCCGGCGAGCGCCCCGCGACCGACCTCATCCAGACCGCCGACGTACTCATGGGCTTCAAGCAGCTCGTTCTCAAGGCTTCTGTCAGGGCGGAGCCGTGCCCGAGGGCTCACTGCTTCATCCCTATGTCTGTTCCCGGGCCGCCGGGTCTCCCTGTGGAGCTCAGCGAGCCGGCCCCTGCGAACCCCGTATCGGATCGTCTGTCACCTGATGTCCTGGGCTCCGTGTCCTCTCCCTCGGCCCCTGGATCCGAGCCGATCCGGCCGGCGCCGGTGCGCCCGGAGTCGTTGCCCACCTCACCGGTCTCGGTACTCGGGCCGTCCGAGGAAGCGCCGTCCTCGTCGGGGTCATCGGGGTCGTCTAAGTCGGTGGGCCGCTGAGTGGGTCCAGTCGTGGACCTGGACGGGGTGGGCGTCTGAGCGGGCGGGGCGGTGTCTCGTTCGGGGACCTGGGAGAAGGCCTCGTCTCCTCCGCCCAGACTCCCCCACCGACTCAGGCTCGTCCAGGAGAAGACGGCCTTGGCCACTCCGACGACATTCGTCAGAGGCACGAATCCACCGTGGGCGTCGTCGCGGTGATAGCGCGAGTCGGCCGAGTTACCGCGATTATCACCCATGACCCAGACGTACCCCTGGGGAACGATGATGTCGAAGGAGGTCAGGGACGGGGACTGGCCGTCCTTGACGTAGGGCTCCTTGATTGCGACGCCGTTGACAGTGAGTCGTCCCTTCCCGTCGGCGACCACGTGGTCGCCTCCGACCCCGATGACTCGCTTGATGAGATGGTGGCCGGTGTGCTCCGGCAGAAGGTGCAGGGCGACGAAGGTCTTCTGGACAGCGCCGCGCAGTCCGGTCGGCTCATCGACGTGGAGCCAGTCATCGGGGTCGCTGAAGACGACGACGTCACCCCGGTCGATGTTGTCGGAGTCGAACATCGTGACCGCGACCTGGTCTCCGTCACGCAGCGTGTTCTCCATGGAGCCCGAGGGGATCTCGTAGGTCTGAACGACGAAGGTGCGAAGAAGGGCCGCGACCAGGATGAAGACCGCCACGACGAGCAGCAGACGTGTCAGCCGCTGCCACGGGGAGCTGATCTCGGGCGGTGGGATGGTGGGGGCGACGTGCCGACGAGGTTGGATGGAGGGAGGAAGCTCCTCGGGCTCGTCGTCGGGCTCAGGCTCGGCATCTGGGTCGATGAACGGGTCGTAGTCCCACTCAGCGCTGTTGTCATCAACCGGGGCCGGGGCCGAGGACGCCTCCGCCGGCTCAGAAGAGCTGGCGGCCTCCTGAGGAGAGTCGGCGGACGGGGAGCTGCAGGCGGGGGTGACGGCAGACCTGGAAGCCCGGCCGATCTGGGAAGGAGCGGCCTGCTTGAGGTCCAGCTCGACGTCGTCGGCCTCGTCCTGCGCCGGTCTCACCGCGCTCCTTCCCCCTGAAGTCGATACACATGGGCTTGCCGCTGCACAGCGATAAGAGATGACGAGCGCCCGGAGCCCGTCAGGCTCCGGGCGCCGTCTTGAGAGCGCGGGCGCTCAGTCCTCGCGACGCTCCTTGATCTTGGCGGCCTTACCGCGCAGGTTGCGCAGGTAGTAGAGCTTGGCGCGACGTACCTTCCCTCGGGTGACGACCTCGATCTTCTCGATGGAGGGCGTGTGGACGGGGAAGGTGCGCTCGACGCCGACGCCGAAGGAGACCTTGCGGATGGTGAAAGTCTCCGAGACGCCGCCGCCCTGGCGGGCGATGACCACGCCCTGGAAGACCTGGACGCGGGAGCGGGTTCCCTCAACGACCTTGACGTGGACCTTGAGGGTGTCCCCGGGACGGAAGGAGGGGATGTCGTCGCGCAGTGATGCGGCGTTGATCTCGTCGATCAGGTTCATGTTTCTCTCCACACCCGTGCCACTGGTCAGGAGTGCTGGTTCGGCGGCGCCGCGCCGTATGGGGCAGCGCCGGGGATGGACGCCCCTGGGCTCCTTTAGAAGCGACGGCCTCCCCAGTGGCAGAGGAGCCGCAGGGCCCAAGTGCCCGCTCAGTTTGCCACAGGTGCGTGCCCCGGACGAGTGCCCTGACATCGACGTGCCTGAGTTCACGCCTGTAGCGCGTCTCGGCACCTCTCGATTGATCAGCTACCGGAGCCGGCCAGCGTGCGCGTCGGAGCGGGCTCAGCCGGCTCGGCGGGGATCGCTGTCGGGGTGGATGTCGGCTGGGGAACCTGGGAGAAGACCTTGTGGCCGGAGTTCAGGCTGGACCAGTGGGAGTAGGGCCACACGACGTTCTTGGCGACGCCGACGACGTTGCCCATAGGGACGAAGCCGTGGTGGGCGTCGCTCTGGTGGTAGCGGGAGTCCGAGGAGTTGGCACGGTTGTCCCCCATGACCCAGATGTAGCCCTCGGGCACGGTGACATCGAAGGCCAGGTCGGAGGCCGATCGGCCGGGCTTGAGATAGTCCTCGTGGAGCTCGACGCCGTTGACGCTCAGGGAGCCGTTCCCGTCGGCGACGATGTGGTCGCCGGGCATTCCGATGACGCGTTTGATGAGGTGGTGCCCGGCGTCCTGGGGGAAGATGCGGATCGCGACGAGGAGGTCCTGGACAGCGCCCTGCAGGCCCGTGGGCTCCTGGGTGGTCAGCCAGTGATCGGGATCGGTGAAGACGACGACGTCGCCGCGGTTGATCTCGTCGGAGTCGTACATCGTGACGGTGACGCGGTCGCCCTCGTTGAGAGTGTTCTCCATGGACCCGGAGGGAATGGTGAAGCTCTGGATGACGAAGGTGCGGATGAGGGCGATGATCGCCACGGCGACAACCAGGTAGGACAGGGTGATACCCCACTGCTTGAAGCGGGCGCCGACCCGCGCCCCCAGAGTGGCGCTCCCGGCACCCGCGCCTGCGCCCTTGGCGCTTTCCTTACCGTCACCCGGTCGGCGCGCGACCTCCTCTTGGGGCACGGAGTCGTCAGTGCCGTCAGCCATGTCCTGAAGGGTCTGGTCGAATCCGCTGCTCATAGGCCTTCTCCTGTCCGCCGGATCATGACGACGTCGTGGGCGTCCTGCCCCCCGACGTTGTAGGTGCGGGTTCCGGCTTGGCGGAAGCCGGCTCGCTTGTACGCCTTCTGGGCGCGCTTGTTGGTGACGTGGGTGCCGAGCCAGAACAGGTTCACCCCGTGGCCGGCTGCCTGCTGCATCACGGTGCTCATGAGCGCGGGAGTGAGCCCCGATCCCCTCATCGAGGAATCGATGTAGACCTTGGACAGCTCGCCGACGACCTGCCCGTGGCGGGACTGGACGCACGCAGGGCGGGGGTCGATCCCCCTGGGGAGCTCACCGGCGGCGTCGGGCTCCTCACGCAGCACGGCCGCGTAGCCGACCAGGTCCGGACCGGCCAATGCCCCAATCGGCTCAGTCCCACTGGATGCCTGAGAGGAGGGCAGCGGTGCGAGCAGCTCGGCGACAACCAGGTCGACGCGGTCGTCGGCGGCCCAGGTACGGAACAGCCCCGGCACCAGGTTGGTGGTGACGTGCTTGGCGATGAACTCGGGGGCGATGACGTGTTCGCAGGCGTCGGGGAAGGTGCGTGCGGCCAGGTCGGCCAGTGCCTCGGCGTCGCTATCGGTAGCGGCCCGGATACGCACCGGCACCGGGCGGCCGGCCCCAACCGGGACCGCCCAGCCCATGGTCGCCAACATGGCGCGGTCCTCGCGATCCAGGTGCGCGGCGTCCAGGTTCGCGATCATGTCGGGACGACGGCTGACGGTGCGGGCGATGGCCTGGTCCCGCCTGGTGCGGGCGATACGGGCGTGGTCACCGGACAGCAGGACAGGATCGACCTCCAGATCGCGCCACCGGGTGGGGCGGGTATAGACGGGGTACTCCAGCAGACCGGCGGCTCCGTGGGACTCCTCGACCAGGGACTCGGGGTTACCCAGGACTCCGGGGAGGAGCCGGGCGATCGCCTCGATCATGACGACGGCAGCGGCCTCTCCCCCATTAAGCACGTAGTCCCCGATGCTCAGTTCACGCACCTCGATGCCGCGGGAGGCGTAGTAATCGGGCACTCGCGTGTCGATGCCCTCGTAGCGGCCGCAGGCCAGGACCAGGGAGTCGGCACCGGCCAGGTCCTCGGCGGTGCGCTGGGTGAAGACCTCACCGGAAGGGGTGGGGATGATGAGGACCTGACGGCGCTCGGCGGGAGCATCCACGGCGAGCACGTCGTCGAGGGCCTCGCCCCACACATCGGGCTTCATGACCATGCCGGCCCCGCCGCCCAGAGGGGTGTCATCAACGGTGCGGTGCCGGTCGTGGGCGTGGTCGCGCAGATCGTGGACGTGCAGGTCGAGGGTGCCCCGGTCGGCAGCCCTCCCGACGAGAGAGAGGTCCAGGACCTTGAGGTAGTCGGGGAAGATGGTGACGACGTCGATCCTCACCGCGTCTCCTCCACCTGGCCGCGTCCAGGGAACAGCCCACCGGGTGGGTCCAGGGTCACGGTGCCGGCCTCAGGGTCGATAGCCGGAACGAGCGCGGCGACGAAGGGGACGGCAACCTCATCCCCTCCGGAGGTGGTGACCACGAGACGGTCCTGGGCGATGCCAGGCTCCAGGTCCGTGACCTCTCCCAGCACCTCACCGGAGGCACTGAGTGCCCGCAGGCCGACAAGCTCGTGGCGGTACCAGGATTCCTCAGTCTCCTCGGTATCGCCGGGAGCCTCGTCGTCGGTCTCGACCAGGAGCCTCACGCCTCGTAGAGCCTCGGCGGCCGTGCGGTCGCGTGCCTGCTCAAAGGTGGCGAACCAACGGGAGCCGTCGAAGCGCAGCCGACTGACCGTCAAAGGCCCTACCTGGGTCGGCTCCGTGGGGACGGCGGTTCCGGGCGCAAGGCGCCCCTCGGGGTCATCGGTGCGAATATCAAGACGCACCTCACCCTTGAGGGCATGGGCGGGGCCGATGACAGCGAGGGTGAGCAGCACTGTTCTCCTGGGATCGGGGTGTGGAACGGTCGGTCGGGACGTGAGTGTCCGGTGCCAACCTACCGTGCCCCGGTTGGTGTTCCCATCGATCGAGGGGATGAGGTGGAGCACCGACCGCGTGAGGTTGACCGCCTCGCCGGGTGCCCTTCCTGTCGGCGCCGGTGGTCGCCGATAACCCTCGACGTGAGGACAAGCAACCGTGGGAAGACGACGGTGCCCGGCTCCCTTATGGGAGCCGGGCACTCGTGTTGATTGATCAGACCGGCCGCGACCCTTGGCGGTCAGCTGCGCAGGCCCGAGGACCCTGTGCTCAGCGACGGTCGGTGTCGACGACGTCGACGCGCACCGGCGAGTCCGCCAGCGCCCCCACCACTGTGCGCAGTGCTCGAGCAGTGCGGCCCGAGCGGCCGATGACTCGACCGAGGTCCTCGGGGTTGACCCGCACCTCCAGCAGGTCGCCGCGACGCAGCGATCTGGAGGTGACGGTGACGTCGTCGGGATTGTCGACGATGCCCCGCACGAGATGCTCGAGCGCGTCGGCCAGCATCTCAGGCCTCCTCGGCGGCGGCCTGGGCCTCGACGGACTCCTCAGCCTTGGACTCGGCGGCCTCAGCGGCCTCCTGGTCGGCCTTGGCCTTGGCTGCGGCCGCCTTGCGCTTCTCAGCGTCGTCGGCAGCGGCCTTGACCGCAGCCTCCTTGGCGACCGTGGCGGCGTTGGTGTCCTTGACCTTGAGGGTGCTCTCGACACCCTTGAGGCCCTTGAACTGGTGATAGTCGCCGGTGATCTTGATCAGCTTGTAGACGGCGTCGGAGGGCTGGGCGCCCACACCGAGCCAGTACTGGACGCGCTCGGAGTCGATGCGGATGAGCGAGGGCTCCTGCATCGGGTCGTAGACACCGATCTCCTCGATGACGCGACCGTCGCGCTTCTTGCGGGAGTCGAGGACGACGACCCGGTAGAAGGGGGCGAACTTCTTGCCCATGCGCTTGAGGCGAATCTTGACTGCCACTTGGTTGAACTCCTGGTTCTGGATGGTTTGGCGCGCGCTGGTCCCCGGTGGGGTCAAGCAACGGTTTCCGGCGTGAGCCGAGACGCGACCGGGGCCGGGAGAGGGACCGACGTCCGATCGAGTACAGCCGGACATTCTGCCAGAGCCTCCGACGGCGTCGCCAGCCCGAGCCGAGGCTCCACCCCGCAGTCCGGTGCGAGATCGCCCACAGACGACACAACACCCTGAAGCAACCATCCGGTTGACAGGCCTTAGGCTCTTTGGTTTATTAGTAGACTAATGAACCAGGAAACCTGTGTCCGTCTGGGTAGCCCCATCCAGCCGGACAGCATCAACAGAGCAGACGGGAGGTGATCTGGATGTCGCGCCATTTCGAGGACTCGACGCCCATCTACCTCCAGATCGCGGAGGAGGTGCGCACTCAGATCCTCTCCGGAGACCTCTCGGACGGGGACCGGCTGACCTCCACCACCGAGTACGCCACCCAGTACCGCATCAACCCTGCGACGGCGAACAAGGCCATCACGCTTCTGGTTGACGAGGGACTCGCCGTCAAACGGCGCGGCATCGGCATGTTCGTGGCGCACGGCGCCTACGAACGTCTACGCGATGAGCGGGCGCGCACGTACGTGGACACCACTCTCGGACCGGCTCTGCACACAGGGAGAGTCCTAGGGCTGAGTGACGACGATCTGGTCGAGGCAGCAAGGACCTACCTGAGGAACTCGCCTGTCAATCCATTCAAGGAGCCGGCATGACCGCAGTAATCATGAAGGACTCACCCACCACGCCATACGACGCCCTCCATCGACGGATTCTTGTCTCGCTCAGAGATGTACCTACGAGAGCGCTGTTGTGGATCTTCATCCTTGGCGCCTCCGTCAACCTTCTGCTCAGCGCGGCACTGCGGTTGATGTCCAACGATCGCAGGCTGTTCTTCCCGTACTCGACGACCCTTCTGGCATCCTCCGTCGCTCCTGCGTTGATCGCGCTGCTCCTCGGCGAGAGCGCGGCTTCCCGTGAGCTCGCCAAACGGTACGCCGGTTCCACAGGGAAGGATGTCTGGAGGGCACACACGTCAACGGCGAGGCAGATCCTGGCAATGGGCATCCCCTACGCACTGGTCTGCGCCGGATGCGAGCTTGTCATCTCCGGAGGCAACGCCGATCCGGCCAATATCTGGTCAAGCTTTCCATCTCCTATCAGGTGGGCACTCCTGCCTGTCATCGTCATTCTGAGCTACTACCTCGGAGCGTCAATAGGAGCTATCAAACTGCGCCACCCGACGTGCAGCACCCTCATCAGGATATTCGTGGGAATCGTTTTCTTCATAGGCATTCAGGCCTACGGCGTACCTCTGATTCTTCTTCGTTTCTGGCTCCCTATCGTCTCTCCGGAACTTCCTTCACTTCCATCTCTGACCGTCTTCTCAGTTCAGTTCATCGTAGCGGTACTCATCCTCGGAGTGATTACCTGCCGCCAGCTGATCCTGAGGACATCGCCATTACGGTGACCGTATCCGCATCCGGCTCACCACCAGTGAGCCACCACTAAGAGACTTTAAGGAGCAACATGACCGTCTCTTCATCTTCCACTCCCGGACCGGCCTCTCCGAACTTCGATCCACCACTGGCGGAGCATGCGGCTGACGACAAGCTATCCGTCACCTTCTCCAACGTCGGATACAGGCATCGTTGGGGAAACTGGGCACTGCACAACATCACCCACACCTTCAAGCCTGGAACGATCACCGGCCTTCTGGGAAGAAACGGCTCAGGAAAGTCGACACTGCTGGACCTCGCCGCCGGAATGCGTCGTCCCACACGAGGAACAGTGTCCATATCCGGGATGGATGCCATTGACGACCCGATGGCACGCTCATCGATCTGCCTATTGGGAACCCGCAGGGGTTTGCTGGAACGGGCTCCACTCAAGGACTCCCTGTCGCTATGGGAGGCCACTCGGCCACGCTGGAACCGGCAGGAGGCTGAGCAGTACCTGGACCTGTTCGAGGTTCCTGCGAAGACACAACCGGCGCGCCTGTCTCAGGGGCAGCGCTCAGCACTCGACGCGGTCTTCGCCCTGGCATGCCACTGCCCAGTCCTGCTCCTGGATGAGATCCAGCTGGGTATGGATGCTGTGGTGAGGCGCGCGTTCTGGAACGCCCTGCTCGGTCTCTACGTACACGAACGCCCCACGATCATCGTCTCCTCTCACGAGGTTGATGATATTGAGGACCTTGTCGAGGACGTCGTCGTGCTGCAGCACGGAGGTATTGCCGCGGCGACGAGTGCCGATGAGCTGCGTGCCGCCGCCACCGCTCCCGACGCTCCTCTGGCTTCGCTGACTGACGCACTCGTGGATATGACAGGCCCCGATCACACGGCGAGCGCCACTCACTGAGACGCAGCAGCCGCACAGTTTTTCGCAAGACTTCTTCTCAGAGAGCACCGACCCCGGAAGGAGCAGGATCATGACCCCACTCATTGACGCATCCCGCCAGGAGCACCTCACCGTTCAGGAGACGACCAACGGGACACGCGGGTCCACCAACAATCCAGCTGCACCGGGACAATCAGTCTCAAGCAAGAGCAATTGGCTCCAAACTGTCCGCGCAGCAAAGGCAGTAGCAACTCCAGGACTACTCCTCTTTGTATTCTTTATGCTAGCAGCTCTGACCCCCATTTCTATCATTATTTTAACTAAAACCCCGTACTACAATAATTATACGTACGCAGGAACACTTGAGCTTGTAGGCTGGGGGATCACAATCGGACTTTCTCTTCCTTCAATCGAGCCACCTCTTCTGCTTGCAGGAGCCACCTCTCGAGAGATCTGGCGCATTGCGATGGTGATCGCCTGCGCAGCAACCGCACTTACTGCCCTAGGTATGGGATGCTGCGCTATTTTAGATATCGCCACCGGACGCACAGAAGTTTTCGGTGTTCACATGATTCGACACACTGGGATCGGCCCTTCCCTCTGGTTCCTCGTCCCTTTGGGCACATTCCCCGGAGTTCTCGCATCAGCATGCGTCAGCATGGCGAACAGATATTTAGACTTGCGGCGCACCGCCGCCATTGTCACACCAACGATCCTGCTCATGAATCCAATCTCCTTCCTCATCATCCCTCACGCACTCCGTACAGGTCTGCTTGGGTATGTGGTTTATCTCCTTGCAGCAGCGCTCGCCTATCCATTCCTCCTGCGATTCATCCTGAGCCGGCCTCGCAACGAGGAGTGAGCCACCGGCTATGGAGCTTGAGGCGCTACGGAGATCCACGATGCCGAGCCGTATGACAGCTGTCATGCAGCGGCGGTGACAGCGCTCAGTACCGGGAGCAACCGGCCGGCATGAACCTGGTGCCATGATCCGCGCTGTCACCACCACCGCTCACTCCTGGGCATCCCGGCCTCCGACCAGAGGCATAGCACCATCCCCCGCGGTCCGTGCCCGCGGTCTGCGCAAGACCTTCGGCGACCTCGTCGCCATTGACGACCTTGATCTCACCGTCCGCCCCGGCGAGGTGGTCGCCTTCCTCGGACCCAATGGCGCAGGCAAGTCCACCACCCTCGACATGGTCCTGGGCCTGACCCGGCCCGACGCCGGGACCATCGAGCTGCTGGGATCCGCCCCGGACCAGGTTGTTCAGTCGGGTCGCGTGGGTGTCATCCTCCAGGACGGTGGTCTCCTGGACGATTTCACCGTCGGGGAGACCCTGCGAGTCATGTCCTCGATGCAGCCTCAGCACTCGCCCTCAGCACTCGCATCGACGCTCCGGCGGGACCCGGATCGACGACGTCGTCGACCAGGCGGACCTCGGGCAGATCCTCACCCGGAGGGTGAGTCGGTGCTCGGGGGGGCGAACGTCAGCGCCTGCGTCTGGCCCTCGCTCTTCTCCCCAGTCCCGAGCTCCTCGTCCTGGACGAGCCCACCGCCGGCATGGACGTCAGTGCTCGGATCGCCTTCTGGGAGACGATGCGTGCCCGGACCCGCCGCGGCTGCACTGTCCTGTTCGCCACCCACTACCTGGAGGAGGCCGCCTCCTTCGCCGACCGCATCGTCATCATCGCCCACGGCCGTCTGATCGCCGACGGCAGCGTCGATGAGATCCGGGCTCTGGGCAACGGGGCGCTCGTCACCGCCACCTGGCCCGGGGTCTCCGAGAAGTCACTGGACCCGTACCTGGCCACCTTCCCGACGGCCGGCAGCATCCTGCACACGGCCGTCCGAGGAGAGCATGTGGAGATCCGGACCACGGACTCCGATGCCGTCGCCCGCTGGCTCCTGACCAGTACCCCCGCTGAGCACCTGAGCATCGGAGCCGTCAGCCTCAACGAGGTCTTCACCACGCTGACCTCCGAGGACGCAGTCGGGGCATCGTCCCGATCCACCTTCGTTCCGCCATCCACCACCAGCGCAGACAGCGAGGCCACGTCATGACCGCGACGCCCCAGGGATATCCTGATCTCCCCGCATCAGACTCCTTTGTCAGTCCCTCTGCAGACAGTCCTGGCGGCCAATCACGCCGCTCGGGAGGGCTCAGGCCCGCACGCCCCGTCCTGACCTACCTCTGGCTCGATCTCTACCGAAGCCTGCGCGAGCCGGCCAATCTCTTCTTCGTCATCGCCTTTCCCCTGACGATGTATCTCGTCTTCGGTCGTCTGAACGCATCCGCGGGAGAGTACGGTCCTCACGCCCACGGCAACGTCTCGGCCTCGGTGATGCTCGCGATGGCCTGCTTCAGCGCCTGTCTGGGCGCCACGAGCGCCTCGGCCGCAGCCGCGGTCGAGCAGTCGGCGGGGTGGGGCCGTCAGATGGCGGTCACCGCCTGGGGCCTGCGTGGCTACCTGGTGGTCAAGACCGGCACCGCGGTGGGAACCGCGGCTCTTCCCGTCGTCGTCGTGCTCGCCGCTGGGTCACTGACGGACTCACAGATGGATGGCTGGGTGTGGGCCGTGAGCCCCCTCATCTGTCTACTCGGGGTCCTCCCCTTCGTCCTATGGGGCCTGGCCGCCGGAATGTGGCTGCCCTCCTCGGCATCAATCGGTATCGCGACCTCCCTGGTCTCCCTGTTCGCCTTCATCGGCAACACCTTCATGCCCCTGACCCACACGCTGCTGACAATCAGCCGCTTCACCCCGATGTACGGCTCGACAGCCCTGGCCCGGTGGCCGCTGGGTGAGGGGTGGACCTATGTGTCGGACCGACCGGTGGGCGTCCAGGACCCGCTGTGGATGCCGTTGACTAACCTGGTGGCGTGGACACTCTTCTTCGGGCTGCTGGTGATCGGGGCCCGACGTCGGGCGACCAGGCGCCGGTGAGGCCGGAGATGACCATGCCGCAGCCCCTGCATGACTCAGCCGATCTGACGGCATCATCGTCTGGGAGAGGACGATCCCGTTCCCGCCCCTGGCGCCTTCATCGCTGTCACATCGTCTGGGACGCCACGGTATGGGTGCTGTTCCTGGTCATTCCCATCATCCAGCTTCTTCTCGGTTTCTTCGCCTGGTGGCAGCGTCTGCTGGGGCTCACCGGCGTACTGGGGTTCATCGCCGGCTACGTCTGGGCGTTCTCGATGCCGGACAACCGTGCATCGAGGGTCGGAGTCCCTCCGACTGACCTCCCGACTCGCGTCCTTCTGAGAGAGCTCGCGGTCCAGGCCTTCTTCACCGTACTGACGCTGCCGGCACTGGGATGGTGGACGGTCTGCTTCTTCCCCTTTTTCTGCTCGTTGCTCCTGTTCTCCACGACGCTGCGCCGGGGTATCCCCACCGTTGTCATAGCGGCGGGTCTTCTGGTTGCCGCCTCCCTGTTATGGAACACCCATCCGGAGTCGCACTGGCAGGTATTGGGCGTATCGCTATCCGAGGTTCCCATCATCATCGCCCGAATCACAGTGGAGCTCCAGGAGCGCAGGGCGTCCACCGAGCGTGAGCTCGCCCTTGTCTCCCAGCGTGAGGCGGTGGGGCGCGATGTCCATGACATCCTGGGACACTCTCTGACAGTCCTCACCCTCAAGGCTGAGGTCGCCCGCAGGCTCATTGAGCGCGACCCAGCCGCTGCCTCCAGCGAGCTCGACGAGGTGATTGCGTTGGCTCGCAGAGCCCTCGCCGATGTGCGCTCCACGGTGACGCGCCTGCGTTCGCCGGATCTGACCAGTCAGATGGAGGCCACGCGTACTGCCCTGAGTGCCGCCCAGATCAGTGTGGATGTGACCGGCAGCGCCCAGGACATTCCTGAGCGTCAGCGAGCCGTACTGGCCTGGGCTCTGCGCGAGGCGACCACCAATATCGTGCGGCACGCGCAGGCGGCCACCGTAGCAGTGCATTTGGAGCCGGGGCTGCTGCGGGTAAGCGACGACGGTATCGGCCTGGCCGGTGACAAACCCGGCAACGGGTTGGAGGGCCTGCGCTCCCGCATTGAGCAGGAGGGCGGTTCTCTCACCATGACCAGTCCGATCACCCGTCGCACTGACTCGTCCGGCGCCGTCGAGAGAGACTCCGCTGACGTGCCGTCCGGCGGAACCAGGCTGGAGGTGAGGCTGCCGTGAGCCCGATCCGCGTGCTCATCGCCGATGACCAGGCCCTCGTACGTGGAGCGCTGGCGACGCTTCTGGGGCTGGAGAACGATCTGGAGGTAGTGGCCCAGGTGGGGCGGGGCGACGAGGTCCTCCCCGCAGTGCGTGAGCATGCCGTGGACGTGGCCCTGGTGGACATCGATATGCCCGGCCGCGACGGACTGGCGGCCACTGCGGAGGTCGTCGGCTCGGGAGTGCCGTGCCGGTGCCTCATCGTGACGACCTTCGGGCGCCCGGGCTACCTCTCACGCGGCATGGAGGCGGGAGCCGCGGGCTTCATCGTCAAGGACACCCCTCCCGAGGAGCTGGCCGAGGCGATCCGTAAGGTTCACGCGGGCCTGCGGGTCATCGACCCTGAGCTCGCCCAGGAGTCGGTGCTGCTCGGACCGAACCCGCTGACTGATCGGGAGAAGGAGGTTCTGCAGGCTGCAGCCACAGGCGCAGATGCCAGAGAGATCGCCGCACGGCTGCGCCTGGGCGAGGGCACGGTGCGCAACTACCTGTCCTCGGCGATCGCCAAGACCCACGCTCGCAACCGCACCGAGGCGGCTCGCACCGCCGAGACCAACGGCTGGCTTTAGCCCAGTCACTTCCAAACCGTCGACATCGCGACGAGAGGTAAGGGATGAAGAGTTCATCACAGTGGCATGAACTGATCCGACGAGAACCGATCTTCCACCACCCGGAGCTGATCTGGGACGCCGGCTCTTTCGATGAACAGATCGCGGAGGACTTCAACGAGGTCGGTGCCTCGGGACGGCGTTACAGCCGCAGCGAGGTCAAGGAGGTCGTCCTGGGACGCTTGGAGGGAACGCATGCGGACTCCCTCGCCGATGGATACAGAATCGAGGAGGCTGAGTCCCGCATCCTTGCCGACGACGTCGCCCAGGTCCTCTACACCTTATGTACACCAGGTCGCGTCACCCGGAGGTCCACACTCTACCGTCGCCGAGGCTCGGCCTGGCAGGCGGTATTCCACCAGGGCACCGTCATCGAGGGCGAGACTGCCCTATCTTCTGACGACTGACCCGCTCCGGCGGATCCGATGACGTCCGAGCCCGCAGCTCGGCTCCCAGGCGTCGCGGGCCGTTGAGCCTACAGCCCGAGGTGGCGGCGCAGGTCCTCGGGCAGGGCGCCCATGGCATCGGCGACGTCGTCGCCCGAGGGCTGCGCGTCGGCCTGAGCCTGCTGCTTGGCCTGGGGCATGATCCCGTAGCCGGAGGCGCCCGCCTGCCCACTCCCGAGTCCGAAGGAGGACCCGGCTGCGGGCGCGGCACCCTGACCGGCCTCGATCTTGGCCTGCTTGGCGGCCGCGGCCTCCTTGGCCTGACGAGCGGCCTTGGCGGGATTGCCGCTGCGGCCCTTCTTTCCGCCCTTGCCGCGCTTGGCCTTGGGGGCCTGGCGAGCCTTGGAGTGCTTGCCCATGCCGGGCAGCGACCCCATCCCGGGCATGGGACCGCCCTCACCGAGTCCGCCCATGCCTCCACCGGAGGCCATGGCCTCCATCATCTTCTTGGCCTGCTCGAAGCGGTCCACGAGCT
>ERZ773075.250-NODE-250-length-46737-cov-51.0221_pt1 | contig 46737 bp, 43 predicted proteins | sample MGYA00580614_ERZ773075 | MGnify/ENA primary metagenome ERZ773075 (study PRJEB29015, sample SAMEA2738021) | human oral metagenome | biome: human oral; feature: human-associated habitat; material: dental | place: China | collected 2043 ...
CAGGTGCTTCTGGTATCTGGGTAACCAACCACGGTGGTCGCCAAATCGACGGTGGGCCAGCTGCCTTTGACTCACTTCAAGAAGTAGCAGAAGCAGTTGATAAACGTGTGCCAATTGTCTTTGACTCTGGTGTTCGTCGCGGTCAACACGTCTTTAAAGCCTTGGCTTCAGGAGCAGACCTGGTAGCTATTGGCCGCCCTGTGATCTATGGTTTGGCCCTTGGTGGTAGTGTTGGTGTGCGTCAAGTCTTTGAGCACTTGAATGCAGAATTGAAGACAGTCATGCAGTTATCTGGAACTCAGACTATTGAGGATGTCAAACACTTCAAACTCCGTCATAACCCATACAACCCAACCTTCCCAGTCGATCCTCGTGATTTGAAATTGTATTGATAAAGTAGAAGGCCTCCACCTGATGTGGAGGTTTTTCTTCGTGTATAGAAAGATTAAATCGTTATCAGAAGCTATATAAATATATTTTTCAGTCAAATATCTTGCTAGGGCTTTTAAATTCTGTTATACTGATCCAGTAATTAAATAATAAAGACATTTGGGGTGCTTTAGGCTGAGATGATACCCATTGAACCTGATACAGTTAAGACTGGCGAAGGGAAATGTGAAAAGTTTTTTTTCGTATGTCGAAAAGAACGGTCTAATCTTGTAAGGTAAACTCTAATTCTCGTTTGTAATTGGAGTTTTTTTTGTTTATCAAAAGAGGATAGGCTTGACAGCAAGCCTTTTGGTAGCTCACCTTGAATGCCCCACTTTTCTTTAAAAAAGGAGTTTTTTATGTTGAAAAAATGGCAGTTAAAAGATGTTATCTTACTTGCTTTCTTGTCTATCTTTTTTGGTGGCGTTTTTGTGGGTTCAGGCTATCTGTTTGATATCCTCACCCTAATCTTGGCCCCTCTTGGTTTGCAGGCCTTTGCCAACGAAATCCTTTTTGGTCTCTGGTGTATGGCTGCGCCCATTGCGGCCATCTTTGTTCCGAGAGTCGGAAGCGCAACGATTGGAGAAGTGCTCGCTGCGCTTGCTGAAGTCCTTTATGGTAGCCAATTCGGTCTAGGTGCTCTTTTGTCTGGCTTGGTTCAAGGGTTGGGAAGTGAATTTGGTTTTCTTGTAACCAAGAATCGTTATGAAAGTTGGCTCTCTCTAACTGCTAATAGTATTGGGATTACTCTTTTTAGCTTTGTCTATGAATACATTAAATTAGGTTACTACGCCTTCTCCCTTCCTTTTGTCCTTTCCTTGCTTGTGGTGCGTTTTATTTCCGTCTTTTTCTTCTGTACCATTTTGGTTCGTGCCATTGTCAAACTCTATCATCAGTTTGCGGCTGGAGGAAAGGCGTAGATGGGGCTGGAACTACGGGGGATTCAGTCCCCAATCTTTTCGGAGCCAATTGATTTTACTTTTCATGCGCAAGCTTTTACCTTGTTAGTTGGGAGCAGTGGTTCAGGAAAATCCAGTCTCTTTCAAATCATTGCTCAAGTCAGTTCCTTGCCCTATAGTGGTCAAGTCCTGATAGAGGGAAGCCAGATCAGTCAGCTTTCTATCGTTGAACGTGTTCAGACGGTCGGCATTCTCTTTCAAAATCCCAATCACCAATTTACCATGGAGAACTTGTTTGAGGAGCTGATTTTTACCTTGGAAAATATTGGGCATCCCGTTCAGGAAATTGATTCTAAAATAGCAGAGGTGGTCCAGCAATGTCGCTGCAAGGCGATTTTGCACCGTCCCATTCATCACTTATCAGGTGGGGAAAAGCAAAAGGCTGCTTTGGCTGTTCTCTTTGCTATGAATCCTAGAGTCTATCTCTTGGATGAGCCCTTCGCTTCAATTGATCGAAAGAGTAGGCTGGAGATATTGGAGATTCTAAAAGAGTTGGCCTCTAATGGGAAGACAGTCATCCTGTGTGACCATGATTTATCAGACTATGAAGCCTATATCGACCATATGGTTGAGCTGAGAGAGGGACAGTTAAGGGAGGTGTTTCAAATCCCTTGCTCTGAAATGACACAGGTTGCTTCAAAGGAAGTTGTTTCTAGTCCAGAACTATTCCATATGGACCGTGTGACTTGTGAGCTGGGTAATCGTCCCCTCTTTTCGATTGCGGATTTCACATTTTACCAAGGAATTTCCTGTATCTTGGGTGATAATGGTGTTGGGAAATCAACCCTCTTTCGCTCCATTCTTCAATTTCAAAAGTATAAAGGGCGCATTACTTGGAAGGGTTGGGTTCTTAAAAAGAAAAAGAGTTTGTATCGTGACTTGACAGGTGTTGTTCAGGAAGCTGAGAAGCAGTTTATCCGAGTCAGTCTGCGAGAGGAACTTCAAATAGATGTTCCAGATACTGTGAGAAATCAGCGGATTCTCCAAGCATTACAATTTTTTAATTTGGAGCAGGCACTCGATAAGAGTCCTTATCAATTAAGTGGTGGCCAGCAAAAGATTCTTCAGCTATTGACCATCTTGACCAGCAAGGCCTCTGTGATTTTGCTAGATGAACCTTTTGCAGGTTTGGATGATAGAGCTTGCGACTATTTTTGTCAGTGGATTCTGGAGGAGAGCAATCAAGGAAGAAGTTTTTTGATTATTAGCCATCGTTTAGATCCCTTGATTTCTGTGGTCGATTATTGGATCGAGATGACTAGTGAGGGTCTCAGCCACCTTCAAGAAGTGACCATCAGCAAACCTCTCCCATCTCTGAACAATGATACTCTAGGGGAGGTGAGGTAGTATGATCAAAGTAGTAACCCAGACACCAGTTATCAGCCTATTCTTTCTAATTTTATCCTTGGAAACATCCTTCATTCCTTCGATTGCTTTTAATCTTTCGGTAGCCGCATTTTGCATTCTCTTTATGCTTTACTACCGTCGATTTAAGATGTTGACTTGGATGATTGTGCTCGCCATTTTGCCATCCTTCGCTAACTATTGGGCAGTTCAGTTACATGGGGATGCTTCGCAGGCAGTGATGCTTGGAACAAGAGCTTTTGTGACGATTTGTATCGGTCTTGTCTTTGTTTCCAGTATTTCCCTAAAAGAGCTTCTCTTGTACTTGGCTCAAAAGGGGTTATCACGGTCTTGGGCCTATGCCTTGATTGTGGTATTCAATTCCTTTCCCCTCATTCAACAAGAAATCAAGTCCCTCAAGGAAGCTTGCTTATTGCGTGGTCAAAAATTGCATGTTTGGTCTCCCCTGATTTACAGTAAGGTTCTGATGACAGTCTTTAGGTGGCGCCATCTTTATCTGAGAGCTTTGTCTGCGCACGGATATGACGAACATGCACAGTTGGAGAATCGCTATCGGACTTTTTATATTTCTAAAAAAACAAAATTAATCTACCTGCTGTTCTTTTTACTACTTCAAACCAGTTTATTTCTATAAAGGAGTTATTATGGAATTCACAGATATTGCGATGGAATTATCCAAGGAAGCTTGGCAGGCTTCCTTTCATCACCCATTTGTATTACAGTTACAAGAGGGAACGTTAGAACCTTCCATCTTTCGCTATTACCTGATTCAGGATGCTTACTATCTGAAGGCCTTCTCAGAAGCCTATCACCTCTTGGCTGATAAGACTTCAAACGAGGTGATGAAAAGACTCTTGAAACAAAATGCCCAGAGTCTAGTGGAGGGTGAGTTGTTTATTCGCCAACAATTTTTCATGGAATTAGGAATCAGCGACCAGGAAATGGAGCAACATCCAATCGCTCCAACCTGTTATCATTACATTTCGCATATTTATCGACAGTTTGCAGAGTCAAACTTGGGCATTGCTTTTGCTAGTTTGCTTCCATGTCCTTGGTTATACCATGATTTGGGCAAGGCACTTAATCGCAAACCATCCCCGAATCCTCTTTATCAACAGTGGATTGAAACCTATATTACCGATGAGTTAGAACAGCAGATTAAAGAGGAAGAAGCCCTGGTCAATCAGCTCTATCGAGAAAGCGACGAGACGGACAAACAAAAAATGCTAGAGGCCTTCCACCGAAGTGTCCATATGGAAGCCAAGTTTTGGGAGATGGCTTACCAACATCAAACCTGGACGAGTGATTTGCAGTCCTTAGAAAAAGAGAAGAAATAGAAAATGAGAAACCACCAACTTCAAGTTCACAAATTAACCATTTTATCCATGATGATTGCCCTTGACGTAGTTCTTACACCCATCTTTCGAATTGAGGGAATGGCACCGATGTCCAGTGTAGTCAATATTCTGGCAGGAATCATGATGGGACCTGTTTATGCCTTGGTCATGGCTACAGTGACAGCCTTTATCCGTATGTCAACTCAGGGCATTCCGCCATTAGCTCTCACTGGAGCGACTTTTGGAGCCCTCCTTGCAGGTCTCTTTTATGAGTATGGTCGGAAATTTCACTATTCTGCCCTAGGAGAAATCTTGGGAACAGGTATTATTGGTTCTATTGTTTCCTATCCTGTTATGGTTCTCTTTACTGGATCTGCTGCGAAGCTTAGCTGGTTTATCTACACTCCTCGATTTTTCGGAGCAACCTTGATTGGTACAGCCATAGCTTTTCTTGCCTTTCGATTTTTAATCAAGCAGGAATTCTTTAAAAAAGTACAAGGATATTTCTTTGGTGAAAGGATAGAATGATGCAGAAATTGACAAATCCTTTCCCTCTGGCAACCAGTTCCTTGATTCACTGCATCACCAATGAGATTTCCTGCGAGATGCTGGCCAATGGCATTTTGGCTCTGGGATGCAAACCAGTCATGGCAGATGATCCCCGTGAGGTTCTTGATTTTACTAAGCAAAGTCAAGCTCTCTTCATCAATTTGGGGCATTTGTCAGCTGAGAAGGAGAAAGCAATCCGTATGGCAGCTTCTTATGCAGACCAAGCTTGTCTCCCAATGGTAGTAGATGCGGTTGGCCTAGCAACATCTCCCATTCGTAAGACCTTAGTTAGAGATCTTTTAGAATACAAGCCCACGGTCCTTAAAGGAAACATGTCGGAAATCCGAAGTCTTGTTGGCTTAAAACACCACGGAGTTGGGGTTGATGCGAGTTCTAAAGATCAAGAAACTGAGGATTTGCTTCAAGTCTTGAAAGACTGGTGTCAGCTTTATCCTGGTATGTCATTCTTAGTCACGGGACCCAAGGACCTCATCGTTTCAGAGAATCAAGTTGCTGTATTGGGAAATGGCTGTGCAGAATTAGACTGGATAACAGGGACAGGAGATCTGGTTGGAGCCTTGACAGCTGTTTTTCTCAGCCAAGGAAAGACAACCTTTGAAGCTTCTTGTCTAGCGGTTTCTTATCTTAATATTTCTGCTGAGAGAATTCTTGTTCAAGGAATGGGATTGGAAGATTTCCGCTTTCAAACTCTCAATCAGCTCTCTCTCCTAAAAAGAGACGAAAATTGGCTAGATGAAATCAAAGGAGATATTTATGAATAGAGAAGCACTCAGACTATATCTGGTAACCAATCGCTACCAAGATTCCTTGGAAAGCTTTCTTGAAAAAGTGGAGACGGCCTGCCGTTCAGGCGTTACCATCATCCAACTACGAGAAAAAAAACTCACAACCAATCAATACTATCAACTGGCAAAACAAGTCAAGGAAATAACAGACGCCTATCAGGTACCCTTGATTATCGATGATCGTTTGGATGTTTGTCTTGCAGTAGATGCTGCTGGGTTGCATATAGGCGACGATGAACTACCAGTTTCGGTTGCCCGCAAAGTCTTGGGACCTGACAAAATCCTCGGTGTCACTGCTAAAACGGTTAAAAGAACCCTCGAAGCAGAAGAAGGAGGTGCGGATTACTTGGGAACAGGAGCCATTTTCCCGACTACGACCAAAGAAAATGCACCCATCACTCTGATTTCAACCTTGAAAACAATTTGCCAAACGGTCGCCATTCCAGTAGTTGCTATTGGAGGCTTGACGTCAGAGAATATTGACCAACTTGCTGCAACTGGTATAGCTGGTGTAGCTGTAGTCCGTGATTTGATGCAGGCAGAAGATATTGAGGCAAAAACGCAAGCATTTTTAACAAAGCTGGATGACATTATTTCCTAATCAAAAACTCTCTAATTCCCTTAAAGTGGGAACTAGAGAGTTTTTCTTAATCTTTAAAGCTTGTATGGTTGACTGGACCAGAACCATGACCGAGTTGAGGGGCATCTTGGATGGCTTTTGTGATAAAGGCCTTGGCCTTATCGACTGCCTGATAAAGGGTTTTCCCCTTGGCTAGTTCAGCCGTAATCACTGCAGCAAAGGTACATCCAGTACCATGGGTATGACAGGTTTGAATTCGAGGACTTTCCCAGACAAATTGCTCCTCCTTGGTAAAGAGGAAATCCTTGGCACCGCCTTCGAGATGACCACCTTTGATTACCACAGACTGAGGACCAAATTCTTTTAAAATCAGGCGGCCAGCACGTTGCATATCTTCTGGATTATGAATTGAGAAACCAACAGTTTCTTCTGCCTCAGGAAGATTGGGTGTGATAATAGTTGCAAGTGGAAGCAGGTTTGTTTTTAGGTAGGTTCTCGCACTAGTATCTATCAGGGTATCACCGCTTGTTGCGACCATAACAGGGTCAAGCACGTAGGGGCAGTCCAGCTTTTTAAGATAGGGTTGGATAATCTCCATGATTTCAGTAGTTGCCAGCATACCAGTTTTTACAGCCTGAGGCTTGATATCCGAAAAGACGCTCTCCAATTGAGCTTCCAGCATTTGGTTGGAGACGTGCTCGATTAGCTGAACGCCTCTGGTATTTTGAGCGACAAGACTGGTCACAACTGCCATTCCATAGACATCTCTAGCTTGGAACGACTTCAAATCAGCCATAATGCCAGCACCGCCACTAGGGTCTGTCCCAGCAATGGTCAGAGCAACGGGTAAATAAGTCATCTAAAACCTCCCAACCAACTGAAGTTTGTATTTTTAAGAACAAGCAAGTCTGTTTTAGGAAGGAAATAGAAGACAAGTAGTCCTCATTATCATTTCCACTTCCATCAGCTAGCATTACCTAGATTGAGTCAAAGGGATCTAACAGTCGTTAATCTCAGCTTTACGCACCCCTAGTGGTTGTTTTCTTTTTTCTTCAGTATAGCATATTTTTATAGTTTATATAGTAAAATTTGACTGCAAATCTCTCATCAAATGATTAAAGTTCTTTTTTAGAAATATGTAATTTCATAATTGACAAATGTAGATTTTGAGAGTATACTTAGATTTATAATTGACAAATGTAGATTTTGGAGGGATGCTAATGCAGATTTCAGATGCAGAATGGCAGGTTATGAAGATTATTTGGATGCAGGGGGAGCAGACCAGCACGGATTTGATCAGGGTTTTGGCAGAGCGGTTTGACTGGTCCAAGTCGACCATTCAAACTCTTTTGGCTCGTCTGGTTGAGAAAGAGTGTTTAACTCGGAAAAAAGAGGGCAAGTCCTTTGTTTATTCAGCCCTTTTGACTCTGGATCAAAGTCGAAACTTGCTTGTCCGAGATATCAAAGACAAGGTTTGCTCTCGTAGGATGAAGAACTTGTTGGCTGACTTGATTGTCGAATGTGACTTCACTCAGGCGGATTTGGCAGATTTGGAAGCTGTAATTTCTAAGAAAAAAGCTAGCGCAGTTGCGGAAGTAAAATGTAATTGTATGTAAAGGAGACGTCATGTTAAATAGTATTGTAACCATTGTTTGTATTGCCCTTATTGTGTTTATCTTGTTTTGGTTTTTCAAAAAGCCTGAAAAATCTGGACAGAAGGCTCAGCAAAAAAAGGGCTACCAAGAGATTCGAGTGGAAGTCATGGGAGGGTATACTCCTGAGTTGATTATTCTTAAAAAATCAGTCCCAGCCCGTATTGTCTTTGACCGCAAGGACCCGTCACCCTGTCTGGATCAGATCGTCTTCCCAGATTTTGGTGTGCATGCGGACTTGCCTATGGGTGAAGAGTATGTAGTGGAAATCACGCCTGAGCAGGCTGGAGAATTTGGCTTTGCTTGTGGCATGAACATGATGCACGGTAAGATGATTGTAGAGTAGGAGGAGACTATGACAGAAATTGTAAAAGCAAGCCTAGAAAATGGCATTCAAAAAATCCGTATCACAGCTGAAAAAGGCTATCATCCAGCTCATATTCAGCTTCAAAAAGGGATTCCGGCTGAGATTACCTTTCATCGTGCCACCCCTTCAAACTGTTATAAGGAAATCCTTTTTGAAGAAGAAGGGATTCTAGAACCAATCGGCGTGGACGAGGAGAAGACAATTCGTTTTACACCTCAAGAATTAGGTCAACATGAATTTTCTTGTGGGATGAAGATGCAAAAGGGAAGCTATACCGTAGTTGAGAAGACTCGAAAATCTTTGTCACTATTCCAACGTTTTTGGATTACCAGCATCTTTACTCTGCCTCTTGTTCTCCTCATGATTGGGATGTTGACAGGGACTATTAGTCATCCAGTCATGCATTGGGGTACCTTTTTAGCCACAACGCCTATTATGCTGGTAGCAGGTGGTCCTTATATTCAGAGTGCTTGGGCTAGCTTTAAAAAGCACAATGCCAACATGGATACCTTGGTGGCACTGGGAACTCTAGTGGCCTATCTCTATAGCTTGGTTGCCCTCTTTGCTGGGCTACCTGTTTACTTTGAAAGTGCTGGATTTATCCTCTTCTTCGTTCTTTTGGGAGCCGTTTTTGAGGAAAAAATGAGAAAAAACACTTCCCAAGCTGTGGAGAAATTACTAGATTTGCAAGCTAAAACTGCAGAAGTCTTGCGTGATGATAGTTATGTTCAAGTTCCCTTGGAACAAGTCAAGGCAGGTGACCTGATTCGAGTGCGTCCCGGTGAAAAGATTGCAGTTGATGGTGTTGTTGTCGAAGGCGTCTCCAGCATTGACGAATCCATGGTGACAGGTGAGAGCCTGCCGGTAGACAAAACGGTTGGAGATACAGTGATTGGCTCCACCATCAATAATAGCGGAACCCTGGTTTTTAGAGCAGAAAAAGTTGGCTCAGAGACTGTCTTAGCACAGATTGTAGACTTTGTGAAGAAAGCCCAGACCAGCCGTGCACCGATTCAGGATTTGACGGATAAGATTTCAGGAATTTTTGTTCCAGCAGTTGTCATTTTAGCTATTCTGACTTTTTGGATTTGGTTTGTCTTACTTGGGGCTAGTTTTGTGACCTCTCTACTTTATGGTGTGGCAGTTTTGATTATCGCCTGCCCTTGTGCCCTAGGACTTGCAACACCAACAGCTCTCATGGTAGGGACAGGACGGAGTGCCAAGATGGGGGTTCTCCTCAAAAATGGAACGGTCTTACAAGAAATCCAGAAAGTCCAAGCTCTCGTCTTTGATAAGACAGGAACTTTGACGGAAGGAAAACCAGTGGTCACTGATATCATTGGCGACGAGACAGAAGTGCTCGGTTTGGCAGCCTCTTTGGAAGAAGCCTCTCAACACCCACTGGCTGAGGCTATTGTCAAGCGAGCGACTGAAGCAAGACTTGAGCTTCATACTGTAGAAAATTTTCAAGCCTTGCATGGAAAAGGTGTTACAGGGCAAATCAATGGGAAACAAGTCTTGCTTGGAAATGCTAAAATGCTAGATGGAATGGATATTTCTGCTTATCAGGAAAAACTTGAAGAACTGGAAAAAGAAGCTAAGACAGTTGTTTTCTTGGCTGTTGATAATGAAATCAAAGGCTTGCTTGCCCTGCAAGATATTCCCAAAGAAAATGCTAAGCTCGCCATCAGTCAGCTGAAAAAACGTGGCCTCCGAACAGTTATGCTGACAGGAGATAATGCTGGCGTGGCGCGAGCCATTGCAGATCAGATCGGCATTGAAGAGGTCATTGCTGGTGTCTTGCCAGAAGAAAAAGCGCATGAAATTCATCAACTGCAAGAGGCTGGTAAAGTAGCCTTTGTCGGAGATGGTATCAATGATGCGCCAGCCCTCAGTGTGGCGGATGTGGGGATTGCCATGGGCGCAGGAACCGATATTGCTATTGAGTCGGCAGGGATTGTTCTTACTCACAATGATTTGACAGGAGTGGTTCGAGCCTTTGATATGAGTAAGAGAACCTTCAATCGTATTCTTCTCAACCTCTTCTGGGCCTTTATCTATAATGTTATCGGAATTCCGGTTGCAGCAGGAGTCTTTTCAGGAATTGGATTGGCCCTTAATCCAGAACTGGCTGGTCTAGCCATGGCCTTTAGTTCTGTATCTGTTTTAACCAGTTCACTCATGCTAAACTTTAGCAAAATAGACTAAAAGCGAGCTTGCTCGCTTTTTTATTATAAAACAGTTTTCTGAAGCGTTTTCAATCTGTGCTGTAATAGAGAATGCAAACTTCTGAGCACATTCTTAGGATACTCAAAGTAAATGTGGTAAATTAGGATTGTAAATTTACTGAATCGCTTTCAAATAACATATAAAAGCGCTTTTTGTAAATGTATGAAATTATTTTGAAGGAGAGTTATCATTATGACTCAAGGGAAAATTACTGCATCTGCAGCAATGCTCAACGTATTGAAAACATGGGGCGTAGACACAATCTACGGTATCCCATCAGGAACACTTAGCTCATTGATGGACGCTTTGGCTGAAGACAAAGATATCCGCTTCTTGCAAGTTCGCCACGAAGAAACAGGTGCTCTTGCAGCGGTGATGCAAGCTAAATTCGGCGGCTCAATCGGGGTTGCAGTTGGTTCAGGTGGTCCAGGTGCGACTCACTTGATTAACGGTGTTTACGATGCAGCTATGGATAACACTCCATTCCTTGCTATCCTTGGATCACGTCCAGTTAACGAACTCAACATGGATGCCTTCCAAGAATTGAACCAAAACCCAATGTACAACGGTATCGCTGTCTACAACAAACGTGTCGCTTACGCTGAGCAATTGCCAAAAGTAATCGACGAAGCTTGCCGTGCTGCAGTTTCTAAAAAAGGTCCAGCTGTTGTTGAAATTCCAGTAAACTTCGGTTTCCAAGAAATCGATGAAAACTCATACTACGGTTCAGGTTCGTACGAACGTTCATTCATCGCTCCTGCCTTGAACGAAGTTGAAGTCGACAAAGCTGTTGAAATCTTGAACAATGCTGAACGCCCAGTTATCTACGCTGGTTACGGTGGTGTCAAAGCTGGTGAAGTGATTACTGAATTGTCACGTAAAATCAAAGCACCAATCATCACAACTGGTAAAAACTTTGAAGCGTTTGAATGGAACTATGAAGGTTTGACAGGTTCTGCTTACCGTGTTGGTTGGAAACCAGCCAACGAAGTGGTCTTCGAAGCAGACACAGTTCTTTTCCTTGGTTCAAACTTCCCATTTGCTGAAGTTTACGAAGCCTTCAAGAACACTGAAAAATTCATCCAAGTCGATATCGACCCTTACAAACTTGGTAAACGTCATGCCCTTGACGCTTCTATCCTTGGTGATGCAGGTCAAGCAGCGAAAGCAATCCTTGACAAAGTAAACCCAGTAGAATCTACTCCATGGTGGCGTGCAAACGTGAAGAACAACCAAAACTGGCGTGATTACATGAACAAACTCGAAGGTAAAACTGAGGGTGAATTGCAATTGTACCAAGTTTACAATGCAATCAACAAACATGCTGATCAAGACGCTATCTACTCAATCGACGTAGGTGACACTACTCAAACATCTACTCGTCACCTTCACATGACACCTAAGAACATGTGGCGTACATCTCCACTCTTTGCGACAATGGGTATTGCCCTTCCTGGTGGTATCGCTGCTAAGAAAGACAATCCAGATCGCCAAGTATGGAACATCATGGGTGACGGTGCATTCAACATGTGCTACCCAGACGTTATCACAAACGTTCAATACGACCTTCCAGTTATTAACGTTGTCTTCTCAAATGGTAAATATGCCTTCATCAAGGACAAATACGAAGACACAAACAAACACTTGTTTGGTTGTGACTTCCCTAACGCGGACTACGCGAAAATCGCTGAAGCGCAAGGAGCTGTTGGATTTACAGTTGACCGTATCGAAGACATCGACGCAGTCGTTGCAGAAGCTGTGAAACTCAACAAAGAAGGTAAAACTGTTGTTATCGATGCTCGCATCTCTCAACATCGTCCACTTCCAGTAGAAGTACTTGAATTGGATCCAAAACAACACTCAGAAGAAGCAATCAAAGCCTTCAAGGAAAAATACGAAGCAGAAGAACTCGTACCATTCCGCCTCTTCTTGGAAGAAGAAGGATTGCAATCACGCGCAATCAAATAATTTCTCTCATCGAAAATCAAAAGTAAACATTGAAGATTTTATTCTTTGATTTTCATAGAGCGGAACTTGAAAAGATCGGAGTAATCCGGTCTTTTTATGGAGGATAGTAAATGAATTTAAATCAGTTAGATATCATCGTTTCAGATGTTCCTCAAGTCTGTGCTGACTTGGAGCGTATTTTGGATAAAAAAGCCGATTATGTTGATGACAGTTTTGCCCAGTTCACGATTGGCAGTCATTGTCTTATGTTGTCCCAAAATCATTTGATTTCTTTGGAAAACTTTCAGTCAGGCATCATTCTTCATATCGAGGTTGAGGATGTAGAGCAGAACTACCAACGGTTGAAAGAGCTTGGTGCCGAGATTTTATACGGTCCGGCTGTAACTGATTGGGGAACAGAATCCTTGCTTGTAAAAGCTCCAGCTGGTCTAGTGATTGATTTTTATCGTATGAAATAGGGCGCGTAGTCATTTGACGTTAACCTTAGCTATTTTTAAAACAGAAATTGAGAATGTGAATTATTAAAAGATCGGAGCAATCCGGTCTTTTTCTGTTTCCTCTTTCTTATCACAAGATTGTGATAGTTTACATCTTTATAACAAAAGCTTCAAAGTCTTGATTGTTTTGAAAAAAGATTATAAAATATGATTCATAAAAATGAAAGAGGTTTTGAAAATGTCTGAAAAACAAATGAAAATTTTGGGTTGGGTAGCGACCTTCATGTCTGTTATGATGTATGTCTCTTACTTCCCACAAATCATGAACAACTTGGCTGGTCAAAAAGGCAACTTCATCCAACCCTTAGTCGCAGCCATCAACTGTAGTCTATGGGTTTATTACGGTCTTTTCAAGAAAGAAAGAGATATTCCCCTTGCGGCTGCTAATGCGCCAGGTATCGTTTTTGGCCTAGTAACGGCTATCACAGCTTTGATTTAAAAGAAGACTGGTTTCAGTCTTTTTTTCGTATATATAAAAGTAAGTTTAGTGCTATCATTATCCAGAGAGTTCAAAACTTTTTGCCTCCTTTTTAGTATAATAGAAGTAATAAATCAATCGAGGTAAAGTGATGACAGAAATACTACAATTTCCAGAAGGATTTCTCTGGGGTGGTGCTACGGCAGCTAATCAATGTGAGGGTGCTTATAATCAAGATGGCCGTGGTCTTGCTAATGTGGATGTGGTGCCGATTGGTCCAGACCGTGAAGCTATTATCACAGGTCAGAAAAAGATGTTTTCTTTTGAGGAGGGCTATTTTTACCCAGCAAAGGAAGCCATTGATATGTACCATCATTATAAGGAAGATATTGCGCTTTTTGCAGAAATGGGATTTAAAACCTATCGACTTTCCATTGCTTGGACTCGGATTTTTCCTCAAGGTGACGAAGCAGAGCCAAATGAAGCTGGTCTAGCTTTTTATGAAGATTTGTTTAAGGAATGTCACAAGTATGGAATTGAACCACTGGTGACCATCACGCATTTCGATTGCCCCATGCACTTAATCAGGGAGTACGGTGGTTGGCGCAACCGTCGCATGTTGGACTTTTACGCCAATCTCTGTCGCACCCTCTTTACCCGTTACAAGGGCTTGGTCAAGTACTGGCTCACCTTCAACGAAATCAATATGATTCTGCATGCCCCCTTTTTAGAAGCTGGGATCTGTTTTGAAGAGGGGGAAAATCAAGAGCAAGTCAAATACCAAGCAGCTCACCATGAGCTGGTAGCCTCGGCTATGGCGACTAAAATTGCCCACGAAATTGACCCAGAAAACAAGGTGGGATGTATGTTGGCAGCAGGGCAATATTATCCTAACACTGCCCATCCGAGAGACTACTGGGCAGCCATGGAAGAAGACCGTAAGAGTTACTTTTTCATTGATGTTCAAGCGCGTGGGGAATACCCAAACTATGCCAAGAAGCAGTGGGAGCGTGAGGGAATTAAGATTGAAATGTCGACAGAAGATTTAGATTTGTTGAAGAATCACACTGTTGATTTTGTTTCCTTTTCTTATTATGCGAGTCGAGTGGCCTCAGGGGATCCAGAAGTGACGAATCTGACCGCTGGAAATGTCTTTGCCTCTATCAAAAATCCCTATCTGAAATCCTCTGAATGGGGTTGGCAGATTGACCCACTGGGGCTTCGTATCACTCTCAATGCCATCTGGGATCGTTATCAAAAGCCTATGTTCATCGTAGAAAATGGACTCGGCGCTATGGATACGCCAGATGAAAATGGCTATGTAGTGGATGACTATCGGATTGCTTATCTAGAAGCCCACATCAAGGCTATGCGAGATGCTATTTACCAAGATGGTGTTGAATTGCTTGGTTATACGACTTGGGGTTGTATAGATCTGGTTTCAGCTGGAACAGGCGAGATGAACAAGCGCTATGGTTTTATCTATGTGGATCGTGATAATGCAGGTCAAGGAAGTCTCAAACGGAGCAAGAAGAAATCCTTCTACTGGTACAAGGATGTCATTGCCAGCAATGGTGCAAGTATTAAGTAGAGCACATTTGTTCACTATTTTTATAAAATCTTCTCTCTACTTTATAAGATGTGAAAAAGAGTTCAATTAGACCAAGCTTTTTGCTATAATGAAGTGAGAAAAACAGACAGGAGAATAAGATGTCAGAACCATTATTTTTACAATCAGTTATGCAAGAAAAAATCTGGGGTGGTACCAAGCTACGTGATGAGTTTGGCTATGACATTCCAAGTGAAAAAATCGGAGAATACTGGGCTATTTCAGCCCACCCAAATGGTGTTTCAAAGGTCGCTAATGGGCGCTTTGAGGGAACAGACCTAGCTACTTTGTATGCAGAACATCGTGAATTGTTTGGAAATCGTCCAGAGCCTGTGTTTCCACTATTGACCAAGATTCTGGATGCCAACGATTGGCTCAGTGTCCAAGTTCACCCAGACGATGTCTATGGACTAGAACATGAAGGCGAGCTCGGAAAAACAGAGTGCTGGTACATCATCGAAGCAGACGAAGGTTCAGAGATTATCTATGGTCATAATGCCAAATCAAAAGAAGAACTCCGCCAGCAAATTGAGGACAAGAACTGGGATGCCTTGCTGACCAAAGTCCCTGTCAAGGCTGGAGACTTCTTCTATGTACCAAGTGGCACCATGCACGCTATCGGTGCGGGCATCTTGATTCTTGAAACCCAGCAGTCTAGCGATACCACCTACCGTGTTTATGACTTTGACCGCAAGGACGACAAGGGCAATTTGCGTGAACTTCATCTTGAAAAATCAATTGATGTTTTAAACATTGGTGAGCCTGCAAATAGCCGTCCTGTAACTATCAAAGCAGATGATCTACGTTCCACTCTCCTTGTATCCAATGATTTCTTCGCAGTTTACAAGTGGGAAATCACTGGCAAAGTTGACTTCGAAAAGGCTGCTGACTACAGCTTGTTGAGTGTCTTGGCTGGTCAGGGTCAACTCACTGTTGACGGAAAAAATTATCCAATCCAAAAAGGTAGCCACTTTATCTTACCAAGTGATGTTGAAGCTTGGACCCTAGAAGGGCAAGGTTTGGAATTGATTGTTAGCCATCCATAAAAAAGAAAGGGCCTGAGTTCATTACTCAAGTCCTTTTTGATTATATAAATTGGGCGATAAAGACCACGATGATGATAATAGGAATGATGAAACGAAGGAGGAAGAGCCAGACTTGGAAAAGTCCCTGTTTCCATGCGGTTTCATCAAGATGGAGTTCCTCCATAGCAAGAGCCTTTTTAAAGATATAGCCTGTAAAGAGAGAAAGGCAGAGGGCTCCAAATGGCATGAGGAGATTGGAAACCAAGAAATCCATAGCATCAAAGAAGGTCTTCCCAAAGATGTGAACATCTGCCATAGCTCCATAGGATAGGGCTGAAGGAATTCCAAAAACAAAGGTCAAGATTCCTAAAATGGCACTCCATTTAGCACGCTTGCTGTTGTCCTGATTGGTGATATTGCCCACATTGATTTCCAGCATCACGACAGAAGAAGTGACCGTCGCAAAGAGGAAGAGCAAGAGGAAGAGGATGTAGAAAATGGTTCCAAAAGGCATCTTGTCAAAGAGTTGGGGCAAGACGATAAAGAGCAGGCTCGGTCCCCCTTCAGACTGGATGTTAAAGGCTGACATGGCTGGGAAAATAGCTAGCCCTGCCATGATGGATACTGAGATGTTCATGGCTACGACGGAAACCCCTGACTGGACCAGATTGGTTTTTTTATCCAAGTAGGATGCATAGGTCAGCATGGCTGTAACCCCTAGTGAGAGGGCAAAGAAAGATTGACCTAGAGCGTAGAGGAGGCCAGCACTGGTTAGTTTTGAAAAGTCTGGTTTGAGGAAGTAGAGAACCCCTTCCATGGCATTTGGCAAGCTAAGAGAGCGCCCAATGATCACGACAAAGATGATAAAGAGCAGAGGCATCATGACTTTCGAAGCTCTTTCAATCCCTTTTTGAACCCCACGTGATACAATAAAGATATTTAATAAGATAAAGGCAGCTTGTGCGCCAAGGGCAATGGCTGGATTTGAAATGATTGAAGTAAATAACTGAGCATAATTACCCGTTCCACCAAGTTGGAACAATTTCCCAAACTCAATACCCAGATAGACTAAAATCCACCCACCGATAACACTGTAAAAGGAGAGAAGGATAAAGAGGGCAAAGGCACCAATCCAACCGATAAAGTTGTACTTGTTATTGTTGCCTAGTTTTCCAAAAGTTTTGATAGCGGAAACGCCAGCACTACGGCCAAGAGCAAACTCAGCAAGCAAGAGCGGGAAACCGATTAAAATGGTAGAAATAAGAAAGACTAGTAAAAAGCCTCCCCCGCCATTAGCGGCAGTCATGTAGGGAAATTTCCAAACGGCTCCAAGTCCGATGGCTGAACCAGCAGATGCTAGGATAAAGCCTAGTTTTGAACCCCATTGTGATTTTTCTGACATAGTTGAAACTCCAATCTTGTTTTTTAAAATAAGAAAAGGCTACTTGAGTTGTCAAATAGCCCTCTCTCAATGGCTCTCTATGAGCCTTCTGTTTGATTGATAGACTTGACTATCCTATCATGTTTTCAAAGGTCTGTCAAGAAAACCATTTTCAAGTTTTCACACCTTTCTCAAAAAGTTAAAAATTTTTCTCAAAAACGCTTGACTCTGACCTAAGGGGAGGGGTTATACTATTTCTTGTAAGGAGGAAATCATGTACCATATAAAAGAAGCTGCGCAGCTTTCAGGTGTCTCTGTCAAGACTCTGCACCACTACGATAAGATAGGACTCTTGGTTCCCTTAAAGTCGCAAAACGGCTATCGAACCTACAGTCAAGAGGATTTGGAACGCCTTCAGGTCATTCTTTACTACAAATATCTAGGCTTTTCTTTAGAAAAAATAGCAGAGCTGTTAAAGGAAGAAAGGACAGATTTATTGCCTCATTTGACCAGGCAGTTGGACTATTTGACCCAAGAAAGGCAACATCTGGATGCCTTGATTTCCACCTTGCAAAAAACCATTCAAGAACAAAAAGGAGAAAGAAAAATGACGATTGAGGAAAAATTCACTGGATTTAGCTATCAAGACAATCAAAAATACCACCAAGAGGCGGTAGAGAAATATGGTCAGGAAGTCATGGATCAGGCTCTCGAGCGCCAAAAAGGTCACGAAGACGAGTCTACGGCCGCCTTTAACCAAGTTTTTCAGGCTTTGGCTCAAAACCTGAAAAATGGATTAGCTGCAACAGCGGTCGAAAACCAAGAAGAAGCAGCCAAACTCTTGCAAGCTATTCGTACTTATGGATTTGACTGCTCTATTGAAGTCTTCGGTCATATCGGTAAAGGCTACGTCTACAACCCAGAGTTTAAGGAAAACATTGACAAATTTGGACCTGGAACAGCTCAGTACACATCAGATGTCATTGCTGCTTACGTTCGGACAAATGCAGAATAAATAGGCTAGGAATTTCCTAGCCTATTTTTTACTTCAAGTCATAAAGCCAGTCGTCACCGTCTTTATAGTAAAAGAATTCACTGAGATTCTCATCTAAAAAAACACGAAGCATATCAGACATATCATCAGTAGCAAGTTTTAGATGAGAAAGATTTTCAAAGTCCTCCCACCAAACTTTCCCTTCGTCTGAGGACTGGAGTTCACCAGCAAAGTGTTCTGTCTTGTAAAAAAGGACGACATAACGATAATCCTTGTCATCGTACCAGTTTTTGATACCACAGAGTTGGGGTTTGGAAATGGTCAGACCAGTTTCTTCTTTCACTTCACGAATGACAGCATCGACAAAGGATTCGCCATGTTCAACATGACCACCAGGAAAAGTAATGCCAGGCCAGTTAGGGCTAACTCTATCTTGGACCAGAACCTTATCCCCGTTTTGAATCATACACATATTGACAAATTCGACTGTTTCTCTTCTGTTCATCTTGTTCTCCTATTTTGTTAGTAACTTTTCCACTACGTTTAACTTTCGCATGGTCAGATCCAGGCCAAACAATTTTTCAAGATAGTTGGTATTGAGCTTTTTTTGTTTTGCAGTTCTAGGGAGATAGAGGTAGAGACAGTGATCACCTACACAAATTTCTTCTTCACCGTAGTCAGCTTTCAATTTTTCTAGTGGCAGACTTTGGATAAATCCCTGATAAAAAATCACATGTATACGATCGTAAAGATAGTCTTCTCTAAATGGATTCTCATGAACAATCTTTTCAAAATCGTTCTTATTCTTGATAACCATTTTTAAGTCGGCCCCAATTTTTTCCTTTATCAGAGTATGAACGCGTTCTCGTATTTCTTCTAAATCTAAGTCACTTTCAAGAATGATATTCCCACTTTGAATATAGGTTCGAACGTGTTGAAAACCAGCTTCTGTCAAAATATCTACCAAATAAGACATTTTCGGGATAGCATTCTTTCCATTAGGAGTAACACCTCTTAGTAAAATAATATGTTCCAAAGGACTTCCTTTCTTATTTGGTATTTATTGGATTTGAGCCTGCCACCCAGCCGGTGCAGAGGGCAGAAGTGATGTTAAAGCCACCCGTGTGGGCATTGATATCCAGTACCTCACCAGCAAAGTGGAGCCCAGGGACCAGTTTGCTTTCCAGTGTTTTAGGGTTGATTTCCTTGAGACTGACGCCCCCCTTGGTGACAAAGGATTTGGCGAGGGACATTTTTCCGGTCACAGGGATTTTGAGGGCCTTGATGGACTGGAGAAGTTGTTCGCGTTCCTTTTCAGTCAGTTGTTTGACTTTTTCAGGATAGTCTTGCACAAGAAATTCTGCCAAGCGTTCTGGAAGCAAAGTTTTTAAAGCATTTTTCAAGGATTTTTCCCGATTTTCTTCTAGAAATGTAATCAAGTCCTCTTCAGAAAGTTGAGGCAAAACATCCAGTGAAATAACCTCCCCACCTTTGACAAAGCTAGACAAGCGCAGGGCTGCTGGACCTGATAGACCAAAGTGGGTAAAGAGCAGGTCGTGGGTGATGACATGCTTACCATAACTTAAAGTCACATCGTCCAGCGAAATTCCCTGAAGCGCTTTGTGAGGGAAGCCTGTCAGCAATGGGCTCTCAGCGGCTTCAAGCTCGGTCACAGTGTGCTTAAAATGGCGGGCAATCTCGTGGCCAAATCCAGTCGAACCAGTAGAAGGATAAGATTTACCACCAGTTGTGACAATCAGTTTATCGCAAGTCCAAGTCTGGTTGCTAGATCTGACAGTGAAAAGATCATCAGTTTTTTTGACGGAGACGATTTCGGTGTTGGTGATGACAGTGCCGCCCAGCTCTGCAATTTTCTTTTCTAGCGCTTCGATAATGGTCCGAGACTTGTCACTAGCAGGAAAGACGCGCCCGTGGTCCTCGACCTTGAGTTTAACACCATTTTCCGTAAAAAAGTTGATGATATCATGGTTATCAAACTGGGAGAAGACACTGTAAAGAAACTGCCCGTTACCAGGGATTCCAGCTAGTAGGTCATCTAAGGTTCCATTGTTGGTTACATTACAACGACCACCGCCCGTTCCAGCTAATTTTTTTCCAAGTTTGCGATTTTTTTCGATGAGAAGAGTTTTCTGACCATAAAAGCTACTGGAAATCGTAGCCATCATGCCAGCAGGTCCCCCACCAATGACAATAGTATCAAAATGTTTCATAGCTCTATTGTACCACAAAAAACAAGAGATGCTCGGCATCTCTTGTTGCTCATAATCTTAGTTAATTTCATATCCCATCAACAAACCGCCATCTTCTGCATAGAAACTGCAGAGACCAGACGTTGGGATGATTTTGATATCCGCTTGTGGGAAGGTTTCCAGCAAGCGTTCTGACAATTGCTGACAGAATTTTTCATTGCTACGATGAGCCATGACGATACGGTCACCAGCGTAGCCAGCTTTGATGAGTTCTTCATAGGCTGCTTGAAGGGATTTTTTTGGTCCACGCGCTTTTTGTAGCAGTTCTAAGGTTCCAGTTTCACTTGCTTCCCCAACCATACGGATGTTGAGGAGGCCAACGACTGTACCGATAAGCTTACTCAAACGGCCATTTTTTACCAAGTTATCAACCTTAGCAAGAACAAAGAGCAACTTCGTTTTTTCTTGGTAGGCTGTAATCGCTTCAACAATTTCCTCATAAGAAAGTCCTTGATCAATCAAACTATTGATTTTTTCGACAATCAAGTCAACCTCACCACCTGCAGATAATGTATCGATCACATGAATCTGAGTGTCAGGGTGTTCTTCAAGGTAGATGTTCTTAGCGAGCTGTGCACTATTATGACTACCTGAAAGAGCACCAGTGATAGTAACGACAAAGATATGCTTAGCACCTTCGAATGCTCTCAAGTAATCATCAGGGCTAGGGCAAGCTGATTTTGAAGCCTCAGAAGTCGCATACATGGTTTCCATCATGTGATCAATGTCGAGGTTAGCATCATCGATAAAGATCTGATCAGCTACTTGAATGGTTAATGGTACACTGATGAATTCAGTATCAATAGCAGGAGTTGCTAGTTGACGATAATCACAACCAGAGTCAGCTACAATCTTCCAGGTCATAGAAATTCTCCGTCTTTGCCACTTATACATTGACAAAGGTTCTGTCTTTTTTTACAATTATATCATGAAAGCCCTTGAAACAAAAGTATTACCCTTCTGTTGTCACAAATAGAAAGAAATTGTTATGTCTGAACGAAAAATATCTGAAAAATCTCTTGAAAATCTCAGGAAATCAAATCAAGAATCTAATTTTTTAACCAGAGAAGCGATTGAAACAGCGCTTTTGCAACTACTGGAGAAAAAGGACATGGCCAAGATCAGCATTTCAGAGTTGGTCAAGCGGGCAGGTGTCTCTCGTGCTGCCTTCTATCGCAATTATGACTCTAAGGAAGCGATTTTAGAAAGCGTCTTTAAACGTAGCGTTCACAATATCATGGAACAATTGAGTCATTACGATGTTAAAACCGATCTTTATCTGGTCTGGGTGCATCTTTTTCGAGCGGCTAAGAAAGAAGCCAAGATTATCCAACTTGCTCTGGACTATCACTTGGAAAAGATTTTTGTCCAAGCCATGCAGGAATTTCTGGAAAAATACCACGGAAAATCAAAAGGTGTCAGTAGCTACCTTCATTCCTTTTGGAGTTCTGCCATCGTATCGGTTCTGCTCAAATGGATCAAGGATGGAATGAAGGTTCCGGCTGAAAAGATTGCAGATTTACGCTTGCCATTTTTTAAAAAGTAGAGGACAAGGAGAAGACTTATGACAGAAAAAAGACTTGCTTGGGATGAGTATTTTGCAGCCCAGGCCTTACTAATTGCCAATCGTTCGACCTGTAAACGTGCCAAAGTGGGGGCTGTCCTAGTTAAGGATAATAAGGTCATTTCAACAGGCTACAATGGTTCCGTATCAGGAACTGAGCACTGTATTGACCACGAATGTCTGGTCATTGAAGGACACTGTGTCCGAACCCTTCACGCCGAGGTCAATGCCATTTTACAAGGAGCTGAACGAGGTGTTCCAAGAGGTTTTACAGCCTATGTGACGCATTTTCCTTGTCTGAACTGTACAAAACAACTGCTACAGGTTGGTTGCAAGCGCGTGGTTTATATCAACCAGTACCGAATGGATGACTATGCCCAGTACCTTTATCACGAAAAAGGCACCGAGTTGACCCATTTACCATTAGAGACTGTTCAGACAGCTCTCCAAGAGGCAGATTTGATTTAGAAATTAATAAAAATAAATGGTTTAGAAAGCTTTTTAAACCGTTTTTTGATATAATAAGAAGAATAAATTGAAAGAAGGAACTCAGAAAATGGGAAAAATTGAAGTCATTAATCATCCACTCATTCAACACAAATTGTCAATCTTGCGTCGTACAGACACTTCTACAAAAGCTTTTCGTGAGCTAGTTGATGAGATTGCAATGTTGATGGGATATGAAGTACTTCGTGATCTTCCACTTGAAGATGTGGAAATCGAAACACCTATCACAAAGACCGTTCAAAAACAATTGGCTGGTAAAAAATTGGCGATTGTCCCAATCTTGCGTGCAGGTATCGGGATGGTAGATGGCCTCTTGAGCTTGGTTCCAGCAGCTAAAGTTGGTCATATCGGTATGTACCGTGATGAAGAAACCCTTCAGCCAGTTGAATACTTGGTGAAATTGCCTGAGGATATTGACCAACGTCAAATCTTTGTCGTTGATCCAATGTTGGCAACAGGTGGCTCAGCGATCTTGGCTGTAGATTCGCTTAAAAAACGTGGCGCATCAAATATCAAGTTTGTCTGCCTAGTATCTGCTCCAGAAGGAGTGAAAGCTCTCCAAGAAGCACACCCAGATGTAGAAATTTTTACAGCAGCCTTGGATGAACGCTTGAACGAACACGGTTATATCGTTCCAGGTCTTGGAGATGCTGGAGACCGCTTGTTTGGTACCAAATAAAATCCCAAAGTAAATACTCAAATTAGAAGTTCGTTTTTGACTTGAAAGGAGGTTGAGTTTTTGTTTCTGTTTAGAGAATAGAGCAAAAATTTGACCTTTTTTGACCAAAAAGATATAATAGTTCTGTATTGAAGTCGTATGACTAAGAAAATTCAACATTAAAAATTAAAAGGAGAAATGAATGATTCCTGTAGTTATTGAACAAACAAGCCGTGGAGAACGTTCCTATGATATTTACTCTCGCCTTCTGAAAGATCGCATCATCATGCTAACAGGTCCAGTCGAAGACAACATGGCCAACTCCGTTATCGCCCAATTACTTTTCTTGGATGCCCAAGACAGCACAAAGGATATTTACCTTTATGTCAACACACCTGGAGGCTCTGTTTCAGCTGGTTTGGCAATCGTTGATACCATGAACTTTATCAAGGCAGATGTTCAAACCATCGTTATGGGAATGGCAGCATCTATGGGGACTGTCATTGCATCAAGTGGTGCAAAAGGCAAACGCTTCATGCTTCCAAATGCAGAGTATATGATTCACCAACCAATGGGTGGAACAGGTGGCGGTACCCAACAGACAGATATGGCAATCGCTGCAGAGCATTTGCTCAAAACTCGTAAGACTTTGGAGCAAATCCTTGCAGATAACTCTGGTAAATCAGTCGAGCAAATTCATGCAGATGCGGAACGTGATTACTGGATGAGTGCCCAAGAAACGCTTGAATATGGCTTTATTGATGAAATCATGGCCAACAATTCTTTAAGCTAAGCAACCTAGAAAGCAAACTCGACGGAGTTTGCTTTTTTTGGTATAATAGGAGAAGATTTCTTAGAAAGAGGATCCCTCATGTTTGAAAAAACAAATCGATCAGGATTAATCATCTATCTCTACTATAATCGAGACGCAAAAAAACTTCAGGAATACGGTGATATCTGTTACCATTCCAAAAAACATCGTTACTTGCAGCTCTATGTTCCAACTGAGGAGCTAGATGACTTAATTGAGAGATTAGGTAAGGAAAGATTTATCAAGAAAATTAGACGGTGTCACATTCAGGAGTTAGAAACTCCCTTTGTTGGGAATCTCTATCGCACCGAAGAAAACGTTATCATTTAAAAAATTAAATAAATACATTGACAATTTTCTGATAATTCGGTATATTCTTAACATACTATTTTTGAAACAACTATAAGGAGATTAAAAATGAAGAAAAAATTTGCCCTATCTTTTGTGGCTCTTGCTAGTGTGGCTCTTCTTGCTGCCTGTGGAGAGGTCAAGTCAGGAGCGTCAAATACAACTGGAAATCCAGTAGACGAAAAAACGATCAAAATCGGTTTTAACTTTGAAGAGACAGGTGCTGTGGCGGCTTACGGTACAGCTGAACAAAAAGGTGCCCAACTTGCTGTAGACGAAATCAACGCTGCAGGTGGAATTGATGGAAAACAAATCGAAGTTGTAGACAAAGACAACAAATCTGAAACAGCTGAAGCAGCTTCTGTTACAACGAACCTTGTAACTCAATCAAAAGTTGCAGCTATCGTAGGACCTGCGACATCTGGTGCAACTGCCGCAGCTGTAGCTAACGCTACTAAAGCTGGAGTGCCATTGATTTCACCAAGTGCTACTCAAGACGGTTTGACTAAAGGTCAAGATTACCTATTTATCGGAACATTCCAAGATAGCTTCCAAGGGAAGATTATTTCTAACTATGTAACAAACAAATTGAATGCTAAGAAGGTTGTTCTTTATACTGACAACGCTAGTGACTATGCAAAAGGTATTGCTAAATCTTTCCGCGAAGCCTATAAGGGTGAGATTGTAGCAGATGAAACTTTTGTAGCAGGTGATACTGACTTCCAAGCAGCCCTTACTAAAATGAAAGACAAAGAGTTTGACGCTATCGTTGTTCCAGGTTACTACACAGAAGCAGGTAAGATTGTAAACCAAGCGCGTGGTATGGGAATTGATAAACCAATCGTTGGTGGTGACGGCTTTAACGGTGAAGAGTTTGTTCAACAAGCAACTGCTGAAAGAGCATCAAACATTTACTTCATTTCAGGATTCTCAACTACAGTTGATGTTTCTGCAAAAGCTAAAGCTTTCCTTGAAGCATACCGTGCTAAATACAATGAAGAACCTTCAACGTTCTCAGCTTTGGCCTATGACTCAGTTTACCTAGTAGCAAATGCTGCAAAAGGTGCTAAAAACTCAGGTGAAATCAAGGACAACCTTGCTAAAACCAAAGATTTTGAAGGTGTAACTGGTCAAACAAGCTTTGATGCTGACCACAATACAGTGAAAACTGCTTACATGATGACCATGAATAATGGTAAAGTGGAAGCAGCAGAAGTTGTAAAACCATAACATTAGAATAGTAGTTGAAATAGGGAATGAGCCTTTGACTCACTCCCTGTTTCGGTGTTTATGAACTTGTGAAAATTGAGAAATTTTCTAAAAAATAACGATAGAAAAGAGTGAATGCTATGCTCCAACAACTTGTGAATGGTTTAATTCTGGGTAGTGTTTATGCACTTTTGGCCCTGGGTTATACCATGGTTTATGGAATTATCAAACTCATCAACTTCGCCCACGGTGATATTTATATGATGGGTGCCTTTATTGGTTACTTTTTGATTAATTCTTTCCAAATGGATTTCTTTTTAGCTTTAATTATTTCAATGGCAGGAACCGCACTACTTGGTGTCGTGATTGAGTTTCTTGCCTACCGTCCTTTGCGACACTCTACACGTATTGCTGTTTTGATTACAGCCATCGGAGTGTCTTTCCTACTGGAATACGGGATGGTTTACTTAGTCGGTGCCAATACTCGTGCCTTTCCTCAAGCTATTCAAACAGTTCGCTATGATTTGGGGCCAATCAGCTTGACAAATGTTCAGTTGATGATTCTAGCAGTTTCCTTACTCCTGATGATTTTATTGCAAGTGATTGTTCAAAAAACAAAAATGGGGAAAGCCATGCGTGCGGTATCAGTTGATAGCGATGCAGCTCAATTGATGGGAATTAACGTAAATCGTACAATCAGTTTTACTTTTGCTTTGGGTTCAGCCCTTGCTGGAGCAGCAGGTGTCCTCATTGCCCTTTACTACAACTCTCTTGAACCATTGATGGGTGTGACTCCAGGTCTGAAATCATTCGTCGCGGCCGTTCTTGGTGGTATCGGGATTATTCCTGGTGCAGCTCTAGGGGGATTTGTGATTGGCTTGTTGGAAACTTTTGCAACTGCCTTTGGTATGTCTGATTTCCGTGATGCTATCGTATATGGAATCTTGCTTTTGATTCTGATTGTTCGACCTGCAGGTATCCTTGGTAAGAATGTGAAAGAGAAGGTGTAAACAATGAAGACAAATCTTAAAGTAAATATTCTATGGTTATTCCTTCTGTTAGCAGGTTATGGATTGATTAGCATATTGGTTTCTGCTGGTGTTCTCAATCTGTTCCATGTCCAAATTTTAGAACAAATTGGGATTAATATCATCCTTGCAGTAGGTCTGAACTTAATCGTTGGTTTTTCAGGACAATTCTCACTCGGCCATGCAGGTTTTATGGCGATTGGGGCTTATGCAGCAGCGATTATTGGTTCAAAATTACCAACCTATGGTGCCTTCTTTGGAGCAATGATCTTGGGTGCCTTGATTTCTGGTGCAGTCGCTTTGCTCGTTGGGATTCCAACACTCCGCTTGAAGGGTGACTACCTGGCTGTTGCGACACTAGGTGTTTCAGAAATCATTCGTATCTTTATCATTAATGGTGGTAGTTTGACAAATGGTGCTGCTGGTATCTTGGGTATTCCAAACTTTACCAACTGGCAGATGGTTTATCTTTTTGTAATTATCACAACTATTGCAACCCTCAACTTCTTACGTAGTCCAATTGGACGCTCTACTCTATCTGTTCGTGAGGATGAGATTGCTGCAGAGTCAGTTGGGGTAAATACTACAAAAATCAAAATTATCGCTTTTGTCTTTGGTGCTATTACAGCAAGTATTGCTGGTTCACTTCAGGCTGGTTTTATCGGATCTGTTGTACCAAAAGATTACACCTTTATTAATTCCATCAACGTGTTGATTGTCGTTGTATTTGGTGGACTTGGATCGATTACTGGTACCATCGTTTCAGCGATTGTTTTAGGAATTTTAAATATGCTCCTTCAAGATGTGGCTAGCGTACGTATGATTATCTACGCTTTGGCTCTTGTATTGGTGATGATCTTCAGACCAGGTGGACTTCTTGGGACATGGGAATTAAGTCTATCACGTTTCTTTAAAAAATCGAAGAAGGAGGGACAAAACTAATGGCATTACTTGAAGTTAAACAGTTAACCAAACATTTTGGCGGTCTAACAGCTGTTGGAGATGTCACTCTTGAATTGAACGAGGGAGAGTTGGTTGGTCTGATTGGACCAAACGGTGCTGGTAAAACAACCCTTTTCAATCTCTTGACCGGTGTTTATGAACCAAGCGAAGGTACTGTGACACTAGATGGTCACCTCCTAAATGGGAAAACTCCCTATAAGATTGCCTCACTTGGTCTCAGTCGTACTTTCCAAAATATTCGTTTGTTCAAGGACTTGACAGTTTTGGAAAATGTTTTGATTGCATTTAGCAATCATCATAAACAACATGTCCTTGCGAGCTTCCTACGCCTGCCTGTTTTCTATAAGAATGAGGAAGAATTGAAAAGCAAAGCTTTGGGCTTGTTGAAGATTTTTGATTTGGATGGCGACGCAGATACTCTTGCGAAGAATCTGGCCTATGGTCAACAACGTCGATTAGAAATCGTTCGTGCTCTGGCAACTGAACCTAAGATCCTCTTTTTGGACGAACCTGCAGCCGGGATGAATCCACAAGAAACAGCTGAATTGACAGAATTGATCCGTCGTATTAAAGATGAATTTAAAATTACCATCATGCTCATCGAACACGATATGAACTTGGTTATGGAAGTCACTGAGCGTATCTATGTTCTTGAATATGGTCGGTTGATTGCTCATGGTACTCCAGATGAGATCAAGAACAACAAACGCGTTATCGAAGCTTATCTAGGAGGTGAAGCCTAATGTCTATGTTAAAAGTTGAAAACCTCTCTGTGCATTACGGTATGATCCAAGCAGTTCGTGATGTAAGTTTCGAGGTTAATGAAGGTGAAGTTGTTTCCTTGATTGGTGCCAATGGGGCTGGTAAAACAACCATTCTCCGTACCCTTTCAGGTTTGGTTCGTCCAAGTACTGGTAAAATTCAGTTTTTAGGAAAAGAAATTCAAAAGATGCCAGCACAAAAAATTGTGGCAGGTGGTCTTTCACAAGTCCCTGAAGGACGCCATGTTTTTCCAGGCTTGACTGTTATGGAAAACTTAGAAATGGGAGCTTTCTTGAAGAAAAATCGTGAAGAAAATCAAGCCAACTTGAAAAAAGTCTTTTCACGTTTCCCTCGTCTTGAAGAACGCAAAAACCAAGATGCAGCAACTCTTTCAGGTGGTGAACAGCAGATGCTGGCTATGGGACGCGCTCTCATGTCTACACCTAAGCTCCTTCTCTTGGATGAGCCGTCAATGGGACTTGCCCCGATCTTTATCCAAGAAATTTTCGATATCATTCAAGATATTCAGAAGCAAGGAACAACGGTTCTCCTAATTGAACAGAACGCTAACAAGGCTCTTGCTATCTCTGATCGAGGTTATGTACTTGAAACAGGAAAGATTGTCCTATCAGGAACAGGAAAAGAACTCGCAGCATCAGATGAAGTCAGAAAAGCATATCTAGGTGGCTAAAACAATCCAGTGGATTGTTTTAGTCGGCGGATAAGAATTGCCCAAGCAATTCTCCTCTAGTCTGGGAGACTAGTTTAGGTTGCAGATGGAGATTGCGTAAGCAATTATCTAATTTAGTGGATTATTTTGTAGATGAATTTGAAGAGCTCCAAATTTGGGGCTCTTTTTTCGTTTGGTCCCTATTTTGATGGACCTGATTTGAGCACTCGTTTTCTTGATATAGAATCTAACTTGACAAAAGTATGCGTTCATCATATAATTAAATAAACAAAAACATTGAACAAAGAGGCTGAGGATATGCTATCAGAAAAACAATTTAAACTTTTACGTTTTTTGTTGACTCACAAAGACGAAAACTTTACGCAGAGACAATTGGCTGAACAGCTAGACATCGCTTTGGGGACGGTAAATAATCTTCTAAAGGAATGTAAAGAAGAGAAGTGGATCAGTGAGGAAAATCACTTAACTGACTTAGGTGAGGAGGCTTTGGCTCCGTATCAGGTGAAGAATGCCATTATCATGGCTGCAGGTATGAGTAGCCGCTTTGCTCCTTTGTCTTATGAGCTACCTAAAGGATTGCTTCAAGTTAAAGGTGAGCGTTTGATTGAGAGAGAAATCAAGCAATTGCAAGAAGCAGGAATAGAAGATATTACAGTTATCGTAGGCTATCTACAAGAAAAAATGTTTTATCTGGCAGAAAAGTTTGGCGTTAAAATCGTTGTGAATAATGATTACTACAAGTACAACAACTGTTCTTCTCTCATGCTAGTCAGAGATCAACTTTCTAACACTTATATTTGCTCTTCGGATAATTATTTTGTAGAAAATCCGTTTGAACGATACATTTACAGAGGTTATTATTCGACTATATTTGCAGAAGGGGACACAGACGAATACTGCTCTAAGGAAGATTCCAATCACACGATTATCGATATTCAAATCGGTGGGACAAATACTTGGGCTATGGTGGGGCATGTTTATTTTGATCATGCATTTAGTGAAAAATTCGTAGATGTTTTAGAAACTGAATTTAAACATGAGCCATATCGCGAACAGCTATGGGAAGATTATTATAGTCGTCACGTCAAAGAACTTCCTTTAGAAGCTCGACATTATTCAGCAGATATTGTTAAGGAGTTTGATTCACTAGATGAGTTGCGTCAGTTTGATGAACACTATTTGGTGAATACTAATTCAGAAATCATTGATAACATCTGTAAGACATTAGGATGTATAGCTTCAGATATTGTCAATATTAAACCCCTAAAAGACGGTTTAACCAACACTTCGTTTTCATTTGACTGCCTAGGGAAGAAATATGTTTACCGTCATCCAGGTAGAGGAACGGAGAATTATATCGATCGTGCTAGTGAAGCGGCTTCCATGGAAATTGCTGCAAAATTGAAGATTGACCGTACCTTTGTTGCCATGAACAAGGATGAGGGCTGGAAAATTTCAGAATTTATCCCTAATGCCAAGCAACTAGATTATGATAATTGGGATGATGTAGCAAAAGCAATGGATCTCTTGAGACGTTTGCACCAATCTGGAGAAAAAACAAATCATTCCTTTAATCAATTTGAGGGGATTGATGATTTTAGACAAAAACTAAAAGCCAGCAATCGTTTTGAATTTGATGGACTTGAGGAGTTGGATAAGAATGTCTCGGTCCTCGAAAAGTTTCTACAAGAAGAGCAGACGAAAAAGGTTCTCTGCCACGGAGATTCTTATAGTCCAAATTTCTTGTTGAACGAAGCTGGCGAAATGAGCTTGATTGATTGGGAATATTCTGGTATGGGAGATCCAGCAGGAGATTTAGGAACCTTTATCGGGTGTTCAAATTATACAGTGGAAGAAGCTGAAAAGGTACTTGAAATCTATTTACAAGAAGTTCCAGATAAGAACACCAAACGTCACTATTTTGCCTATGTATCAGTAACTTCATATTATTGGTTTTTGTGGGCCCTGTTCCAAGAAAGCGTTGGGAAACCCGTGGGTGAATTTCTTTATATCTGGTATCGTTATACCAAGCAGTATGGGCAAATTGCACTAGATTTGTATTTGGAGGAGAATTGAGATGAAACCGACATCTGAAATTGAAGAATTAGTAGCAAATGAAACGAAAAGAAGGTTAGAAGAAATGGAATCTCCAAACTATGTGTTTGCTCAGCCATTTCTAAAAAGTGATTTTATTATAGTCATTGGCTTAGTTCTAATTAACCTTATTCTGATTATCCTAGCCATGACAGGAGGTATTCAATAAAATGTCTAAGATGAATGACTTTATTCAACAGGAGACGATAACGGGTATTGTTCCCATGACCAACAAGGATCGTCAGTATTCTTTCTGGGATCTCTTCCTATCAACAAGTGGTTTTGCCATCGCAACTTGGTGTTATACCCAAGGAGCCTATGTGGCTCAATATTTGACCTTTAATCAAATGTTGATTAATATTTTTAGTTTTAACATTATCTGGGTCTTTATTGAATGTCTCCCAATTTTGTTTGCCGTTAAATATGGAATTGATTTATGGATTTGGTTGAGAGCTGTCCTCGGAAAAAAAGGCGTAGCCTTGCTATCAACCATTATTAGTTTAGCTAACTTTGGCTGGTATGCCGTTGCGGCCAATCTTTTTGCTAGTTCTATGATCCACTTGGCAAATAATTTTGGTCTTGGTTTAGACAAGGGAGTATGGGCGCCTATTCTTGGTACCCTCTGTGTTCTTCTTGGAACACTGATTGCTCTAGGAGGTCCAGAAGTGATTAAATGGACCAATCGATTCTTGGTAATTGCCTTGTTGATTGTCGGTCTCATTATCGTTGGAATCTGCTTTGTAGCCGTGCCTATCACTGACATTATGAACATTCAACCGGCTACCCAAGGAGATTTAACTCCATTAGAACGCTTCATGCTTTCTGGAGAAGGAAATGTAGCCTTTGCCTTCTCTTGGTCTACACAGGCATTGGTTTTACCACGTTTAGCAAAATCAGAACGCAGTGGTTATTGGGCTACAGCCTTATCATACGGAGTTGTGGCTCCATTCTTCGTTGCGACAGGTGGAGTCATGGCTCTAGCCATGTTTGTCAAAACAGGTGTTTATGAAAGTGATCCAACAACTATGCTGTCAACTCTAAGCACCCCAGCCTTTGCCCTCTTAAGTCTACTACTAGTAGCCTTTGCCAATATTGGAACTCAGGGGACAGGATCGTACGTGAACTGTATGATTGTCAAAAGCGGGATGCCAAAAGTAAGCTATAAACTAATGGTTTGGATTGCTATGGTTTACGTGAGTCTACTCACTATCTGGGGAGGAGTGGAAGAGTACTTCGGTTCCTTTATCTCACTAGCCGCTTATATTCAAGGTCCCATTATCGGAATGATTGTTGTCGATTATTTTATCTTAAGAAAACGAAAACTCGACTTGCGTTCAGCCTATTTCCTTGAAGGACACGATGCTTACGAGTTTACCAAAGGATTTAACTTGGTTGGCTTGTCTTGCGTATTTATCTCCTTGTTGGTTGCAGTACTATTTGTTTATAACCCTGTAACAGCACAGATTCAAAGCCCAATCTTTTTAATCACAACGGGTAGTGGCTTTACTGCGATTTTTGGAGGTTTATTGTACTGGTTAGCTAGCTTAACTCCGTTAAAACGCTATATGATCAAGGATCGGGACTCTGTTACGATTTAAGGATAAATGAAAACCTTAATCTATATCTATTTGCTTCCTATTTTTTGAAAGTTAATTTTACATTAGTAATTGGTATGATTCTAGTCAATCATATTCTGATTATCCTAGCCATGACAGGAGATATTCAATAAAATGTCCAAGATGAATGACTTTATTCAACAGGAGACGATAACGGGAATCGTTCCTATGACCAACAAGGATCGTCAGTATTCTTTCTGGGATCTCTTCCTATCAACAAGTGGTTTTGCCATTGCAACTTGGTGTTATACTCAAGGAGCTTATGTGGCTCAATATTTGACCTTTAATCAAATGTTGATTAATATTTTTAGTTTCAATATTATCTGGGTCTTTATTGAATGTCTTCCAATTTTGTTTGCCGTTAAATATGGAATTGATTTGTGGATCTGGTTGAGGGCTGTTCTAGGTAGAAAAGGGGTGGCCGTTCTATCAACCGTGATTAGTCTGGCAAATTTTGGTTGGTATGCTGTTACCGCCAATCTTTTTGCCAGCTCCATGATTCATTTGGCAAATAATTTTGGACTTGGTTTGGACAAGGGAGTATGGGCACCGATTCTAGGCACCCTTTGTGTTCTCCTTGGAACGCTGATTGCTCTTGGGGGCCCAGAGGTGATTAAAGGCACTAATCGCTTTCTAGTGGTAGCCTTGTTATTTGTCGGTCTGATCATCGTTGGAATCTGTTTTGTTGCGGTTCCGATTAGGGATATTATGAATGTCCAACCTGCCATCCAAGAAAATTTGACACCGATTGAACGTTTTATGATGTCAGGGGAAGGAAATGTGGCCGTAGCCTTTTCATGGTCTACACAAGCATTTGTCTTACCACGTTTGGCAAAATCAGAACGCAGTGGCTATTGGGCTACAGCATTATCGTATGGGGTTGTTGCGCCATTCTTCGCTGCGACAGGTGGAGTCATGGCTCTAGCCATGTTTGTCAAAACAGGTGTCTATGAAAGTGATCCAACGACGATGCTTTCCACTCTAAGTACCCCTGCCTTTGCCCTTTTAAGTTTACTACTGGTAGCTTTTGCTAATATTGGAACCCAGGGTACAGGATCGTACGTGAACTGTATGATTGTAAAAAGCGGGATGCCAAAAGTAAGCTATAAACTAATGGTTTGGATTGCCATGATTTATGTGAGCCTACTCACCATCTGGGGAGGAGTGGATGAATACTTCGGTTCCTTTATCTCTCTGGCTGCCTATATTCAAGGCCCCATTATCGGAATGATTGTTGTCGATTATTTTATCTTAAGAAAACGAAAACTCGATTTGCATTCAGCCTATTTCCTTGAAGGGCATGACGCCTATGAGTTTACAAATGGCTTTAATCTGGTAGGATTATCTTGTGTAATCATTTCTTTGTTAGTTGCAGTACTATTTGTTTACAACCCTATAACAAAGCATATCCAGAGTCCTATGTTCCTGCTCACAACTGGTAGTGGCTTTACTGCGATCTTTGGTGGTCTATTGTACTGGCTAGCTAGCTTAACTCCTTTAAAACGCTATATGCTTAAGGATCTAGACTCCGTTACGATTTAAGTTTAAGAGAGAAGGCTGTTTCTCTCTTTTTTTGTGATTGAATGTTACAAAATCTTGAAAAAGAGATGAAAGCGTTTGATAGTTTTTGTAAGAAAGTGTATAATTATAGTAGCAATAAAGAAGGAGAAGTCTCATGGCAGTTAAAGATTTTATGACCCGCAAGGTAGTTTATATCAGTCCAGATACGACTGTAGCACATGCAGCAGATTTGATGCGCGAGCAAGGCTTGCACCGTTTACCTGTTATCGAAAATGACCAATTAGTTGGTCTGGTAACAGAAGGCACTATAGCGGAAGCCAGCCCATCTAAAGCAACCAGCCTCTCTATCTATGAGATGAATTATCTTCTCAATAAGACTAAAGTTAAAGATGTTATGATTCGGGATGTCATCACTGTGTCAGGTTATGCTAGTCTAGAAGATGCGACCTATCTCATGTTGAAGAATAAGATAGGTATTCTTCCAGTTGTGGATAACCAACAGGTTTATGGTGTGATTACAGATCGTGATGTTTTTCAGGCTTTTCTAGAAATTGCTGGCTACGGCGAGGAAGGGATTCGCGTTCGGTTTATTACGGAAAATGAAGTTGGTGTTTTAGGCAAGATTGTAACCTCAATCGTTGAGGAAAATCTAAATATTTCTCACACGGTTAATATTCCGCGCAAGGACGGCAAGGTCGTGATTGAGGTTCAAATTGATGGAACAAGTGATTTGACTTCTCTGAAGGAGAAATTTGAAGCGCAAGGTATCCAAGTAGAGGAAATTGCTCGAACCTCTGCTAAAAAGTTATAAATATGGAGGGTGAAAGCCCTCTTTTTGTATACAATTTGAAATAACAAGCAAAATATGGAAAGAAATGAGAGAATGTGGTATAATGAAACGATGTGAATAAAGGAGTATTTATGGACATTTCAGAAATTCGTCAAAAAATTGATGCAAATCGTGAAAAATTAGCTTCTTTCAGGGGGTCTCTTTGACCTCGAAGGACTAGAGGAAGAAATTGCCATCTTGGAAAACAAGATGACAGAACCTGATTTTTGGAACGATAATATCGCGGCCCAAAAAACGTCGCAAGAATTAAATGAATTAAAAAATACCTATAACACCTTTCGCAAGATGGAGGAGTTGCAGGATGAAGTTGAAATTTTATTGGACTTTTTAGCAGAAGACGAGTCAGTCCATGATGAACTGGTTGAACAGTTGACAGAACTTGATAAGATGATGACCAGCTACGAGATGATGCTTCTCTTGTCAGAACCTTATGACCACAATAATGCTATTTTGGAAATCCATCCAGGTTCTGGAGGTACAGAGGCTCAGGACTGGGGTGATATGTTGCTCCGTATGTACACTCGTTATGGAAATGCAAAAGGCTTTAAAGTTGAAGTCTTGGATTACCAAGCTGGTGATGAAGCAGGTATCAAGTCTGTGACCTTGTCTTTTGAAGGACCCAATGCTTATGGCCTTCTCAAGTCAGAAATGGGTGTTCACCGTCTGGTACGTATTTCTCCATTTGACTCTGCCAAACGCCGCCATACCTCATTTACATCCGTAGAGGTTATGCCCGAGTTGGATGATACTATCGAAGTGGAGATTCGTGAAGATGATATCAAAATGGATACCTTCCGTTCAGGTGGTGCTGGTGGACAAAACGTCAATAAAGTTTCAACAGGTGTGCGTTTGACTCACATTCCTACGGGGACTGTCGTCCAATCAACGGTCGATCGCACCCAGTATGGAAATAGAGATCGTGCCATGAAGATGTTGCAAGCCAAGCTCTATCAAATGGAGCAAGAAAAGAAAGCTGCGGAAGTCGATTCCCTCAAAGGTGAGAAAAAAGAAATCACTTGGGGAAGTCAGATTCGTTCTTATGTCTTCACACCTTATACCATGGTAAAAGATCACCGTACGAGCTTTGAAGTTGCCCAGGTAGATAAGGTCATGGATGGAGATCTTGATGGTTTCATCGACGCCTATCTCAAGTGGCGGATCAGCTAAGAATAGAAAGGAACTCACATGTCAATCATTGAAATGCGAGATGTTGTCAAAAAATACGATAACGGAACGACTGCCCTCCGTGGAGTCTCTCTTAGTATTGAACCAGGAGAATTTGCCTACATCGTAGGACCTTCAGGAGCAGGGAAGTCAACCTTTATTCGAGCTTTATATCGAGAAGTAAAGATTGAAAAAGGGAGCCTAACAGTTGCAGGCTTTAATTTGGTTAAAATCAAGAAGAAAGATATCCCTCTACTCCGTCGCAGTGTTGGGGTAGTCTTCCAAGATTATAAACTCTTGCCAAAGAAAACCGTTTATGAAAATATTGCTTACGCAATGGAAGTTATCGGAGAGAACCGCCGCAATATTAAGAAACGGGTTATGGAAGTCTTGGACTTGGTCGGTTTGAAACACAAGGTTCGCTCTTTCCCTAATGAACTCTCAGGTGGAGAGCAGCAACGGATTGCGATTGCTCGTGCGATTGTGAACAATCCCAAAGTCTTGATTGCCGATGAGCCAACAGGAAACTTGGACCCAGATAATTCATGGGAAATTATGAATCTGTTGGAACGCATCAATCTCCAAGGTACTACTGTCTTGATGGCGACCCACAATAGCCAGATTGTAAATACCTTGCGCCACCGTGTCATTGCCATTGAAAATGGCCGTGTCGTTCGTGACGAAGCTAAAGGAGAATATGGATACGATGATTAGTAGATTTTTTCGCCATTTATTTGAATCATTAAAAAGTTTAAAACGAAATGGCTGGATGACAGTAGCAGCAGTGAGCTCGGTTATGATTACCCTGACTCTGGTTGCCCTGTTTGCATCTGTAATTTTTAATACAGCAAAACTGGCTACCGATATTGAAAACAACGTTAGGGTCATGGTTTACATTCGTAAGGATGTAGCTGATAACAGTGAAACGATTGAAAAAGAAGGTCAGACAGTTACCAATAATGACTACCACAAGGTCTATGATGCTTTGAAAGCTATGCCTGCTGTTAAGAGTGTTACCTTCTCAAGTAAAGAAGAACAGTACGAAAAACTAACGGAAACAATGGGTGACGATTGGAAAGTCTTTGAAGGGGATGCAAACCCTCTCTATGATGCCTATATCGTCGATACAAATTCTCCGAGTGATGTTAAAACGGTAGCTGAGGAAGCTAAGAAGATTGAGGGAGTATCAGAGGTTCAAGATGGTGGAGCCAACACTCAAAGACTTTTTGAACTAGCTTCCTTTATCCGTGTTTGGGGATTGGTTATTGCAGGGCTCTTGATTTTTATCGCAGTCTTCCTCATTTCCAATACCATTCGTATCACCATTATTTCACGTAGTCGTGAGATTCAGATCATGCGTCTTGTAGGAGCGAGAAATGGCTACATCCGTGGTCCATTCTTGCTAGAAGGTGCTTTTATTGGCTTGCTCGGTGCAGCGATTCCTTCAGTCCTTGTATTCTTTGTTTACAATATCGTTTATCAATCGGTCAATAAATCCTTGGTAGGTCAAAACTTGTCAATGATTACACCAGATGTGTTTATCCCTTTGATGACAGTCCTATTATTTGTAATCGGAATTTTTATTGGTTCAATTGGTTCAGGAATTTCCATGCGTCGATTCTTAAAGATTTAAGAAAATAGGAGTGCCTATATTTTATAAAAGAGAAGTTTTAGGAACTTCTCTTTTTAGTTTGCAAAGCCACTGATCTTGTATTTGATTGACATCAACTGAGAAAAGCAGTAGCCCTCTATCCTGTACCAACACAGAAAATGCCTCCTTATTGCTAAGGAAGCATTTTCTCATAGTGAGGCAGATAGTCCTGCTTAGTCTCTTCTTAAGAATTGATCTAAGTAATAATTAAAGTAGGTTTTTTGACCGGTAATCATGACGACCCGACCCTCAATGCCATAACGCAATTTCTCAGCCTGCTCATCTGTTAAACTCGTTTCAGCCTCTACTTTAAAGAAGTTGCCTTTTTCGGTCTTTGTCGCATTGCTGTCAATATTGGAAATGGTAGATGTCAGAACAAATTCCTTATTGTTCTCATCCAAGGCAGTGAAACGGATGGTCTCTCCCTGTTTAAGGCTAGAGACATCTTTTGAGGTCACATAAGTTGTGATGGTTACCTTCTTTTCTGTCGTCAAAACAGGATACAACTGGGCCAAGACCTTGCCTTCGGGAACCAAATTAGCCCCAGCAGTTTCAGGATTCAGGTGGAGAATCCCGTCCTCCGTCGCTGTAATAGCCCCTTTTTGTGCGATTCCTCCCTGTACTTTGAGATTGTTTTCAACTTCTAAAATCTTTTGATTTAGGGCTGTCAACTCTTGTCCAACTTTTGCCAACTGTTGGGCCTTTAGGGACTCAAGCTGGCTATCCAAGCTACCAGAGTAGGCCTGTTGAGCTCCTGCACCTGCGTATTGGACCCGATAACCTGCTAGAGCGGATTCAAATTGGGAAATCTGACTATCAATCTGTGCGATGACTTGACTCTTGAACTGCCCTTGAGTATCAGAAGCAGCCTGTGCTACATAAGCCTGATAAATACTATACCCAGCATTGGTCGAAGGAACACTGCTTCCATTTTGAATGGCGTCTCGCAGTGTCTGGTAGTCCGACAATTTGGCATTGGTTTCACTGATAAGGTTTCCTAATTCAGCTTGGGAACTGCTAGCAGCCGAATTTTGAGAGGCAATATTAGAATTCTGTTGTTCCGTATTACTACGGATGCTGGCCGCTTGGTTTTTATAGTCATTAAAGATCTGTTCATAGCCAAAGCGATCCTCTCCCGAAGCAAACTTACTAGTTCCTGTCTTCAAACTTTCTTGTAATAATTCCAACTGTCGTTTTTGTTCCTTCAAGGTTTCCACTTGAGAGGAGAAGGTATCTTTCTGAGTGTTTTCGCTATCAGAATGATATTGAACTAAGAGGTCGCCTTTTTTGACCACCTTGTTTTCCTCTAGGTTATTGGTGACAATCGCATTATTACTGGTTGACTGGATAGTCGCTAAGATTTTACTTGGTTCAATAGAGGCCGCCGAGGTAATTGTGATTTCCTTTTTCGCAAAGAGAGAGAATAAGACCACAAAAATCAACAAGAAGAAAGTCGGTAAAATCACGCGTACAGAAAAGTTGGAATATCTACGATTATAAAATTCAGCACTCTCTAAGTAATGTTCTTCCATCTTCTTTCTCCTTTCTAACTATTGACCAGATGGGCATAGAAGCCATCCTGGGCAAGTAATTCTTCATGTGTTCCTTGCTCGACGATTTCCCCCTTGTCCAGAACGACCACTTTTTCAGACCGCTCTGCAATGGTCAATCGATGGGCAATGAAAATGATGGTCTTGTCCAACTCCAAGAGGTTATCGATAATCTTTTTCTCTGTCAAGATATCCAGATTGCTGGTTGCCTCGTCGAGAATCAAAACAGGAGCATCCGTCAAAAGAGCCCGAGCCAAAGCCAAGCGCTGACGCTGACCACCTGAAATCCCTGTCCCGTCTGATGTCAACTCTGTTTGGTAATTCAAAGGCATCCGTTCAATGTCTTCTCGAATCTCCGCAATTTCCAGCGCCCGAATGATTTCTTTCTGAGTCGTTCCAGGTTTGGCACCTAAGAGAACATTCTCCAAAATGGTACCATTAAAGACATAAGGCTGTTGTGGCAAGTAGTTGATATGGCGACGCAAGACATGCTTGTCAATCTGGTTGAGATTGGTATTGTTAATCAGAATTTCTCCTTCGTTTGGATCGTAGAAGTTGACAATCATCTTGGCAAGGGTCGTCTTTCCAGAACCAGAAATGCCCACAAAGGCCACCTTACTGCCTCGTTCAATGGTCAAATTGATGTCTGATAAGACATTTCGCCCATAGCCGTATTTATAGCTGACCTGTTTCAACTCAATGTCACCCTTGGTCATGCTTAAATCACGAATCGCTTTTTTATCCATAAATTCAGAGTTAACCAAATAGACCTCGTTCAAGCGGTTATTGGCCACTTGGGCTGTCTGGAGTTTGGTTTGTAGGTTGATGATGTTTTCTAGTGGATTTGTGAAATAAGCCAGCAAGGTATTATAGGTAATCAGTTGCCCTAGGGACATTTTATTGTCCATTACCAGAAGGGCTCCCATCCAAAGAATGGCAATATTCAATAGGAGCTGAGCCGTTTTCTTCAAGCCCATTTGAATATTTTCCATCCGACTGTAGGCAAATGATTTTTTCAGATAGTCCACAAATTCTCTGTCAATCTTTTGGTAACGGTAGTTTTCACTCGTCAAGGACTTGATTGTTTCAATCCCATTGATATCTTCGATAATGGAAGAGGAGAGAATGGCATTGGATTCCATGGTGTCCCGATTCATCTTCTCAAATGGTTTCATGAAAGCAAAAATCACGACGATATAAATCGGTAGCGAGAGAAGACTGATAAAGAAGAGATTAAAGTTTTGTGAGAACAAAACAATGGCCATGACAATCACAATCGAAACATCTAGAAAGATGGAGAGAATGGTACTGGCTAGGGCATCAATGATACTATTGGCATCATTAAAGCGTGAGACAATTTCCCCAGTTCTTCTGGTCGCAAAAAAGGACATGGGTAGATGGAAGACATGCTTGATATAGGACAAAATCACATCAATCGAAAGGCGTTGTCCCAAAATAAGAAGCAGGTAGCTCTGAGCATAGGTCAGAATCTGTTGTAAGATATAGACAACTACCAAGCCTAAAGAGATAATCCCTAAGGTATTGCGCATCTGATTGGGGACATAGGTATCGATGATTCCTTGAAGATAGTAGGAGCCGACGATATTGATAATCGTAACCAATAAAGTTGCGATAACGATATTGGCAATCAAGCCTTTTTGTTTCATCAAGATGGGAACAAAGGACCAGAGGCCGTTTTTCTGTTCCTTATGAGGCTTGTATTCAGGGGCAGGAGCAATAAAAATAGAAACTCCTGTCCACTCTTGGGCAAACTGTTCCTTGGAAAGTTTGGTCATTTTAACAGCCGGATCGGGGTCGGCAATATGAACTGAATGTTTGTCATGACCCGTCACGACATAGTAGTGAAGTAATTTTTTATCCTTGATGACATGAGCGATAAAAGGGTAGACGACCCCTTTCATGTCAAACAAAGACATATCCGCTTTCAAGGCTCGTGTTTCAAAGCCTAATTCTTCTGAGACTTTTACCAGTCCAAAAGCAGTCGTTCCTCGTAAGGTGGTCTTGGCCATTTCACGCAAGCTAGCCAAAGAGTAGTAGGAACCATAGTAGCCATAAATCATGGCAAGGGCTGCCACACCACAATCTCTTGCGTCAACTTGAGCTCTATAATGACGCTTTGTAAATCTCATACAAACTCCTTTATTCACAAAAGTGGGGATATTCTATGAGGGAAAGACCTCATAGAGGTTTTGGGGAGTTCAGAAAACTCCCTTGATTTACTAGCTTTCTCCAGAAAAATAGACTTAGAAGGAGGAGGAAAGACAAAAGTAACTAACTCTATCATACACTAATGTGGCTTATTTTTCCAATGGTATCGGTTATTTCAAAGATATTGATACCAGAAATTCTCAGACATCTATTTGACATGAAAAAGCCTCTTGTCCCAATCAAGACGAACAAGAGGCTTTCTGTCAAAAGACAAACTATTAGTTAAAAATTCCTTGGTCAGCTCCGCCACCGTTGTTAGCGCCACCACCATTGTTAGATCTAGATCTTGATCCAATTCTATCTCTGATGCGACCGTATGCACGGATAGCAAGTCCACGTACAGTGCGACCAACTTCACGACCGATATCAAACACGGCACGTACAAGGTCACCGCCGACCCATCCACCTTCAACTTCAACCAATTCAGCTTCAGTAAGTGGCATAAACTTTTGATCTAATGATTTAAAATCTTTGTTCATGAAATTCACCTTTTCTATTTAAGATACTAAATTAGCTAAAAAGTCCTACTAAGAAGCCTGAAACCAATGAGCCACCCAAAATAGCCAATGATACTGTGAATACATCAACAGGGATACCGTAGAATGCCCATCCACCGTCAACCATCATCATTTCTTCTTCAGTCAACGCAGCAAATTGGTTGTCCATCATAGCAAAGTTTTCCATAAGAGTTCTCCTTTTATTAATATGTTGTTCTTAGTTGGAGGAAAGCCCTCTCAACTCGACAACTATATTATACAACAGGCAGGACCTCCTGTCAACTGAAATAAGGGTAGAATTGGTAAAAAGATTCCGTTTGTATTTATAAAACGATTTGAAGTTAAAAGGGAGCGTAGAGCTAAAAATCAAACAAAATCAAAAAAGATGCGCAAAAAACTTGAATTCAGTCAAACTTTATGGTATATTGAACTTGTATTATTAAAATAACTAAAGGAGATTCACATGGCTTTAATTCAATTAACACCAGAAGATCTACGTACATCCGCTCAAAAATACACTAGTGGTGCCGAAGAAGTAAGACAAGTTCTTCGTACATTAAGCAACGAACAAGAAACTATCAGAAGTAACTGGAAAGGTTCAGCTTTTGATAGCTTTGACCAACAATTTACAGCATTGTCTCCAAAAATTGAAGAGTTTGCGACTTTGCTTGATGAAATTAATGCACAGTTGCTTAAAGTGGCGGATATCGTTGAACAAACTGACCAAGATATTGCAGCACAAATTAATTAATTTGTTATAAGTGGCTTTAGGAAGGCGGGAGCCTTCCTATTTTTTATGGTAAGTAGTAGAGATAATAAATAAAAAGAGAAATGGGAAAGAATAGAGTTTATAAGTATATAGGAAACAGTTTGTTGGTCTTGTTTTTGCTTGCATCCATGATTGTTTTGAATATATCTGTCCAAAAAAATACAACAATCAATAATGAAAAGAATGTAAAAGCAAGTCAACAGACTAAACTAAATGTGGCCATTGTCAATGAAGATCAGCCCGTTCACATGGATACCAAAGAGTACAATCTTGGTGCGAGTTATGTTAAGAACATTGAGCGGGACAATTCTCAAAACTGGTTTGTTGTGACACGTGGAGCTGCAGATGCAGGGTTAGAAAGTGGGAAATATCAGCTCGTTCTAACTATTCCAAGTGATTTTTCTGAAAAGATACTGGATATTAATAATATTAATGTAGATAAGACGACCATTACTTACAAAGTCAATGCTCAAGGGAATCTACAGGTCGAAAATGACGCCAATAAACTAGCTAAGGATATCGTGGCAGATCTCAATAGTCAACTAGTAGACATGTATATGGCTAGCATATTGAGCAATCTCTATACTGCTCAGAAGAATGTTCAGGCGAGCTCTCAAATACAAACAACGAATATTGGAACCTACCGAACAAATTTGTTAGGAACTGCAACGAATTCTAAAAATCTCTTTCCAACCCTTTTTAGTATGTCAAGTTCTTCGGTTGATGCTAACCAAGCTTTGAAAAAAGTTTTGGAAAGTTATTCACAGGTTTTTGAACATCTGGATGCCTCACAAATCAACTATGGTAAGAACTTTGAAGCTTTGCTGGAACAACGCAAACAAGAAAAGTCAACTGCGGATATTTTAAGCCAGATGATTTCACAGAGCAAGGATGAAGTGCATTCACAAGTTACGGCCTATGAACAAGCCTTAAAGGAGTATAAAATTCTGACTTCTCAGTTGGGGACTCTTCAAGGAGCACCAGCTCCAACGGGCTCAGCGTATCTAGGTCAGTCTTATCAGGAACTAACGGGGAGTATCAGTCAAGAGATTGCAGGTTTAGAGACCAACTTGAAGTTGGAACGCGACAAGTTTGATGAACATAAAAAGAACATTAAAACCTTTATTGAAGAGAAGTTGGCGGCTTATTATGGTGTCGCCAAGAAGAGCACTATTACTCTTGATAAATTTTTAAATACGGCTGGGAATAAGGACCTAGACACTGTTGAAAAATCAATAGAAGCTCAGCTGAAACTTGCCATTGAAGAACTACCACAAGAGGACTTTAGCGGACATAAGTTTACTAGTTTTGGTATTAGTCCTATCACGATACCTAAAGTAAATTATCATGAAGTAAAAAATATAGCTACACCAACTGATGGCACAACTTTGACGGATCTGAACAACTTAGAAAGCCATGCCGTTACAAGTACCAGTGCAGTTGGACAAACTGGAACCAAGGCCAAGGTCTCTTGGACGTCTGATGCAGGATTAACCATTGATTCCGTTTTTTATGATCACAAACCCGTTACATCTGGTCAGGAAATTGATTTGAAGACAGGTGGGAAATTTGAGGTTCAGTACACTATATCTTCTGTAACTCCTCCTACTTCACCTAAACCTGCGATTACTATTTCTTTAAATGATATTCAGGCTGTCAGTGCACCGGTAGACGTGTTGAAGGTTCAACAAGCCGCTGTTTCTTATGGTCAAAAGGTTCAGAAAATCGCTTCTTCTTATGACCAAGTAAACTCTCTGCTCAGTGCCTATAAGGCTATAAAAAACTTGCGCAATAGTGACCTGAGTGGTGCCTTGAGTGATATTTGGTTTGAGGCAATCACCTCAAATCTAAAGAAATACGAAGATAGCCTCGCTAATTCTACTAGTACCAGCGTCAATCAAAAGGTGGATCAAGCTTTAGCTAATCTGGTAGATTTAAAACCAAAACTAGAGAAGAATCTGTCTGATGTCTTGAAAAACAATGATGAGTTATCTAAAAAAATCAATGCTCAGTATGATTCATATACGCAATTACGAGGAAAACTAGATGACCTGGTAACGAAACAAGCAACGAATGAAAGAGATTCTAAGAATACGGACTCGGCCTTGTCAGCTTTAAGTGCTGAGTATACAGCTCTTTTGGGAGAGACATCTGGCGTGAAGGCTTCTTCTCAAAGTAATATCAAGGCAGCTGAATCTGTTAATGAAGTTTTGAGCAATTTTAACCGCGAATTGTCAAATGCTCAAAGTAGCACAGAAAAGTTATCACAGGACGCAGAATCTCTGATGACCCAATTTAATGAAGAGTTAGCGGCCAATGGGAACTTTGTGGACTCCTTTGTGAAAGTGTTGAACAACGCTTATGAGAATGGAGTACCAAATGAAGTTCTACTGAACTTCTTATCTAGTCCTGTTGCTCAAAGTTCATCTTCTGTTAAGGCGACAGTTAATGTCTATCGCCCATTCACTTGGATTTTACTACTAGAGATTGTAAGTCTCTTTACAGCTTATCTCTTTGCGACTCAAAATATTATTCGCAAGGTCAAGGATAAGTTCAAGCTGGATAAATTACATGATACAGATATTCTGACGGTTGGTATTTTATCGTTCTTGGCCGCAGCTATCGGGCTAGTCATCGGTATTGTATCTAATATTCAACTTCAGGTTGGACGTGAGTACCAACCATCATGGGTCTTGTTGATTGTCTTGGCTGGCTTTATTTTAGTTCAAGGACAGTATTTGTTCCTAAAACATCTCCGAGTGATTGGAATGGGTCTTGCCTTCTTTATGATGATTAGTTTTGTTTATCTCTCAAATGCGATTGGTACGACAGCTAGCTTGACAGGATTCCCAGCCTTTATTAAAAATCTCAATGCTTTGTCTGTACTAGAAGGATTGCTTTCAGGTTACTTTGATGGTCATCCAGCTGCTCTACTAGCCTTCATTGCGATGATAGTAGCCATAGCTGTGTTACTTGTGGTGAATACCTTCATTAAAGGAAGAAACTTCCAGTACCAAGCGACTCAAACTGAGAAAGAATAGAAAAGCAAGGATATGAAAAAATTAATTCTTTTACTTCTTACCTTTGGAGCATGTGCGGCAGTCTCAGTGACTGCTGCAGATGATTTGAAGGACAATAGTCTGCAGATTGATAACTCTCGACTGGAGAAGAAAGAGGGAATGAAGTTTGGTGTGCAGTCTGAACAGATCAAGGATCTTTTTAATGAGGTAACTCAGAAAAAATTGCAGGATATCCAGCATTACCAAGAGGAACAGTTGATCACCGAAAGGGGCCAGCTGTTTTCTGCTATACAGGAGACGAAACAGAAGTCCCCAGAGGAGCAATTATTTCAACCAAATTCTAAAAAAATTTCCAAATTCCAAACTCATACTGGTACTGTCGAAAAGGGAGGTCTGACGGACTTTCTTCCAGAGATGTTTTATGTAGCTCTCGTTTTGTTGCTTATTGGAACAACGGCTATGATGAGTTATCGGGTAATGGTAGAGGGGATGGACTAATTTTGCTTTGGTAGATGGTTCGTCCCAACTGAGTAGAAAAAGGATAAATCAGATAGGAGAGATGTGAGAAATGGAGCAACATATCAATATTACCCTGCGCTTAAGAGAAAGGGATGTGGATATTCGGATTCCGCTTCGAATTGAGGTTCGTCGCTTGATTCGGGAAATAGATACGATTTTCAACTCTGGTCGCAGGCGCAAGAAGTACCAGCTGCGAATTGTGAACAAGGGTCTATTGCTTGATGAAGGTAAGTATTTGTCGGATTATCCTATGACGACAGGAGATTTAGTAGAGATAGAGG
>ERZ773075.255-NODE-255-length-45942-cov-64.2274_pt1 | contig 45942 bp, 40 predicted proteins | sample MGYA00580614_ERZ773075 | MGnify/ENA primary metagenome ERZ773075 (study PRJEB29015, sample SAMEA2738021) | human oral metagenome | biome: human oral; feature: human-associated habitat; material: dental | place: China | collected 2043 ...
GCTGTTCGCCGACCAGGACTACACCTTCTACGAGCAGCTGCCCGCCTGATGCGGCGCCCTCTCGGGTTCGCGGTCCTGGGCTGCGCGCTGATCGCGGCGGTGGTCACGGGGCTGGTGCTCGGCCCCGCCCAGGTCACCCCTGAGGAGGTCTGGGCGGTGCTGACGGGGCAGCCCACCCGACCCGTCGCCCAGTTGATCGTCGGCTCCGTCCGGCTTCCCCGCACCATCACGGCCTGTTTGGCGGGAGCTGCACTCGGGGTCACGGGACTGGCCATGCAGACGCTGTTTCGTAATCCTTTGGCCGATCCGTTCATCCTCGGTATCTCCTCCGGTTCCTCGCTGGGCGTGGCAGCGGTGATCCTCACCGTCGGGGGCGGTGGGGCTGCTGTCCTGACCGCAGGACTCGGGCTTGGGGGTGATCTGGCGGTCGTCGTCGCATCCGCCATCGGCTCCGGGCTGGTGATGGCTTTGGTGCTGTTGTTGGGGCAGGCGGTGCGTTCCTCGGCGACTCTGCTGCTGATCGGGGTGATGATCGGCTACCTGGTCTCGGCCGGTGTGAGCATCATGATGTCCTTCTCCACCCCGCAGCTGATTGCCGCCTACTCCCGGTGGGGGTTTGGCAACTACGGCGGGGTGACCTGGGCGGATCTTCCGCTGATCCTCGTGGTGATCGGATCGGGACTGGTGGCCTCCTTACTGCTGGTGAAACCTCTCAACGCGCTGCTGCTGGGGGAGCGTTACGCCCAGAGCGTGGGCCTGAACCTCAAGGTGGTGCGCATGGCACTGATAGCGCTGACCTCGGTACTGGCGGGAACCGTGACCGCTTTCTGCGGCCCCATTCAGTTTCTCGGTATCGCGGTTCCGCACCTGGCCAGGGGCGTCTTCAACACGTCCGATCACCGCGTCCTGATCCCCGCCACCGCTCTGATGGGGGCGCTGCTCGCGCTGACCGCCGACATCATCTCCGGGCTTCCCGGCGAGTCGGTGTTGCCCCTGAATGCCATCAACGCCGCCTTCGGGGCTCCTGTGGTGATCTGGATCCTGCTGCAACGTCGGAGGCTCGTGCTGTGAGCGTTCTGGAACTGATTGGGCTTGCCGTCGGGTACCGCGCCCGGCGACGCCAGAAGGTGGTCCTAGAGGGGCTTGAAGCCAGCCTTGAGGAGGGGCACCTCGTTGGTCTGGTAGGACCCAACGGGGCCGGCAAATCCACCCTGCTGCGTACCGTCAGCGGGCTGCAGCCGCCACTGGCCGGGAGCGTGAGGCTGCTGGGCCGAGACCTCGAGCGGATGCGGCGCGACGACATGGCCCGGCAGGTCGCGGTGGTGCTCACCGACCGGGTCGACCCGGGACGTCTCACCGTTGCTGACGTCATTGCCCTCGGCAGGCATCCCCACACCGGATGGTCGGGGCGGCTCGGGGCCTCGGACCGTGAGGCCGTTGCCGTCGCCCTCGAGGCCGTCGGTGCGGAAGAGCTGACGGAACGGATGCTGTGGGAGCTGTCCGACGGGCAGCGGCAGCGGGTGATGATCGCCCGCGCCATCGCGCAGGCTCCCCGATTGCTGCTGCTCGACGAACCCACCGCCTTCCTCGATCCGCCCGGGCGGATCCGTGTCTTCGAGCTGCTGCAGGACCTGGCATACGACCGCGGGATCGCGGTGGTTGTGTGCACTCACGACGTGGAGGTGGCGGCCCGGCATGCCGACCAGCTCTGGGTGGTCGGTCCGGACGACGGAATGCGTGTGGGAGTTCCCCAGGACCTGGCCCATGACGGCACCCTGGAGGCTGCATTCGGCGGGGATGTCGGGTTTGACCCGGACAGCTACACCTTCGTCTCGAACCGGTCACAACCGGATCGGGGAGGGCGTCAGGGGAAAACCTGAAGCGCCTGGCGTCGTGGAAAACCTATGCTGATCCCCATGCGCACCCTGCTGAATCTGATCTGGTTCCTCTTCGCCGGTATCTGGCTAGCGATCGGCTACACGATTGCGGGGGTCATCGCCTGCGTGTTCGTCATCACCATCCCGTTCGGTGTCGCCGCGTTCCGAATGGCCGCCTACGTCGCCTGGCCTTTCGGCAAAGCCGTAGTCAGGCGCCCGAACGCCGGAATGGGTTCCGGCATCATGAACCTCGTCTGGTTTGTCCTGTGTGGTTGGTGGCTGGCCCTTGGGCACGTCGTAGCTGCGATCGTCCAGACCGTGACCATCGTTGGTATCGTCAACGCGGTCGTGTCGTTGAAGATGATCCCTGTCACCTGCTCGCCCTTCGGCAAGCAGATCGTGGACCGCAATAACCTGGCCCCCTGGGATCGTCCCTTGCACTCCATCTGAGAAATCCTCGACAACGATCAACTGCCGCCGGGAATCCCGGCGGCAGTTGATCGTTGTGTCTGCTCTGTCTTATTTCTTCGGCCAGAGTTCCCGCGGCATCAGCTCATAGCTGTTGAACTCCCGGGTGAAGCTGCCCGTACCCTGTGCCAGGCCGCGCAGGTCGATGGGGTAGTTGATCAGCTCCAGCTGCGGTACCAGCGCGTCGATGATGGCGTGGTGCTCGGTGTCGGCGTCACTGCCGAGCACCTGCCCGCGACGACCTGCCAGGTCCGTCAGAACCGCGCCCAGGAAGGCCTCTCCGACGGTGATCCGCACCCGGTCCACCGGTTCCAGCACGCCGATGTTGTTCTCCGTCGCGGCCTCACGCAGCGCCAGGGCGCCCGCCGTCTGGAATGCCATGTCGGAGGAGTCGACGGAGTGGGCTTTGCCGTCGTACAAAGTGACGGCGAAGTCCACCATCGGGAAACCGAACAAGGTGCCCTTGGCCATCTGGGACTGGATTCCCTTATCCACCGACCCGATGAACTGGCGAGGTACGGCGCCGCCCACCACCTTGTCGATGAACTCGTAGCCTGCTCCGCGTTCGAGAGGCGTGATCTCGATCTCGCAGACCGCGTACTGGCCGTGACCGCCCGACTGTTTCACGTGGCGACCCTGGGCCTTCGCCGGGACCGTGAAGGTTTCCCGCAGCGGCACCTTCACGGGAACCTCGTGGATGTTGAGGCCGTGTCGCTGCCGCAGTCGCGCCAGCAGCAGCTCCTTGTGGGCTTGGCCCATCGTCCACAGCAGTTGTTGGTCGGTTTCTGGGTGACGCTCCAGACGGACGGTGACGTCCTCAACGGCCAGTCGTTGCAGGGCCCCGCCGAGCTTGTCCTCGTCGCCCCGGGTATCGGCCTCGATGGCGACGGGCAGCAGCGCCTGCGGAACCCGCCAGGGCCGGATCGCGCCCGGGCGTTCCGGGGTGGACAGGGAATCCCCGGTCTCGGCCTTGGACAGACGCGCGACGTAGACGATCTCGCCCGCGATGGCTTTGTTCTTGTTCACCAGTTCCAGGCCAATGGGTGCGGAGAGTTGACCGGCCTTGTCGGTCTCGTCGTGGTCGGGGTGGGACGGGTCCTCGGCTTCGCCGAACAGCTCACGCCTTCCGGAGACGTGGACTGCATCGTCGGTGCGCAGTGTCCCGGAGAACACCCGAACCAGCGACAGGCGACCCGAATACTGATCGCTGGTGGTGCGAATCACCTGCGCCACCAGCGGACCTTCCGGGTCGCAGGTGGCGCGCGGCAGGGTTTCGCCGTCGAGGGTGACGATGTCGGGGACGGTGGTGGTGTTGGCTGCGGGGAAACCCTTCTCGATCCAACGCAGCAGCTCCTCGGTGCCGACATCGCTGGTGGTGTGGGCTGGCAGGACCGGGAAGAACCGGGCGCTGATGATTGCCTTGTTCAGCACCTCGTAGACCTCGGCAACGGCGATTTCCTCGCCTTCGAGGTAGCGCTCCATCAGGTCTTCGTCCTGGAGCTCGGTGATGATCGCCTCCAGCAGCGGGGCGCGTTGCTCGTCGATGTAGGCGTTCTCTTCTTCGTTGGCGTCACGGGAGACGCGGGTTCCGGAGGAGTAGTCGTGGATTCGTTTGTTCAGCAGAGAAATGTTGCCGGTGGAGCGGTCGTCTTCGCGGATCGGTAACAGTGCCGCGACGACACCTTCACCAAAGGCATCGCGGCAGACCTCGACCATGGCGAGGAAATCGGCGCGCCCCTGGTCCAGTTTCGTGATGGCGATGATGCGGGGAAGACCTGCTTTCTGGCACTCATCCCACAAAGCGATGGTGGCTGGCTGGATCTCCTCGCCGGCGGGGATCACGAACACCGCGGCGTCGGCTGCACGCAACCCGGCGCGCAGCTCCCCGACGTACTCGGGATGACCGGGGGCGTCCAGGAGGTTGATCTGCACGTCCCTGGCGGGGATGGAGGCCAGGGTGAGGGAGGCCGCTCGCTCGGGGGTGTCCTTCTCACCACGATAGCCTTCCACCCTTGCACGCAGGAGGTGCTCGAAGAGGGTGGTCTTTCCCGAACCGCTGGCACCAACGAGGATGACATTGCGGATCTGCTCGGGAGAATTGATTGCTACGTGTGTACTCGACTTTGAGGCCATACAAGAACACTAGTGCCTTGTCGGATTGCGTCGTGGCCGGGTCTTAAGATTTGTGCTGAGATGTCCTGATTCCGCCAGAGAATTTGATCAGAGATCCAGCAGACTTGTGTGATGTGAACACTCTTCCCCTCGACGAGGAGTCCTGTTACAGGGCGTGCGCTGGTCGCGAACATGCCTGGGATGGGCATTTCGTGCTTGCCGTGACATCGACGGGAATTTACTGTCGTCCCTCCTGCCCCGCGCGGCTGCCCCGTCGCGAAAACTGTCGTTTCTTCGCGAGCGCCGCTGCCGCCGTAGCATCCGGATTCCGGGCGTGCAGAAGATGCCGTCCCGACCGTCTTCCTGGTGACGTGGGCTGGAGTGACCGGCAGGACCTGGTGGGTCGTGTTGTGCAGGCAATTCGTGATGGCGTGGTGGACGATATCGGAGTTGCCGGGCTGGGGGAACGCTTTGGTGTCGGTGTACGGCACCTGAACCGGATTTTCCGCGAGCAGGTGGGTGCGACGGTCCAACAGATCAATCGGACCCGAAGGGCCCACACCGCCAGGGCTCTCATGGATCAGACCGACTGGCGGTTGGGTGACATTGCCTTTGCAGCAGGGTTCGGGAGCGTCCGTCAATTCAACGATGTCATGCGCGCCGAGTTCGGTACCAGCCCGGGAGAACTGCGACGCTGCCCCGAGACGGCACGAGGTGAGGGCGGGCGAGTCCGGTTGACCGTGCGGTTGCCCGCCCCGGAAAAGCAGGCGGCCAGCGCCATGAGGGCAGCGCTCGCGACACACGCGGTGTCAGGGGTGGAGAAGGCAGAGCCTGGGATGGTGACGCGCCTGGTGAACACGCCGGTGGGTGCAGCGCTGGTGCGAACCGACGTGATGGGCAGGGTGGAGCTGGACCTGCCGGCGCTCGGCGCCCTGGCGCCCACCCTCGTCGCGGTGCGGCGCTGGCTAGCCGTGGATGCCGACACCTCGACCGCTGATGTCCTGCTTCGCCGCGACCCGCAGTTGGCCCCGCTGGTCGCCGAGCGTCCCGGTCTTCGAGTGCCCGGGGTGATCGACGGAGCCGAGTTCGCCTTCTTCACCGTGCTGGGTCAGCAAATCTCGCTCGCCGCAGCCCGCACAGTGCAGGAACGTTTCATAACGTCATACGGCAAGCCCATCTCGGGACTGGGGGAAGGATGGCGGCTACCACCCGATCCTGCAGAGGTGGCCGAGGCGGGACCGGATGGGCTCCGGGATTCCTTGAGGCTGACCCGCTCCAAGGCCGCGACGCTGCACGCCTTGGCAGTTGAACTGGTGGGTGGGCTTCGTCTCGACCCGCAGGCCGACCGGATCGAGACTCGCAGCAGGTTGTTGGGTATCCGTGGGATCGGGGCATGGACCACCGAGTTCATCGCCATGCGTGGACTGGGTGATCCAGACGCCTGCCCGTCCGGGGATTTGGTGCTTCAACGCGCCCTCGGTCTCGCGACCTCCCGTCAGGTGCTCGCACGAGCAGAGACCTGGCGGCCCTGGCGCTCACGCGCCGTCATGCATCTGTGGACCAAGGAGAGCTACCTGTGAAAAACGAAGCCATCATCACCCTGCCCGGAGGAAACTGGACGGTCATCATCGAGGACGACGAGTTGATCAGCTGCCGTCACGGCGTTTCCTCCCGCGGGCTGCCTGAAGCGCCCGGAAATCACCCGATCCTGTGCGCGTTGCGGGCCTACGCCGGCGGTGAGCTGTTGGCCCTGGATGAAATCCCGGTGGCCCAACCCGGTGGGGAGTTCCACGCCGTGGTCAGGGAGGTGATGCGCAGAATCCCGCCGGGGTGCACCGTCTCCTACTCGGAGCTGGCGGCCATGGCCGGGCGTCCCGCCGCCGCACGTGCTGCGGCGGGTGCCTGTGCCCGTAACCAGGTGGCTGTCGTGGTTCCGTGCCACCGGGTGATTCGTGGCGACGGGGGTCTTGGCGGATATGCCTATGGGCTCGGTGTAAAGGAAACCTTGCTCGCCTTCGAGCGGGAACATGCGGGAAAAAGGCCGGGATGCGGTGGTTTTTGACCGAACCCGTTTCCTGCACATAGACTAGGCAGCTGTTGCGCGCCGTGCCGTCGACCCTTGCGATCGAGCGGCTGCGCGTGTGCGACCTCTCAAGTGTTTGATAACGAATGGAAGTTGCTGTGTCCACGTACACCCCAAAGCCTGGCGAGATCGCCCGGAACTGGCATGTGATCGATGCTGAAGACGTCATCCTCGGTCGTCTGGCCTCCCAGGTCGCCACGCTGCTGCGCGGCAAGCACAAGCCGACCTACGCGCCGCACGTCGATGGTGGTGACTTCGTGGTCGTCGTCAACGCTTCCAAGATTGCCCTCACGGGCAACAAGCGCACTGATGACATGCGCTATTCCCATTCTGGACGTCCCGGTGGCCTCAAGGCTGTCTCCATCGGCGAATTGCTGGAGAAGGACCCCCGCAAGGCCGTGGAACGCGCCGTCTGGGGCATGCTGCCCAAGAACAAGCTGAGCCGCCGGCTCATCGGCAAGCTCAAGGTGTATCCCGGACCGGAGCACCCGCATGCCGCGCAGAAGCCGCAGCCCTTCGAGATCACCCAGATTGCCCAGTGAGCCTAGGAAGTTCGATGACTGAGACCACCACCGCGGTCGAGGAGACCGCTGACGAGATCAAACCGTTCGTCGACGAGCAGGACCGAGAGATCGCCTACCGCTCCGACTCCAACCCCGGGACCGCCGCTAGCGAGACCAGCCGGGCCGCGATCATTGCTCCGGGAGCCGCCACCGGTCGCCGCAAGGAGGCCGTCGCACGCGTGCGCATCGTGCCGGGCTCCGGTCAGTGGGCCATCAACGGTCGTACTCTCGAGGACTACTTCCCGAACAAGGTTCACCAGCAGCTGGTCTCCGACCCGTTCGCGACGGCAGGGGTCACGGGCTCCTACGACGTCATCGCCCGCATCGACGGCGGTGGTGTCACCGGTCAGGCCGGTGCGCTGCGCCTCGGTATCGCCCGGGCGCTCAATGAGGTCGACGCCGAGGCCAGCCGCCCCGCCTTGAAGAAGGCTGGGATGTTGACCCGCGACGCCCGCGTCAAGGAACGCAAGAAGGCCGGCCTCAAGAAGGCCCGCAAAGCTCCGCAGTACTCCAAGCGCTGATCCCATCCCGGATCTGCACGAAAACGCCCCCGCGGTTTTGCGGGGGCGTTTTCGTCGCGTCCGGTCACCGTGCAGCTGCTGGGCATGACTATCACGACAGGGCCTAAGCTTGCCTGCATGGCTCGACTCTTCGGAACCGACGGCGTGCGCGGCGTCGCGAATCAGGAACTGACTGCTGAACTGGCCCTCAACCTGTCGGTTGCGGCAGCCCACACTCTCGGTGAGGCCGGGGTGTTCGGGCGGCGGCAACCGACCGCTTTGGTGGCCCGCGACCCCCGCGCCTCCGGCGAGTTCCTGGAGGCCGCGGTCTGTGCGGGGCTGGCCAGCGCCGGCGTCGATGTGCTGCGTGTCGGGGTGGTTCCCACGCCGGCTGCGGCCTACCTCGTGGGCGAGTACCGCACCGACCTCGGAGTGATGATCTCCGCATCCCACAACGACATGCCCGACAACGGGATCAAGTTCTTCGCCCGCGGTGGTGTGAAGCTCGACGATTCCTTGGAGGACGCCATCGAGGACCGGATGGGGGAGGAATGGCAGCGTCCTGTTGGGGACAAGGTGGGGCGCATCATTGACCAGCACCATGCCGTTGACTCCTACATCGCGCACCTGGTGAAGTCGTTGCGGGCCGAGAAACCCTTGGCAGGCCTGACCATCGTTCTCGACTGTGCCAATGGTGCCTCCTACGAGACCGCCATCGCTGCCTTCGAGGCGGCCGGGGCGTCGGTGACCGCCATCCATGCGTCCCCGGACGGCATCAACATCAACGCAGGCTGTGGCTCCACCCACCCCGAAGACCTGCAGAAGGCGGTGCTCTCGTCGTCGGCGGACCTCGGTCTGGCCTTCGACGGAGACGCCGACAGGTGCCTCGCGGTGGACCACGAGGGCAATCTTGTCGACGGCGACCAGATCCTCGCGATTCTCGCTCTGGCTCTGCAGGAAGACCACCGGCTGGCCTCCAACACCGTCGTCGCAACCGTGATGAGCAATCTCGGGTTGAAACTGGCCCTCGCTGAACACGGCATCCGTATTGATCAGACCAAGGTCGGGGACCGCTACGTGCTGGAGTCGATGAGCGCCAACGGTTTCTCCCTCGGTGGGGAACAGTCCGGGCATGTGATCATGAATGAGTTCGCGACCACCGGTGACGGTGTCCTGACCGGCCTCCACCTGGCCAAGCGGGTCGCGACCACCGGTAAGTCCTTGAAAGAACTGGCCTCGGTGATGACGAAACTTCCCCAGGTGGTCATCAACGTCCGTGGTGTCGACAAGCTCCGTGCCGGGATTGACAACGAGATCACCGCCGCCGTCGCCGACGCCAGCCACGAGCTCGGCACATCGGGCCGGGTCCTGCTGCGACCTTCCGGTACCGAACCGGTGGTGCGGGTCATGGTCGAGGCCCCGACCGACGCCCAGGCCCGCGAGGTGGCTGAAAGGCTGGCGGCCCTCGTCAAGAAGCAGCTCGCCATCTGACCAGCTGGAAGGATCAGACCTTTCGGATGGAAATGGTTTGCACCCGGTGATCCGGGCCCTTGCGGAGAATCGCGGTGGCCCGGTCCCGAGTGGTTTCGATGTTTTCACGTAGATTCGGCCCGTTGATGGTGTTCCAAATGTGACTGCCGAACTGCAGCGCCTCCGCCCGGCTCAGCTGGGTGAAGCGTTTGAAAAAACTCCTCGGGTCGTGGAAAGCGGTGTCTCGCAGCACCATGAAACGATCCAGAAACCAGCGTTTGATGTCGGTCTCGTCGGCGTCCACGTAGACCGAGAAGTCGAAGAAATCGCTCACCGTGGCGCCTGAGCGACCGTTCGTGTCCACGCGTGCCGGCTGCAGTACGTTGAGGCCCTCGACTATCAGGATGTCGGGGCGCTCTATCACCGTCTGTTCGTCCGGGACGATGTCGTAGATGATGTGGCTGTAGACAGGGGCCGTCACTCGGGGCTCCCCGGATTTCACGTCGATCACGAACTGCAACAACGCCCGGCGATCGTAGGATTCGGGGAATCCCTTGCGTTCCATCAGGCCCCGTCTTTCCAGTTCCGCGGTCGGTAGCAGGAAACCATCGGTGGTGATCAGGTCCACCTTCGGGTTTCCCGGGGCGCGCCGCAGTAGTTCCCGCAGCAGACGCGCTGTCGTCGATTTCCCGACCGCCACGGAGCCCGCGACCCCGATCACGAATGGAGTGCTGCGCACCTTCAGGTTCAAAAACCGGTTCGAGTTCTCGCGCAGCCGGCCCGCATTGGCGATGTAGAGGTGCAGCAGCTGGGTCAGGGGACGGTAGATCTCGGCGATGTCCTCGGGAGAGGTCGGGTCGCCTAGACCACGCAGCCGCTCGAGAGTTGCAGCATCGAGGTCGATCTCGGTGTTGTTTGCCAGCGAGGCCCAGGCACCTCGTCGCAACACCACGTAGGGTCGGGACACTTCTTCACTCCATCGGGATGGGCCGAGTCGCCAAAAATGCTAGCAGGGCGTCGCCAAGTTGGTCGGACCAAGGGGTCAGGCCGATGGGACGTCGCGGGCGATCTCCTCAAGCCAGATGCGAGGGCCGATGTCGGAGGGCATCCGCCAGTCACCGCGCGGCGACAGGGAACCGCCAGGAACCACCTTCGGGCCGTTCGGGAGGGTGCTGCGCTTGAACTGGTTCGTTGCGAAACGCCGCACGAAAACCTCCAGCCAGTGACGGATTGCCGCCAGGTCGTAGGAGTGACGGTCCTCCTCGGGAAGCCCCGCGGGCCAGCTGCCGGTAGTCGCGTCACGCCAGGCGTGATGGGCCAGGAACGCGACCCGGCGGGGACGAAGACCGTGCCGTAGAAGGTGGTACAGGGTGAAATCCTGTAGTTCGTAGGGGCCGATCGTCGCCTGGGTGGACTGCGGGACCTCTCCCGGTTTCGTGGGGATCAGTTCCGGGGTGATCTCGGTGTTCAACACCGATATCAGCACCTGGTTCACCTCGTCGTCGAACTGCCCGGAGGAGACCACCCAGCGGATGAGGTGCTGGATCAGGGTCTTCGGGACCCCCGCGTTCACGTTGTAGTGGCTCATGTGATCGCCGACCCCGAAGGTGCACCAGCCGAGTGCCAGCTCCGACAGGTCGCCGGTGCCCACGACGATTCCACCGTGGTGGTTCGCGGCCCGGAATAAGAAGTCGTAGCGGATGCCGGCCTGGACGTTTTCGAAGGTGATGTCGTAGGTCTCCTCGCCGTCCGAGTAGGGGTGACCGAGATCTTCCAGCATCTGTTTCGCCATGGGGCGGATGTCGACGGTGGCGAAACTCACCCCGAGGGCCTCCGAGAGTGCCTGGGCGTTGCTGCGGGTGTGTTCGGTCGTCGCGAACCCGGGCATGGTCCAGGCCAGCACGTGGGTGCGGGGCAGGCCCAGGCGATCACAGGCTTTGGCGGCGACGATCAGCGCATGGGTGGAGTCCAGGCCCCCCGAGACCCCGATGCACAGGCGTGGCGCATGGGTCGGGTCGCCGCTGCCGATGGCCAGCATGCGCCGTTCCAGGCCTGAGACCTGGATGTTGTAGCCCTCGTAGCAGTCCTGCTCCAAACGGTCGGAATCGTTGGGCACGAAAGGGAAGCGGTCCACGGGGCGCTCCAGCCCGAGATCTCCCGCTGGGGGGGCGAGGGCGAAACCGACCACCTCGTGGCGCAGGGGGCCGTCCAGGCCCCGGAGGTTGTCGTCGAAGGACCCCTGGCGCAGCCTTTCCTGGCGGATGCGTTCCAGGTCGACGTCGGCGACGGTGAGTCGCGCTGAGTCGGGGAAACGTTCGCCCTCCGCGAGGAGGGAACCGAGTTCGTGGATGATCGTCTGTCCGTCCCACGACAGGTCTGTGGTGGACTCCCCAAACATTGCCGCCGCGTAGACGTGGGCAGCCAGGCAACGACTCGACGTGGCGGCGGCGAGCGCTCGCCGGTCGGCTGCCTTCGCGATGGTGATGGGGGAGGCCGACAGGTTCAGCAACACGGTCGCTCCGGCCAGGGCGGCGAGGTGGCTGGGCGGCACCGGAACCCACATGTCTTCGCAGATCTCGACGTGGATCCGGAGGTCGGGAACATCGGAAGCGGCGAAGATCAGGTCGTTCCCCACAGGAATCAGCGTCCCCCAGTCGGGGATGTCCACCGTGGGCGGCAGGTCGTTCGTTCCCGGGGCGAAGTGACGCTTCTCGTAGAACTCCCGGTAATTGGGGAGATAGGACTTGGGGACGATTCCTCGTATTTCGCCGCTCTGGATCACCACGGCGCAGTTGTACAGTCGGTTGCCCAGCGCCACGGGGGCGCCGACGGCGAACAGGGGGCGGAGTTCCGCGCTCTCCCGGCGCAGCCGGGCCACGGCCTCGTGGACGGCATCCAGCAGTGAATCGTTGAGCAACAGATCGTCAATGGCATAACCGCTGATGCCCAGCTCGGGGAAGGCCACCGCGGCCACACCCCGGTCGTGTGCCTCACGCACCACCTCGAGGGTGCGGCTCGCGTTGGTGGCCGGATCGAAATCGGCGACGGGCAGTGTCGCGGCGGCCACCCGGGCGAAACCTTGGGCGTAGGCATTGAAGAAGTCCATGCGGGAAGCATAGTGAGGACTTGCGGTGTTCCGGCGCCGGGTTGGCCGGCTTTTACAGGTCTGTGAAGGGCCCCGGACCCCCAATAGTAATTGAAGTCTTGACGATAGTATTGCATGTGGAGCCGAAGGTGAGGGTCAAGAAACGTGCATTTCTGATGTACAGTTTGCCAACGTGTGTGGAATCGTTGGATACCTCGGAAGCCGCGATGGGCGGCAGATCGTCATCGACGGACTTCGTCGACTCGAATATCGCGGCTACGACTCGGCGGGCATCGCCGTCGTCGCTGACGGTGAACTGTACATCCGCAAGAAGGCGGGCAAGATTGCAAACCTGGCGGCTGCCATCGAGGCCGACCCGCTGCCGGAGTCGGGAACGGCCATCGGCCACACCCGCTGGGCCACCCACGGGGCGCCCATCGACGCGAACTCCCACCCGCACGTCGCGGGCCGGATCGCCATCGTGCACAACGGCATCATCGAGAATCACGCGGCGCTGAGGGAGCACCTGGACGTCGAGTTCGCCTCCGAGACCGACTCCGAGGTTGCGGCTCACCTGTTGGCCCGTGAGGTCTCCGCCGGCGCGGATCTGGTCTCTGCCATGCGGGCGGTCGTGACTCGCTTGGAGGGTGCGTTCACGCTGGTGGCGGTTGATGCCGCCGACCCCGACCGGATCGTCGCGGCCCGCCGCAACTCCCCGCTCGTGGTGGGTATCGGCGACGGCGAGTACTTCCTCGCTTCGGATGTCGCCGCCTTCATCGAACACACCCGCGACGCGATGGAGCTCGGGCAGGACCAGGTGGTCGAGCTGACCCGTGACGGCGTGGTCGTCACGAATTTCGACGCCACCCCCGCCGATACCCGCAGGTTCCACGTCGATTGGGATCTCAGCGCCGCCCAGAAGCAGGGCTACGACTGGTTCATGCGCAAGGAGATCTTCGAGCAGCCTCGTGCGGTGGCCGACACCCTGCTCGGACGCACCAACGAGCTCGGCGAGATCGTCCTCGATGAGATCCGCATCAGCCCTGAGGAGCTGAGGAGCATCAACAAGATCGTCATCGTGGCCTGCGGTACCGCTTTCTACGCAGGCCTGGTGGCGAAGTACGCCATCGAGCACTGGACTCGCGTCCCCTGCGAGGTGGAACTGGCCAGCGAGTTCCGCTACCGCGACCCCATCATCGACCCCACCACCCTGGTGGTGACCATTTCCCAGTCCGGAGAGACCGCCGACACCCTCATGGCGATCCGGCACGCCCGCGAGCAGCACGCGAAGGTGGTCGCGATCTGCAACACCAACGGCGCGACCATCCCGCGCGAGTCCGACGCGGTCATCTACACCCATGCCGGACCGGAGATCGGGGTGGCTTCCACCAAGGGTTTCACCACCCAGCTCATCGCCTGCTATCTCCTCGGTCTCTACCTGGCGCAGGTGCGGGGCACGAAGTACGCCGACGAGATCGGCGGGGTGTTGAAGGAGCTGGAGCGGATGCCCGAGGAGCTGCAGGAGCTCCTGGACGCCCAGGAAAACGTCCTCAACCTGGCGGCCGAGCTGAAGGATGAGCCCTCGATCCTGTTCCTGGGACGCCATGTCGGCTATCCCGTCGCCCTTGAGGGTGCCCTGAAGCTCAAGGAGCTGGCCTACATCCACGCCGAAGGCTTCGCTGCTGGCGAGTTGAAGCACGGCCCGATCGCCCTGATCAGCGAGGGCCTGCCGATGTTTGTGGTGGTGCCCCCGTACAGCCGGGACCAGCTGCGTGACAAGGTGATCTCCAACATCGCGGAGGTGCGCGCCCGGGGTGCCCGTACCATCGTGCTGGCGGAGGCCAACGACGCCGATGCCCGCGCTCACGCCGATCACTTCATCGAACTGCCGCGGGTGTCCACGCTGCTGCAGCCGCTGCCCGCCATCGTGCCGCTGCAGCTGTTCGCCTGTGAGGTCGCTACCCTCCGCGGCCACGACGTCGATCAGCCCCGTAACCTGGCCAAGTCGGTGACGGTGGAGTAACCCAGGGGTGGGCTCATGATCGTCGGCATCGGCACGGACCTGTGCGTCGTCGAGCGGTTCGAGGCGATGCTGAGGCGTCGCCCCGGGGTTGCTGAGCGCCTCCTGACACCTGAGGAACGTGCGCTTCCTGTGCAGTCGCAGGCCGCACGGTTCGCGGCGAAGGAGGCCCTCGCCAAGGCGCTCGGCAGTCCCGGAGGCATGAGCTGGCTGGACGCGGAGGTGGTCAGGTCCGAGGCCGGGGAGCCGTCGTTCGTGGTGACCGGAACCGTTGCCGAGCGACTCGCGGAACTGGGGGTCGCCCGAATCCACCTCAGCGTCTCCCACGACGGTGGATTCGCAAGCGCCACGGTGGTGTGCGAGGCGTGACCGATGTTGTGACGACCAGGGAGATCGCGGCCTGGTGGCCGGTTCCGGGCGCGGCGAGCCACAAGTACACGCGCGGTGTGGTCGGAATCGACGCCGGTTCCCGGCAGTACCCGGGAGCTGCTCTGCTGGCGATCGCGGGTGCGCTCGGTGCCGGGCCCGGGATGGTGCGCTATCTCGGCTCTGCTCCCCGTGATCTCGTGGTGGGGCGTTTCCCGAGCGCCGTGCTCGCTGACGGCCAGGTCCAGGCCGTGGTCGTCGGATCGGGCTGGGGAGCTCTGGACGACGCCGCGGCCCGTTTCCGGGAGGCGCTGGAACGACGGGTGTCGCTGGTGATCGACGCGGACGCGCTCAGGCAGCTGCCCACCGACCTGCCCGCCGAGACCCTCCTGACTCCCCACGCGGGTGAACTGGCCCGGCTCCTCAGGGTGGAGCGCGGCGAGATCGAGGCCGACCCGGTGGCCGCCGCGGTCCTCGCCGCCGGACGATTCGGCGCGACGGTGCTCCTCAAAGGGGCCATCCAGCCGGTGGCCTCGCCCGACGGTTCCGTGCGACTGGCGCTGCCCGGCCCCGCATGGACGGCCCAGGCCGGTTCCGGCGACGTGCTGGCCGGGGCCTGCGGCACCCTCCTGGCTGCAGGCCTGCCCGCTGGGCGGGCAGGCCTGATGGCCGCCAGCCTCCAGGCGCTCACCGCGTCGCGTTTCCCCGGACCGTACCCGCCCGATGTGCAAGCGTTGCGTTTCCCCGAGGTGCTCTGTGGGCTATTGGCTCCCGATCGGCAATGACTGCTGACACTGGTTAAACCGTTCCGTGCGCTTGTGTGGGGGCTAGCGGGGTGCTCCGCGGATGAGGAGCCAACACCGGCCTAGGGGGCGTTCGATAACGAGTTTTACTTTGCCAAAACCGGTGATAACAGGGTGTTTAATGTCGGTGAAATCAATATCCTTGATATTTGACGGGGAGGTATCGTCTGGGTATTTTTCCAGAAAATTTCCGTCAAAGCTGGTGTATGTGTCAAAGTGGTCTCTTATGGGTTGTGGTAGGGCATGGTATGTGATGATGTATCCCCAGCCTCCGGGGTGGGATTCAGCGAATTTGGTGGCTGAGGTGATTGTGATGTTGGTAGCGCCGTCGGGGAGAGTGGTTTTCCCGAGGGCGAGGATGTCGTCGAGATGGGCGAGGTCGGCTGGGTAGGGAGCGCTTTCTTGTTGAATTGACATAGAGGTCTCCTCAGAAGCGGGGCTGATTGGTTCGGTGGGCGTGCAAGCGCCGAGCAGTGTGACAGCCACGACGGCTGCAGCCATAGTTCGCCGACTGCGGCGTGTCATGGCCCGGTCCTGACTGATGATTCGCCGACGAGATCATATTCTTGGGCGATACCGGCGCGGTGTAGCTCCTGCAGTTGCTTGTCGGTGACGGTGAATGGTCCGATACCAGTCTTCTTATCCCCATCCCAGTTGTACCGGTCGGCGGTGTGCACCTGATACTTGTAGGTGTAACTGCCATCCGGATGCACGGTGATGGTACCCGCAGTGGCATGCTGGTACCCGGCAGTGGCATAATACCAATTCGCATTCTCACTCTTCGTAGCGTACTCATTCTGCCATCCGGTCACGAAGGGATACGTAACTGGTCCGGTATAGCCAGAATCCTTAGCATTCTCGACTGCTTCAGTTGTCATACGGTTTAAGTCGGAATTGACATTATTCTGTAGGCTTGGAAGGTCTTCGAGCATGCCATTGGTATTCATGTCGAGTGGTTTCCCAGAATTGTTGAGGAAGTGCAACAGGTTCCTTGATGCGTCGGGCCAGAAAGGGCCCATTCCGACTGCGGCAGACGTCGCGGCATCGTGTACCATGTGATCGCCCAAGTTCGCTCCCCGCTGCGCGTAGGGGCCGGAGTCTTCCCTTTTGTTGTCACCTGGATACTGCCACGGATCGGGTCGGGGCATAGGAGCCGACTCTCCGGGAACCGGAGCGCCCAACCCCATGGCGCCGCTGCTCTCATGCTGTTTCTGGTGGTTCTTCCCGGAACGGAGACGACCATGACGTGCTCCGTTGACCTGCCAAGGCCTGGGGTCGGTGAGGGAGGTAATGGGCGGCACCGCCAGGAAAGCCCCCACACCGGTCAGTCCTGCGATGTTCTGGCCGGGGTGTGTGGCACTGATCTGGGTGGCGCGGATTTTGCTACTGCATTCCTGCTGTGCTTCCTCCAGGGCCTGGATGAAACGAGCGATCCGTCCCTCCAATGCCATGGCTTCCGTGCTCAACAGGTCCTGTTGATTTTGTTGATTTTGCTGGGCGGTCGCGTCATCGCTCTGGAGAGAGCCCTGGGAAACCGCCGCGGCCTTGGTCTCGTGGGCGGCGATGTCGGCGGCGAGTTGTTCTCGTATCATCTTCAACTCATCGAGTCGGTCCGCGTATGCCAGCAGCGCCGCACATACACCGTCGGCATCAGCCGCCAGAGTGCGAGCGCACGTCCCCGGTTGGGTCATGGCGTCCAACACATCCGGCGCTTCGGGAGTCGAATACGCCGTGCTCAAACCGGCCCATGTGGAGGCGATCTCATCAGTGACGTCCACCACCCCCCATGTACACGTTCAACAAGCTCCGAGCCCCGTCGCGAACAGGCCCGGACTCATCCACCACAGGAAGAGTCAACGACACACCGCACCTCCTTGAATCCCGTGCGCCACACCCCACAGGTGTGAACGGTGTTTCTCATGTCTAGCGTCTCCTGAACCGGGATGGGTCGTACGGGTTTCCATCGCCTCCGGGGAACTGTGGTGGGCTCTGCGTGAAGGAGGCCATGGTGTGCGCATTGTCTGCCATAGCGAGGTTCCCGTGGTGGTAGGTGGCCAGCGCCTCACCAGTGGCCGTCACCGCAACCCCGACTCGCTCCATGAGCTCGACCAGACCCGGGAGGCCGCGGCCATCCATCCTGCGACCGCAGCAGCAACAATTCCCGAGTTGCTCAGCGCATCCGACAAACTCCCCGCAGCTGTTGAGGCATCACCTCGGCTGGCGGCGTACTGCTGAGCACATGCCGCTGTCGATCGCAGAATCTGCCCCGTGGCCTGCTCATCAATCCTCCAGCGGGACACGTCAACCTCCTGCCAGTAGAGAAGGGAGCAACGGCAACAGGCTAGAACGGAAATCCATAACCACTCCAGACCTTGCCAAAGCCAATTCAAACTCTGACCAAAAGTTAGGAACCACCTGCCAGGCCGACCTGTGATCACCCTGGCGGGTGTGGGGCGTCATGGTCCTGCTGGGTGTGGGCAAGGTGAGAAAGCAAATTATGGCGGTTAACCTTCGAAAAGGTGTAGGTTGGGTCCATGGCCACCGATGACGTTGCTCCAACAGGGACATCGAAGTCCCAGATCCCTCTGCTGCTCGGGACCGTTCTCATCGTGTATGTGGGTCAGATGACCCTCAGTCCGATTATTGCCCCGCTCTCCCGCAGATTTGACATGCCCGAGTGGCAGCTGGGTGTGACCATCTCTGCTGCTGCCGTCATGGTGGTGCTCACCTCTGGTTTCTGGGGGCGAAGAGCCCAGTCGAAGGGATTCAAACCTGTGCTTCTGGCGGCTCTGGCGCTCGCCATCGTGACCATGACTTTGTTTTCCGGGCTGGCGGCAGCCGGCGTGCAGGGCCTGCTCACGGGTACTGGTTTGTTCCTGCTGTTTGTGCTGCTGCGGGGAATTGGTTTCGGGGCCGCGATCGCCGCCGTACCACCCACGGCCCAGGCCTACATAGCCGAGTTCACGCCCGAGGGGCCGGCCCGCGTCAAGGGAATGGCCGGGATAGGTGCGGTGCAGGGAATCGCCAGTATCCTCGGGGCGATCGTGGGTGGAGCCCTGGCCGGATTCGGCCTGCTGACCCCCATCATCGTCGTGCCCGTGCTGATCGGGATCGCCATGCTGCTCGTGCTGGCCTGCCTGCACGGCGGGGCGGGCAGCCGGCTCGTGGAGAGCCCGATCCGGGTGAGCCCCATGGACAAGCGGATCCTGCCCTTCCTGGTGGCGGGTTTCGGTACCTTCACCGCCCTTGGTTTCGTCCAGAACACGGCCAGCTTCATCATCATGGACAGGTTCCACCTGGATGAGGTCGCGGGCGGGCAGCTGACCGGTGCCGTGATGCTGGCGATCGGGGTCGGCATGATCATCGCCCAGGCCGTCGTCGTGCCCGTCACGCAGTGGGCGCCGCCGATGCTGTTGCGCGTCGGTGCGGTGGTCGGAACCGTCGGGTTCGTGGTGATGTTGCCCGAGGCAGAACTCTGGGTGATGTTCGTATCGGCCCTACTGATCGGTCTGGGAATCGGAATAGCGATGCCCGGCTACACATCCGGTCCCACCATGCTGGTCGAGCACGACGAGCAAGGTGGGCTCGCCGGGGTGATCGGTGCCACCAACGGCCTCACCTACGTTCTCGCGCCGACGCTCAGCACCCTCTTCTACGGCTGGTGGAGGCCACTGCCCGTTATCGTGTCCATTGTGGCTCTGGGAATCGTTGCGGTATTCGTTCTCGTGCATCCCGCCTTCCGTGATTTCCGCTCCAATGCGGAGACCGCTGCGCGGGGGAGTGTCTGATGGGTACGCGAGCTCGTCGCGGTCGACCTCCGAGACTAGATCGGGAAGCGGTGGCCCGGGCCGTGCTCGATGTGGGCTTCCCGACCCTGACCTTCGCCGCGGTCCGGAAACGCCTCGGAGTGGGGGAGAGCACACTGTTCCGCTACGCCCCTGACCGCGATGAGCTTGTCCGGCTCGGACTCAGCCTTGCCCTGGAATCCGTGGAATGGCCCGAGCTGAAGGGAACCTGGCGGCAAGTGCTCGTCGACTACGCCACCTGCGCGTGGTGCTTCTGGGAGGCTCACCCTGGCTCCGCTACCGAGGCCTCGCGAGGAGTCATCACCCCGATGCTGGTGCGCCTGAACGACGAATTATGCTCCTTTCTGATGGAACGTGGGTTTACGGCCCGCAACGCCCTGCTGGCCTGTGACCTCATCTTCGACATGGTGGTAGATCACCGTCGTGCGGTGGAACATATGGACGGGTTACTGGCCGAGGCGGGGCCTGAGCGCGATGACCTACGAAGAACCTGGGCCCCGGAGGAGTCGATCGGGGAGCCTGTCCCCGGGTGGGATGCGATCCGCCAGGCCAAACTGGAGGCCGTCGATTCTTCTCCTCGTGACTGGTTCATGAAAAAACTGGATGTGATCCTCGACGGGGTGGCTGTCTCCTTAGCGCCTCGGGAATGAGGCGTGAATTGCTCAAATCAGATTTCACGGCATACAATCACAAGTCGGCCTGACTGGCCCTTCCCGGGGATGCTGCTGACCTTTCCCCGGGTTCCCCGACGCCGGATTTCCCGGCTGTCAGCTGCGCACCGAGCGCACCAACGGCCGTCTTGTGTTCCGGATGTTTTCGTATGTGACGAGACGCGCCGCCGCCCGCGGGATTATCCGTCGGGCCCGAGACGAGCACCGTGAACAGGACCTGCCATGGCCATGCCCAGGAAGAAACCCAAGTCGTTCAAGTCGGACGGCACCCCCAAGAAGCGTTGGAGCGCTGCTGAACGTGCAGCTCGTGGTCACAAACCCCGTCGATCAGGCGGGGTACGTAACCCCGAAGCGCGCTCTGGAGGTTTCGGCCGGGGCGATCGTGCCCATGGGCGCGGTGGCTTCGGGAATGACGATCGCGACTTCGGCCGTGAGAGGAACCGCGACAGGGAACGCGGTCGCCGCGACGATCGAGGCTGGCGTGACGATCGCGAATCTGGGCAGCGATGGGGCGGCTCCCGCTCCCGCTACGGTCGACGTGACGACCGGAATGCACCGCGGAGCCGTGACGCAGGCCGGTTCGACAGTCGCCGTGATGACTTCCGGCAGCGCGATGACTTTCGGCAGCGCGATGACTTCCGTGACCGCGATGGCGACCGCCGCAGGAATGAGCGAAACGAGCGGAAACGTCGGGATCGCGATTTCGACCAGGACTTCCGTCGCGGTCAGCGTCCGAGGAGTTTCCGTTCCCCCCGGTGGGATCGGCAGGAACATTCACACGGTCGCCGCGACCATGAGCGTCGCAGCCGTCATGATCGCCGACTCGGGGAAAGGCGCGGCCAGTTCCGCGAATCGCGTGACTTCGACCCCGTCGAACAGGATCAGATGAGCTGGGAGGCCACCACCGTCGAGGTGGAGGTCGCCGAGAACGACACGACCTCCAGTTTCGCAGAACTCGGTGTGGCCGCTCCCATGGTGGCGGTCTTGAAGCAGCAGGGCATTACGGAGCCATTCCCGATTCAGCGCGCCACCATCGCCGACGCTATCGCTGGTCGCGACGTGCTCGGGCGCGGTCGCACCGGGTCTGGCAAGACCCTGGCATTCGGGCTCCCGCTGTTGACGCGCCTCGCAGCCGATGCCCCCACAGGTACTCCGCGCGCCGTGATACTGACCCCCACCCGCGAGCTGGCCCTGCAAATCGCAGACAACCTCTCACCGCTGGCTGCAGTGATGGGACTTCACCTGTACCTGGTGGCGGGTGGCATGGCCTACGGTCCCCAGCTCAAGGCCTTCGAGCGCGGCGTGGACGTGGTGGTAGCCACGCCTGGCAGGCTGATCGATCTCCTCGAACAAGGGGCAGTCGATCTCAGCCGGGTAGAGGTGCTGGTTCTCGATGAGGCGGACCACATGAGCGACCTCGGGTTCCTGCCCGCCGTCACCACCATCCTCGAGGCCGTGCCCGCGGACGGGCAGCGGCTTCTGTTCTCCGCCACCCTTGACGGTGCAGTGGATGCACTGGTCAGGAAGCACCTCGCCGACCCGGTCACCCATGAGGTGGACTCCGGCAAGGCATCGGTGACCACCATGACCCATCACGTGCTGCACATGGCTCCTCATCACAAGAACCAGGCCACTGCCGAGATCGCGAACCGGGAGGGCAGGACCGTGGTCTTCGCCCGCACTCAGATGGGAGCCGACCGCATCGCGAGGCAGCTGCGTGAGGCCGGTGTGATGGCCGGGGCGCTGCACGGAGGCCTCACCCAGGGTGCCCGTGCCCGTATCCTCGCGGCGTTCAAGCGAGGAGAGGTGCCCGTCCTGGTGGCCACCGACGTCGCCGCCCGCGGCATCCATGTCGATGACATCTCCCTGGTGCTCCAGGTGGATCCCCCCAAGACCAACAAGGACTACCTCCATCGAGCCGGACGCACCGCCCGTGCTGGTGAGGAAGGAGTTGTGGTCAGCATCGTCCTGCCGCACCAGCGCAAACAGATGCGCCGGATCGTGGGGCAGGCCGGGGTCAAGACCGAACCGATCGAGGTGACTCCGGGAAGCGACGAACTCGCCTCACTCACGGGCGCGCGTCCCTGCGTGGGAGCTCCCGTGACGGAGAGCGACTACCAGGCATTGATCGCCCCCAGGCCCCAGCAGCGGCGCCGTCCGGGCGGAGGTCGCGGTCGTGGTCCCTGGCGGCGTGGCGATCGCCGGGATCGCGGCCACCGGGGGGAGCGGGGTTAGAATCTGCCCGCCATGACCGAGATCATCCAGGTGCGACTGGCCACCGCAGCAGACGTCCCCGGGGTGCTGCGCGTCATCCGGACCGCTTTTGCCGCCCGTCGTCGCGTCGACCCACCCGCCGATGCCCTCTCCGACTCTCGTGCCGATGTGGAGAGGGCTCTGACAGAGGGCTGGGGTGTGTGCGCCCTCGACGGTGAGCGCATGGTCGGTTGCCTGCTGGTCGCCCACGACGGAGAGGTCGCCACGTTGCGCCGGGTCTCCGTGTTGCCCACCGAGACTCGGCGAGGGATCGCGAAGGCCATGATCAGTGGGGCCGTCTCGCTCGCGGTGGACGCGGGTCTGAAGCGGGTCGAGGTGCTGTGTCGTCGTGAGTTCCCCGAGCTCGTGGAGTGGTGGGGTGCGCACGGTTTCATTCCGCTCCGCGAAAACGCATCCGGGATCGTGCTTGGCCGCGACCTGCCCGTGGCTGTCACCGTCCCCACCCCCGCAGCGATGCATGCCCTGGGTGTGGAATTGGCGGGTCTGCTCCGTGCGGGCGATGTGATCATCGCCACCGGAGACCTCGGGGCCGGCAAGACCACCCTGGCCCGGGGAATCGGGGAGGGACTCGATGTTGAGGGTCCCGTGATCTCACCCACCTTCGTGCTCTCGCGCATCCACTCTGCTCGTGGCGATGGGCCTGACCTGGTGCACGTGGATGCCTACCGCATGGCAGATGCCGATGAACTGGCCGACATCGATCTCGATGAGACGCTGTCCCGGTCGGTGACCCTCGTCGAATGGGGCGAAGGAATCGCCGAGTGGCTCTCCGACGAGCGGTTGGAAATCGATATCGACCGTGAAGTCGGTGACGAGGCGCGGCGTGTGATCCTGACCGGCATCGGTCCGCGCTGGGACGGCGCCCTGGAAGTCATCAGGAGGAAACCATGACCTGGACCTTGGGAATCGACACCTCCCACTACGTGGCAGTGGGTCTGGCCCGCGACGGGGAACCCGTCGTATCTGATGCGGCGGCAGATACCCGCGCCCACGGCGAGACCCTGATTCCGCTGATCCAGCGCGTGTGTGCATCGGTTGGGATTGCCATGACCGGAATCGATGCCTACGCCGTCGGCATGGGACCGGGGCCGTTCACGGGACTTCGCGTCGGGATCGTGACCGCTCGCACTTTGGCAGCGGTGGCGGGCAGGCCCCTGCACGGGGTGTGTTCCCTCGACGTGATCGCCGCCCAGTGGCGGGACGCGCCCGACGAGTTCGTGGTGGCCTCTGACGCTCGCCGCAAGGAGTTCTATTGGGCGCTTTACCGCGACGGAATTCGCGTCGGTGAACCCCGGGTGAGTGCGCCCGAGGTGATCCCGGACCTGCCTGCAGCTGGCCCGGTCCCAGACGACCCTGCCGGGCCGCGTTTCTTGGATGCGGCGGTGTTGGCGGCGCGCTGGGCTGATCTAGCGGTCGTCGACGGGGAGCCCTTCTACCTGCGGGCCGCGGATGCTGCGGTGCCGAGAACCCGCAAGTCGGCGCTGCCCCGCCTCAGGGCGCCCCGATGATCATCCGGACCGCCATGCCTGCCGACGCCCCCGCCCTGACCCAGCTGGAGCTAGCTTTCCCGGCTCGGCAACGCTGGTCGGAGACGTCGTGGCTGGAGGAGATCAGCGGTGATGACCGCCTCGTGGAGGTGGCCGTCGCCGCGGTGGAGGGTGTGATCGCCTGTGCATCCTGGCGTCACGCGGGCGACACCGCCGACCTGGACCGGATTGTCGTCGCGGGGAAACATCGCCGCCTAGGCATCGCGGGAAGGCTGCTGAGGCGCGGGATCGCCTGGGCTGCGGAACAGCGGGTCGGAAACGTGCTGCTGGAGGTGGCCTCCGACAACATCGCGGCCATCAAGTTGTACGCAGCGAACGGATTCGTTCCAGTGAATCGGCGCGGAAACTACTACGGGCGAGGCGTCGACGCTGTGGTCATGGAGAAGAGGACGAAGATGGAGGAGAGCCAATGAGTGAGCCGTTGATCCTGGGAATCGAATCCTCCTGCGATGAGACGGGCGTTGGCATCATCCGCGGCGACCAGTTGTTGGCCAACGAGGTCGCAAGCTCCGTCGATCTCCACGTGCGTTTCGGGGGAGTGGTGCCGGAGATCGCCTCCCGGGCACACCTGTCGGCCTTCGTCCCCACCCTGCAACGCGCCGTCGCCGCGGCCGACGTCGACCTGGCCGAAGTCGACGCCATCGCCGTCACCGCCGGCCCCGGCCTGATGGGAGCCCTGCTGGTGGGGATCTCAGCCGCCAAGGCCCTCGCCGCGCATCTTGGCAAACCGTTGTACGGGGTGAACCACCTCGTCGGGCACATCGCCGTCGATCTCCTCGACCACGGTCCTCTCCCGATGCCAGCCCTGGCGTTGCTGGTCTCCGGCGGCCACACATCCCTGCTGCACGTTCGCGACCTGGCCCGTGACATCGAGGAACTGGGTTCCACCATCGACGACGCAGCAGGGGAGGCCTACGACAAGGTGGCGCGGCTGTTGGACCTGCCCTACCCGGGCGGTCCCGTCATTGATCGCGCCGCAGCCGATGGCGATCCCGCGGCCATCCGTTTCCCGCGCGGCCTGACGGCGCGCCACGACCTCGAGAAACACCGCTTCGACTTCTCCTTCTCCGGTTTGAAGACGGCGGTGGCGCGCTGGGTGGAGACCGCCCGGTTGGAGGGTCGGGAGGTTCCCGTGAGCGACGTGTGCGCCAGCTTCCAGGAGGCCGTCGCCGATGTGCTGGTCTCCAAAACCCTTGACGCCGCTCGGCATCTCGGGGTGGGGACGATCCTGCTCGGAGGGGGAGTGGCCGCCAACTCACGGTTGCGTGGTTTGCTTGAGGAACGGGCCGGCGGAGAGGGGCTTGCGGTGCGGCGTCCGAGGCCGGGGCTGTGCACCGACAACGGAGCCATGATCGCCGCCGTCGGCCTGACAGCCGTGCGCGCAGGATTGCCGTCGTCGCCGCTGGACTTCTCCGCTCAGACCGGGCTGCCGGTCACTCGGATCGTGGTCTGACTGTGGTCTGATAAGGGGTCTCACGTATCAGATACGTAACAATATGTCTCACAACTGACCCTCGGGGTGCGTGAAGACTTCGACTACCACTAGGGTCCGATGCCAACCGGTCCCATTGTGGGACCGCATGTCGGCTCACGACAAGGAGAAAACATGAAGTTCAGGGGAACCAATGCTGCCCTGGCTGTGCTGGTGAGCGGAGCACTGCTGCTCAGCGGATGTACCAGTGGTGAGGAAGCCGAGGGCGAAGCCAAGCCGGCAGCCTCCGAGACCGCCATCGGAGGCGACAATCCATGCGCCCGGGACGCGGGCATCAAGGAGACTGCCGATGGTCAGGTGGTCTACAGCCCCGGACCCGGCAAGTGGGATGGCTACAACACTCTGACATCGCGTACGAACTCGGTCTACAACTCAGTGGTCATGGACCAGGTGCTGAGTAATTTCGTGTATTTCGGAACCGATGGCACCATCTGCGAGGATAAGGAATTCGGTTCCTTCGAGGTGCTCAGCCAGGATCCCCTCGAGATGAAGTACACCATCTCGGACAAAGCGAAGTGGTCGGATGGCACCCCGATCACCATTAACGACTTTCTGCTGGGCTGGGCCTCCCAGAATCCCGAGTTCGTGGCGCCGGGTCTGATCAGCGGAACGGTTGAGGGAGCTGAAGCGGTCTTCGACCACGTCTCCACGATGTGGCCAGAACAAGTCCCGGAGGGGCCGCAGGGTGAGATCAACGGCAAGACCTTCACCATGAAATTCAAGGGCGCATACCCGGACTACAAAATCATGGTGGATCCCCCGCTCCCGGCCCACGTGGTCGCCACGAAGTCCGGTCTGACCCCTGATCAGCTGGCCCAGGCGATCCAGAACCGCGATGGGGAAACCGTCAGGAAGGTCGCGGAATTCTGGAACAAGAAATGGATCTTCAACCCAGGTGAGTTGCCGGAACCCGACGTGATCCCGTCCTCGAACCGCTACCAGATCAAAGCGTGGAAGGACAACAACGTCACCCTGGAGGCGAACCCGAACTACTGGGGAACCCCAGCAGGGACGAAGAACCTCGTGTTCTCCTACGTGGACGACAACCAGATGGCGCAGTCGCTGCAGAACGGTGACCTGGACGTGATCCGCCCGCATGCCACGGTCGACACTGTCAATACCCTGAACAGCATCGGGTCCTCCGTTAACGTGGCCACCTACCCGGAACGAACCTACGAGCACTTGGACTTCAACTTCCTTGATAAGAGCGTGTTCTCCGACTCCCAGGGCGGGCAGAAGCTGCGCGAGGCCTTCGCCTACTGCATTCCTCGCCAGACCATCGTCGACAACATCATCAAACCGATTGATCCCAATGCGACGGTGATGAACGTCCGGGAGGCGTTCCCAGGCGATGCCGATTACGAGACGCTCACGTCCGCTTCCTACGACGGTCGCTACGACACGGTCGATATCGAGAAGGCCAAGCAGCTGGTGGCAGAAAGCGGCGTTCAGACTCCCGTCAAAGTTCGGCTCGGATACAAGGCCGGCAACCAGCGGCGCACGGAAACCGTCCAGGCCATCCAGTCCTCCTGCAAGGACGCCGGCTTCAATGTGGAGGATACAGCGAAGGAGGATTTCTTCGCGAAAGACCTCAAAAATGGCGACTACGAGGTGGCCTTGTACGCATGGTCGAGCGCCGGTCAGATCGCAACCGGACAGAACATCATGAGTAGCGGGAGGCAGCAGAACTACGGCAAGTACTCCAACCCGGTGGTGGACGAGGCGTGGGACAAGGTGACCAACACCCTTGACCGGGGGGAGCAGGTCGAGCAGCTCAAGGTCATCGAGAAACAGGCCTGGGATACGCTGTTCAACATCCCGCTTTACGCCCACCCAGCCGTGGTCGCGTGGAAGAGCAAGGTCAAGAACGTCCGCCCCACGGCCACCCAGGTCACGGTGTCCTGGAACGCCTACCAATGGCGGGTGAAGTGACATCTGACCTGATCTGAACTGAACTCTTTCGTGGGGGTGGGCCGTGTCGGAGGCTCGCCCCCACGAACTGTTCCCAAGGGACTGCTCGTCTCAAAGGTGAAAGGTGGCCGGCACATTGTTGCCCGGAAGTGCTCTATCATCGGGCGCTATGGGTCAGCCAGGCGTTGGCCTGACAGCCTCCTGGAATAGGAACTCTCGTGATCAAGTACATTGCCAAACGCTTGGGGATCTCTGTGGTGGTCCTCCTGCTGGGCTCTCTGCTGATGTTTGTCCTGGCCATCAACGCAGGTGATCCGCTGGCGGATCTACGCGAATCGAACTCGCCCAACAGGGATAACCTGATGAAGCAGCGGATCGCTTTCATGGGGCTCGACAAGCCTTGGTATGAGCGGTACTTGGAGTGGCTCGGAGGCGCGGCGAAGTGTCTGTACGGCCAGTGTGACCTGGGTACTGCCAGCAGCGGTCAGCCTGTTACCGTCCTGCTCTCCTCGGCGGCCTCGGTCTCGGTCAGGCTGGTGATTTTCGCGGTCTGCCTGGCCATTGTCACGGGTGTCATTCTGGGCATCCTGACCGCCATCAGGCAGTACAGCGGATTCGACTATGCCATCACTTTGATGGCTTTCGTGTTCTTCTCGCTCCCGGTGTTCTGGTTTGCGGTGCTGCTGAAGCAGTACGCGGCCATCGAGTTCAACAACTGGATAGAGAAGGCGCGTTTCACGCCCTTGACGATAGCGGTGACATCTGTGGTACTCGCCTTCATCGTTGCAGCGATCGTCGGCGGTTCGTGGAAGCGGCGCCTGATCACCTTCGGGTCCCTGGCCGTGAGTTTTGCCGGGATCATGGTCTACTTCGACGCCGTGCGCTGGCTCCGTAAACCCGTCTTCGGGATCCCCATGTACATCCTGGTGGTGATTGGCATCGGTGCCCTGATGGTCGTGCTCACCAGTGGTTTTGAGAACAAGAAGGTGCGCAACGCAGTGGGGGCAACGGTCTTTGGGGGGATCATCGGCTATGTCACTCTGCGTGGGGAGTTGATGACGAATCCCTCCGTGCCGCTGCTGCTCGGTCTGCTGGCAGCCGCCATCGTGGTCGGCATCGCTGCGGGGCAGCTGCTGGGCGGGTTCTCCAAGCGTCAGGCGACCTTCGCCTCGGTGATCACCTCGCTGCTGGCCTCTCTGACTGCGATGGTCGATCTGCTGTTGAGCAACTGGGCCGCCTATCTGAAGGACGTCGATCACCCCATCCCCACCATCGGAGCGTCCACACCGAACCTGGACACCAACTGGTGGGGATACACCATCGATGGCCTCACCCACATACTGCTCCCGACGATGGCGCTGACCCTGATCTCGATTGCCTCCTACACCCGGTATACACGAGCTTCCATGCTGGAGGTCCTGAACCAGGACTACATTCGCACAGCCCGTTCCAAGGGTGTTTCCGAGCGCAAGGTCATCACCCGTCACGCGTTGCGCAACGCCCTGATCCCGCTCGCCACGATCGTGGCATTCGACTTCGCCGGTCTCGTCGGTGGCGCGGTTATCACCGAGACCGTCTTTGGCTGGCAGGGCATGGGCATGCTCTTCAAGGAGGGACTGCTGGCCGCCGACCCCAACCGGATCATGGGCTTCTTTCTAGTGACAGGTACCGCCGCCGTCGTCATGAACATGGTGGCCGACATCGCCTACGCCTTCCTCGACCCGAGGATCTCCCGATGAGCCCCACAGAACCCGAGGAAAAGATGTCCGAGCAGAACAAACCGGAACAGCCGGAACAGAAAGACGCAAAGCAGGCCACCTCGGAGCAGGGGCAAGGCGTCCCTGAAACCAGCGAGCCCGATCAGGTGAATCCGGATCCGGGAGAATACGAACTGGAAGAGACGATCGACGAGGCGGGACACAACTCCTACTCCCAGGGTGCCCTGGTGCGTCGCCGTTTCCTCCACCACAAGGGAGCGATGGCGGCGAGTATCATCCTTCTCCTGGTCATTGTGCTCGCGTTCTCCTCCAGCCTCTGGTGGCCGAAAAACCACGTCGACCTGTACCCGCTGGCCAAAGCGAACGGTGCCCCTACCTTCCAGCTGTGGCCCTTCTCCCTCGGGGAGAACCCCTTCGGGCAGAACACCATTGGCAAGGACTACTTCGCCCTGGTGATGCAGGGCACCCAGAAGTCTGTGATCATCGCCTTCGTCGTCGGTTTCATCGCGACCGCGATCGGAACCGTCGTCGGCTCCGCTGCCGGCTACTTCCGTGGGCGTGTCGAATCAGTCCTCATGCGGGCCACCGACCTCGTGATCATCATCCCACTGCTTGTATTGGCCGCTGTGTTGGGGCGCATGGTCGACGGTGCGAACATCTACATCCTGGCCGGAGTGCTGGGGCTCGTGGTGTGGACCGGGATGGCACGCCTGGTGCGTGGCGAGGTGCTCTCGTTGCGGGAACGTGAGTTCGTGCATGCGGCCAAGGCCATCGGTACATCGGATTGGCGCATCATCTTCCGGCACATCCTGCCGAACTGCATCGGCACCATCGTGGTGAACTCGACCCTGCTGATTGCTTCGGCCATTCTGTTGGAGACGGCGCTGTCCTACCTGGGATTCGGAGTCAGGTCTCCCGAGACCTCGCTGGGTCTGTTGATTTCCGAGAACCAGGCTGCCATGGGCACTCGACCGTGGCTGTTCTGGTGGCCGGGCCTGTTCATCCTGGTCATTGCGCTGTGCGTCAACTTCATTGGCGATGGCCTGCGCGATGCCTTCGACCCGCGGCAGCAGATGGACTGAGGGGAAAGAAATGAGCACTGAAGTCAACGAGACCACTCCGTCCTCCGAAGAACTCGAGCCGGTGCTCCAGTTCAGGGAACTGGATGTCAGCTTCCGTACCGAGTTCGGGCGGGTTCAAGCCGTCAAGGGCGTCAGCCTCGCGGTCAAGCCCGGCGAAGTGGTGGCCTTGGTCGGCGAATCGGGTTCGGGCAAGTCGGTGACAGCCACCACGGCCCTCGGTCTGCTTCCCAGGACCGCACGCATTACCGGTGACACGATGGTTGCGGACAAGACAGTGGGGAGCCTCAGCTCGCGTGAAATGCGCGGTCTGCGTGGCAATCGTGTTGCCATGGTTTTCCAGGAGCCGATGACCGCCCTGAACCCGGTCATCAAGATCGGCGAGCAACTCACCGAGTCGATGGAGGTGCACAACGTTGCACACGGTGAGGTCGCCTGGCAGAAGGCGATCGACCTGCTCAAAGCCGTCGGTATCCCGAATGCGGAGCGGCGCGTCAAGCAGTACCCCCACGAGCTGTCGGGTGGTATGCGGCAACGTGTGGTGATCGCCATGGCCCTTGCCTGCGACCCCGAGGTGATCATTGCCGACGAGCCCACCACGGCCCTCGACGTGACCGTGCAGGCCGACATCCTCGACCTGCTGAGGTCGCTGAAGGAGAAACTGAACACCGGAATCCTGCTCATCACCCACAACATGGGCGTCGTGGCGGACATGGCCGATCGGGTCGCAGTGATGTTCAAGGGCAACATCGTCGAACGCGGTACGGCGGAGGAGGTCCTCCTCAACCCGCAGCACCCCTACACCAAAAAACTCCTGGACGCGGTTCCGCACCTGGGGGCAGGGCATGGCCAGTTCGGTTCCGTACCGTCCGATGTCGCCGAGAACGCCACATCGGCCCTCGAGGTCAACGAACTGGTCGTGGAGTACAAACGCACCGGAAAAAGACCGTTCCGTGCGGTCGACGGCGTCACCTTTGACGTGAAACGCGGTGAGATCGTCGGCCTGGTGGGGGAGTCGGGTTCCGGTAAATCCACCATTGGCAGGGCGCTGTTGGGACTGATCCCAGCCGCCGGGGGCGACGTGAAGGTCCTCGGCCAGGAACTGGTCCGGGGAGCCGGCTCGAAGAAGGGCCCACAGGGCCGAAACCTGAAGGAGCTGCGGCGCCGCATCGGGGTGATCTTCCAGGACCCTGCCGCATCCCTTAACCCGCGCCTTCCCATTGGCGACGTGATCTCCGAACCACTGGAGGTGCACAAGGTCGGGGACAAGGCATCGCGGCAGAAACGGGTCTACGAGCTGCTGGAGGCCGTCGAGCTTCCGAGGAGCGCCTTCAACCGTTATCCGCACGAACTCTCCGGTGGACAGCGGCAGCGTGTCTCGATCGCACGCGCGCTCTCGCTGAGCCCGGACCTGCTGATTGCCGACGAGCCCACATCGGCCCTCGACGTGTCGGTGCAGGCCCAGGTGCTGGGAATGCTGACCGACCTGCAACGCGATTTCGGCTTCGCCTGCCTGTTCATCAGCCATGACCTGGCCGTCATCGACTCCCTCGCCCACCGTGTCGTCGTGATGCAGCACGGCAAGATCGTCGAGAAGGGGGATCGTGCGCAGGTGCTACTCGATCCGCAGGAGGAATACACCAAACGGCTCCTGGCGGCTGCCCCCGTCCCGAATCCCATCGAGCAGCGCGAACGGCGTGAGGAGCGCCACCGCCTGCTGGCGGCGTTGGGTGACGAAGTCGTGGAACTCGACACCCGCGAACTGGATCAGTAGAGGTCCTCGGCGCGAGCTGGTCGACTCGAGGGAGTTTTCAATCCCCTGATCCCATCAGCTTGTCGATGGCTCTGCGGTCCTTTTTCGTCGGGCGCCCTGCGCCGCGATCGCGTTTGCCAACCGGCACGTTGAGGAACGCGGGACGTTCGGGGGAATGGTCCACGTACGCCTTCCGGGCGATGGGTGCTCCGACCCGCTTGCTCAGCAGTTCCACCACCTCGAATTCCCGCGTCCAGCCGGGCTCTTTGACGGTGACGCGATCCCCGGGCCTGATCGTGTGTGCCGGTTTGACGGGGTCGCCGTTGAGCCGGATGTGCCCTCCGGTGACGGCTTTCGTCGCCAGTGAACGGGTCTTGAAAAGTCTGACGCTCCACAGCCACACGTCGATTCGGGTCATGCAGGAATTCTAGAAGAATCGCGGATGAGTGCCTGCCGCCAGGTCTTCCACGACCCGAGTGGTTTCGGCTCGGTCGGCTCAACCGGAACCCCTAGGCTGCGTGTGTGGACATTCTGAGCGATGACGGTGCCATGGCTCTGGAAATGGCGGCAGCAGAGGCCGATCCGGATTCACTCGGTGCAGCCGAGCGGCTGCGGCGGCGTTTCCCGTCGGAACTGGCTGCTGCTGCTCTGACCCAGGTGGCCCTGAGGCGGCGGGCCCGGGGGAAACTGCCGATGGCGGAGCGGATGTTCTTCACCCCCGACGGGCTGGAACAGGCGACTCGCTGGGTGGTGGCCCGGTGGCGTGCCGCCCGGTTCGTCGATACCGGTGTCAGTGAGGTATGGGACCTGGGATGTGGGATCGGGGTCGACGCGATGGCCCTCTCGGAGGCGGGCCTCGGCGTTCATGCCGTCGAATCGGACCCTGTGACCGCCGCCTTTGCCCAGGCCAACCTGGCTTTGGTCGGGGGCGGAGAGGTGACCGTGGGGCGCGCCGAGGACGTCCAGGTTCCTGAGTGGGGCGGGATCTTCCTCGACCCGGCCCGCCGTACCGCGCGGGGCCGGACCTGGGACGCCGCTGACCTCACCCCACCCTGGTCGCTGGTAGAGGACCACCTGCGGGGGAGACGAGTGGCTTTCGTCAAACTCGGCCCTGGGCTGCCGAAACAACTCATCCCCGAAGGCGTCGGGGCAGCCTGGGTGTCCGTGAAGGGTGACGTGGTCGAGCTGATGCTGAGCAATGCCTCGGATCCCGGCCCCCGGGCGGTCGTGTTCCCCCGGGGGGAACCCGAACCTCACGTTCTGACCGGGGGTGCTGCCCCGCTGCCCGTCGCCCCACCCGGGAGGTTCATCCACGAACCTGACAACGCGGTCGTCCGCGCCGGTCTCGTGGCCGACTCCGTGCCCGATGGGTGGCTGCTGGCCCCCGGGGTGGCCTACGTCTCCTCCGGCTCCCCGGTCGACAGCCCCTTCGTCACCTCCTACCAGGTGATCGACGTGCTTGACCACGACGCCGCCACCCTCAGGCGGTGGGTCAAGCAGCATCGGATCGGACGGCTGGAGATCAAACGACGCGCCATCGACGTCGATCCCGCCGTTCTGCGGAAACAGCTGAAACCGAGGGGCGACGGAGCCGCGACCCTGCTGCTGGCCCGGACCGTCGCCGGGGCCAGGGCCTTCGTGGTCGAACGGGTGGGCTGACCTGCTGTTCGAGATGAAGCAGCCGCTGGGACTTCTCGCTTTCGGGCGCCTGGAGGCGCGCATCTCCGAGCTCGTAGACGCTGAGGTGGATCTGGTGCCTGAGAGCATGCTGCGCCATGACCTCAGGCAGCGGGTGCTGGACGAGGCGGTCCCGCTGTGAGTCGTTCGGATCCGACACTTTCTTGGCACTCGGCTTGATTGAGTGCTAACGGGGGTATAGCCTTTTTCTGGCACTCGGTAGGCCCGGGTGCCAAACCGGGTGGCACCCGCGACGACGCCCGGACCGGACACCGAACTGAATCCGGCTCTCGCCGGACAACTACAGAAAGGGGTTTGTCGTGGCAACCACGATCAAGCCGCTCGAGGACCGCGTCCTCGTCCAGCCGCTCGAGGCCGAGCAGACCACCGCTTCCGGGCTGGTCATCCCTGACACCGCCAAGGAGAAGCCGCAGGAGGGCCGCGTCGTTGCCACCGGCCCCGGCCGCATCGATGACAAGGGCAACCGCGTCCCGCTTGACGTCGCCGAGGGCGATGTCGTCATCTTCAGCAAGTACGGGGGTACCGAGGTCAAGTACGACGGCTCCGAGTACCTGCTGCTCAACGCCCGCGACATCCTCGCCGTCGTTTCCCGCTGAATCGAGGCGTGACCCATGGCAAAGACTCTGCAGTTCGACGAGGAGGCGCGGCGTTCGCTTGAGCGTGGCGTCGACACTCTCGCCAACACCGTCAAGGTGACCCTCGGCCCCAAGGGCCGCTACGTCGTGCTCGACAAGAAGTGGGGCGCCCCCACCATCACCAACGACGGCGTGACCGTCGCCAAGGAGGTCGAGCTCGAGGATCCCTACGAGGATCTCGGCGCCCAGCTCGCCAAGGAGGTCGCTACCAAGACCAATGACGTCGCCGGCGACGGCACCACCACCGCCACCGTGCTTGCCCAGGCACTGGTTCACGAGGGCCTGCGCGCCGTGGCCTCCGGAGCCAACCCTGTCGGGTTGAAGCGCGGCATCGACAAGGCCGTTGAGGCCGTCGTCGAGCGGCTTCACGAGAACTCCCGTGCCGTCGACACCACCGCCGACATGGCCAACGTCGCCACCATCTCCTCGCGTGACGAGCAGATCGGTGAGCTGATCGCCGAGGCCTTCGACAAGGTCGGCAAGGACGGCGTCATCACCGTCGACGAGTCCCAGACCTTCGGCACCGAGCTGGAGTTCACCGAGGGCATGCAGTTCGACAAGGGCTACCTGTCGCCGTACTTCGTCACGGACGCCGACCGCATGGAAGCCGTCCTGGAGGACCCCTACATCCTCATCAACTCCGGCAAGATCTCCTCCATGAACGACCTGCTCCCGCTGCTGGAGAAGGTCATCGCCGCCAAGGGCACCCTGTTCGTGGTGGCCGAGGACGTCGACGGTGAGGCCCTGTCCACGCTGGTGGTCAACAAGATCCGCGGCACCTTCACCTCCGTGGCCGTCAAGGCCCCCGCCTTCGGTGACCGCCGCAAGGCCATGCTCGAGGACATCGCCATCCTCACCGGCGGCCAGGTCGTCGCTCCCGAGGTGGGTCTCAAGCTGGACCAGGTCGGCCTCGAGGTGCTCGGTCGCGCCCGCCGCATCGTCGTCACCAAGGACAACACCACCATCGTCGACGGCGCTGGTGAGCAGTCCGAGGTCGCGGGCCGCGTCGCCCAGCTGCGCGCCGAGATCGAGCGCACCGACTCCGACTGGGATCGTGAGAAGCTCCAGGAGCGCGTCGCGAAGCTGGCCGGTGGCGTGTGCGTCATCAAGGTCGGTGCCGCCACCGAGGTGGAGCTGAAGGAGAAGAAGCACCGCATCGAGGACGCCGTCTCGGCCACCCGCGCGGCCATCGAGGAGGGCATCGTCGCCGGTGGCGGCTCGGCCCTCATCCACGCTGCCAAGGTGCTCGACGGCGACCTGGGCCTGACCGGCGACGAGCGCGTCGGCGTGGCCATCGTCCGCAAGTCGGTGGTGGAGCCGCTGCGCTGGATCGCCGAGAACGGCGGCGAGGCGGGCTACGTCATCACCTCCAAGGTCGCTGACCTGGAGCCGGGCCACGGCTACAACGCCCGCACCGGCGTCTACGAGAACCTCATCGAGGCCGGCGTCATCGACCCGGTGAAGGTCACCCGTTCCGCGCTGGCCAACGCCGCATCCATCGCCTCCCTGCTGCTCACCACTGAAACCCTCGTGGTGGAGAAGAAGGAAGACGAAGAGGACAAGTGAGCTGACTCACACGAGGAGCCCCGGGACCACACGGTTCCGGGGCTCCTCGTCATGCGCAGAAATTTGAGGTGGCAACCCTGGAACGGGTGGAGTGATGACATCCGGGAAATCCCGTCGGCCATCCGGATGACTTTGTGGCCTCGGGAAGTGCTCGTAGGTTTGCAGTGACTCATCGATGCGCACCCCCATCGCAGGTCGGCAACATTTTTCTTTCTTCAACTGAGCGGAGCATAAAATGTCCATCAGTCGTCGTGCCGTCCTCGCCACGGCCGCCGCAGCCCTTCCCGCAGTGACACTCCTGGGGAGTGTCCACGACGCCGTCGCCGCCCCGGGAACGACCTACTACATTGCCGAGGAGGGTAATGACCAGGCCGCCGGGACCTCCGAGAGCACACCCTGGCAGTCCGTCAACAAGGTCGTCGCGGCCATCAACTCCGGACAGATCGTCCGGGGGGACACCATCGTGTTCAAGCGTGGTCAGACCTTCTACGGGCAGTTCACCGACCTGTCAGGTCTTCAGGGTGAAGGCCGGATCACCTTCGGTGCCTACGGGAGTGGAGAGAAACCCAGGATCATGGGATACAAGGTCCTCAACAAGCCCGAGGCCTGGAGGAACATCGGCGGTAACCAGTGGCAGATCGAACTGGTCGAGGGAAACTACAGCGGAAACACCCTGACGGATGATGCGAACGTCGGATTCCTTCTTCTCGACAGCGCATTCCACGGGAGGAGGAAGTTCCCCGACGAAGCGAAACTGGAAGGCGACCTGGAGTTCTATTCAGTTGCGCGGGGGGAGGCGGGCAAGACGCTCACCGTTTACAGCAAGGAGAACCCCTCCAGCCGTGGCGACCTGCGCGTCGCAGTGGACGGCAAGATTTTCCAGGCCGTCTCGAACATGACCATCCAGGACCTCGACCTCATCGGTTGCGGCGGGCACGGTATTCAGGTCCGCGACGTCAGCGGCGTGGAGGTACTCCGTAACCGCATCCGCCACATTGGGGGCAGCCACCTCGTCGATAACGACAAGAGTTCGATCAAACACTGGCGCTACGGCAATGGCGTCGAGGTGTATCTCGGTGGCAGCGACGTGCTGGTAGAGGACAACATCATCCACGACGTCTACGACGTGGCGACCACCATCCAGGGAAATCAGATCCTGAAAACCGGCAGGGAAGCCCCGGTCCTTCGCCTCGGCAGCAGCAATGTGCACTTCAGGAAGAACTACATCACCCGCTGCAGCCAATCCTTCGAGGTCTGGGCGGCGGGTCCTGAGGACAAGAGCCAGGCCGATACCACCAGCGCCAAAGCCGGGATCCGCAATTGCTCCTTCACCGACAACTACTGCGAGAACGCCGGCATCGGCAGCTGGGGTCAGGAGGTGCGCCCCAACCCAAATGAGGGTGGTGTGCACCTGCTGTCCTACGGCGAGGGCTTGCCCATCGAGCTGTCCATCACCGGTAACCAGTTCATCAACGCGAAGAACGCCTACATGTACCGTTCCCCGGAGCACAGGTCCCCGATCTCGATCGACCGGAATGTGATTCAGCTCGCCGCGGGCCAGAAGCTCCAGCAGCAACGTTCCGAGACCATCGAGCAACACGCGGCATGGTCGCAAGCCACCGGGTTCGACGCGAACAGCACCTTCACCGTCGCCGGCTGACCGGTTCCCCGGAATCGACTCCTGGGCGGGACGCGATCGCCAGCGCCAGCTCGCAGAACATCGCGTTCGCCCAGGAGAACCAGGGGCGGGTGAACCGTGACGGATCATCGGCATCGACGCCCTCGTGCATCCACCCGGTACCCCCGGTGCTGTTCATCAGCATGTGCAGGCAGGCCAGTTGCTCATCCTCGTGGGATGCGGTCAAGCCCGCGACCGCGATCGCGATCGGCCAGACGTGGCCGGGTGGGGTGTGTGGGGAACCGACGCCGCGCAGCCAGGTACCGTCGACGAAGCAGGGGTTCTCGGGGGACAGAACTCTGCGGCGAGTGGCCAGGTACACGGGATCGTCGACCGCCAACACCCCCAGATAAGGCAGCCCAAGCAGAGACGGCAGATTCGCATCGTCCATGAACAACCGGCCACCCATGCCGTCCACCTCGTAGGCCAGGTGGGGTTCCGGGTCCTCGATCACCCCGAAACAGCGGATGCCCTCCTCGATACCTGCCGCTAGGCGCTCCGCCCGGGCACGCCGGTCGCAATCCAGGATGGGCGCCAAACGCCGCAGGGTGCTGGCCAGGAAGGCGTTTCCGGGAATGTTGAAACCGAGCTGACAGGCGTCGTCGCTGGGCCGGAAGGCTTGGAAGACCAGCCCGCACTCCCGGGTCCTGGACCCACGGCCCGCGCGTGTGAGGGTGTCGGATGCGGGAGCCCCGGGACGGGTGAAGCGATACGGGCTCGCTGCCTCGTGGCGTTGTTCGGTCTCGGTGATGGAGAGGATGACGTCGAGGGCGTCGTAGAAATCGGCATTCAGCCACTCACGGCAGCCGAGCCCCTCCAGGCGAAGCGCCAGGTCGAGAGGGAAGGTCAGCGAGTCGAGCTCCCACTTGCGTTCCCACACCCACGGTCCCTGCCTCGGTCGGTCATCATCCCAGCGGTTTCCGTTCGGTCGCCGGTTGAAGGCGTTGGCATAGGGATCGATCAGGATCATCCGCCAGTGACGCCGGAGCAGGCCGGCGGCCACCCCGGCCAGTTCCGGGTGGCGCGGGGCGAGGCGAAGCAACGGAGACAGCTGCAGACAGGAATCCCGCAACCACATGGCGGGGATGTCGCCGGTGATCACCCAGGTTTCTTCGCCATCCTCGCCCAGATCGATCGTGGTGGTGGCGATGTTGGTCAGTAGCCGGGCGGTCATCTCGCCTGCGCGGTCGTCGCCTGTCGCATCCGATACCTGCTCTCGGACATCGGCGAGCAGCCGCTCGGGCAACACCAGCGGACATGGTGTCGGCTCTCCGATGGGTGCGCCCCAGGTCACCACTCGAAGGTCAAGTTCCTCGTAGGACCCGCCGAGGGGATGTCGACGGCGAGCCCCACCTCGTGGTCCGGCTGCCATGAACCGCCGGCTACGCCCAGCAATTCCAGCAGCAGCGGCGTCACCTCGTGGCTGTACAGGGCCTTGGGTAGCCCGTCCTCCAGGAGCCGGTCCGGTAGTTTCACCGGATCGCCGAAAGAGTGCAGGATCAGGAACGAGCGCCGCACGTCGACCTCGTCTTCGCCGTGCCCACCCTCCGGTTTGTGTCCGTGGTCGGTGGTCACCGCCACCAACCACTGTTCCCCGAGCGCCTCGTGGCGTTCCGCGACGGCCTTGACTAGTGCGCGGACGTGCTCGTCCACCTCTCCGATGGCGGTGCGATACCCGGGGGAAGCTGCGCCGTGTCGGTGTCCGGCCTCGTCGACCCCCTCGAAGTAGACGAAAGCCGCATCAGGGCCCTCGTGGTTGAGCACCTGACAGGCGTGGCTTCGCACCTCGATGTCGGCGCTGACACAGCCGCGGGTGAAGTCGTGGGGGACGAACAACGTGTGCTGTCCAGTGCGCTGCTGATCGATGCGACGCTGGATCACCGGGCCGAAGCTTCCCAGCAGCGCTTCCCACGTGGCTGCGGCGTAGGTGCGGGCCTTCGGGTTGGCGAAGAAGATCCGGGACAGCACGTCGGGGCATTCCGCCAGCTTGTGCCCAACGAACTCGTTCCACCACACGTTGTTCTGCTCGTGGGTGGTGCCTGTCAGCAGGTTGGACCAGCCCGGCCCGGAGTCGGTGGGCGGGGTCATCCACACCGGCGCGATCAGCCCTCCCGCGATGAGCCGGGCAAGTGTCGGCGCGGCGGGGGAGGTTTCGTGTGGCATCTCGGGGCGATCTGCGGGCGCGGGCTCCGCGGCGAATCGTGGGTCGGCGGGGTGGTGGGATTCGGTGAATGCCGGATTCTCGGGGATCGCCGAGGGTACGGCAACGTCGATCCGCACCCCATCCAGGCCGATCAGCAGCAGTTTCATGATTCTCCTCCCACCGGTGTGATGCGCAAGGTCAGGATTGTGAACGCGGTCAGGGTGATCGGAACCTCCCGGGTGGCGGTCACGTCGACGCGGGGCGGCCACATGTCAGCGGTGAGGTCCTCCTCCAGTGGATCGACCTCCCGCACCCGGGTCGCGTCGAAGGCCAGGTGCAGCATCCCCGAGGTGGGTTTCCCGGACCCCTCGTGGATGCGCATGATCACGTCACCGGATCCGTCCTCGGCGGGCAGCACCGCCGCGACGTGCGCACCTGGTACATCGAGGGTGGCCAGCTTGGCCTCGGTGGCCTCCACCAACCGGGGCGGCAGGTTCAACTCCTCCCCGGCGTGGGTGGCGGTCTCCGGATCGGCGTCGAGTAGCAGTGAGAACCGGATCGTGCGGTGCGAACGGTCCGCCCGCGGGTCTGGGAAGACGGGGGCGCGCATCAGCGACAGTGATACCCGGGTGCCAATCCCTCCGTTCCCCGAGGTGCCGGTACGCAGCGGGGCGACGGAATGGCCGTGGTTGGAGTCATTGACCACGGCGATCCCGTATCCGGGTTCGTCCACCAGCAACCAGCGTCCGGCTGGCACCTCGAATCGGGAATAGTCCCAGCTGGTGTTCTCGTGCACGGGACGCCTGATGTGTCCGAACTGCACCTCGGCGGCGTGCTCACGGGCCCGCACCGCCAGTGGGAAACTCATCTTCAGGAGGGTTTCGCGTTCCTGCCAGTCGGCCTCCAAGGAGAAGTCCAGCTGTGGGGCGTCGGCGTCGAGAAAGATCGTCTGGAGGAGCCGGGAAGCGCCCAGGACCCGCGTGACCCGCACCTCTGCGCGCAGTCCCCGGGCGGTCACGATTTCCACCGACTCCGCCTCGGGCACGGGAAGTTCGTTGCCGGGATTGAGGTGGTGTCGCTCGATATCCCACGCATCGAAGGCGTTCGGCACGTCCTCGAAGGCGCGCAATCTCGCGCCACCAGCCCCGCTCAGCAGCACCTCCCGACCACGGACCAGGTCGGTCACCGAAGCGATGCTCCCGTCGGGCTCGATGACCGCCCGCACCCGGGAGTTCTCCATCACCACCGAAGTGCCTTCGCGGCGGGCCGTGGCCGGGGCCGACGGTTCGCGCAACACCTCTGCCAGGGGTGTGACGGCCAGCGGTGGTGCTGCGACCATGCGGAGAGTCCCGTCGCCGGTTGCCAGCACCCGTCTCACCTCGTGGTCGAGCGCGTTGAGCATCGCGGGCTCACCCCCGCCCAAGGCCGCTATGGCGGCGTCGGACAGGCCACGCAGCTCGACCAGAATCTGCGCGTACTCCTCGCGCGCCACCCGGTGCACCCAGGCGATGGAGCTGCCGGGCAGGATGTCGTGGAACTGGTTCAGCAGCACCATCCGCCACAACCGCTCCAGGTCTGCGGCGGGAAAACGATCCCGCGGAACCCCCGAGAGCAGCGCCAGCGTCCACAGGAACTCGGCCTCGCGCAGGGCGTGCTCGCTGCGGCGGTTGCCCTGTTTCATCTCCAGTTGGGAGGTGAAGATACCGCGATGGAACTCCAGATAGAGCTCCCCGACATGCACCGGGGCATCCTCCCCGTACTCGGCGCGCGCCGCCTCGAAGAACGAGTCGGGGTCGCCCATGCGCATCCGGGGAGCCCCCTCCAGGTCAGCCAGGCGCCGGGCCCGTTCCACCATCTCGGCGGTCGGGCCGCCACCGCCGTCGCCGTAACCGAACGGGATCACCTGATGTGTGGCGACCCCCTTCTCCGCGTAGTTATCGACGGCTCGCAGGTATTCCTCGGCGGATAGCTCCGAGTCATAGCAGTTGACAGGCGAGAAGTGCGTGAGGATACGGGTGCCGTCGATGCCTTCCCACCACATGGTGGAGTGGGGCAGCTGGTTGTGCTGGTTCCACGACAGTTTCTGGGTGAGAAAACCCGTCATTCCACACTGGGCGGCGATCTGTGGCAGGTTCGCCGGGTAACCGAAGGAGTCCGGCAACCAGAGGGTGCGGCTGCGCACCCCCAGTTCTCGTTGGAAGTAGCGGGTGCCGAAGGTGAACTGACGGATCAGGGCTTCCCCGCCGGGCATGTTCACGTCCGATTCCACCCACATGCCACCTGACGGGAACCACTGCCCGGCCTCGACCGCGGCCCTCACACGGTCGAACACCTCCGGATGATGTTCCTGGAGCCAGGCATATTGCTGGGCGCTGGTCGCGGTGAAACGGAAATCGGGATACTCGTTGGCCAGTGCGACCACGTTGGAAAACGTCCGGGCCACTTTCCGGACGGTCTCGCGCACAGGCCACAGCCACGCTGAGTCGATATGGGCGTGCCCGATGGCCGTCACGTTCAACGCGGAGGCGACGGCGGGTGCGGCCAGCGCCGGGGCCAGTGCTGCCCGTGCCCGTGCCGCCGAGCCGGGCACGTCGTGCAAGTCCAGCGCGTCGAGCGCACGTTCCAGGCCCTTGACGATCACTGCCCGGCGGGTGCACCCCTCCGGGAGGTGACGCGCCAGGTCCCAGGCGACGTCGAGGTCGTGGAACAGGCCCCACAGCTGTTCGTCGCGGATCTGCAACTCAGCCGAACGCAACTCGTAGAGCGCATCCCGGGGGGCGGTCAGGTGATCGCCGAGCTCGGTCGGTGTGCAGCCGTTCGCGAACAGGTCAGGGTTGGCGGCGGCCTCCACCAGGAACTTCAGCGCCGCTCCGGCCTCTGCCCGTTCAGCGATCACCGTCGAACGGTTCCGGGAGTTGACGGCTTTCAACACCCGCAACCCGACGTCGAACAGCAGCCCCTCGCACTGGTTGCCGGGCCAGGCATCAGCGAAACCGAGATCCACCGACAGACGCAGCCTCCGACCCGCCGCCTCCGCCGGCACCTCACCGGTCAGCTGGAACCACCAGGTGCTCCACGCAGCTCCCCAGCGATGCGGCAACGAGACGGGACAGTAGCTCTGCCCCAGCGCCTCGGCGGGTGGAACCGGTTCACCCGGGACCTGCCAGGCAGCGACCTCCAGACGCCCCACGGTTCGGTCGATGAGGGGACGCACGCGGTCGTCCTTGACGCGTTCGACGCGTTCCAGGATGACGGAGTCGAAGTGATGCATGTCGACCTCAGGACAGGTACCCGAGCTCCGGGAATTCCACCCGGGCGCGTTCCAGAAGTTCCCGGGCCACACCCACTCCATCGATCAACGGGTGGTGGGCGAAGGCCGCGACGGCCAGATCCAGGCTGCCTTCCAGCGCCGCCCGGATGATGGTGCGTTCCGCGTACTTGACCGACTGCACCAACCCGACGGCGTGCTCAGGCAGTGGTGAGATGGGTAGCGGTACCGGTCCGGTCGCGCCGATCCGGCAGGGTGCCTCGATGACGGCGTCCCGGGGCAGCTGTGGCAGCCGGTCGCCGTTGCGGAGGTTGACGATCAGATCGGTGGTTTCGTCGAAGGCGATCGCCTTCATCACCGCCAGCGCCACCCGGTCGTAGCCACCGGATGCGAGATCCTGTGCGTCACGTTCCACGCCGCCCGCGGCCAACCGGTTGGAGGCCATGTAGGTTTCCTCGCGGCGCAGCCGGGTGGCTTCCCACAGTGCATACGCCTCCGGGTCGGGAAGAGCGGCGGCGCGGGTGTAGAAGTCGAGTTGCTGGGCGGCCAGGAACACCCCCCGAGTGGCTTCCACGGCATCGTCGGCCTTCCGGGTTTCGCGGGCGAAGTAGTAGTAGTGCAGGTACTCGTTCGGCACCGATCCGAGCTGTCGCAGCCACTCGGCGCCGAACAGGCGGCCCTCCTCGAAGGATTCGATCAGGTCGGGACGTTCCAGCAGCAGCGGAAGCACGTCGTCGCCGTCCACCACCAGCCGCTGCAACCAGCCCAGGTGATTGAGACCGGCGTAGTCGAGCCGGACCCGGTCGTCGCCCGCGATCACCCGGGAGGCGGTTCCCGCGGCCACCAGCCCCGCCCCCTCGAGGGTGTCGAGCACGCGCCGGGCCAGGCCGACGGGGGAGTCGCAGATTCCGATCACCCGGTCGCCCAGGATCCGGGAGCTCACTTCGGTGATGATCCCGGCTGGGTTGGTGAAGTTGATCAGATGAGCCCTGGGGGCCAGGCGGGCGATTGTTTCGGCGATCCGGATAGCGGTGGGGATACCGCGCAACGCGTAGTTCAGGCCACCGAAGCCGGTGGTCTCCTGCCCGAGGACCTCGCAGCAGTGGGCGATGGTCTCCTCGGTGGCGCGGCCCTCGGTGCCGCCGACCCGAATGGCACTGAAGACGAAGTCAGTTCCGGCCACGGCCTCGTCCAGGTTCTGCGACACCTCCACCTTCGGGGCCGTCGGATGTCCCTGGGCCATCGCCTGCAGGATGGAGCGGATCACGGCCAGGCGTCCTGCATCGGTGTCCCAGAGCCTCAGCTCGGTGACCCGGCGGTCGCTCTGGTCGGCAAGCAGGGTGCGAAACATCAACGGCACGCGGAAACCACCGCCACCTAGAAGGGTCAGTTTCACGGGTGCAGCACCTCCGTGGGCAGAGTGGTGAAAGCAGTGGGCAGGGGATGGTCGGTGATCAACAGATCCACGTCTCCGACGTCAATGGCGTTGTAGGCGCCGATTCCTGGGAACTTGTCGTGGCCGGCGACGAGGAGCACGCGGGAGGCGTGCCGGCGGGCGGCAAGTTTGATCTCGCGACCCCTCGGGTCGGTGTCGCGTACGACGGCGCGTTCGCCGACGCCGGAGCAGCCGAGCACCGCGACGTCGATCTGAAGGTTGGCGATCTCTGCTGTCGTGGTGGCTCCCTGGACGGACATGTACTCGCGATTGACGTGCCCGCCCAGCATGATCAGTTCAGTTCCAGGGTTGGTGACCAGCAGGTCGGCGATACGCAATGAGTTCGTCACCACGGTCAGGTCGTGCTCCAACAGTTTCTCTGCTATGCGGTAGGTGGTGGTTCCGGCCTCCAGGAAAACGGTGTTGCCCGGCGTGATCCGCTGGGCGACCAGTCCGGCTATCGCGCGTTTGCCCTCGTCACTGCGGGCGAGCACCTCGTCGAAAGGATCGTCCACTTTCTCCGCGAGTGGGTTCTCGGAAGCCAGTCGGGCTCCTCCGAAGACCCGCACGATCAAGCCCAGAGCGCTCAGTTCGTCGAGGTCCCGGCGCACGGTGGTGGTCGAGGCCTTGAGAGCCTCAGACAAAGTGGCGGTGCTGGCCACCTGGTGTTCGCGCAGCTGCTCCAGGAGAGCGCGCTGACGAGCCTCTTTGATCACGACACCAACCTACAAGCCACCTCAGCAGGCTGCAACAAATTCGATCACCAATGATCTTTGGCGATCATTGACACACATTCATGTGCGCCATAGCCTTGCCTGCGTCCGAGCCTCAAAGACGCGGGCGAGGACAGGTTCACCTCATCCCTAGGAGACTGACATGCTCACCGAACCAATCACACGACGCGGTGTGATCGCCTTGGGCGGTATCGCACCGCTGGCTGCTTTCCTGAGCGGCTGTTCCACTGCTCCGGCTGGTTCGGAGGGCACATCCAGCGGGGACGGTTCACAGATGGTGTTGTGGACCTGGCCCGAAGGTTTCTCCACCGCGGTGCTCGATTCCGTGACCAAGGCCTTCCCTGGCGTGTCCCTGCGACAGGACGTCATCGGTGGCGACTTCAAACAGAAACTCACCACGACCTTCCAGGCCGGTTCCGGTTTGCCGGCGATCACGGGCGTCAAGGGGGAGGACATCGCTTTTTTCGCTTCCCAGCCCGACTTCTTCATCGACCTCAACACGCTGGGCGCCGAATCCCGCAAGGGGGAGTTCCTGGACTGGAAATGGGCTCAGGCCACAGCGGCCGATGGCAGGCAGCTGGGTATCCCGATCGACATCGGGCCCACCGCTTTGTTCTATCGCTTCGATGTCTTCGAGAAGCTGGGTTTGCCCCATGAACCCGAGACGCTGGCGGCAGCCATCCGTACCTGGGACGAATACTTCAACCTGGGTGTCGAGATGGTAGGGAAGGAAGCGGGCACCTTCTTGGTACGAAACCTCTCCACCGTCTTCGAGACGGCGGTAAAGCAGACGGGTAAGAACTTCGTGGACTCGTCCGGGAAGTTCATCGGCGTCGAGGAACACATCCATTCCGCCTGGAACACCGCTGTCAAGGCCCACACGCTGGGTATCAGCGCCGGGGCCAAATCCGATAGCCCCGACACTCAGGCCGCGGTCGCAGCCGGGAAACTGCCTGCCGACATCGGGGCCTCCTGGCATCTGTCCGACCTGAAGGTGGATGCACCCGATACCGCCGGCACGTGGCACGTGTGCGCGCATCCCGGTGATGCCACCAACAACGGCGGCTCTTTCCTGACCATCCCGAAGGGCACCGCTGATGCAGCGAAGGCTTTCGAGGTGATCATGCACATTCTGAACGCCGACAATCAGATCGTCGAGTACGAGGACAAGGGAAACTTCCCGGCGA
>ERZ773075.256-NODE-256-length-45874-cov-11.3833_pt1 | contig 45874 bp, 41 predicted proteins | sample MGYA00580614_ERZ773075 | MGnify/ENA primary metagenome ERZ773075 (study PRJEB29015, sample SAMEA2738021) | human oral metagenome | biome: human oral; feature: human-associated habitat; material: dental | place: China | collected 2043 ...
TCGATCTCCTCCGGCGTCGAAAAGGACTCGTACGCGTACCCGCCGGCCAGAAGCTTCGCGGCGACGTCGCGATAGATCTCTCCGCGTTCCGATTGGCGGTACGGTCCGTGGGGCCCGCCGACGCCGACGCCCTCGTCCCATTCGAGCCCCATCCACGTCAGCGAATCGACGATCGCGTCGAAGGAATCCTCGGAATCGCGGGCGGCGTCGGTGTCTTCAATTCGGAAGACGAAAGTGCCGCCCACGTGGCGCGCATAGGCGTAGTTGAAAAGGCACGTGCGCACCATTCCCACGTGGGGCGCGCCGGTCGGCGAAGGGCAGAAGCGAACGCGGATGTCTGAGCCCGCAGCAGTTGTGATAGCCATGATGCAACAAGGGTAACGCCCGCAAGCTCGCCGAGGCTCGGCGGAAGCGCAGTGCGCCGAGTGAGCTAGGGCACCGACGGACCGGCTCGCAGCCGGACGGCGCTGCCTTCGACGTCGGCGGCGCATCGCGCAGCCAGGCGGCGCAAGGCGCGTCGGTGCGGAGCGAATGCCCGCTCGGCCAGGCCGCGCGGCGCTTTGCTTGCGTTGTTGCGCAGCCTGAACGTCGGACGGCCGAAGTCGCTTGCATATGACGTAACGTCACATGATGAGATAGGGGCATGAAAGTTTCCGAGGTGGCCTACCTTGCCGGCACGACGGTGCGCGCCGTTCGCTGGTACCACGCCGTGGGCCTGCTTCCGATTCCCGAGGGAAGGCCCCGAGACTACGGCTTCGACGATCTTGCCCGCCTCGTGCGAATCAGGTGGCTGGCCGAATCCGGGATGAGCCTCGCTTCCATCGGCCACCTGCTCGACGGCTCGTCAAAAGGGGCGGCAGAAGACTTCGACTCCGCCCTGGAGCGGATCGATGCGGAGATCCAAAAGCTCGCCTCTCAGCGCAACAGGATCGAGGGCTTGCGCGAGCTGGCCAAAAGCGACGCGACGATCTCTCCGCTGCCGGCTTCCCTCGACTCTCTTTACACGACTGTCCGTTCCCGCCTGACGAATCCCCGTCACATCGAGCTCCTCGAGCGCGACCGCGTCATCGCCTCGATCATCGGGGCGTGGGACAAGCTTCCCGACGTCGCGCTGTACTCGGCGACCGAAGCCGACATCGACGCCATGGTCGAGGGGCTCGAGATCTTCGCCCAGGCGATGGACGCCGACGACGTCAGCCCCCTCGTGGACCGATTCATCGTTGTCTACACCAAACTTGCGAGCAAATTCGGCCTTGCCGGCCTGGCCGACAACATCGTCCGCATAAGCGCCGACTTCGAGCGCCTTCTCCTGGCGATGAGGGTGGCTTACCCCGATCGAAAGCATCGCCGGTTCATGGAACTGTGCCTGGTCAGGCTCGGATGGGTCGAGCCCGAGGCCTTCGAGGCCGCGCCAAATGCAAACGCTTCGGCCCACGGGACGAAGGCCTCGGCTCACAAAGCGATGAAAGAAGGAAACGCAAAAGCGACGCAAGACGGCGCTGAAGAGCCTGCGGGCGCTGCGCATGCTCAGGAAAAGGCAGACTCCGCCCGTGCCGGCGAAAAGGCGGGCGCTGCACACACTCACGAAACAAAAGGAGAAATCGATGGCGGAGACCATTGAAGTCAGAGGCCTTGTGAAGGCCTTCGGACAGTTGCGCGCGCTCGATTCGCTCGACCTCGCCGTGGAGGAAGGGGCCGTCCACGGATTCCTCGGCCCGAACGGCTCGGGCAAATCGACGACGATCCGATGCCTGTTGGGCCTGTATCACCCCGATGAGGGGACTGCGCGGGTGTTCGGCATGGACCCGTCCACGTCGGCCCGAAACATCAACCGACGCGTGGCCTACGTTCCGGGCGAGGTGGCCCTGTGGCCGAATCTCACCGGACAGCAGGCCCTCGACGCGCTGGCCGCGCTGCGGGGAAGGCGCGACGAGGCCCGCGAGCGCGAGCTCATCGAGCGTTTCCGCCTCGACCCTTCGAAACGCATCAGAACGTATTCGAAGGGGAACAGACAGAAGGTGATTCTGGTGGCGGCCCTGTCCGCCCCCGTCGACCTGCTCGTCCTCGACGAGCCGACGAGCGGGCTCGACCCTTTGATGGAGCAGATCTTCGGCGAGTGCGTCGCCCAGGCGAAGGCGGAAGGGCGGACAGTTCTCCTCTCGAGCCATATTCTGGGCGAGGTGCAGGCTCTGTGTTCGCATGTGACGATCATCAAGGACGGCGTCACGGTGGAGACGGGCAGGCTCGACCGGCTCAGGCACCTGGGAGCCCGTGAGATACGCGTGCGCGGCGAGGAATCTCGGTTGAAGAGCCTGTTTGCGGACGTCGAGTCGAAGGGCGTCGCCGTTGCGTGGGATGAGGGAGACCTCGTTGCGGAGGCCGACGCCGCTCACGTGCCGGACGTCCTCGGCGCGGCCGTCGCGGCAGGTTTGGCCGACATCACATGCACGGCTGCGAGCCTTGAGGACCTGTTCCTTCGGCATTACGAGGCGACGATCCGATGAACGCCAAGGATTTCAAAACCCTTTTCGGCGTCGCGCTGCGTCGCCAACGGCTGGCATTCGCCGCATGGATCGGCGCTTTCTGCCTCGTCTTGGCCGTTATTCCCAACGCCTACCGGAATAACCTGGGCAGCATGGAGCTTCGCAGATCCGTGATCGAGATGATGAACTCCAATGCCGGAACGCGCCTTCTGTTCGGGACGGTCCCTCAACCCGGCACGGTCGGCCAGCTCGTCCAGTGGGAAACGGGAATGCTCCTTTTGGTCTTCACGTCGATCGCAGCCATCCTCATCGTCACGACCGTCGGGCGCCGCGGCGAGGACGACGGCCTTCGCGAGCTTGTCGAAGGGACCGGGGTCAGCCGGGCGGTCGTGTTCGCCGTCCAAGCCGCAATTGGAACGGCCTTTTCCCTGGCCGCCGGTTTCAGCTGCGGCCTTGTCCTCGCCGTCCAGGCGCCGCTGTTTTCTGAGATCTCCGTGGCCGGCTCGGTGTGCCTGGGGATCGCGATCGCCCTCGCGGGCTGTGCCTTTTCGGCGATTGGCCTGGTCGCCTCTCAGCTTGCCGACGACGCCGTGGGGGCGCGTCGAATCTCCTTCGTGGCGCTGTTCGCGGCGTTTTCCCTGCGCGTCGGAGCGGCCGCCGCCGACTGGGACCGGGTGCGATGGCTCACTCCCTTGGGATGGAAGGAACTGCTCGAGCCCTACACCGCCGATCGTTTCCTTCTCGCGATTCCCATGGCCCTCGCGGCGCTCGCGCTCGCCGCGCTGGCATGGCGCCTGTATTCGCGCAGGGAGCTTCACGGGGCCTATTTGAGATCGGCGAGCCGCTCGGGCTCTCGCCTGCGGGCGGCCGGCGTTTTCTCGCTGACGCTGCGATTGGGGCGGCGCAGGCTGCTCGGGTGGCTCGTCGGCGTCGTCGCAACGGCCGCCTTCATCGGCTCCATGGCGGGTTCTTTCGTCACTTTGACGAAGAAAAACGCCAACTACTCCGACCTCCTGTCGAAAATGTCCGGAGGCGGCGAGGCCACGTCTCAGATCGTCTCGCTCTTCTCGGTCATCGTCGGCATTCTCATCGTCTGCGAGACGGCGAATGCGATCTCTTCACTCGCCGAAACGGAGAAGAAGGGGATTCTCGACGTCGAATTGGCCAGCGGGACTTCCAGAAGAAGAGTCGTCGCGGCCCAAGCCGTCGCGGGCGCCGTAGAATCGGCGATCCTGGGGGCCGCGGGAGCAGCGACCCTCGCCGTCGCCGTCGGCCTTTCCCTCGACTGGGAGCACGGGCGCGAGATCGCCTGGAAAACCGCCACCCAATGGCCCGCGTGCGCGTGCCTCGCAGGCGTGGGATGTTTGCTTTACGCGCTTTCGAGGAAGCTGACCGCCGGAGTGTGGGCGCTGGTCGGATGGTCCTTCGCCCTGTCATGGTTCGGGAAGCTTCTGGAGCTGCCGGAGTGGGCGTCCAAGACGACGCTTCTGGGATGGTCCTTCTCCCCCTCGGACACCGAGCGCCTTCCCCAGGCCCTCGGATTGCTCGCCGTCGGGCTCGCCGCATCCGCGTTTGCAACGGCCGCCTGCCGCCGTCGCGACATCCTTGCGTCGTAGCCGCGTCGTTTGACTTCGTGGCCACGTCTGCCTCGGCATCCAAGCCCAGCCCGGCGCCCGAGCCTCGCTCCGACCGTCCGCGCTTGGCGCAGCCGCCTCGACATGCAATCGGCAACGGCCCCCTTGAGGCTGGCCGCGGTCTATCCTTGAGAGATGATCGACCACATTTCCATCAATGCAAGCAATCCCGAGGCTTCCAAGGCTTTTTACGCAGCCGCGTTGGAACCGCTAGGCTACCGCATCGTCATGGAGCACGGGCCCGTCGTCGGCATGGGCGCCCCTTCGCCGAATGCCCCCAAGGACGCGCCGATTCCTCCAGACCTATGGATCGTGCCGGCAGAAAGCCCCACGCCCTGCCACATCGCCGTTTCGGCCTCATCGTCTGAACAGGTGGACGCCTTCCACCGTGCGGCGACGGCGGCCGGCGGCGCCGACAACGGGGAGCCGGGCGAGCGTCCGCATTATCACCCCGGCTACTATGGGGCGTTCGTCCTGGATCCCGACGGCAACAACCTGGAAGCCGTCTTCCACGGGAACTGACTCCGGGATTCTTCGAAAGCCGATTCTGAGCTTCTTCGAGAGCCGACTCTGGAAGCCGTTTGCCGGGTGACTTCGGCGAAAGATTTGCCGAAGCGCCCGGCAATTCGGCAAACAGTCAAGGCAATCCGTTCAAGCGCTTCGAGAAATGCCGAAAGCGTCCCGAGGCAACTCGGCGATTCGACAGTCCGGCGAAGCCCCGAAACTCGTTGAGGCGGCACGGCCTCAGGAGCGCCGACAGACGGATTCCAAGAGCTCTCGGGCCGTGGCTTTGACGTCGCGCCCTTCGGACAGGGCAGAGACGGCGGCGCCGTCGACGACGGCGATCGCCAGGTCGGCCGTCAGGTCGATGCGCAAATGGGCGAGCACCCGGGCGACGGCCGCATTGAGCCGTGAGCGCCCCGTTCGATAGGCTCTCGCGACAGGCGCGAAATCGCCCGCGCTTATCAGCTGCGCGTAGTGGCCGATAAGCGCCTGGTCGCTCGGGAGAGTGGCGGACAGGATCGCCTCGACCCTCTCCGCCATGGCGACGTCCTCCGCGGCGCGGGACTCGACCCGCTCCGCCACGCGCTCGGCCCGCGAGGCCCACAAAGAAATGTTCAGGGCGCCTGCCTGGTGGAGAAGGTCCTCCAGCCCCTCGAAATAATAGGTGGTGGCCGACAGTGAGCATCCTGCGCGGCGGGCGACGGCCCGATGGCTGACTGAGGACGGGCCGCCTTCGCGCACGAGCGCCGCCGCGGCCTCCACGATCTGCCTTCTTCGGACCTCCCCCTTCAAAGTGGCGGCCCCTCCGCCGGGCGCAGCCCCCGTCACATCGGAATTCATATTGCAGCCCCGGGCTCGTCGGAAGCTCTCATGCTTTCTCGCCGCCTCCTTCCGTCTGCGTCCAAAGAGCGCCCGCAGCCGTCACGAGAACGCTGGCCATGGCCCAACGCCGCCAATCTCGCTCGGATCGGGGATGCGATGCCCAGCGCCTGAACTCACGGCTCGCACGCCTCCGATCTAAGCGTCATTTTCCTCGGCCAAGCTGGCCGACTCGCGGACGATGCTTCGCGATGCGCACATTGCCCCAAGCGCGAGCACGGAAATCAACGTCAGATAAAAAGCGGGAGCGATCGCCGTGCCGGTGACCTTGATGAGCCACGTCGCGACAAGCGGCGCCGTGCCTCCCACCAGGGCGTTGGCCGAGTTGAAAGAGAGGGCGAAACCCGAATACCTGACTTCAGTCGGGAAGCTTTCGGCCAGAAACGTCGCGAGGGTTCCGTCGTTGGCCGTGAGGATGAGGGCGAACACGGCCTCAGCGGCGATGATCATGACGACGTTGCCCTGCTCCATCACCCAGAACAGCGGGATCGAAAGCACGATGAAGGCCAGGCACGCTCCGACGAGCATGCGACGCCGTCCGAACATATCCGAAATTTTTCCCATGAAGAAGATCGCGACGATGTAAACCGCAAGCGTCCCTGCCGAGATGGCCTCCGCGCTGGTCGCTGCAATCCCCAGCTGCTTCTCGAAATAGGTGGGCATGTACGTCAGAAGAAGGTAGAAAGCCACGGCGTTGAGGCAGGCGACGCCAAAAGTGATCGCCACCCTCTTGCGGTGCGAGCGCAGCAGCGTCTTCAAGGGGACGCGATGCTTGCTTTTCTTCTCCGCATTCTGGGACATTTCGTTGAAGATCGGCGAATCCTCGAGGTGAATTCGAATGTAGCGCCCGATCAGCCCCAAGGGCCCGGCGAGCAGGAACGGTATCCGCCATCCCCACGAGTGCATGTCCGCCTCGTCCAGGAGGCCCCGCAACGTCATGACCGTGATGATGCCGAAGAGAAGGCCCGCGGCGGTGGAGGCGGGGACGAGCGACGTGTACAGGCCGCGCTGCTTGGGCGGAGCGTATTCGGCGAGGAACGTTCCAGCCCCCGCGTATTCGCCCGACGCCGAGAATCCCTGGATCATCCGCAGAAGAAACAGCGCCAGTGGCGCAAAGATTCCAATGGCGGCGTATCCGGGAATCACGCCGATGAGGAACGTCGATCCGGACATGATGAGGATCGACCAGGAAAGGGCCCACCGGCGCCCGTAACGGTCGCCCCACGCGCCCCAAACCACCGCGCCTATCGGGCGCAGGACGAACGAGAGGGCAAATATCGCGAAGGCGGACAGAAGCTGGGCGGTTTCGTCGCTTTTCGGGAAGAACGCGCTCCCTATGACGGCGGCCAGATACCCGTAGGATGCGTAGTCGAACCATTCGATGAAGTTGCCGATGAAGCTCGCACCGGCCGCCTTCCTCAAAACACGGCGCTGCTCGTCGCTATGGCCTTCCGAATCCGACGTGTGCCCTGAAGCCGCATCGGCGACTCGGACGTTGCTTGCCGGCGCCGACTCGCTCGGCCCGCCGGGCCGCTTCGCCTCCCCGCGCGGCGGGGCCGGCCGCTGCGCTTTCCGCTGTCGTGACTCGTTCCCCCCGAGGGAATGCGGCATCGAACCGCTCGTATCAGCCGCCACGCGCCCACTGCTCCTTCGTAATCGAGGATTCATTCTGATTGACGAATCCATATACGCCACTCAGCCTACACCTCCGCGCAAGAGATCGTCGAATATCCGCCATTATCGAGGGCAGCGAAAAACTTTAGGGCGGCGGAACGGAGACGGCTTTAGAATTTTTATTCATCTGGCATTGCACATCGACGCTTCAGCGCGGCTGACCTAAAGCCAATCGGCGCGCGCCTGCGGCAGAAGCGCCGCACGCCGGAGTCGACGCTCGGCCGCGCGGGCTCGAAGCGCAAAGGCGGCCCCGCGCCGAAACGCGGAGGCCGCCTTTGTCGCGAGCGCACGGTCACACAAGCGTCGGGTCGTCCACCTGGTTGGGGAAGTAGTCTTCCTTGCCGCCTTCGCGGTAGACGTCGGCGGTTGCGCAGTGCAGGCCGCCGCCGAACGGGTAGGCGTCGCGGAACGGAACCGGAATGACGTTCATTCCCAGCTTGTCCATCTGCTCCATCTGATGGACCTCGGACGCCTCGCAGATCACCGTCTTGTGATCGAGGACGAGGCAGTTCATCGACAGCCAGACAGACGAGTAGCACAGCGGCGGCGGGGTCTCATGGGCCGGCTGCGCCGCGTCGACTATCTGCCAGTCGTTGGCTTCGAAGATCTTGCGCTGCTCCTCGGGCAGGCGGCGTTGCGGGTTGTTGATGATGAGGCCGGGCCGCAGCGGCACGAAGGTCGCGTCGATGTGGATCGGGTAGGGATCGCCGGGGAAGTTCACAGCGTGCACCCGCAGGTCCGGGTAGTAGCGCTTGAACCATTCCATCGCCTTGCGATTCGTGGTCAGGCCGTGCTGGATGAACAGGTCTCTGCCCAGGCGCATGACGTCGGCCGCGTCCCACATCGGCTCGACCTCCGTCGTGACGAAGTCCTTGGCGGCCGTGCGCTCCAGGCGCTCCTCGATCGTGATCCGCTCGTCGTAATAGTTGTGCTTGTACGACTTGTCGGTCAGCCGCGGCCGCGGGGCCTGAGTCCACTTGAATTCGGGGTCTTCCTCGAAGTATTGGCCCATGAGGTCCCAGTAGGCAAGGTATTCGAAGTACCGGCACCGGAAGGAGTTGGCCGAGGCCATGATCTCGTTGCCGACGGTGAGCAGAATGTCGCGGGGAGGCATCTGCGTGAAACCGGAGTCGGTGCGGAAGTCGGGCGTGACGATCGCCTGATTCCACTGCAGCGGCGTCGGCCTGTCGACGACGACGCCGTTGTCCTGAAGAACCTTGGCGAGGTAGTCGAGCTGGGCGTTGGCCTTTTCGACGGTTTCGGTGGGACGCGGCCCCCACATTCCGCGCATCTCGGAGTCGATCGGCACCTTCTCCGAGGTTGCCGGCTCTTCGGGCGGAATGACCGAATTGTCGGCGCGCCCCAGAATGACCCTCTTGAGGGGGTCGAAGTCGTTCCATGAGTTGACGATTTTCGCCATTTTCAGACACTCCTATGTGAGAACGGTGATGCGTTCGTGCGATGCTTGCGTATCTAGGAAACGCCTATTTCCTCCCAGTTTCAACTCCTTTCGGCGATTCGCTCGAAGACGGTCCGAAGACGGCTCGCATCCGCCTGCGGCCGCCGTCGTTTTCCCGCAAAAGTCCGTTCCTCGGAGCGCGCCGCCGGCTTTCGGAGCGCGCCCTCAATCCTTGACGCGCGCCGTCAGCTCCGGGAGCGGGCGGTCAGTTCTCGCCGCGGACCGTCGGGCAGCTCATGCAACGCGGGCCTCCGCGCCCGCGGCCCAGCTCGTTCCCGGGAATCGGCAGAACTTCGACGCCCTGCTTGGAAAGATACTCGTTTGTGGCGGTGTTCCTTTCGTAAACGACCACGGCGCCGGGGGCGACGGCCAGCAGATTCGCCCCGTCGTTCCACTGCTCTCGCTCGGCCGCGAGGGAATCCTGCGGCGTCGTCAGAATCCGCACCGAATCGAGGCCCAACGCCTCCGCGACGACGGCATGCATCCGCTCGGGCGCATTTGTCTCCACGTGAAGGGGCCTCTTCCCGTCCCCGGGACGAATCGTGTAGGAGCGGAGCATCCCCAGGCCCGCGTATTTGACGAAGGTGCCCTCGTCGGCCATCGTCATCACGGTGTCCAGGTGCATCTGCGCCCGCGCCTTCGGCATTTCGACGGCGACGACCCGCTCTGCCTCGCCCGCCTCAAATAGCTGAAGGGCAAGCCTTTCAACCCCCTGCGGGCTCGTCCTTTCGCTCAACCCGACGAGGACCGAGCGGTTCCCTATGACGAGGACGTCCCCGCCTTCGACGGAGGCGAAGCCCGATCCCACGCCGTCGCCCAAGACCGTGAAATCGGCGTCGGCGAAGCGCGGATGGTGGAGGTAGATCGCCTCCTCGTTCACGCTCTCGCGCACGCGCGCCGGGCGGCACATCGGATTGATCGAGACGCCGCCGTAGATCCACGAGGACGTGTCGCGCGTGAAAAGGTGGTTGGGAAGCGGGGCCAGAAGGCAGTCGTCTGCGCCGAGCGTGCGGAGGGTCAAAGACTCCTGCACATCGGATCGGTCGAGCAGCTCGGCCTTTGTCACGCCCGCGATGAGGAGCTCGGCGAGCTCGGCCTCCGGCAGCGACTCGGCGTAGCTTCGGACCGCCTCCTCGATTCCTGCGCCGCAGGCCTCCTCCGTGACGACGACGTCAAGCACGCGCTCGCGGGCTTCGCGGTCCGCGAGCGCTTCGGCGAGCAAGTCGGCAAGGTAGAGGACCTCGACGCCGCGCGAACGCAGCGTCTCGGCGAAGACGTCGTGCTCGTGCTGGGCCCGTTCGAGCCAGAGGACGTCGTCGAAGAGCAGATCGTCCTTGTTAGAAGGGGTGAGCCTCAACATCTCCTTGCCCGGGCGGTGCAGGAGAACCTGCTTGAGCCGCCCAACCTCGGAGCCCACATATGGCTTCATCCGCTTCCTCCTGAATCGCTCGCCGCAACGAAGCTCACCCCGTCGCTTTTAGGTCAAACGTACCAGCTTTGCCTCGCCCATCGAGGCACATGCCCGGCAGACAGACAATCGCTCGGTGCACTGGCGTACTTTCTTATGCGGCGCGATTCCTTTATGCGGCGGGCTTCCTTCGCCTGTCTGCAGCCCTTTTCTCAAACACTCGCTTTCTTCTGCACGTTCGACTCCGTTTCGACGCACTCAGCCCAGGGTCGGCGCACTCGGCTCCGAGTCGGCGCACGCTCCTCAGTTCCGCTTCTCCGTCAGGTAGGCCAGAACCGCCCGCACCCTCCGGTTCTCCTCTCCGGGGAGCATGCCGAGCTTCGAGAAAACGTTGGCCACGTGTTTTGAGACCGCGGCCGTGGAAAGAAACATGCGCTCGCAAATCTGGTGGTTGGACAGGCCCTGGGCCATGAGTTCGAGGACCTCGCTTTCCCTGGCCGTCAACCCGTTGAGCCACGACGAGCGGCCCTTGACCAGGGAGGAGGCCACTTCCGGGTCGACGACGACGCCGCCGGCCTCTACGACCCTCAAGGACCGGATGAAATCGGCGACCCTGGCCACTCTGTCCTTGAGGAGGTAGCCCAGTCCCCCGACGCCGTCGGTCGGCGCGCTCGGCTCGAACAGCTCTGCGGCGTAGGCGGGGGCGACATACTGGGAGAGCACCATGATCCCGATCTCAGGCTGGCTCTCTCGTATGCGCACGGCCGCCCTCAGGCCGTCGTCGGACATTCCGGGCGGCATCCGCACGTCCGTGACGACCACATCCGGGGCGGTCCGCGCGGCCGCTTCGACGAGCTCGTCCGCGCTGGCGGCCTCCGCGGCGATCTCGTGGCCCTGCCTCATCAGAAGGCCGACCATGCCCTCCCGGAACAACGCCGAATCGTCGGCGACCACTAACCTCATTCCCTCTCCTTTCCGCGGCGGGCCGGCGGATCCCTGTGCTTCGCCGCCGTCGTCACGTCTTGCCGATTCTCTCGCGCTTTGCCGATTCTCTCGCACCTGGCCGACTTTCGCGCAACCCGCCGGCTTTCTCGCGTCTCGTTCGCTGTCGAGCGCCTCAGGCCCCGGCACGCTTCACAGGCCTTCCCGCGTTTTCCCGCCCGGGCTTCGCCAGGCGGCTTCGTCCGCCCCTCTCGTCTCCGCTTGCACGCTGCCGCGTGCGTCGTCGCCCGTCCCGCCGACGTCTGCTTCGCCGTCTGTCTCGCTGGCGCTTGCGCGGCTGTTTGCCGGAGAAACGCCGAATTCCCCTTGCCGCAAAAGGAGCGGGATCCGCCCCGTCAGCGTCGTCGGCCCTCCGAGAGGGCTGACGACTTCGAGAACGCCCCCGAATGCGGCGAGCCGCTCGCGCATGCCCGAAAGGCCGCGGTCGGGCTGGACGCTCGCCCCGCCGGGGCCGTCGTCACTGACGGAGACGTGGAGGTCCGCGTCTGCGGCCAGCAGCACCGATACGCGGGCCGCGGGCGCGTACTTCGCGACGTTCGTCAAGCCCTCGGAGACGAGGAAGTACGCGGCGGCGATGACGCCCTCGGGAATGGCGGGAAGCCGATTGGGAACGAAAACCTCGACTTTCAGGGGCGAGGAGGCCGCCAGGGACCGGACGGCAGCCTCCAGTCCAAGGTCCGAGAGCACCTTGGGGTGGATCCCGGCCACCGTGCTTCTCAGTGCGCGCAGGGCGCTTTCGGCGTCGTCCTGCGCCTTGCCCAAAAGCGCGCGGACCTCGCCCATTTTCTCCGGGACCACGGCCCCGTCCGCGATCGCCGAGTCCAAAAGCAAGTCCGCCTCGCCGACGTCGATAGAGGCGGTGACGAGGTACTGCTGCGCGCCGTCGTGAAGGTCCCGCTCGATGCGGCGGCGCTCGATCTCGAATGCGGCCACGATTTCGCGGCGCGATTCGGTCAGCTCGGCGAGGTCTTCGGGGCTGACCCGCCCGCAGACCGTCTGGATTCTCTCGGCGGCGCGGCGGACGGCTCTGACCGCGGCCCGCACCGCGAGCGCCGCGATAAAGGCCGTCCCCCCGCCGTAGGCTACAAAAACGACGTAGCCCGGCGAGCCGGAAGCGATCGCCGACGCCAATCCGATGAGGAAGGGAAAAGCGAGAACCGTCGAAGCCAGCGCCGCCGCCACGGACTCCGCGACTGCCCGGGCGACCGCCCTTCGCACCCGCGCCGTCTGTTCCTTTCCCATGGGCGATACCCTACCTCGCCGTGGAGAAATGTCCCGCCTCGACGCCGCGCAAATCCTCCGGCGCAGGCGGCGGAGCCCGGCCGCACCGCTGAAAAACAGTAGAGCTGGCTCTACCTTCTTTCGATACGCAGCACCATGGTCCGCCTGCCGCATTCGCTGTTCAATGGAAACATGAACGCAACGCACATGGCCCTGACAGGGCGAAACCTGGTAAAGAACTTCGGCGCCGTCAAGGCGCTCGCGGGAGTCGACGTCACGATTCCCGCCGGACAGTCCGTGGCCGTCATGGGCCCGTCCGGCTCGGGCAAGTCGACCCTCCTGCACTGCCTTTCGGGGATACTCCCCGTGACATCCGGCGAGATAACCGTCGGCGGAACGTCGGTCACGGGTTTGAACGACGCAGGGCGCTCGCGCCTGCGGCTGAAGGCCTTCGGATTCGTCTTCCAGGACGGCCAGCTGGTCCCCGAGCTTCCCGCAAACGAGAACGTCGCCCTCCCCCTCATGCTCGCGGGAGCCTCGCGTCGGTCCGCCATCAAGGAGGCCAACTCGTGGCTGACCAAGGTCGGGCTGGAATCCGAGCGCAAGAGGAGGCCGGGCGAAATGTCCGGCGGGCAGGCTCAGCGCGCAGCCGTGGCGCGGGCGCTGGCCTCGTCGCCCTCGGTTGTCTTCGCCGACGAGCCGACAGGCGCGCTCGACCAGGCGACCGGGCACGAAATCATGCAGATTCTGACGACGACGGCGCGCATGGGCGGCGCCACCCTCGTGGTGGTCACCCACGATCCCAATGTCGCGGCCTGGTGCGACAGGCTCATCGAGATTCGCGACGGACGCATCCACGCCGACACGACCGCGAAGGGAGTCCGCTCATGAGCCCGACGACCCGACTCGCCCCCCGCCTTGCCGTGGCAAGGATAAAAATGCGATCCGGAGCGGCATGGCTGGACGTCCTGGCCGTGGTCTCCTTCGCCCTGTCGACCCTCATCGCCCTGACGGTGGCCGGCGGCATCTGGATGTTCAAGACGCTGAACGACGAAAGGCCCGCGAGAATCATTCGGGCGATCGGCGAGCACAACGCCGATGCGATGCTCACGTACTACCTTCTGTCGGTCGTGGCGGGCGCGCTGCTCGTCATCCCGATCTTCGCGCTCGGGTCCTCCGCCGCGAGGCTCGGCGCGCAGGCCCGCGCCCGCAGGCTCGCAACCTTGCGCCTGATCGGCGTGACCGGTTCGCAGACGGTCCGAATGGCCCTCGTCGAAACGGCCGCCCAATGGCTCATCGGCGCGGTTGCCGGCGTCGTCCTTTACTACGCCACGCTTCCCGCCTGGGGCAACGCCAGCTTCTTCAAGGTTTCCATCGACACTTCGCTCATGATGCTCCCGATAGCGGCCATGCTCGGGCTGCTCGCCGTTTTGCTGTTCATCGCCATGGCCTCGACCGTCGTCGGCCTGCAAAAGGTGCGCATCTCCCCCCTCGGCGTCACGCGCAGGGAAACGCCAAAGGCGCTGAAAATGTGGCGCCTGGCGGTTTTCGTCGCCGCCGGTTTTGCCTTTGTCTACTGGTCGAGCAGCCGTGAAGGCTCGAGGGTGGAAACCTCCGCGCTCGTATCAGTGGGAATCTTCGTCGGGCTCTTCGTCGCGGCGTTCTCGCTGGTCGGGCCGTGGCTGCTTCAAGTCGCGGCGCGGCCGCTGACGAAAACCTCCTCGGTGTCGCGTCTGCTCGCCGTCCGACGCCTTTTGGACGATCCGCGCGCCATGTGGCGGACGGTCGGCGGAGTCGCGCTCCTGTGCTTCGTCGCGGGCTTTGTGAGCGCTGCCCCAGACAGCACCAACCCCGGGTTCGAGTGGGCGCTCCGCGACATCAAGTTCGGCGTGTGGATCACCCTCGCCTTTGGATTCGCCGTCGCGGCGCAGTCCTCGCTCACGAACCAGGCGAGCCTGGTCTTCGAGAGGGCGGATCAGACGATTGCCCTGTCGAAGGTCGGATTCCCCTTCCGCGTCTTCACGCTCAGCAGGCTTCACCAGGTTCTCGGCCCCTTGGCAGCCACCTCGGTGATCGGCGCCGGATTGGGCTGCTTCCTGGTCATCAGCTTCATGAACGAGACGCCGTCGAACGCTGCATTCATACAGCTCGCAGGAGTCTTGGGCGTGGGTTTTGCGCTGACGCTGCTGGCCCTGCTCGTGTGCACGCCCCTCGAGCGGCACGTCCTGACGTCCAGCCGCAGGCGCAACGACTGAAGACTGCCCTCGGCGGCTGCATAATCGACAGGAAGGCGTGTGGCGCGGCTCGTTTGCCGCGCCACACGTTTGCCGCGCCACGCGCCTTTTCCATCCGTTTTTGATCCACGCCTTCACCCGCCTTCAGCATTGTTTCAGCCTCGCCCGCACCGCCGCCTTTGGCGCCCATGGTTTCAGCGGCGAATGCAGCCTCGTCTCCGGAAAGGCGGCCTCATCGCCGGATGACGGGATTGCGGAGCCTTCCGATTCCCTCGCATTCGACCTCGACGGTCTGGCCCGACGCGATCTGCGGCTCGACGCCGCGCACGCCCGGCGAACCGGTCAGCACGATGTCTCCGGGCAGCAGGGTGAACATCTTCGAAGCGTGCGAGACGAGTTCGGGAACCGAGAAGGCGAGCTGCGACGTGCGGCCTTCGCGCGAGAGCTCGCCGTCGATCCGCGAGGTCAGCGCCAGATCGGACGGGTCGAGCTCGGTCTCGATGTACGGGCCGACGGGGCAGAACGTGTCCGTCCCCTTGGCGACGGCGAGGTTCGCGTGGACTCCGGTGACGTCGTCGGCGACGGTGTACCCGAGGATCGCCTCGTGGGCCCGCTCGGGCGGAACGTCTTTGGCCACGCGCCCGATGACCACGGCGAGTTCGACCTCGTGCACGACCTCAGGAAGGTGGGGCGGAAGCACGATCGGGTCGTCCGGCCCGACGACGGAGGTGTTGGGTTTGAGGAAGACGAGGAGCTCGTCCGTCGAGGCGGGGGGCTCGCCGTCGGAATAGGAGCCGCCGAAGCCGACGACCTTCGAGCGCGGAATCATCGGAGAGACCAACCGGACGTCTTCGGGCCTGAGCCGCTGGCCGGTGGGCTTGCCCTCGCCGAACAGCGGATCGTCGGCGAGGAGGATGAGCTCGTCGCTGTCTTCGTCGACGACAGCGTATCGCGGGCCCTGGTCGAGCCCGATTCGTGCAATCTTCATACGGGGATTTTAGCGTGAGATGCGTCTCGCGCACTCGGCGGGCCAGACGTCGATGTGTAACGCAGTTCCAAAAAGGCTAGCCTGGCCGTGTATCCTCCCAATGCCGCACCCCAACGTCAGGAGCGCCCGTGAAGAAACATCGCGACGGATCGTGGTCCGACAAGCCAGTTGCAGCCGTCAAATCCCATATGACCGTGCCGTGGCTCCTCGCCCGACGCGCAGCGAAGGCCCCTAACGGCGTATGCATCGAACGCCGCACGGAGATCGGCGCCTCCTGGGTGAAGATCACCGCGGCCGAGTTCGAGTCGGACGTGATCCAGGCGGCCCGCGGGCTCATCGGCCTCGGCCTGAAACCGGGCGAGGCGGTCTCGATCTTCGGCGCGACCTCCTACGAGTGGAGCCTGCTGGACATGGCGGCCCTGTACGCGGGCCTCACAGTGGTTCCGATCTACGAGTCGAGCTCGGCCGAACAGATCCGCTGGATCGTCTCCGACGCCGACGTCCGCCTCGTCCTGACCGACTCGGCCGCACACGCCGCCGCAGTCGAATCAGTGAAGACGCCCGGCCTCATGCCGACGCTCGTCTACGACAGCGACGGTTTGCAACAGCTGTACGCGGCCGGCTCGGGGATCGACGAGGCTCGCGTGCTGGAGAGGAAGAACGCGCTGACCGGCGGGGACACGGCGACGATCATCTACACCTCCGGCACCACCGGAAACCCGAAGGGCGTCGAGCTGACCCACGGCAACATCGCGGCGATCACGATGTCCACGCTCGCCGCCGAAGGGCCGATCATCGACCGCGGCGACAGCAGAATCCTCCTCTTCCTCCCCCTCGCCCACGTCATGGCCAGGGTCGTCTTCTACTTCGCCGTCGCCGGCCGCGGGCGGGTGGCGCACGTCCCCAACGTCAAACACCTGCTGAGCGACATCCAGTCTTTTGAGCCCTCGGCCCTCCTGTGTGTGCCGCGGGTCCTGGAGAAGGTCTACAACGCGGCCGAGGCAAAGGTGCGCGGGCTGCGGCTCAAAATCTTCCGCTGGGCGGCTCATGTGGCCGTGCGCAACTCGCGCAAGAGGTTCCGCGGGCCGCTGTTCCTCCTCCAGCGGGCTCTCGCGCGCGCCCTCGTGTGGAAGAAAATCACCGCCGCCCTGGGCTCGAACTGCCGGTACGCGATATCGGCGGGCGCTCCCCTCGGCAAATGGCTCGGCCACTTCTATCGCGGCATCGGCCTCTCAGTCATCGAGGCTTTCGGCCTGACCGAGACCTCCGGCCCGTCCACCGCCAACCGCCCCGGCGCCTTCAAGATGGGCACGGTGGGCCAGCCCCTTCCCGGAACCGCCGTGAAAATCGCCGACGACGGCGAAATCCTCCTCAAGGGCCCGCACGTTTTCCCCGGATATCACAACAACCCCTCAGCCACGTCCGAGGCGTTCGAGAAAGGCTGGTTCCGCACGGGCGACGTCGGCGCCATCGACAAGAACGGGTTCCTCTCCGTCACCGGAAGGAAGAAGGAGCTCATCGTCACCGCGGGAGGCAAAAACGTCGCCCCAGCCGTCCTCGAGGACAAGCTGCGCGGGCACCCTCTCATCTCACAGGTCGTGGCCGTCGGCGACAAACGCCCCTTCGTCGGCGCGCTCATCACCCTCGACGCCGACATGCTTCCCGGCTGGCTGCGCGGGCACGGACTGCCGCACATGGACGCCGCCTCGGCGGCTCGCCATCCGGCCGTCCTCGAAGCGCTCCAGCGGGCGGTTGACCGGACAAACGAGCAGGTTTCGCGCGCCGAGTCAATCCGCAAATTCACGGTGGTCAACGGCGACTTCACGGAGGAGAACGGCCTGCTCACCCCGTCGATGAAGGTCAAGCGCGCCGACGTCCTCCAGCGCCACGCCGACGTCGTCGAAAGCCTCTACGCGGACCCTCTCAAATAACGGCCGATCGGCGCGCAGGTATCCTTGAGGCGTCCCGCAAGCGCATCGCTCAACGTGTACCGGCGTGCACGGTCGCTTCGCGAACCCCCGTCCTCGTCGAAGGAGGCCCGATGATATCCGGCCGCACAAAGGCGTTTGCCCTTTTCGGCTCGCCGGTGGAGCATTCGCTCTCCCCCGCCATGCACAACGTGTCCTTCGCCGAGCTCGGGCTCGACTGCGTCTACCTGTGCCACGACGTCGTCCCCTCGGCCATAGGCGCCGCCGTCGCGGGCGCACGCGCCATGGGCTTCGCGGGCTTCAACGTGACGATGCCGTGCAAGGCCGCCGTGATCGAGCATCTCGACGAGCTCTCCCCCGCGGCCCGGCTCATGGGCGCGGTCAACACGGTCAAGCGCGAGGGCGATCGGCTCATCGGCCACAACACCGACGGAGCGGGCCTGCTGCGGTCGGTCGCCGAGCGAGGCTTCAACGTGGCGGGCGCCGACGTCGCGGTCATCGGCGCAGGCGGCGCGGGCTCGGCGGTTTACACTCAGGCCGCGCTCGACGGCGCGGGGAGGGTCTCCGTCTTCAAACGCGCCAACGCGTCCTTCGGGCCGACGTCGCAGAAGATCGCCGCGCTCTCCGAGCGCACGGGCGTGAATCTCACGCTCACCGACGTCGCCGACGAGGCAGCCCTCGAGCGGGCCGTGCGGGAAGCGGACATCGTCGTGGACGCCACCCGGGTGGGCATGGCGCCCCTCGAAAGCCAATCAAACGTCAGGGAAGAATGGCTCCGCCCCGGCCAGGCCGTGGTGGACACCGTCTACCACCCGCGCGAGACGAAGCTGCTCGCCCTCGCCGCCCGGGCCGGAGCCACCCCGATCGACGGGCTCGGAATGCTCTTGTGGCAGGCCGCCATCGCCGAGGAAATCTGGCTCGACGTCGCCATGCCGGTCGATCGCGTCCGCGAAGCCGTGTTCGGAGGCTGAATTCTCGGCGGCCGACCCATCGACGAGCGACGCTCCCGAAGCGGCCAGGCGCCCGGCCATGCCGAGGCAACGGCGGTTTCCCATGTCGAGACGATTCCGAGACGACATGAGGCGATGACGGCGGACGCCAAGTTTGCTGTCATCGGCAGGAGAATTCGAATCCCTTCTTTATCAGTTCCCGGAGCCACGAGCTATTCGCCGTCTCGAGGGACTTCACTACGACGTGATGGTTCCACCGGCGGGCGCTGACTCGGGTGACCCCGTGAATTCCGGGAAATTCCTCCCTGTGATCCAAAGCGACATTGAGATAGAGCGTTCCGTCGCCGGTTTTCTCATATGCCCACATCCAGAGGAATTTCCGATTGACCGAGTAGCTGAGCTGAGAACGAAGCTCTCTTTTGACGCTGCCCAGGCCCATCACGTACGCATCGATCGCCTGAAAGTACGCGTCGGTCTTCGGCTTTTGCGAGAACTCTCCGATCATCTTGTTGCTTGGCACAGCAACCTCCTCGAACACGCCCCCAACGCCGCTCGTGCGCAAGGTGGGACTCGAACCCACACGCCCTAGGGCACCAGAACCTAAATCTGGCGCGTCTACCAATTCCGCCACTCGCGCGCTGCCACCATATTCTAACGGCTCGCGGGGCCGCCGGCCATCGCCGTTCTCAGCGCAGGCCGCCCGGCACATCGCCAGCGCCTTTTCCGACGGCGGCGCGACTGAGCGGCAAACTCATCGCAGACGCCCGCCGCTTCCGACGCCGCGACGCAGGCCGCCCATCCGTTGCGCCGTCGCCGGCCATCGCCGGAAAAGCGGCTAGTCGATCCCCAGTTCCTTGCGCAGGCGCGCCACATGCCCCTTGGCCTTGACGTTGCAATTGGCGAGGAGAATCTTGCCGTCCTTGCCCACGACGAACGTCGATCGGATGACACCGCGCACGATCTTCCCGTAGTTTTTCTTCTCACCGAAGGCGCCGTACGCCTCCATGACGTCGCGCTCGGGATCGCTGGCCAGCGGGAAGTTCAGGGCGTCGCGCCGGGCGAACTTCTCCAGGGAGCCCAGCGAATCCGGCGAAACTCCGACGACCGAGTATCCGGCGCCTTTCAGGGAGTTCAGGCTGTCGCGGAAGTCGCACGCCTCGGTTGTGCATCCGGGCGTCATCGCCTTGGGGTAGAAGTAGACGATCACGCCCTTCTCCGCCTTGCCCAGCGCCTCGGACAGCCGGATGTCGCCGTCGGTGCTCGGGAGGGTGAAATCGGGCGCAATGTCGCCGACGTCAAGTTTAACCATGCGACTATCTTGCCACTGCCGCCTCGTTTCGACCGTCCAAGCCCCGCCCCGTTCACCCGGCGAGAAAACCTCCGCTCAGGAAGCGGCGGCCAGAATCTCCCTGGCACACTAAACGCATGAGCGAAATCGATTCGGATGCCATCGGCCCCTGGTTGCCGCCCGAGGACCTGCGCTTCGTCCGCGAAAAGGTTCCCATGGTCTACGTCGACATCGTCCCGGTTCGCCTCGACGAGGCGGGCGCCTTGGAAGCGGTGGGAATGCTTTTGTGCGCCGACGACGAAGGAATCAACCGAGCTTTCCCGTCCGGGCGCATCCTGCTCTATGAGACGATCCGCGAGGCGCTCGCGCGGCATATCGACAAAGACCTCGGCCCCATGGCGCTCCCCCGAATCCCGGCGGTTCTCACGCCTTTCACCGTCGGCGAGTACTTCCCCATGGGGGAAGGCTGGCACGACCCGCGCCAGCACGCCGTCTCCCTCGCCTACATCGTCCCCATGCAGGGCGACTGCAACCCGGGCGACGATTCGCTCGAATTCTCGTGGTTCACGCCCGGGGAGGCCCGTACGCGCGAGCTCCAAGCCGAGCTCATTCCCGCGCACGCATCCCTGCTTCGCCGCGCCCTCGCCGTGCTCGGCTGCGACGCCTAAATCCTCGCGGCCAGCGCGCGAAACGCCTTTCCGCGGTGCGATATGGCTTCCTTGCGTTCCGGCGTCAGCTCAGCGCTGGAAACCGAGAGGCCTTCGGGCCTGAATATCGGGTCGTATCCGAATCCGTTCTCGCCGCGCGGGGCAAAGAGGAGGCTTCCGCGCATGATTCCCTCCGCGATCTCCTCGCGCCCGTCGGGGTCGGCCATCGCCGCGGCGCACACAAAGGACGCCCCGCGATGCCTCTCCGGAACATCGGCCATCTGCGCCAGCAAGAGCTCCAGGTTCGCGGCGTCGTCGCCGTGCCTTCCGCACCACCGCGCGGAAAACACCCCCGGCGCCCCGCCCATCGCGTCCACGCAGATGCCCGAGTCGTCGGCGAGTGCGAGCAGGCCGGTCGCCTCCGCCAGCTGCCTGGCCTTGATGAGGGCGTTGCCCGCGAAGGTCACCTCGTCCTCGACCGGCTCGGGGACGTCGAACGCCTCGGCGCCCACGATCTGCGCTCCGGGCAGGAGCGGCAGGAGAATCGCGCGCAGCTCCGCGACTTTGTGCGGATTGCGGGTGGCCAGCACAAGCTTCATCGGTTCTCCCATCCGGCGACGATCCGAGGATCGATGGGGTTGTCGCCCGTCAGCGCCTCTTTCTGGACGGCGGCCAAATGAGCCGTCCCAATCGCGGCGAGGTCCAAAAGCTCTCCCAGCTCGCCCCTTGAGAACGGCGCGTGCTCGGCGGTCCCCTGAATCTCGATGAACTGGCCGGCGCCTGTCGCGACCACGTTCATGTCGGTGTCGGCGCGTGAGTCCTCCTCGTAGGGCAGGTCGAGCACCGGGCGCCCGTCGACGACGCCGACCGACACTGCGCTCACCGTGTCGCTGAGAACCGGCCTGCGCGGTTTGACGATCCCTTTCCCCACAGCCCAATCGACGGCGTCGGCCAACGCTGCGAAGGCGCCGGTGATCGACGCCGTGCGGGTGCCGCCGTCGGCCCGAAGAACGTCGCAATCGAGCTGGACAGTATTCTCGCCGAGTGCCCGCATGTCGACGCAGGCGCGCAGCGCGCGGCCGATCAGCCGCGAAATTTCGTGCGTCCTTCCGCCGATCTTTCCCTTGACCGACTCCCGGGACGAGCGTTCGTCCGTGGCGCGGGGAAGCATCGAGTACTCGGCGGTCACCCAGCCCAGGCCGGTGTCCTTGCGCCAGCGCGGAACGCCTTCCGTGAAGGAGGCGACGCACAAAACCGTTGTTTTGCCGAAGGAGACGAGAACGCTGCCCTCGCCTGCGTCGAGCCAGCCTCGGGAAATGGACACGGGACGCATGTCGTCGACGGCTCGGCCGTCTGCTCGTTGACTCATGCGTGCGATCCTACCGCTTTCAGACGCGGTGCTCCTCGCCCGGAAGCACGGCCCGCACGGGGCCCTCGTAGACGCGCTCGGCGCTCCGCCGAACCGCCTCGGGGTCGGTCCACGGCTGCAGGTGCGTCAAAAGCAGCCTCGCCGCGCCCGCCCGCTGGGCGAGTTCCCCGGCGCGCGAACCCGTCATGTGGACGCCGCGCACCGAGTCGCGCCCGTCTTCGAACGCGCACTCCGAGAGAAGGAGGTCGACGCCCCGGGCCATCTCTACCTCCGTGTCGCACAGGTCGGTGTCGCCGGTGTAGCCGAGGGTGGCATTGCCCGGGCCGAGGTCGCTCGGCCCGCTCACCCTCATCCCCACGCACGGCACCGTGTGATCGGCGGCGAAAGCCTCAAGCTTCATCGGGCCTATTTCGACGACGTCGCCCGGCCCGATCTGCTTGAACTCGAACTCGCCCTCGTAGGTCTCCTCGTCTGGGTCCCCGCCGAGCTGGCGGGTGCGGTACTGCCCGTCGCCCGGGCTGTAGACGGGGATCCGCGCAAGCGGCCCGCCGGGAAACCAGCGCCGATACACCTGCATGCCGATGATGTCGGCGCAATGGTCGGTGTGCAGATGGCTGAGCACCATCGCGTCGAGGTCGGCCGGGTCAAGGTAGTTGAGAAGCTGGCCCATGGCTCCGGGGCCGAAGTCGAGGACTGCCGAGTATGTGCGCAGCCTGCCGTCGTCATCCTCCCCGTCGGCTTGGAGAAGATAGGCCGACGCCGCCGAAAACCTGCCGGACATCGAACCCGAGCAGCCGATGACGGTCAGTCTCATGCGCTCACCCCCGAGCTGATCTGGGAGATCGAGCGCGCCGCGCCGACCTCCGGGCCGAGGAACCTTCCCGCGAGCTCGCCGAAGCGGGCGGGGTCCCCCGTCGCGTAGAAGCGGCGGTCGGGCTCGTTTCCGGTCGGGGCGAACAGGTCCCGGGAGGCGAGCTCGGCGTAGACGTCGCGGGCGGTCTCGTCGGCGGACGAAACGAGCGTGACGGACTCGCCCATCGTGTATCCGATGGCCCCCGCGAGCAGCGGATAATGCGTGCATCCGAGCACGAGTGTGTCCACGCCGGAGTCGCGCACGGGCGCGAGGTAGCGCTCGGCGACCTCCTCGACCTGCGGGCCCGCGGTGACCCCCGCCTCGACCAGCTCGACGAACTCGGGGCAGGCCGCAGTCGTCAGCGTCAGGTGCGGCGCCGCCGCGAAGGCGTCCTCGTAGGCGCCGGACCCGATTGTCGCCGCCGTTCCGATGACTCCGATGCGCCGGTTCCGCGTGGCTGACACCGCGCGCCTGACCGCGGGCTGGATGACTTCGACGACGGGGATCGAGCGCGCGGCCTGATAGCGCTCGCGCGCGTCGTGCAGCACCGCGGCCGACGCCGAGTTGCAGGCGATGACGAGCATTTTGACGCCGGAGTCGACGAGGCTGTCCATGATGTCCAAGGCCAGCTCGCGCACCTGGGCGATCGGCTTCGGCCCGTACGGAGTGTGGGCGGTGTCGCCGATATAGGTGATCGACTCCTCCGGGAATTGGTCGATGATCGCGCGCGCAACGGTGAGCCCGCCAACGCCGGAGTCGAAGATGCCTATGGGGCGAAAGTCCATGGACAAAACTTTATCGGTGAGGAGTCTTATTCCTCGCAGCCAAAAGCAGTGACTCTTGCCACCAGGTAACCATGGTGTAGAGAACGCGAAGCAATTCGTCGGGGGTCTGCACCTCGCGCTGATTGCCCTTGCCGTTTGCCCCCGTGATGTCCTGGGCTGCCTCGTAGATCTCCCGTCCGTCCTCCTCGCCTTGGATGTCCAGGCGCGAGGCGAGCACCAGCCGGATCGAGTTGATCGCCGATATCCACCCGGGCATGTCCTCGTTGCCGACCCACACGTCGTCCGTGGCCCCGTTGACCGACCGCCACAGTATGAACAGATGCTCGGCCTTGGCGGCCGACAGGCTCGCAGAGGTCATCTCCCGCAGAGCCTCGGCCTGCCTCGGGTCCTCGGACATGTCCGGAAGGAGCCGGAACATCGCGTCGTCGATGGGCCTGCGTCCGCCCGCCCGCCCGGAGTCCGCCAGCTCTGGGTCCGCCCGTCCGGAGCTCGCGAGCCCGCCTGCGACGCCGGAGAGCTCGGCCTCGTAAACGGCGAGCGGATCCGCCCCCGCCGCGTCGGAGCTCTCGCGTTCGGCCAGATCGGCCATCGAATGGCCGAGCATCTCGACGACGTCGCACGCCATCCGCGCAAGCAGACGCCGCTCGGTCTCCTGCGCCTTGGACAGGTAGCCGCCCCTCCAGGGTCTGAACGCCTCCATCGCCCTCACTCCGCCTCTTCGATCGTCGCCCACAGCCCGTAGGACTGCATGGCCTGAGCGTCGGCCTCCATCTGCTCGCGCGCCCCGCGCGAGACGACGGCCCGGCCCTCGTTGTGCACTTGGAGCATGAGCATGCGCGCCCGGCGCCTGCTCATGTGGAAATAGCTTTCGAAAACCCACTCGACGTACGTCATGAGATTGACCGGGTCATTGTGGACAACCGTCCTCCAGGTCCCGAACCTCGCGGGGACCTCCGCTGGCGCTGGCGTCGAAGAGGGCGTCGACTGGCTGTTCACACAACTAGTCTACCCGTAACCATGCTGTTTTGAGACGTTTCGCCCCGGTTTTCTCCGGCGACGCTTCGGCGGCCTGCAGCATGCGAAAACCCAGCCTCCGCGCACAACGGCTCGCGTGCCGTCTGAGGCAGTCTCCCGGCACGCCCATCCCGCAGTCCGGAGACAAGCCCGACGGGCAAACGGGCGGTTCGCTGCAGACCCAGCCGGCAGCCTCGCAGCACATTCAACCAGCCGGCAACCTCACAGCAAGCCCGACCGGCGACCTCACAGCAAGCCCGACCGGCAACTTCGACAAGCTTCGCGCCCGCGCCCCATGCCCCTGCCCGCCCTGAGCGGCGCGCAAACCGGCCGCCGTCCTGTGCGATCGGCGTCCAAGCCCGGCTCGCCCGCAGCGGCGTCCGGCGTTCAACTCGCGTACGATTGCTGCATGGCATTCTCCACGACGTCGCTCATGACCGACATGTACGAGCTGACGATGGTCGACGCAGCCATCGCCTCCGGCACCGCCGAAAGGAAGTGCGTCTTCGAGGCCTTCGGGCGCAGGCTTCCCGGCGAGAGGCGCTACGGCGTGGTCTGCGGCACCGGGCGCGTCCTCGAAGCGATCCGCGATTTCCGCTTCAACCCCGAGGAAATCGAGTATCTCGCGTCTCGCGCGATCGTCTCAGACCGCACCGCCGAGTACCTCGCCGACTACCGCTTCACGGGCGACGTTTACGGGTATGCCGAGGGCGAATGCTATTTCCCGCACTCCCCCGTACTCACGGTCACCGGTTCATTCGCCGAATGCGTCGTGCTGGAGACGGTCATCCTCTCGATCCTCAACCACGATTCGGCGGTGGCCACGGCCGCCTCGCGCATGACGGCCGCCGCCCACGGCCGCCCCTGCCTGGAATTCGGCGCGCGCCGCACGCACGAAACCGCGGCCGTCCATGCCGCGCGCGCCGCCGTCATCGCGGGTTTCACGGCGACGTCGGACCTGGAAGGCGGGCGCACATATGACCTCGGCGTCGCCGGGACGTCCGCGCATTCCTTCACCCTCGTCCACGATTCGGAGAAGGAGGCGTTCGCCGCCCAGATCGCGACGATGGGAACGGGAACCACTTTGCTGGTGGACACCTACGACATCACCGAGGGTGTGAACAACGCCGTCGCCGCCGCACGCGAGGCCGGCGGCGAGCTGGGCGCGGTCCGGCTCGATTCGGGCGACCTCGTCGCCCAGGCGTTCACCGTGCGCAAGCAGCTCGACGACCTCGGCGCGACATCGACGAAGATCACCGTCACGAGCGACCTCGACGAATACTCGATCGCCGCCCTCGGCGCCGCGCCGGTAGATTCTTACGGCGTCGGAACGAGGGTCGTGACCGGCTCGGGGCATCCGACGGCGGAGATGGTCTACAAGCTCGTCCAACGCGAGGGCGCCGACGGAAAAATGCACGAGGTGGCCAAAAGCTCGAAGAACAAGGCGAGCGTGGGAGGGCTCAAGGTCGCGGGCCGCGTCTGCGATCAGCGTGGCAGCGCCGCCCAGGAGCTCGTCGTCTCGGCCGGAAGCTGGCAGGAGGGCCTTGACTACCTCGAGCGGGCGGGCGCCCGCCCCCTTCAGGTCAAGCTCGTCGACGCCGGCGCGATCGACGAATCTCGGATCGGGAAGGCAGCCATCGCCGCAGCCGCCGCCCGCCACGAGGAATCCCGCGCCGAGCTGCCCTACGACGGATGGCGCCTCTCCAGCGGCGAGCCCGCCGTTCCCACCAAAATGCTCGACATCTTCGAGGGCGACGACTGACGGCTCGTCTCGCGCATCACGGGCTTCGGCCTCCGATGCGCGATGGGGCTAGGTCGCGAGATGGCGCTACGTCCGCCCCACGAACCATCGGCGCACCTGCCCGATTCGAGATTCGATCTGTTCAACGGAGGCCCGCGCCACCTCCGGTCCGCCGCAGATTCGGCGGAGCTCGGCGTGGACGAAGGCGTGCGGCTGGCCCGATTTCTGCGCCCAGGCCGAGACGAGCGAGGTCAGCTCCTTGCGCGCCTCGCGCCGCCGCCGCGGATCGCTGACGGGCGCCGCTTTCTTCGGCCGGGCAGATTGCGCCGCCTGGCGCTTGCGCAGAAGAGTGGTGACCTGCTCGGGCTCCAAAAGCCCGGGAATACCAAGGAAATCGGCTTCCTCGTCGGATCCGGCCTCGGCGCCCAGCCCGAATTCGCCGCCGTCGAAGAGCGCCCTGTCGAACGACGCATCCGATTCCAGCGCCTCGAAGCCGGGGAACGCGAGCTGGTCGCTGGCCTGCTCTTCTGAATTGGCGCGCTCGAGAAGCTCGTCGTCCCAACCGTCTTCTCGTTTCTTCTCCCCCAGGGCGTGGTCGCGTTCGACCTCCATCTCGGCCGCTAGGCCGAGAAGCTGCGGGACGGAGGGGAGGAACACCGTCGCGGTCTCGCCGCGCTTGCGCGCGCGCACGAAGCGCCCGATCGCCTGGGCGAAGAACAGCGGAGTCGAGGCCGACGTCGCATACACTCCGACGGCGAGCCTGGGCACGTCCACGCCCTCGGAAACCATGCGCACGGCGATCATCCATCGCTCGTCTCCAGCGGAGAACTCGGCGATCCGGTCGGAGGCGCCGGCGTCGTCGGAAAGCACCACGGTTGGCCGCTGCCCGCTGATGGCCTCCAGTCTTTCCGCGTATGCGCGGGCGGCCTTCTGGTCGGTGGCGATGACGAGGCCCCCGGCGTCGGGAATCGATTTGCGCACGGCGGTCAGGCGTTCGTCGGCCGCGGCGAGGACCGCTTGGATCCAGTCGCCCGCGGGGTTGAGGGCGGTCCGCCAGGCCTGCCCGGTCATGTCTTTGGTCAGAGGCTCGCCGAGGGTCGCTTCGACGACGTCGCCTTGCTTCGTCTGCCACCGCATCTGCCCCGAGTAGCTGAGGAACATGACGGGCCGCACGACGCCGTCGCGCAGCGCCTCGGCGTACCCGTACGTGTAATCGGCGCGCGAGCGGAACACGCCGTCGCCGTCGTCGGCGTACTCGACGAACGGGATCGGCGAATCGTCGGACCTGAAGGGCGTGCCTGTGAGCGAGAGCCGCCGGGCAGCACCTTGGAAAGCCTCGCGTATGCCGTCGCCCCAAGAGAGGGCGTCGCCGCCGTGGTGGATCTCGTCGAGGATGACGAGGGTCGGCCGAGCGGCGGTGCGGCGCTTGTGAAGCCCTGGATTCGCCGCGACTTGCGCATACGTGACGCACACTCCGTCAAAGAAGCTGCCTTCTTCGCCTTGCGCGTTCGTGAAGTCTGGGTCGAGAGTGAGCCCCACGCGCGCGGCCGACTCCGACCACTGCGTTTTCAGATGCTCGGTGGGGCACACGACGGTGACCCGTCGGACAGCTCCCTTTGCCATGAGCTCTGTCGCGATGCGCAGGGCGAAGGTCGTCTTCCCCGCTCCGGGCGTCGCCACTGCGAGGAAGTCCTGCGGCTGGCTTGCCATGTACGCCTGGAGCGCCTCGGCCTGCCATGCCCGCAGGGACGACGCCGTGCCCCAAGCCGCGCGTTGCGGGAAGGCGGGCGAGAGGGTCTCTGCGGCGTGGACGGAAGCGGTTTTCGGGAGTGGGTGGCTGCTCAGGCTGCTCACTTCCCGTTCCCTGGGACGTCGGGGCCGAAGGGCCACGAGGAGCCCTGCTTGCCGAGCTCGTCGCGAATGGCCTTGCATGTCGGGCACACGGGGTACCTCTCGGGATCGCGGGAGGGTGTCCACACTTTCCCGCACAGCGCCACCACCGGATGGCCGGACAGGGCCGATTCGGTGATCTTTTCTTTGCGGACGTAGTGCGCATAGCGCTCGTCGTCGCCGGGGCTGTGCTGCTCCTGTTCGCGTTCGAGGACGTCGACGCTTGGGGAACCCGCGGTCTCCGGGCTTTCTGGACCGCGCGGCGGTTCGGGAGGCAGTGTACTCATAGGGACGATCTTAACCCCGCCCGCCACGGCACGCTCAGCCCCTCCGCCGGGACGTATCCCACACACCAAGCCTGCCCATCAAGATTGCCGCCGACATATTCCGTTCACGTTTTCCGTTCATGTTCCGTTGCGACGCACGCCTATCACCGTCCCGTCTTTTCCGCTGAACAGAAACCCTCCATCGTGGTGGGCGATCGTGACCATCTCACGATGGACGAGGCTGTGGTGATGCCAGCACAGCAGAACGGCGTTGGCGAGATCTGTGCGGCCTCCCGCTTGCCAAGGCAAAGCGTGATGAATCTGCCCGTGGGCAATCGTATCCGAACACCCCGGATAACGGCATGTTCGATCCCTGGCGACGACGGCTCTGGCCTGCGCAGGTGTGAACAGACGTTTTTCGCGTCCGACGTCCATCACTTCGCCGCTTGACGAAAACACGACGCGGGAGACCGACGAGTCACACATCAATCGCGCCAACTGGGTCATCGACAAAGCCGAACCATCATCTAGCGTCGCCGGTTCAAGCCCCTTCAAAGCGGTTAGGTCCACGGCGGCGGGCATCACCGCCAGAAGCTTTCCAAGCTCCCGGCTTTCTTCGCGAACCTGATCGAGGCAGCGGCCGATGCGCCTCTGCCCGCCGCCGGCCTCGCAATGTCCATCGAGTTTTCGCCCTGCCGTTTGCCGCCTTTCTTCGAACGATCGGATTCGCCCTTCGAGCAACTCGACTTCTTCTTCGAACGATCCGATTTCAAGCTCGGAGCGCGAAGAATCAGGCCGCTCTCCGATTTCGCCGACGGGCCCCTTCTCGGCGGCGTCCCAGTTCTGGTCACCACGCTCGTCTGAGGAAAGGCCGACGTCCAACGACGCGCACGGTCGAGCGGCCCTTTCCGCCCCCACAAGCGTCGCCAAAGGCACATGAACGGACAGGTGCGGGCGGATTCTTGCGCCTCTGCCCAGGCTGCCCTCGTCCAGTTTGAGGCTCGCCAGCTCAATCAAGGCGCTCGCACGACGCTGAGGCAGGGTTCTCGCATCGTCCACGCTTTTGCGCCCCATTAGAGCACTCAACGCGGTGTCCAGGATTGCAGACGTCTCGCTTGAAAGCCACCCGGTGACGCGCATGCCGAGTCCCTCGGGCGCGAAAGCGACCCGCTCGTCTTTCGCCTCCGACTTTTCAAGCTCAACGCCCAAAGCGGGATCGTCCCTCAAAGCGCGGGCTCTGACCCGCCGTTCGAATTCCCGTGCCCCGCAACGTTTCGCCCAGGAAACGAACTCTTTTTGAACTCCTTCGCCGTTCACGGCCTTTTTCAAGATCGGGGTGGAAAAGACCTTGCGGACGACGTCGACGTGCTCGGCAAAAATCTCACCGGTTTTAAGCGCTCTCGACAGGACAGGCAAATCTTCTTCCAAGGCGCGGGCCCGTTTGATTTCCCTTGTGGCGGCCTTCGGCGACTGGCCAGAGGACCTCTCGTTCCATTGAATGAGCGTACGCACCCCCGAAGACCGCCAGCTGCGCCTCTCGTCGATGGCTACGAGCATCCGCCCGCGCACAGCGCCTAAACGAGAGGCGAGTTTGGCCAGAGCCTGCGCACCTGACAGAAGCTGCTCGTCGGACAATCCGAAGACGTCCTTCTCTCCCAACTCAGAGACAAGCGTTTCCAACTCCGCAAGGCACTCGCCAAATCCGCGCCCCTCTCCGGCAACCGGAATTCGCCCTTCCCTCCCGTTGAGCAAGCTGAAGGTCGACGCATGCGCTCCGCTCCGAGCGGACGCAACGTCAAGAATGCCGACGTCGGCGCTCATGTCAACGGCCTCCTTCAACCTCAGGCTCTCGTCTTTCACTTCCATTATAGAACTTAAGAAGTGTTATGTCAAGTTTTTGTTCGAATATTTTTCCGCTAAATATAAGGTAAAGATTAAATTTTAAGAATGAATTTATCGGCGACCGTCTACAAACCAAATCGCCAGCACATCCCCGCCTTTCCGACACAACCCACCGCGGTACGCGTGGCGCAAGCCGACGCCAAAGCACACCCCGCCTTTCCGGCACAACCCATCGCGGTACGCGTGGCGCAAACCGGCGTCAAAGCAACATCCGACTCTCCGGCATAACCGGCCCCAATGGCTCTGGCCCGTCGGCAAACCGATTCATAAGCAAACGAGCCCGCGCCCGAAGCGCCGGAGCACGGCTCAAACCAGCCAGACCCAAGACGCCGTCGGCAAAAGCACCGCCCAAACCAGCCGGCCCCAAGACGCCGTCGGCAAAACGCCGCTCAAACCCGCAAGACCGCCCCACGAATCCGCCGCCCCAAACACCCCCGACAAAAGGCTCCTAAAATAAAAATGGGGTCCGGACCAGACCCGGACCCCATTGGCTCTTTTCAGAGCGATGCCGCTCAACTGCGGCTTTTATTCACAGCCACGTCAATGTTTTCGTGGCAACAGCCTCTGTTCGCCGTCGACATTCTCGATCAACCTTGAGATCGTCAGTCGACGCTCGAGGCCTCTACTCGCGGTGGAAAAATCGGTTTTCGCAGTCCAGGCTCGCGAGATCGCAGGCCTGGCCCGCGATCATTCCGTCACGGCCTTCTTCAGAGCAGAGCCGGCGGTCAGCTTGACACCGTAACCGGCGGGAATCTGAATTTCCTCGCCGGTGCGGGGGTTGCGTCCCTTGCGGGCGGCGCGCTCCGTGCGCTCCACAGCCAGGAGGCCCGTAATCTTGACCGCCTCGCCCTTCGAGAGCGAATCGACCAAGACGTCCTGGAGCGCGGCAACGGCCTTGTCGGCGTCCGTCTTCGACAGACTCGCCTTCTCGGCAATTTTGGCAATAAGTTCAGTACGGTTGATGGACATACCCATACCTTTCGTTGAAGTGAAGGGCCCGGATGGGCCACTACTTCAGTAATCTAGCGGATTTCACGGCAAACTGGCGTAAATTCGGGCATTAAGTGGCGCGTTTTAAGTGAGATGCGTAACTTTTAGGCCCCGAAGTCCATCTACGGTATGAGTAATTGCAAGGCATTTGGACACCTGTGGGCCCGCAATCACGCTATTGGCCAAACTCCACGCGGCGTGCTAGCGCCGCGCTTCCAAAACGAGTTCCAAGGCAGCGCGGCATTCTCGATCAGGGAAAAGGCGACGCCAGCGAGCACACCAGAACGACGCCGGCGAGCACACCAGAACGACGCCGACAAGACACCAGAGCGACGCCGACAAGACGGTCGCAGTCCGACCAAGTCCGCCCGACAACGTCGACCAAGTCCGCCTGATGCGTCGAGCCCGAATCAACGCCGTCGAACCGGAACACGCCGTGTCCGATCACCGTGTTGTCGCGCCGATCACGGCACAGTCAATCGCGGCACAGTCAATCACGGCACAGTCAATCGCGGCACAGCCGATCGCAACACACCGGTCTCACCGCGGACGACTTCGTCCATCGCCGCCCACAGCACAACCATCAGAAAGCTCCCAGGATCTACCGCCATAGTAAGTAGAGCTATAACCCAGGTGCGCAGAGCGACGACAAGCGAGCAAAGGATTGAAACCGTCACTTACCCGAACGCGGCCCACTGACGAACGCAGGCTTAATCGCATTGCGTCCGACGCCGACCACACGGCACACTCCAGCGCCGACCGCGGAACACAACCCGACGCCGCGCGCACAGGCACGGCAGACGCCAAGCCCGGCGCCGTCGGCGCAAGCCCGAATCAAATGGCGCACCCGGCACTCTCGGGTAGCATTGGCCTTTTGGGCGGCATGCTCCGCCGACAGCCCTCGGGCGACGACAGACGCAAGACTCGGGCGCCGAAAAACGGAAAACTCGAGTGTAGACGGACGGAAAGGCCGTATGAAGAAGATCGTTGACGTTGTCAAAGCGCATCCGCGCGTAGCGAGGTACACGTTCTACACGCTTATGGCGATCGGCGTTTTCCTCGTTGCCCGCGGCGAATTCGAAACGATCTCGGGCCCCAACATGGCCGAGCTCTTCACCGAGGTTCCGCGCCCCACCCTGCTTGCGATCGTCGTCGGCGGGACTCTGGCCTTCACGGCGACGGGCGCCTACGACATCTTCGCCTCGCGTCATTTCGGTGTGAAGATACCGATTCGGACCTCCCTGAAAATCGGGTGGGTGGCCCAAGCCTTCAACAACTTCGCGGGATTGGGAGGCTTGACCGGAGGGACGATTCGCGCAAAGTATTACGCGAAAGCGGGCGCAGACAAAGACACGGCGCTGAAGATCACCCTGGCGGTGTGGGCGTCCAACCTCATCGGACTGTTCGTCATGCTCGTCGCCACGCTTCCCTTTGCGATCAAATACGACCGCGGGGGCCTGTGGATCGTCCCGCTCGTCATGAGCCTCTACATTCCGCTTTATTTCTGGGGCGGGAAACTCAAAATCGGCAAAATCGACTTGAGCCGTTCCCCCTTCGCGCTGCAAAACTTCAAGCAGAAAACGGAGATGACCTTCGCCTCGCTCTTCGACTGGGTCATCGCCGGCGTGTATTTCTGGGCGTGCGTTCTCCTCTTCATCCCCGAAGCGGATCTGTGGCTTTCCCTGTTCGTTTACTCGACGGGCACCCTGGTGGGCCTCATATCCTTCATCCCGGGCGGGCTGGGAACCTTCGATCTGACGGTGGCGACCCTTTTCAAGGGCGTCGGATACAACACCACGGGCCTTCTTCTGGCGATCATCGTCTATCGCGTTTGCTATTACGCGATTCCCTGGATTCTCGCCAGCCTCTACGGGGCGAGCGAGCTGCTGGCGCCGAAGATCGGCTTGGGAGACAAGCGCAAGCGCGAGGACACCCTCGTGACCGTCCTATGGATCGGGACGCTCCTTGCCGGCGTCGTCCTCATCATTTCCGTTTTCAGCCCGGCCATTTCGAGACGATTCGACATACTCAACAACATCGTCCCTCACGGCGTCATCGAGGCGTCGCGAATGACGACGCTGCTCATCGGGATCATGCTCATCATCCTTTCCCGAGGCATTCGCGCCCGAGTCGCCAGAATCTGGGGAATCTCGCTCACGATCATGGTGGCGGGGGCGGCCACGTCCATCGCAAAGGGCCTCGATTGGGAAGAAGCGCTCATCCTTTTGGTGCTTTCCACAATCCTCTTTTCGGTGCGCAACGCCTTCAATCGGGCTCCGCTCAAGCTGACGGCCAAGGGGTTCGTCGTCTCCGCCTTGACGATCGTCGGCATTCCCCTGGGGATCTTTCTGTGGCGTCTCTACCACGACCACCAGATCGAGCGGCCCTTCCCGGACCACGGCACGGCCTTGAGACACACCTTCTTCTACGGCGCCCTGTGCGTCATCCTGACCCTGACGATCCTCTTTTCCAGGGGAGGACGCCTGGAATTCACCCCTCCGACGGAGGAAGACGTGGCCCGCTACGAGGAGTTTTTGGCCAAGTACGGCGGCAACGAGTACTCGCATCTTTTCTTCCTCGGAGACAAGCACGTCTTCTATTCCGCCAAGGGCGACGTCGCACTCCTGTACCGCCCTCATCGCAACAACCTCATCATCTTGGGCGATCCGATCGGGAACGAAAAGAGCTTCGAGGCGGCCATCGACGAATTCGTTCGATTGGCGGAGGAACACCGAATGAACGTCGCGATCTACGAGCTTTCGGCGAAGTACCTGGCCACATGCGCCGATCAGGGCTTTACCTTCGTCAAGATCGGCGAAGACGCGATGCTCAATCTGGGAACCTATTCGAACGTCGGAAACAAGGGCAAAATCTTCCGGCGCATGCGCAACCGCATGGAGGAAAAGGGAACTCATTTCGAGCTCATCGAACCTCCATTCACGCAAGAGTTCCTCGACGAAGTTCGATCCGTCTCCGACGCTTGGATCGGCAAACGCGAGGAGATGGGATTCTCGCTGGGGCGCTTCGATCCGGCCTATCTTGGGAGAGCCCCCATCGCCGTCGTGCGCAACGAGAAGCGGATCGAGGGTTTTGCATCGATCATGCCGGCCAGCCCGAACGTCGCGTCTATCGACCTCATGCGCATTCGTCCGGACGCCCCCGGAGGCACGATGGACGGAATCTTCATTTCCCTCATCGAGTGGGCGCGCGACGCCGGGTACGAGTACTACAACCTCGGAATGGCGCCGCTGTCGAACACCGGGCGGGCAGTCTATTCGGGAAGCAAACAGAAGGTCGTGCGCTATATCTACGACTTCGGCAACCGCGCGTACAACTTCAAGGGCCTGCGCTCCTACAAGGAGAAGTTCCGACCGGAGTGGACCAGCCGCTACCTCGTCTATCGCAATGCCGGAGTGCTCGTCTCCACGCTGCTGTCGGTTCTCGACGTCATCCACCGTCCGCCCCAGGCGAGCGCGATCGGCGTTCGGGACGTTCTCGCAGACTTCCAAGCCGGGCGCTCCTCCCTCCTGGCGAAGGGGCTCGGACGCCCAACGGTCGATCACGGCACCGGCCGCCCCGATTTCGAGGGTCCGCGCAGGGGCGCCCCCTCCCCTGCCGCAAAGAATTCGGCGAAGAGGGACGACACCGCAGCGCCGAAGAAGAGCAAAGTCCACAAGCAGAAGGGCCGCGCGATCGCGGCGAAGACTCCCATTGCCGCCGAGGCGAGAACCCAGGCCGAGTCGGCGAAGAAGTCCGAGCCGGCGCCCAAAGCCAAACCTGAAGCCGGGTCGTCATCCAAGCCCGGAGCCGGGTCGATGCGCAAGGCCGACGCCGATCCGGGAATCGAAGCCGAGCCGGCGTCTAAAAGCGAAACCGGGCCTGTGCCCAAAAGCGAAGCCGAGCCAATTGGCAACCGCAAAACCGAAACCGAGCCGGAGCTGAAAACTGAAGTCAAAACCGGCGGACAACGCGAGGCCGAAGCCGATGTGACCCCGGCAAAGGCCGAAGCCGATAAGGCCCCCGCAAGGTCCGAGGTCGAGGAGCTAGGCTGACTTCTTCTCGGTAACACACGATAAGCTACATCGAAACCGCTCTCAGAGGCAGCCCCGAACCGCGTGTCGGAATCCGGGGCTGCCTCCTGTACGGGCATCAGCAGTTTGCGCTGACAGTTAGCGCTGACACCGGCGGTCTGCGTTGCCTCCGGCCCTCTGTGCTGGCATCGTCAGTTTTTGCTAGTCGTTGAGATGCGCTACAGCGTAATCCGCCTCACTGGCGGTGAATTTCTCGCCATACTCGCTGGTGAGCTGGTCGCGAATGGCCTGAGAAGACATGTGCATGGTCTCTTGGTACTCCTTTGCCTTGGCAAGCGCGTTTGCGTTGTAATCAGCTTGAAGGTTATCGACCGCGTATTGAGCAGCCTCAGCAGGGAATTTATCGGCGTACGGACTGATTAGCTGGTTGTAAATGCCTTTCTTCGACATATGCATGACGTTTGAGTAGCTTTTAGCCGACTCGAGAGCATTCTGATACTCGCGGGGAACTTTAGGCTCAGCCTCTGGAGTCGGCACCGCAGCAGGGGCGGCCGTTTCCGGGGCGCTTTGGGTCTGAGGTGCAGCGTTAGCCTCGGGCGCGCTTTGGTCCTGAGGCGCAGCTTCGGCCCCGGGCACATTTTGAGACTGGGACGCGCTTTGAGTCTGGGACGCGTTCTTCGAGCTCGAGGTCTTTCCCTCTTCAAGAGCCTGCCCGATGGCAGCGATCACAACAATCGAGACAATCGCAATAAACCACCAACGTTTATAGAAGGGTTTCTTCAATTGCGGTCTGGGCGCCGTCGGGACTGGCGCCCACGCGGGCGCGGGAGTTGGCTGGGACATTGAATCCTCCTTGATTCTTCCCTGTAAATAGTGAGCGTCTATTAGTCTATCGGAACGCTCACTCTCAGACTGTCTGTTTGAACTCCAAGTTTTGACCAATCTTTCTCGTCTTCCCCTTTTCCCCTTTTGCCGCCCTGCTTCATGCGCCAGAGACGACAGCCTCCCGCGATGCGAGCCCCCTCCAGGCGAGAGCCCGGGGCAGGCTGGCGAGGGGAAAGCCTGTCCAACTTCCGCCCTTCCCGCCAAGCGGGAGCTCGGAGGGAGGAGCTAAGCTCACAGCGACGCCGATCCGGCAAACGGACGCTGAAAAACTTGCAGGCGAACATAAAAAGTCCCTGCGACGCCAAAAGGACGTCGCAGGACCTGAAAGGGGGTACGTGTCGAACTTGTTGTGTTCCGCTCACATCTGATTCTGCGCTCCAGTCCTTCACTGGCTGCGTAAGGCGACGGGCATCAAATTGGTGAGTTCGCCGCCCAAGGCGAGGTCGAATAGGTCAAGGCGGGCAGCCCCGGATACCTCTAGCGGCTGTCGCCGCTCGACATCATCAGGCGGGACGCCCATTGGGATTGGGATTACTGAGCCTCTTCTGCGGAACTCGCGTCGTCATGGTCTTCATGGGGGGTCAACAGCCCGTTCTCGTCGGGGGCCATCACACGGATTATCCCGGTGTTTCGCTGATCTTCCGGCAAAGACTGGCGCGCGTTCCAGGCGTCGTAGGCGAAGTCTCTGCGTCCCAGCCGAATCGCCGACTCCACCACGAACTGGCGACAACGGCGGAAGACGTCGTCGGAAAGGTCGGGCCCAGGACGCCAGCGGAAATGCGCCTGCCCATCCAACGTCATCATGACCCCCGGCGTATATGCCAAGAAGAACGTGTACTCTTGGACGTCGATCCCCAGAACGAGAATTCTCACCCAACTATCCAAGTTCTCCAACCACTCGAATGTCTTCTTTCCGACCGTCCCGCCATGATCTCGGATATCGAAAACTGAAGGAAGAAAGCTCGGCTTGGTCGTGACGAGGGGCCTTCCCGGGTAGTAGCTCTTGCTTTGCCGGTACCCCTGCACCAGCGTCTCGAAGCCGAGGCGCAGGTACTGAAAAGCAAGCATGCGATCTTCGTCTGCGCCAGAGCTGCAGTTATCCGCTCGGTGTATGTACTCGCGCACCTTGGGATCACGCACAAAGCCGAGCAGCGACACTTCGGCGAACGGGGTGTTGAGCCCTTGCTCGGCTGCGTCAGCGAGGAAGTTGAGCCCGTTCGCGATGTGTCTGTCGATCGTCTGCTTGTTGCTTTGATTGCTGTGGTGTTTGAAACCGACACGGGCGCTGTTCAGAGCAATCATGGCATGGCGATGACCGGACAGGTCACCGCCCCGAGTTTTCATATGATTGCTGACGGTATCAAACAACTTCGCGAAGTCCTTGCCCGGAGTGTCTACTTGATGGGCCTCCGCAATAAGGCTCAGCATCGACTCGACTGCATCGTGGATGGTCGAGATACTTACCGCGTTGAGCGGTTCCGGCTCCTTCGCTTGGTTCTCTGCAAGATCAGACTGGTATCTAACGATGCTCAGCCACTCGACGTGTTCCCGCTTCAATTCCATGTGAGTCCTCTCCCTTACGATCATACTACTAAACAACGGGAGCGCCAAAACCGCAGCGAGAACCCTCTGGAGGCAAGAAAACAGGGACAGTGCGGACTCTCGGTCGAGAGTTCAACACTGCCCCCATGGCGCACGTGTTGAACTCCTTTAGTGCTAACAAAGAGGACATTTACGCAGGTCAGATGTTTTCAGTGGAGATGGCGGGAATTGAACCCGCGTCCGACGATGCTTGCCCAAGTATTCTCCGGGTGCAGTTCGCAGTGCGTTGTTTTCGGCCCCAGCGCTCACGCGAACGAGTCGCTGACGGACCTAGCGGCGTAAGAGTTCCGAGCGGGCCCGCTGCATACCCGCTCGGCAGTGGCTTTCAAAGGCGACGCCAGGTTCTAGGAAGAAAGCACCCCTAGGCTGACGGATTCCGCAGCTCGCTCAGGCGGCGAGGGCGAAATCGGTGCTCTTGTTCTTGGCACCTATTGGTTCGCAGAGAATCGTTAACGAGATGACTCTGCATCCTCGACCCGCTTCCCTTCGGCGCACAGTCGCCGTCGAAACCGATCATCCCCGTATTCTGTTCTCATTGAACGCGCCTCTGTTGAAGCTCAGCTATTCTATATCGATTCTCCGTCGAATTCCAGAGCCAGTTCGCCCTTCGCACACACCGCCCGCAGGCACGCGTGACCGCCGACATAGGATTGCCGACGGCGAAAAGAGACGAGTGTCGCGGACAGCCAAGAATAGAACGAGGACAATGAATATAGGATGCAAAAACGAGAAGGACATGCGATGAAGAAAAGCTCGACACGCAAGGGCTCAACACGCAAAAGGCTGACCTTCGCGGGAGTGGCTGCTTTTGCGATAGGAGGAATGATCGGCTGCAACGCGCCTTCGGCCTCTGAACCCCAGGCGGCCTCGACGTCCAAAGGGACCGCCGCACAGAGGACGTCCCGCGCGTCCGCTTCGGCTAAAGCCCGAGGAGCCTCCAACGTTCGCGGGGCTTCGGGGCAATCGCCGTCGTCGGCCTCGCCTCGCAAAGATCTCAACAACCTCGAAGGCACCAAGCTTTCCATCACCATCATGGGCGACTCATATTCTTCGGGCGTCGGCGGCGGCTCCTATTCCGGCGGAAGGTGCTTCCGAAGCCCGAACAGCACGGGAAACCTCTATGCGGAGAGCCTTCGCAAACGCGGCGCCGACGTCGAGGTTCGCGACGTTTCGTGTGCGAACTCGCGAATCGAACAGGTCACGATAAGTCAGAAAAGCGCCGTGCTCGGCAGTTCGGTGATCAACGGGCCACAGGCGGAGGGCGTTTCGAGCGGAACAGACCTCGTCGTCATGACGATCGGAGGCAACGACATGGGCTTCGGCAGCCTTCTCAAAACGTGCCTCATAACTAAAAGCCAGGCGGATGAATGTCGGAACAGCATCGCTGAAGCCAGGCGATCCCTTAACGACGTCGAAGGCAAATATCGGCGCATCTTCAGCGCGATCCGTCAACGCGGCCTGCGCTCGGACGCCACGATCGCGGTCATGGCCTACCCCATGCTCGTCCGCGACGATTCCTTCACGCTGCGCGACAGTTCGGGCGCCACGGTGCATGTCAGCGACGAAATCCGGGCTCTGAGCCGGGAAGGCAACAAAAAGATGGCCGAGATCGTCAAAGCGGACAACGCATCCCATCCGGGGCAGACGATATTCGTCAGCGACGTCGCCGATCGTTTCGAGGGGCACCAGCCGCACGCCGACCGGAGCAAGGACGACGGCGACGATCTGTGGATCCATCCGATAAATTACTTCGCCGTCGGCAACTTCATCAGCTGGTATCACCCGAATTCCGCGGGATACCGCCAGTACGCCGCGGCGCTCCAGGACAGGCTGAAGTCCGCGGGCTTCGAGAGGTCGCTTGCGAAGCAGAAAGGCCCCGAACACGACAAAGATTCCGGGCAGGGCCGCGCCTCTAAGCAAGGCAGCGCCTCCAGCCAAGGAGACACCTCCAGGCAGGGCAACGCTTCCTGACAGAGCGAGAGCCCCAAGCCAGGTTAGAGCCTCAAGCAAGATTAGACCCGGGCGCCTACAAAACCGAGCGCCCGCAAAACCTCGATCTGAAGCCCGCGAGCTGAGAGGAATCCAAGCGTGCCTTGTCGTTTCCCGTCTCGTTTCCTTCTCGGGTACGCGTGGGCGCCCGTCGATCTGGTCAGCGCCTCCAGAGCGCAGATGAGCAAGCGATACGGTTTCATCTGCGTCGACCGCGACGACGACGGCACAGGCGCCCTGAAGCGATACCGGAAGAAATCCTTCCACTGGTACCGGGACGTCATCGCCAGCCGCGGAGCCGCGTTATGAGAGTGCGCTGTGAGAGGCGGCGGGGTGCGAGAAGCGCGGGGATATGCGGGACATGCGCTCACCGGCAATCCGTCCGGTTCAAGACGCCGCGCAGACCGCCGTTTTTGACGTCAGTATTGCAGCACTTCCTTAGCCGCGTTCTTGATTCCGCGCCACATTGCCATCCCCCACACAGGGGTCTTGTCAAGGTACTCGAGCCATCCCGTAGAAAGATTCACGGAGCACGGCAGCGCGAAGGCGGAAAAATGAGCGTCTGGCTTGCGCTTCGTATAAGAAATGACTTCGGGGCTCGGTGCCGTCTGGCACATTACCGGGTAGATTCCAATGCCCTTCTGCAGGCCTCGAGGCGCGCCCTTGTAATTGTTAAGCGCAAAGGAAACGCAACCTTCTGTGAACTGCTGCATCATTGCCCCATTGCAGGCGTCGTTTTGGGTGAGGAAAAAGAACTGATGGATGTTGACCAACGCCCCGGAAAAGCGCTTGTTCACCATGAGATAGCTCGAAAGCTCAGGTAGGTAGGTCGGCGGCGCCTGAAGACGCGCTGACACCTTTCCAAGATATGCACCGAACGGCGTATCGGAAGCCGGAGCCTGCGACGTCGGCTGCTGAGGCTGCTGCATGGCGGGCTGGGGCTGCTGCATGGCGGACGGAGCCTGAGTCATCCCAGGCTGCTGCATCGGCGATTGAGGACCGGAAGCAGCGCAGCTCTGCTGCATGGGGTCCTGCTGCGAAGGAAAAGACTGAGCGGGGCCGTAAGACTGAGCCGGGCTATAGGGCAAGGCGGAGCCTCCCTGCGCCGTCGGCATTTCAAGGGGCATCGGCCCCGAATAACCGGTTGATCCCTGCGAGTGACCGGGGAAATCTTGCCGATAGTCCGCCGGGCCTCCGGAATGGCCCGTCGGGGCGTTCTGATAAGGGAACGGCGTTTGGCTGCGGTCGATCTGGCTAAAGGGGCGATTGGGCGAGGCGTTGTTGACCGGCATCCCGCATCGACCGCAGACACCGGCGTGTTCCGGAAGGGCTGCGTTGCAATTCAGGCAGAACATTTGCCGCCTTTCAAATCAGCGTTTTCCATAAGCCTGATTCTAACGCGCAGCCGCTTCCACCTCATAAGCAAGCGTACTGTGAGCATGCGAATACAAAAAGTTTCACCGCTCCTCATTGCCCGCCCTGCTCACGTACATGGAGTCGATTTAAGACGATGGTGCTGTTTAACGCCAAAAATAGCGTTTTAATCGAGAGAATGGCGTTCAGCGCAAGGGTCGCCGTCTAAGAGTCTTCATCGCCGACGTCGATTTTGTCGGACGTCTTTCGCGCAAGCGTACGCGTCCATTCAGATATATGGTAGAAAGAGAAGGTTCTCTTCATCAAAAGACGGCAACATGAATCAAGTTGCGGCAGCCGTCCGGGCTGCCACGGCAAGGTCAAGTTGCGACAACAGAAAGCGAAGGCCATGAAGAAGTTCCTGGCGATTTCAGCGGCTCTTGGTCTGCTCGCCGCTTGCGGATCGACGCCTGACCCGAATTCGAAGTCTTCGAAAAGCAACGGCTCCACAAACACCGACGTCACAAAACCGTGCGTCGGATGGATTAAATGGAGCAGCGGCTCGACGCCTCCACCGTATTCGTCGCGATGGACCCTCGTGCTTTCCGCCGACGGCGCCAAAGCCTCGTTTTCACACGGCCCGAGCTATGGAGAAAAACCCACGTTCGAAGCGAAGGAACTTTCCGTCGACGCGCGAAAGTCCCAGGCCTTGTGCAAGGCTCTCCGTGACGTCCCGGCGGAACTGAACCCCAAAGTAGGCGGCCCCACCATGGAGTGGAAGGTGACGGGGGCCTCAGGTGGCGCCACCGACGACAACTTTGGCCCCGCATACAAGGCAGCGCTAAAGATCATCGGATCGCAGCGTCTCGATGAGGCAAAGAGCAAATTCAGCCAGTGGGCAGACGAGTACAAGAAATCGCGTGAGGAATCCTCAATAACCCGATGAGCGTGCGTCTGCTCCCACTGAAGGCGACAGCGCGGCGCCGCTCAATTCGCAGCGGTATGCGTCGCTAAGAACGCGAACGGCGCCGGGCGGCGGCCATCGCACGCTCCGCGTATCTGTCGGCGTCGCGACGGCGGATGGTCTCGCGCTTGTCCCATTCCTGCTTGCCCTCAGCCAAGGCGATCTCGACCTTCGCCCGCCCGCGCAGGAAGTAGAGCTCGAGCGGAACGATGGTCAGCCCCTTTGACTGGACCTTCTGCATGAGCTTGCCGATCTCCTGCTTGTGGAGCAGAAGCTTGCGCTTGCGCGTGGGCGCGTGATTCGTCCACGTCCCCATTGCGTATACCGGGATGTTCGCGCCGTGAAGCCAAGCCTCGCCGTAGCGGTCGATTTCGACCCAGGCGTCGACGAGCGAGGCGCGCCCCAGCCGAAGGGCCTTGACCTCGGTGCCGGTCAGCGACATTCCCGCCTCGTAAGTGTCAAGGATGGAATACTCGTGCCGCGCCTTCTTGTTGCGCGCGATCACCTGCTTTGCGTCGGCTTGCGCCTTCGCCTTCTGGGCCGCCGTCGGCTTCCCGTCTTTCTTCTTAGCCACGGGATCCTCCTTCGCTAGCCCCGGCCGACAGGGCGTCCATCCTACCGCCTTCGCCGGCGTCTGGCCAGCGGCGCGGAGATTCGGCCGACCCTCCCGCCGGAGGCGACCTGGCAATGCGAAACACGTTGCGCACCGAGCCGAACGCCCGGCGCTGGCCCTCGAAAAGGACGACGCCGAACGAACGCATCGGACGCACGCTCCCCGCAACAGGACGGAGCATGACGGAACCTTCAGAAACCTGGAAGTCCGTGAACTGAAGCCGTCGTAAAGCGTCGGAAACCGGAGCGGTCAGAGAACCGGGGAGACACAGAAAGCAAAAGCGACAGAAAGCGAAACCGTCAGAAACCGGGAAGGGACATCGGGTTGATGACCTTTCCGTCGCGCCACACTTCCATGTGAACGTGACATCCGGTGACCTGGCCGGTCTGGCCGGTCCACCCGATGAGCTGGCCCTTTTTGACCGTCTGGCCGGCGGAGACGGCGAAACCGGACATGTGGTTCGTCACGACGACCCACGAATGCCCATTGACGACTCCGAGGTTGAGGAACACCTGATTTCCGTGCGTGGAGTTGCCGGGGGCGGGAACCGTCTTCGCGACGATCCCGTCGCCGGCCGCGACCTGCGCCTGCCCGCAGCGGGACCTGAGGTCCACGCCGTTGTGCATGTAGTACCCGCCGAAGGGGTAGTAACGCATGCCGAAAGGCGAGGTCACCTGAAGGGGCCGCGGAATGACGGGAACGAGGAAGCCTCCGCCGACGACGGACTGGCCCGCTCCTCCCCCGCCGCCCGCAGGCTGCTGGGGCTGCGCGGGCGCCGCAGGGGCTTTCTTCGCGCTGTTCTTCCTGGCCTCAGCCTGAGCCGCGGCCGCGGCGGCCTCCGCCTTGCGGCGGTTTTCGGCGTCGATCGCGGCGATCTGAGAAGCCGTGGCGTCGCGGGCGGTGTTGACCTCTTGGATCGACGTCTGGAACTGGCCCTTTTGAGCCTCCAGCTGCTGGGACTGGGTGGTGTACGTCGTTTTAAGGGCAGACAGCTGCTTGGCCTTCGACTCCGCGGCGCTCTGCTTGCTCGTCTTGTCGGCCACGAGCGCGTCCGCCTCAGACTTCAGCTGGGCGACCTTCTTGCGCACGGCGCTCTGGCGGGCCTGGCGATTTCGCGCCATCGCCGTCTTCTGCTGGACCTTCTGGAGCTCCGCGGTCTGCTTGCGGAATGCGGCGCGGGTGGCCGAAACCGAGTTGTAGAAGTCCTCTGAGGACCGCGAGCCGACCATCAGGTCCCACGTGCTCGGGAGAGTGTCTCCGCGGTACTCGGCGCGGGCGACCGTCCCCAGGTCCTTGCGGGTGACGGCGATGGTCTTCTCGCCCGAACGGACCTCCTTTTCGATCGAGTTGAGCTCAGACTGCGCGGCTTGAAGCTGGCCCGCCACGACTTCCTGCTGACGGGTGGCGGCAGCCAGCTCTGATTTCGCCGTTTTCAACTCGGCCTCCGCAACGGGAATCTGAGCCTGGGTCTGCTGGAGGTCAAGGTAGACCTTTTGCAGATTCGTGTTCACGCCTTCGAGCGAGGACTTGTAGTTCTCGATCTGGCGCTCCTGCTCTTGCTTTTTCTTCAACAGATCGTCGCGCTCGTCCGCCTGGGACGGGGACGTTGCGGCGAGGGCGAGAGCCGCCGCCGCGAAGGCGCATAGGAAGCGGGAGCTTTTAATTGACATAATCAGACCTTTGCATAGCGACGCAGTGTGATCCATGAAGCCGAAGCGGCCACGAGCACCGCCCCCACGACGAGCCATGGGGCGATGACGAACAGATCGCTGGTTTGGATTTGGCGGATCCACGTGACGGTGTCCGACAGCCACTCCTGTATGAAGTAGACGACGGCCGCCCACAGGCCTCCTACCGCCAAAAGCGATCCTATGAGTGCGGCTGCCGCTCCCTCCAATATGAACGGCAGCTCTATGAAGAAATTCGACGCGCCGACGTACCGCATGATCTCGGTTTCGTCGCGCCTGGACATAGCCGACAGACGGATGGTCGTGGGTATGAGGAGCAAGGCTACGACCACCATGACCACCGCGAGGCCCGCGGAGACATAGCTGAGCCTGTCGAGGACCCTGATGAGCGGATCGACCTGCTGAGACTGGTCTTCGACCGTCTCCACTCCCGGGCGCCCGGTCAGAGTCTCGGTGACTTTCTTGTAGTCGCTCGGGTCGGTGAGCTTGATGCGGAAGGAGACCTGCATGTCCTCCTTCGTCACACCGTCCTCAAAGCCCGATCCCTTCATCTGCTTGCGGTAGTTTTCGAGCGCTTGGCCCTTCGTCTCGAACCTGAACTTCTCGACGTACTTGGACAGCTGGCCGTCCGTGAGCTCCTTGCGGATGGCCGCGATCTGCTTGTCGGTCGCCTCTCCGTCGGCGCAGCCGGCCTTGTTGGAATTGGCCGGGCACATGAAGACGGAGATTTCGAGGTCGGAGAGCCACTGATCGCGGACCACGCCGATCTGCTTTTGCAGCAACGACGCCGACCCGATGAACAGAAGTGAGACGAAGGTGACGAGCATGACCGAGACCGCCATGGCCCGATTCGACCACAGACCCTTGAGGGTTTGGGTGCTGATGAAACGCAGCCTCATCCCTTTTCACCTCCGTAGACTCCGCGCGCCTCGTCCCTGACGACCATTCCGTCTTTGAGTTCGACGACGCGCTTGCGCAGCTGATTGACGATGCTCTGATCGTGGGTGGCCATGACCACCGTCGTGCCCGAGCGGTTGATGCGGTCAAGCAGCCGCATGATGGACATCCCCGTTTCAAGGTCGAGGTTTCCGGTGGGCTCGTCGGCCAGAAGCACCTGCGGCCTGTTGACCATGGCCCGGGCGATCGCGACGCGCTGGCGCTCGCCGCCCGAAAGCTCGGTCATGTAGCGCTTCTCCTTGCCTTCGAGGCCGACCATCTCGATGACCTCGGGCACCTCGGTTTTGATCCTGTGGCGCGGCGCGCCGATGACCTGAAGCGCAAGCATGACGTTCTCGTAGGCGTTCTTGTCGCCGAGCAGGCGGAAATCTTGAAAAACGGCGCCGATCTGGCGGCGCAGCAGAGGCACGCGGCGCTGGGAGACTTTCGACAGGTCTTTTCCGAGAACGTGGACGCGGCCGGACGTGGGGCGCTCCTCCGCGAGGATGAGCGAAAGCATCGTGGACTTTCCGGAGCCCGAGGGGCCCACGAGGAAGACGAACTCTCCGCGCTCGACGTCGATGCTGACATCGTCGAGGGCAGGGTGAGCGCCTCTTTGGTAGAGCTTCGTCACCTTGTCGAATGTGATCATAAAAACCGCCGAATTGATAACGCCATGGGTCGCATAGACCTTACGCATCAAC
>ERZ773075.257-NODE-257-length-45787-cov-20.1949_pt1 | contig 45787 bp, 40 predicted proteins | sample MGYA00580614_ERZ773075 | MGnify/ENA primary metagenome ERZ773075 (study PRJEB29015, sample SAMEA2738021) | human oral metagenome | biome: human oral; feature: human-associated habitat; material: dental | place: China | collected 2043 ...
CGACCGAGCGCCTCCAGGGCGAGGCCGGCCGCCGCGGCGGGCGCGCAGGAGACGAGGCAGTAGGCGGCGCCGCGGGCCCGGGAGTCGGCCCACATGCGGCGCTCCAGCCAGCCGGCCCAGCGCCCGAACCAGGCCACCGGGTGGCGGGCGTCCGGCGGGTCGGGGACGAGACGGTCGGCGACGACGCCGGCGACCAGCCCCAGCCCCCGGCCCGGACCGCCGAGCGGCGGGGGGAGTTCTCGACGCATCCGCCCGGTCATGGCCGCCACGCTCCGGTTAGGCTGCCGGCATGAGGCGTGGGCGTGTGGAGTTCGCACTGGTGCGGCACGGCGAGTCCGAGGGCAATCTCGGCGGACGCGTGCTCGGCGGGCAGCTGGGGCCCGACCTCACGGCCCGCGGCCGGACCCAGGCGCGTGCGGCGGCGCGGGAGCTCGCCGACTGGGGAGCCGACGCCCTGTGGAGCTCCGACATGGTGCGCGCCCGTCGGACAGCCGAGCAGATCGCCCTGCGGACGGGGCTGCCGGTGAGGACGACGGGGCTGCTGCGCGAGCAGAACCACGGGCGCTTCGACGGCGCCGAGCCCGGGACGCTCGTCGCCGAGAAGACACCGCCGGGCCTGGACGTCACGGAGGTGCGCTGGGGCGGAGGGGAGTCGATCGTCGACGTGTACGCGAGGCTGCGCGTCTTCTGCGAGCAGATCGCCGCGGGGGCCGCCGAGCGCGTCATCGTGGTAGGCCACTCCGACATGGGCTGCTGCTTCACCTCGATGCTCGCCGGCCTCGACCACCGCCGGGTGCGCTGGAACCGCCTGCACCACGGCCAGGTGGCCTATCTGAGCTGGGTGCCCGGGCAGCAGGCGCTGCCCGTCTGAGAGGGCCGGCGGCCGCCCGCCCGGGGGCGGGACCGACGGGGGCGCGGGCCGCCTGCGCAGGGCGCCCGCGCATCGGGTGCGATCGTCGATCACCGGGCCGTCCTTCGCACAGCGGGGTCGGGAGGAACGGCTCGGGCCGCTCTCCTCGACCGGGAGTCGATTGCCGCCGCGTTCAGGCGACCGGGCTCGGGGCCCGGGGGCCCCATCACCGTTGCGGGACAGCGCCGGATTCGCACCGGCTTCGCTGGGAACGCGGCATCAGCCGTCGCCGGCTGACCAGACAGACCTTAGTACACCGCGGGCGGGCCACAAGGGCCCGGTCATCCGAGCGGTGCCGGCGGTCTGCGGGCCGTCCCGGGTTGCTCAGGCGCGCTCGGTGGTGACGCCCAGGTCGCGCAGGAAGTTCGAGGCCCACTCCTCGATGTCGTGCGTGAAGACCTGCTTGCGCATCGCCCGCATGCGGCGTGCGTGGTTGGCGAGGTCGTCGCCGCTGGCGCGCAGCAGCTGGTTCTTCATGCCGTTGAGGTCGTAGGGGTTGACGAGATAGGCCTGCTTGAGCTGGATGGCCGCGCCCGCGAACTCGCTGAGCACGAGGGCCCCGGCGTCGGAGTCGTGCGCGGCGATGTACTCCTTGGCCACGAGGTTCATGCCGTCGCGCAGCGGGGTGACGACGGCGACGTCGGCCGCGCGGTACATGGCGGCGAGGGTCGTCTTCGGGTAGCTGGAGTGGCGGTACTCGATGGGGCTGCGGCCGATGCGTCCCACTGAGGAGTTGATGCGCCCGACCATCTCGTCCAGCTGGGAGCGCAGCGCCTTGTACTGCGCGACTTTCTCGCGGGTCGGCGTGGCCACCTGGAGGTAGACGTTGCGCTCGGGGTCGAGCTGGCCGGAGGTGAACAGCTCGCCGAAGGCGCGCACCCTCCGGCGCAGGCCCTTGGTGTAGTCGAGCCGGTCGACGCCGAGGAAGATGTGCTCGGGGTCGCCCAGGTCGGCGCGCAGCTGGGCCGCCTCCTCGCGCACCTGCGGGCTGCGCGACAGGTTGAGCATCTCCTGCGCGTCGATGGAGATCGGGTAGTCGCGGGCGATGACCATGCGCCCGTCGGGCAGGTGGATCTCGCCGCGGCGCGGCCGCCCGCTCGTGATCATGCGGGACAGGCTCGTGAAGTTGTGGGCGGAGTTGGCCTCCTGGAAGCCGATGAGGTCGGCGCCGAGCAGGCCCTGGATCACCTGGGCGCGCCAGGGGAGCTGCCGGAACAGCTCGGACGGCGGGAACGGGATGTGGAGGAAGAAGCCGATGCGCAGGTCGGGGCGCATCTCGCGCAGCAGCTCGGGGACGTTCTGCAGCTGGTAGTCCTGGACCCACACGGTGGCGCCGGGGGCGGCCACCTCGGCGGCCGCGGCGGCGAAGCGCTCGTTGACCCGCATGTACGACTCCCACCACTCGCGGTGGTACTCGGGGTGCGCGACGCAGTCGTGGTAGAGCGGCCAGAAGGTGGTGTTCGACATGCCCTCGTAGTACTCGGCGACCTCCTCGGCGCTCAGCGGCACGGGGTGGACGCCGAAACCGTCGAAGGCGAAGGGCTCGATGGTCTCGTCGGCCGAGCCACCCCAGCCCACCCAGGTGCCGCCGTGCTCCTTCATGACGGGGATGAGGGCGGTCACGAGGCCGCCGGGGGAGGCCGCCCAGCCCTGCGAGCCGTCGTCGTTCGTCCGGCGGTCGACCGGCAGGCGGTTGGCGACGACGACGAACCGGGCGTCACCCCGAACCCCCATGTCGGCCGGACCCGCCGTGGCCGGAGCCGGGGCGCTGCTCACAGGGCTGCTCGTCGGGCCGATTGTCATTGCGAAGACCTCCCTGGCTTCAACCGCTTGGGCCCAGGATACAAGTCCCTCGCCAGATCCCGTTCCCCCGAAGCCCGGACGGACCGGCCGGCGGCGCGTCGGCGCCCTCTCTGGCACAGTGGTGCCATGAGCGCTCAGCAGTTCCCGAATCCCCTTGTTCAGCCTCGGACCGACTGGGCGCGGCGAACTCGGGCGGAGATTCTCGCCTCACCAGGGCGTTCGGTGCTCTGCCTCGACTTCGACGGCACGCTCGCTCCGATCGTCGAGCATCCCGAGGACGCCCGGCCGCTTCCGGCCGCACTGGACGCCGTCGACGCGCTGGCCGCCCGGCTCGGCTGCATCGCCGTCGTCACCGGCCGTCCCGTGCGCACGGTCCTGGAGCTGGGCGGCCTCGACCGCCTCACGAATGCGCGGGGGCTGCGCGTCTACGGCCAGTACGGCGCCGAGCGCTGGGACGGCGCGAGCGGCCGGGTCGTCGCGCCGGATCGGCCGGCGAGCATCGGACGGGCCGTCGAGCGGATCGGCGCCCTCGTCGAGGGGGCGGCCGCCGCCGGCGAGCCGGTCGAGGGCGCGCGCCTGGAGGACAAGGGCCTCGCCGTGGGCGTTCACACCCGCTCGTGCGCCGATCCGGCCGCCGCCCTGGGGGCGCTCGAGCCGGGGCTGCGGGCCCTGGCCGACGAGCTGGGGCTCGTCGTCGAGCCCGGCCGCAACGTCGTCGAGCTGCGCTCCAGCGCCCTGACCAAGGGCGACGCGGTGCGCGGGCTCGTCGGCGAGTTCGAGCCGACGGCGCTGGCCTTCTGCGGCGACGACGCCGGCGACATCGCGGGCTTCGACGCGGTGCGCGCCTGGCGCGGCGAGGGTCGTCCTGGGGCGGTGGTGGTCTCGGGTTCGGTCGAGGTACCCGTCCTGGCCGAGCGGGCCGACGTGCTGTGCGCCGGGCCGGCCGGGATCGCCGCCTGGCTCGGTTCCCTGGCCGACCGGCTGGCGGCCGGCGGACCGTCGTCGATCGGCTAGCCTGTGAACCGCCCGGCCGGGCAGGGGGCGTTAGCTCAGCAGGTCAGAGCAGGGGACTCATAATCCCTGGGTCGTGGGTTCGAGCCCCACACGCCCCACCGCCGCGCGGTCGGTCCGTTCCACGTGCCGTGCCCGCCGGCTCGACCGTCCCCGTGGCGGCAGGTGCCGAGTGACAGCAGGTGCCGGCCGCCGGGGCGGCGTTCGGAGGCGGCCCTCCGGAGAGCGCCCGGCACCCCGGTTCGTCCCCTGAATCCTTCCGGGGCGCCGAGCGCTCCTTAACACGGGGCCCTCCACTGGGTCATGATGGGGCCCGACGATGCACGATCCGATCCCCGGCCGGCCGGTCCGCGGCGACGCCGCCGCGGGCGGCGTTCGGTCGGGGTCGGGATCCCGGGCACCGCCGCCCGGGCCGGATCCACCAGCACCAGGAGGCTCCGATGAGCAGTGGCACGTACGTCCTCGGCATCGACTTCGGCACCCTGTCCGGGCGCGCCGTCGTCGTGGACGCCGCGACCGGCGAACAGCTCGGCACCCACGTCACCGAGTACCCGCACGGTGTCATGGACACCGCTCTCACGGCGGGCGACGGCCGCTCGCTGCCGCCCGAGTTCGCGCTCCAGGACCCCCGCGACTACGTCGAGGTGCTGCGCCGGTCCGTCCCCGCGGCCGTCGGGACGGCCGGCGTCGAGGCGTCCGACATCGTCGGGATCGGCATCGACGCCACCTCGGCGACCGTGCTCCTCACCGACCGGCACGGCACGCCGCTGTGCGAGAAGCCCGGCTTCGAGAACGACATCCACGCCTACGTCAAGCTGTGGAAGCACCACGGCGCCCAGAACCAGGCCACGCGGCTGGTGAAGATCGCCGAGGTCCGCCGCGAGCCGTGGCTCGCCCGCTACGGCGGCGTGCTCTCCTCCGAACTGCTCCTGCCGAAGGTGCTCGAGGTCTTCGAGATGGCTCCGCAGACCTACGCCGCCGCCGACGTCGTTGTCGACCTCGTCGACTGGCTCACTTGGCGCCTGACGGGCACGCTCACGGCAGCCGCCGGCGACTCCGGATACAAACGGATGCTCCAGGACGGCTCGTACCCCTCACGCGAGTACCTCGAGGCGGTCCGACCCGGCTTCGGCTCCGTCTACGAGGACAGGATGGACTACCCGGTCATCCCGCTCGGCGGGCGGGTCGGCGGCCTCACGGCCGAGTTCGCCGAACTCATGGGCCTGCCCGAGGGCATCTCCGTGGCCGCCGGGAACATCGACGCCCATGTCGTCGTGGCCGGCGCCAACGCCGTCCGCCCGGGTCAGCTCACGGCGATCCTCGGCACCTCCTCCTGCTACGTCCTCAACGACCGGCAGTACCACGACTGCCCGGGCGTCTTCGGGATCGTCGACGGCGGCGCCGTCGACGGCTCATGGGGCTTCGAGGCGGGCCAGACGGCCGTCGGCGACATCTTCGCCTGGTTCGTCGACCACTGCGTGCCCGCCGAGTACGAGCGCGAGGCCGCCGCCCGGGGGCTGTCGGCGCACGAGCTCCTCGTCGAGAAGGCGAGCGGCCAGGAGATCGGCGAGCACGGCCTCGTCGCGCTCGACTGGCACAACGGCAACCGGTCGATCCTCGCCGACGCACGGCTGTCGGGCCTCGTCCTGGGCCAGACGCTCGCGACCCGCCCCGAGGACGTCTACCGGGCGCTGCTGGAGGCCACCGCCTTCGGCTGCCGCGTCATCATCGAGAACTTCGAGGAGCACGGCATCGGGGTCGACGAGATCGTCGCCGCCGGGGGCCTGCTGAGGAACACCACCTACATGCAGCTGCTGGCCGACATCACCCGCCGGCCCATCTCCCTCTCGCTCGCCGAGCAGACCGGCGCCCTCGGGGCGGCCGTCTTCGCCGCGGTGGCGGCTGGCGTCCACCCCGACGTGTTCGTCGCGGCCGACGCCATGGCCTCCGTCGAGCGCAACGCCTACGTGCCCCGCGAGACGGTCTCGGAGCAGTACGACGCCCTCTACGACATCTACAAGGAGCTGCACGACCTCTTCGGGCGCTACAACGGAGTCAGCCCGATGCACCGTCTCAAGGAGATCCGCGCCCGCATCTTCCGGGACCGCGCACCGGCCGGCGCATGAGAGCCGCCGCACACGATCGACCACCGCACCCGACACGAGAACGACACGACGCGAAGGGACATCACTGACATGGCAAGGATCGCCGCACTGGGCTCGGGAGTCATGGCCACCGCCCTGTCCTTCCCCATCTCCGAGAACGGCCACGACGTCCGTCTCGTCGGGACCTTCCTGGACCGCGAGATCATCGACTCGATCCAGCGGACCGGGGTGCACCCCGACCTGGGGCTCAGGGTCAACGACGGCGTCCGCGCCTTCCAGCTCGAGGACGCCGACGAGGCCATCGCCGACGCCGACGTCGTCCTGTGCGGCGTGAACTCCTTCGGCGTCGAGTGGGCCGGCGAGCAGCTGGCACGGCTCATGCGGCCCGGGCAGAAGCTCCTGTGCGTCACGAAGGGCATGCGCGCCGACGAGGACGGCACGCTGCACATCCTGCCCGACGTGCTGCGCTCCTACTTCGACCCCCGGTTGGCCGAGCAGGTCTCGTGGAACGCCGTCGTCGGCCCCTCCATCGCCGGCGAGGTGGCCGTCCACCACGACACCTGCGTCGTCTTCTGCGGCCGGGACAGGGCCGATCTCGAGCAGCTCGCGGGGCTCTTCCGCACCGCCCACTACCACGTGTGGACGTCCACGGACTTCGTCGGGCACGAGACCGGCGCGGCGACGAAGAACGTCTACGCCTTCGCCGCCGGCTTCGCGCAGGGGCTGCTGCGCAGGGCCGGCAAGCAGGATGACCGCTACGTCATGTACAACTACGGCGCCGCCGTCTTCGCCCAGGGGCAGAAGGAGCTGCGCTCCTTCATCGCGCTCATGGGCGGCGACCCCGAGACAGGCGACGGTCTGGGCGGGGTGGGCGACATGTTCGTCACCTCGATGGGCGGGCGCAATGTGCGGGCGGGCGCCTTCGTCGGCGAGGGCATCCCGTTCTCCGAGGTGCGGGAGCAGCGCATGAAGGGCGTGACCCTCGAGGGCGTCGCCGCCATCGGGGTCATCGGCGGGGCCCTCGGGCCGTTGACCGAGCGCGGGGTCATCGGGGCGGACGAGTATCCGCTGTGCCGCTTCCTCCATTCGGTGGTGGCCCGGGACGCGCCGCTGGAGATGCCCTGGGACGAGTTCTTCCGCGACCTGAGGTAGCCGCGGTCCCGGTGCCGCCCCCGCTCTCGGCCGCGGAGCGCGGAGGACACGGGGCAGTGACGAGGACGAGCGGGCGCGCTCAGAGGGCCCTTCGTGCACGGGTGCGACGGGTCCCTCGTGCTGCGCGCGGGTGTGAGCCTCAGACCGTGCGCCGGTAGAAATTGCCGTCGAGGTCCGTCCGCGCGCGCGGGTGCAAGATCGGCGACACGGCGATGCCGGGTGGGTGATAGAGGCCCTGGCCGGGCGCCGACGCGCCTGCGGTCCCGGTCTCGGGGCCGCAGGGACTGGCGCCGCCTGCGGTCCGGCTGCGCGTGCGGCCCGGCTGCGGGATCCCGCGGCGCTGGACACAACGTCGTCCCGTCCTCCTGCGCGCATGATCGGTGCCGTCGAGCCGAGTGTCCAGGCCGGGAACCGGGGCGATCCCCGTGCGTGCGCGCGGACGGATGGATCGACCTCGGCGCGTCGAGCAGGAGAACGGTGTGCCGCGCGGGGAGTTCGCGGCCGTCCGGTTCCAAGGATGATCACAGCTTCAGTCGGCCGTCCACAGCGAAGTCCCGGTCGCCCACAGCTTCCCCTAGAGGTAGAACGATAGGTTCCCCTAGGGGTAAAGGTGTACCCCCGGTCGTCTACTCGCCCGATCGCAGCGCCAAGCAGCACTAAGGAGTGTGCGCAATGACCGTCAACCAGGGGCCTCAGGACGGGAGCCAGACTCCCGGCAACGGAGATCATTCGGCCCAGCCCGGCGGTATTCCCCCTCAGCCCGGCGGGGTCCCCGCCTACGCCAACGCCTTCCCGGCGCAGGGCGGCGGGGTTCCGCCCTGCAACGGCGGGTATTCGGGTGGGGTTCCGCCGTACCCGCCTCAGCAGGGCGGTTTCCCTCCCCAGCCCCCGCAGAAGAGGCCCGTCTACAAGCGGGTGTGGTTCTGGATCGTCATCGCCGCCGTTGTTCTCGCACTGATCGGGGCGTTCATGAACGGGCCGGGCTCGGGTTCGAGCAGTAGTGGTACGGTCACCGCCGGTTCGGGTTCCCAGCCCCGTGAGCAGGGCAGGAATGACATTCAGCCTCTGACGGTGGTGGACTCCAACTACTCCCTCTCCAGCGGGTATGTGAAGTACGTGCTTGAGATCCAGAACACCAACACTGACTACAAGGCGCTCTTCGCCCATGTCAACATCGTGGGCAAGACCACCGATGGCTCCATCCGGTTCTCGGACGACTGGACGATCGGTGACATCGAGCCGGGGACCACCACCTTCTGGGCGAGTCAGGCGGGCAACGGGGATTCACTGGAGACGGACACCGTCGAGATCACGGTGAGCGTTGACGACAGCGACTGGATCAAGAGCGATGGTGTGCCCGAGAACCTCTACACGATCACGAACACGACCGTGAACACCAACCCGTACGGCATGATCACCGCCACCGGGGAGATCACTCTCAATGAGGAGGGCGACACCTATCGCATGCCGATGATCGTCGTCGTGCTCAAGGATGCCGATGGAAAACTCGTCGGCGGGTTCGACGGATTCATCGACTCCGATTTGACCGTGGGTACGCAATCGACGTTCGAGGTCAATGATTTTGCGATGCATGCTGACTACGCCAGCTATGAGGTCTATGCCAATCCTTGGATGTGATCGGATGATTCCTCGTCCATCGTGCGGGAGTTGAGTGTCTCGTTGATCTTCGGGATCGGGTTCTGCGGACGTATTCGATCGCGCCTGCTGTGCCCATCTGCACTCCAGTGAACCAATGAGCAGTTCGTACGCCTCGCAGAACCCCGCCGTGCGCCTATGATGGGCCGGGCCCTGCGCCTCCAGCAGGCGATTCTCGCCTCACCGGGGCGTTCGGTGCTGTGCTTCGACTTCGACGGGGCGCCGGTGCCGATCGTTGAGCATCCCGGGGATGCCAGGCCGCATCCGGCGGCGCTGGCCGGGCTGGTCCGATGCGTCGCCGTCGTCACCGGCCACCCCGTGCGCACGGTGCTCGACCTGGGCGGATTCGGCAGCTTGGTGCACGCCGATTGATTGCGCTCATCTTCTGCGCTCATCCTCGGGCAGTACGGCGCGGAACGCTGGGACGGCGCCACTGGCCAGAGGTCGCCGTGTCGCTCGTGTCCGAAGCCCATGCTCGCGGCGAAGCGGCGTGTTCCGGCCCATCGACTGGTCGACGGGCCGGAACACGCGCTGAGCCGTCGATCGGCTAGCCTGTGAGCTGCCAAGCGGTGCTTGATAGGGAGCGTTGGCCAGCAGGTCAGAGCAGGAGACTCATAATTCCCTGGGGCATTGGTTCGAGCCCCAGGCGCCCCACCGCTGCGGACGACGCTCGAGATCTGGGGTACCCCAGTTGCTGTATGTGTGGCTCATTTCGTTCGATCTTGGCGCAGAGTGCCAGACCTTCATCATCAAGTCCAAGATCAGACACGGTATTTGTGTGCAGATCGATGGGACCATGGCAGGCGCGGTCGAATCGTAGGTGTGCAGAGTGCGGCCCCTGGGTTGGTCATCTATCCTGATTCTTGCCATCCACTGTGGTGCCCCTAGGGGAATAGTGTTATCCTTGCTCAAGGGCAAGTCTGTACTTCCCATCTTCACTGACCTCAACACGAAAAAGTGTTCACAAGGCGAAGCAGCCGAGGCGGAGGAGGTAGAGGTCGCTGTGATTGGTGAGACGACAGGGGTCGATGATGAACTGACGTTGATTTTGCATGCCACTGTTGCAACGGGTCTGTCAACTGGGGTTCTGGCGAATCAACCAATGCCGAAGACTTGTGGGATGGGTGGAATAGAACTCTCACGAGTGGGGAGCCTCCTGATTACTATTTTTTCGTTTCGGGGATTCATGACGGGTGATGATCAAGAGATGGCCTGTGATATCACCAAACGGTGAGCGGGCTGATTTTAGCAGGGTCACGGATTTTGTGGGTGGTGCGTCGTGCACAACCCTTGGTGGTCAAGATCGACAGAGAATGAGCTTCGCCTCGCCATGATGAATCTCATCCCACGGGAAAGAAGCTCGTTCGCAATACTGGTAGGCGATGATGTGGTCAAGGATGGTGCGTCTGAATGAAGGAGGCTTATTCAAAACTTGAATGATATCAAATAAACTCTTGACTAGAAATCTCACGAAGTAGAGTCTTGTATAGGCTTCGAACTCATGAGATAAGTTGAAAGTCATGAACGAGTCTTGCTGTCAGATATGAATCTGATCAGGTCAATATTGAAATACAGCTTCGATTTCAATGGGTAAGTTGTCCTGAAGATCGTTCGGAGGCCCAATTCGATTGCAGGGGTCGCTAAACCATATGACCCCCGAGGCATGAGCCATCAGGAATTGAGTAGCAAAATGATAGATGAATACCCTGGTCCTCTCGTTCAATACGAGATGGTTTTCCCGGAACAACGTTTACTACTCGGAACGGGTGCAATAAGGCAATCCGGTTCTGGAGAAAAAGAAACTTCGGATAGTGACTGTACGCGTGTGACCAATATTCATTCAATAGAATGGGAACGGCACGTTGATGAAGCTGATAAGCTCGACTACATCGTGGCTGTGGGTAGCGGTGTCCTAGCTGGTCTTATTGATGTGTTCTACGCAGGAGAATTCTCTTTGGATCGAGCGAGTGAGTGGGGTCGGGACAAGATTGAGAAGGTTGTGATAGAGGTTGCCCGCGTCGAGGGTTACGCAGGAGACAATCTGAACGATGCTATCAAGACGCTTGAGAAGAAGCATCCGTTGGCCGCTGATGGCAACACCAATGACTTCGGCGGCGGGCTGCAGCATCACCTTCGCGACTTCTCTCACCACTTTAGCATCGGTGGGCTGTTCTTCTCGATACTTACGCAGTTCACCGGCTTGGTGGTGGGAACTGACAAGGCCGGGATGCTGCATGTCGTGTCCGTGCCGGAGTCGCACAAGATGTGCATCGGCAAGAATTTTCAGGAAAAAATCGTTTTTGGTGTCATCGGCTGGTTCTTCCACATGGTGAGCGACATGGCTGGTTCCAGTGGGTCTCTTATGGGGGGGACTGGTATACCGGGGCCGCTTGTGTCCTTCATGAAGGAACTCTCAGCGCTGCCGTTCTTCAAAAAATCGGGCGACGGTGACATGGGATTTCGTCTGTGGGTGACCAAGCTCTTTAACGGTACCCTGCTCGTAGACCGAGACGAGACCGGCAAGATCATCAAGGGCAGCGTTCAGAAGTTCGATCTGCGCACCGAGATAGGTATCCTCGGAGAGATTGACAGGCAGGTCCTACCCGTGCTCGTCAACCAGTGCGTCGTGCGAAGTTTCTACTTCTGTCGCAGGCTTGCACGCGAGGTAAATAGCCTCGGTCTACTCGGGATCAGTGACCTCGGGCGTATCGCGCCGGAGGACATACTGCCTTGGGGTACGCCGACCATGCGGCGCATGGTGACCGTTTCGAGCGGCGTCTTTGCTGGTGTGGACATTGCAGATGCCACCGTCCGTGCAATTAAGAGCATGGACCCGGTTAAATTCTTCCTGCGTGTGAACTACGTTGGGGTGGCAACCTTCGTCATATCTTGTGTGTCGGACGTGACACTAGAAAGGCGAGAAGCTCAAGGGGGTGAGAGTGAGGAGGAGAAGTACGAGCGTGAGCTATCCGATTTAAGATGCCTCAAATTGGACTTCCAGCGAGCCCGCATATTACACTCCCTCATGCGTGCAAGAATAGCCTACGACATCGAGTATGAGGCGCGCCCGAGGGTGGCGGCCAAGAAGAAAGACTGGCTCGAGGAGTGGAGCCGGAAGATCGCCGAGGCCGTGGGTCTCGCTTGGGTGGCCAATGCCGGGTATTTCTTGGAAGGAGCCGTCCTTTATGACGCCATCGACAAGCTCTACGATGTCGATTCGAACAGCTCGTGGCTGTGGCTCGTGGGCATGGAGGCAGTACGGTTCAAACCGTACATGCCTCTGCATGGCGACAACGATAAGATTTACGAGGGTCTCAAGCCTGAAACCGACTACCTCGGGGATGTGTTCTGCGAACGACAAGGCATCGTAGGAAAGAAAGAATTGCGTGCACTCGACAAGGCTGTGAACAGTGCAAGAGGCAAGCTTGATGGTGCGGCTATCAAACGTGTCGTGGGTGCTGCCGGTACGGTGGTCGTCGTCGCAGCGACCGGCGGGCTCGCGTTCTACTTCGCGCCTGCAATCGCTCCCGTACTCGCCGCCGCTCTTGGAGCGGAGACCGCCTCTCTATCTGGCGCCGCGCTCACAAGCGCAAGTCTTGCCTTCCTTGGAGGGGGATCCCTCGCAGTTGGTGGTGCTGGCATGGCTGGTGGCACCATGCTAGTCGCAGGCAGCGGCGCTCTATTCGGGGCTGTTGGAGGGTCCGGCATCTCTGCGGCAACGTCGATGGCGCTTGCGACCAACGGAAGCTATGTGCTGGACGAGTGTGCCAAGCTCGTGGCCTTCTGCGAGGAAGTCCTCATAAAGCGTTATGGTGACGTCGCCTCGGTTGAGAAGATTCATGCCGTCCTCAACCAGAAGATCCTCAAACTTGAGATAGAAATCGAGGCGATAAAACGCTACGTACCCGATGGTGAAAATGTCCGAAGATGACGTCGATGGTGAAAGTGGTGACAACGGCGAGATCGACCCGAAAAAGATGATCAAAATCCTGAACCGTAGCCACAAGTTCCTCAGGCGCAGCAGCGATGAGCTTGCCGCGGTGGTGAAGTCTGTCTGACCTGGAGGGATCTATCAAAAATGGTAAATGGTATAAGTGGATTCATCGTCTGTAAGGGACGGGAGATGATAGCGATAGATTCGTTCAAAAATCAGTTTTGAATGAACCTCTGGCCGTCGTGAAACAAAATCGTTTCTGGTTTCACGGAGTGGGAGGTGTTCGAAGTCGTAGTCGACGGTGCGGCCGGTGACGTGTGAGGCGAATGTTTCGAAGGTTTCTTCGGGGGTTTCGCGCTGGATGGTGGCGGTGTTGTTCTTGGCCGTGTTCCGGACGTGCTCGACCGGGTTGTGGTCGGGCGCGTACGGCGGCGGATGGATCGGTGTGATGCGCTCCAGCAGCCGGCCGGGCTCGTAGAGGCCGGCCAGCATCTTGGCATGGTGGGATCGGGCGTTGTCCGGGACGACCACGATCTTGCCGGCCTCGGTTTCTCGTTGGAGCAGGTCCGGTGCGAGGATCGTCTGCTCGGTGTTCTGATTCCCCTCGATCGGGTACAGTTTAACTTTTTTGCTGGTCAGCGAGAGGGCGCCGAAGAAGGACTGGGACGTCTTCTGCCGGTCCACGGACGGTCTGGTGCGTTGTCCTTTCGGGGGCTGCATGCGGCGGGTCCAGGCCTCGTGCTCGGGGCGGGCCTCAGTCTTGCGGTGTGGGCCTTCCAGCCCTGGTCCGACAAGCTCTTGACTCGGGTCGTCGCCCAGGCCGCGCGTCTGGTGGTGGCTTTCTCGTCGCGGTGCCCGTCGAACGGCGGTTCGAGGCTCGGCCCGCACAGGCGCGGGAGCAGCCGGTGGGAGGAGTCCGCCTGGTACCGGGCGTCGAACAGGATCCTCACGACCTCACGTATCGCCGGGACGTCCCGGAACCCGGCGTGGACGTCCGCCTGGGAGGGCGGCCGGGCCAGAACAGCCTTGAGGTCTTCCTTCTGGGCGCGGGCGGGTTCCGCCGCGTTCTGGTTCCCGGCGTGCCCGGTCAGGACCGAGCGCATCCTGGTGGCCCGCCAGTCGGCCGGCCATTCCTGCACGGCCCTCTCAGTGCGCTCGATCGTCTCTGCGATGATGCCCACGTCGACGCCACGGGAGGCGTACAGGACCGCCTCGGTCTTCATCCGCACCAACACATGATTGTCGGAACGCCTCCTCCACCCGACCAGGACGGCTGTCTCCTCCGGGGCGACCCCGACCCGCACGCCCCCACCGCATCCGAAACAGCACAGGAAACCCACGAAACACGATTTCGTTTCATGCCAGCCATAGTTTTGAATAACCCTCATGGTACATGTGGCTTCATCACCTGTAAGAGACAGGAGATGATAGCGAGAGGTTCATTCAAAACCAGTTTTGAATGAACCTCCATGTCTGGAGACTCCCAGGTTATGACCTGCGAGATCGTCAAGAACGGTAAGACGGTCGACTCCGACAAGGGAACCGGTTCTGCGGGCAGCGCCTTCTGCTTTGTCTTCGGATGATGTGAATGCTTTGGGAGGGGTCCGCCGCGCTGCGTGCGGCGGACCCCTCCTGCACGTCCGACTCGGGAGCCGAACGCCTCGCCGCTCCTCGGGGTCGGATTCTGCAGGGCCTACTCGATCGAGCCGATCGCTCCCGGGGGAGGGAGGCTGGACAGGTCACCGTCCGCGACGGCGGCGTACCCGGCGCCCCGTCGACGAGCTGTCCGGCGGTCAGCGCCAACGCGTCTGGGTGGCCATGGCACTCGCCCAGGAGACGCCTCTGCTGCTCCTCGACGAGCCCACCACCCAATCTCGACATCGCCCACCAGATCGACCTGCTCGAACTCTTCGCGGAGCTCAACCGGCAGGGCCGGACGATGGTGGCCGTGCTTCACGACCTCTTAACCAGGCCGCCCGCTACGCGGCGACGAGGGGCGGCGCCGTCGTCGCCCAGGGGACCCCGGCCGAGGTCGTCACCGCGCGGATCGTCGAGGAGGTCTTCGGCGTGGCGGTGCTCGTCGTCGACGACCCGGTGACCGGTACCCCGATGCATCGTGCCCTGTGGGCGGGGCCGGGGCGGCGGCCCCGGGGCCGAGGTTCGTCGGGCCCCCGGCGACCGGATGCCCGACGACTCCCCGGAGGCCCGGCGGGGTCGGGTCCGGCAGTGAGAAGGTGAGGCCCTGGGTGTGTCGCGCTCTCCGCGCGAGCGCCCCTGATACATTCCGTGGTGCTGGTCGACCCGCCTCGACACTAGATGTTGTGGTGGGGAGTGAAAAGGGAAGCCGGTGCGAATCCGGGACTGCCCCGCAGCGGTGAGAAGGAACGACATCGGCATGAGCACTGGGCCCCGGCCTGGGAAGCGCCGACCAGGAAGCCCCCTCGGGGAAGCGCCTTCGAGTCCGAAGACCTGCCAGCACCGGGCCGCGGCCCGGCACTCGACACCGCCTCGCGGGCGGCCGGGGGGAGGGTCCTCCCGTCCGCCGCGCGGCACGGGCCACGAGGAGGGGCCCCGTCGATGACGACATCCGTGCATTCCGGTGGCTCGATCACACGCCGCCCGCCCCGCCCCGCCCAGGGCGGCTCGGCCCTCATGGAGTCCCTGCGCGGCATCGCCGCCGCGGACACCGCGGCCAACGACGCCCTGAGGGAGAACGCCAACGTCGACGGCCAGTCCTCGATGGGCGCCATGCTCCGCTACGGCACCGAGAGCGCCAAGCACCTCAACCTCTCCGAGATCATCGCCCCCGAGTACGCGGCCGCCCACCGGCTCGGGGACATCCACATCCACGACCTCGACTTCTACACGCTCACGACGACCTGCTGCCAGATCAGCCTCACCGATCTGTTCCGCGGGGGCTTCTCGACCGGTCACGGCCACCTGCGCGAACCGCAGTCGATCGGTTCCTACGCGGCGCTCGCCTGCATCGCGATCCAGTCGAACCAGAACGACCAGCACGGCGGGCAGGCGATCCCCAACTTCGACGTCGACATGGCCCCCGGGGTCCGCAGGACCCTCGAGAGCCGGTTCCTGGAGAATGCGGACACGGCCGCCCGGCTCCTGGGCGTCGAACCCGTCGCGGTCTACCCGCCGCACGTCGTCCTCGAGCCCTCCGCGGCCCAGCTGCGCGACGAGCGCGCCTATCTGCGCGGCCTGCTCGGCGAGCGCGCCGACCTGGAGGCCCTGCACGCCCGGATCCGCGAGCGCTCCGTGCGCGAGACCGAACGACTCACCTACCAGGCGATGGAGGCCTTCATCGCCAACCTCAACACGATGAACTCCCGCGCCGGGGCGCAGACGCCGTTCTCCTCGATCAATTACGGCACGGACGTCTCGCCCGAGGCGAGGATGGTCGTGCGGCAGCTGCTCCTGGCGACCGAGGCGGGGCTGGGCAACGGCGAGACCGCGATCTTCCCCATCCAGATCTTCCGCGTCCAGAAGGGCGTCAACCTCGACCCCGGCGACCCCAACCACGACCTGCTGCAGCTGGCCTGCCGGGTCACTGCCGGGCGCCTCTTCCCGAACTTCTCGTTCCAGGACGCCCCCTTCAACAGGGTTCATCACGTCCCCGGCCGCCCCGAGACCGAGATCGCGTACATGGGCTGCCGCACGAGGGTCATGGCCAATGTCCACGACCCCGACCGGGCCGTCACCCACGGACGGGGGAACCTCTCCTTCACGACGATCAACCTGCCGCGCCTGGCGATCGAGGCCGACGGCGACGTCGACTGCTTCCTGTGCACGCTCGACGAGCGCATCCAGCTCGTCATCGGCCAGCTCATGGAGCGCTTCACGATCCAGGCCGGCAAGCGGGTGCGCAACTTCCCGTTCCTCATGGGGCAGGGGGTGTGGATCGACTCGGAGCGGCTCGGCGGCCAGGACCGGGTGCGCGAGGTCCTCAAGCACGGCACGCTGTCGGTCGGCTTCATCGGGCTCGCCGAGGCGGTGCACGCCCTCATCGGCGAGCATCACGGTCAGTCCCAGCGGGCGTGGGACCTCGCCTACTCCATCGTCGTGCGCATGCGCTGGCGGATGAACCAGGCCGCCGAGCGGACCGGTCTCAACTTCTCGCTCCTGGCCACCCCGGCCGAGGGCCTCGCCGGGCGCTTCGTGCGGATGGACCAGCGCCTCCACGGCATCATCCCGGGGGTCACCGACAAGGAGTACTACACGAACTCCTTCCACATCCCCGTCGGCTTCGACATCGGCCTCGCCGACAAGATCGCCAAGGAGGCGCCCTTCCACGCCCTGACGAACGCCGGGCACATCACCTACGTCGAGATCGACGGCGACCCCTCGAAGAACGTCGGGGCGATCGAGCAGATCGTCCGCTTCATGGCCGGGTCGGGCATCGGCTACGGCGCGATCAACCACCCCGTCGACCACGACCCGGTGTGCGGGTACACCGGTGTCATCGACGACCGGTGCCCCGGCTGCGGGCGGGCCGAGGGGAGGCGCCCTTTCGACCGGATCCGCCGCATCACCGGCTACCTCGTCGGCACGCTCGAGCGCTTCAACGACGCCAAGCGCGCCGAGGTCCGCGACCGGGTGACGCACGCGCTGTGAGACTGGCCGGGTTCACGACGAGCTCGATCGTCGACGGCCCGGGCGTCCGGGTCACCGTCTTCTGCCAGGGCTGCCCGCTGCGGTGCCCCGGGTGCCACAACCCGTCGACGCACGCCGTGGACGGCGGCCGCGAGGTCGGGGTCGGCGAGCTCGTCGACGTCATCGAGCACGAGCGCCTCGCCTCGGGGCTGACCCTGTCGGGCGGCGAGCCGACGGTCCAGGCTGCTGACTGCGCGGTCCTCGCGCGCGCCGCCAGGGGCCGCGGCTGGTCGGTGTGGTGCTACTCGGGGTACACCTGGCAGGTGCTCGTGCGGAGAGCCGCCCGCGACCCGGGGCTCGCCGAGCTCCTCCTCCTCGTGGACGTCATGGTCGCCGGGCCGTACGTCCGGGCCAGGAGGACCCTGTCCCTGCCCTGGCGGGGCAGCGCCAACCAGGTCCTCGTCGACGTCCCGGCCAGTCTCGGGTCCGGCGAGGAGCGCCGCCTGGACGTCTGAGCCGGCCGGCTCAGGGCCCGCCGAGCACTTCGCGCTCGACGACGGCGCCGACCGCCCCCTCGGTGTTGGCGCCCGCGACGGGGTAGCGCCCGTCGAGCAGGCTCGGGTGCGCGTTCGACATGACGTAGGGGTACCCGACCATGTCGAGCATGTCCGCGTCGTTCGGCATGTCGCCGAAGGCCATCGCCTCGGACGGGTCGACGCCCATCCGCTCCAGCACGTCCGCGAGCATCGCGGCCTTCGTGACGCCCGGGGCGCTGCACTCGACGAGCCCTTGGGCGCGCAGCGTCGAGAAGGTCACGTTGATGCGGCCCCCGGCGGCCCGGCGCGCGGCCTCGGCCAGGGCCTCGGTCGACGTGCCGGGCGAGACGACGAGCAACTTCACGGCGGCGTCGAGGCCGAGCAGCTCCTCGAGCGGGGCGATGCTCGCCGGGCGGCGCCGGCCCTCCTCCAGCAGCCGCTCGTAGCGCGGGTCGGTGCCCCACTCGGCGTGCGCGTACTCGACGGCGAAGCAGACGTCGGGCACGCGCTCGGCGAGGGCGGCGGCGAAGCCGAGCGCATCGGCGACGTCGAGGTCGTGGTGGTCGAGCACCTCGTGACGGGCCAGGTCGTAGAGGACGGCGCCGTTGGTCGAGATGACCACCGGTTCGATGTCGGCGAGCGGGTCGAGGACGTCGACCCAGCGGGGCGGGCGGCCGGTCGCGAAGACGACGCCGAGACCGGAGCGGGCGGCGGCGCGGAAGGCCTCGACGCTGCGCGGGTGCAGCTCGGTCGCGCTCTTGAGGAAGGTGCCGTCCAGGTCGGTGACGATCGCGCGGACCGGTCGGCCCTCGGCCCGCGGGGAGCGCCCGGCCATGACTACAGCCTCGTCTGCTGCTGCGTCGGCTGGTCGGTGGCCGTCTGCGTGCCGGACCCGGAGACGTTCATCGACGGCGTCTTCGTCGGCGAGTCGTGCCCGCCGGGGCTCTGCGAGGCGTCGCTCGAGCTGTCGGAGGGGCTCGAGCTGGGCGAGCCCGACCCGGAGGACTCGGACTCGCTGGGGGAGCCGGAGGAGGAGTCGGACTCGCTCGGGGAGCCCGAGCTCGAGTCGCTGGAGTCGCTCGACGAGCTCGACGAGGCCGAACCGGTGACCGGCGCGTTCGGGGACTCCGGCGGCTGGTTCCGGAACAGCAGCACGGCCACGAGCAGGGCCGTCGAGGCCATGAGGACCATGAGCAGCCAGCTCGCCAGCAGCGGCAGCCAGCCGGCGCGGTCGCGGCGTCCGGGCCAGGGCAGCGGCCACAGCCGCCAGGCGCCGGGGCGCGTGTCGGATGACCAGGGGATCGAGAAGTCGGGGCCGCTGCGGGTGCCCAACTGCGGACTCGCCGACAGGTCGACGCTGCGCAGCAGGCGGTCGGCCTCGGCCAGCGCGTTCGGCGAGCCATCCCACACGAGCGCGACCCAGGGGGCCAGCGGGGCATGGTCGGGGCCCACCGGGTCGTCGTCCTCGCTGCGGAAGAGGTGGCCGAGGCGGCCCTCGTCCTGGTCCTGACCGCCGCGGGCGACGACGGTCCGGGAACTCATCTTGTTGACCTCGCCGGCCAACCGGTCGCGGGCGGCGGCGTCACGGGCGGCGCCGTCGGCGAGGATCACGAGCATCACCTGGTGCTCGGCGTCGGCGTGCGCGAGATAGGCGACGCCGGCCTCGGTGGCGGTCAGACGCGCGTCGATCCAGAAGTCGCCGATCTTCGGCGGATCAGTGGACAGCAGCGGAAAGGCCTCGACGCCCATGGGCGCCGAGGCGGGTGACGCGCTCGCGGGCTCGCCCCGCGCTGACTGGTCCTCGGACATCGCGCACCATCTCATCACACATCCGGCGCCCACCGAAGCGCATCGGCCTCCCCGGGCGCCGGTCGTGCACCCCGGATCGGGCCCTCCGGTACGCGCCCGCCGGGCTCCGGGGCCCGCGCACCGGTCCGCGGTAAGGTGGCCCTCGACGCCCTGGGGTGCGCCGCACCCCGTGACGAGCCCCTCAACCGAGCCCTGCAGGAGACACGAGTGAGTGAGAAGACCCAGGCCCCGTCGAGCGCCGAGGAGACGGCGACCCTTCTGGGCAAGGCCATCAGCCAGGTCCAGCAGGTGATCGTCGGCCAGGAGCACATGGTCGAACAGCTCATGGTCGGGCTGCTCGCCCGGGGCCACATCCTCCTCGAGGGCGTTCCCGGCACCGCCAAGACGCTCGCCGTGCGCACCTTCGCCACCGTCGTCGGCGGCACCTTCTCCCGCGTCCAGTTCACCCCCGACCTGGTGCCCTCGGACATCGTCGGCACCCGCGTCTACCAGGCCAGCAAGGAGACCTTCGACGTCGAGCTCGGCCCGGTCTTCACGAACTTCGTCCTCGCCGACGAGATCAACCGCGCCCCGGCCAAGGTGCAGGCCGCCATGCTCGAGCTCATGGCCGAGAAGCAGGTCTCGATCGCCGGCACGACCTACCCGATGAAGGACCCCTTCATCGTCATCGCCACCGAGAACCCGGTCGAGTCCGAGGGCGTCTACCCGCTGCCCGAGGCCCAGCGCGACCGCTTCCTGCTCAAGGTCGACGTGCCCTACCCGAAGGGCAACGAGGAGCTCGAGATCCTGCGCCGCATGTCGGTCAAGGCCCCCACGGCCACGCGGATCCTCGACCCGGAGCTCACCAGGTCGCTCCAGGACAGGGCCTCCAACATCTTCGTCCACAACCTCGTCGCCGAGTACATCGTCCGCCTCATCCTGGCCACCCGGAACCCGGCCGACTTCAACATGCCCGACCTGGCGCGCGTCATCTCCATCGGCTGCTCCTCGCGGGCCACCCTGGGTCTGGTCGCCGCCGCGCGCGCCGTCGCCCTCATCCACGGCCGCGACTACGTGCTGCCGACCGACGTCCAGGCCATCGCCCCCGACGTCATGGCCCATCGCATCATGCTGAGCTTCGACGCCATCGCCGACGACGTGAGCGCCGCCCAGGTCGTCGAGCGCATCCTCGCTATGGTCCCCGCGCCCACCCCGGTCTGGAACAACCGGGCCCCGGCCGCCCCGAGGCGGCCGGTGGCCTCGGAGGTGCGCTAGCAGTGGATTCCGCCGCGCCGCAGTTCCTGCCGCCGCAGACGGACGCCCCGGCTCCCTCGTCCGGGGCGCAGGCCGTGCTGTCCGTGCTCAAGGAGCCCGCCGGCCCCACCGTGTCGCTGCGCCACCTGGCGCCCGAGGCGGCCCTGCGCCACCTCGAGCTGACGATCGTGCGCCGGCTCGACGGCTACCTGCAGGGCGACCACCTGGGCCTCATGCCGGGGCCCGGGTCCGACCTCAACGACGCCCGTCTCTACATGCCGGGCCAGGACGACGTGCGCCGCATGGACTGGGCGGTCACCGCCCGCACCACCGTGCCGCACGTGCGCGACACCATCGCCGACCGCGAGCTCGAGGTGTGGGCCCTGCTCGACGCCACCCCGTCGATGAACTGGGGCACCGGCGCCGTGACGAAGCGCGACCTGGGCATCGCCGCGGTGGCCACCTTCGGCTTCGTCACCCAGAAGATGGGCGACCGCTTCGGGGGCATGGTGCTGCACGGCGACGGCATCACCCGCATGAGGGCCCGCTCGGGGCGCAACGCCCTGTACGGGCTGCTCCGGAAGATGCTCGAGGACCCGATCGAGACCGACCGCTCCGGCGGCGGGTACGACCTGGCGGCCGGAATCGAGGCGATGGTGCGCACCCAGCAGCGCCGCGGTCTGCGCGTGGTCGTCTCCGACTTCCTCACCGCTGGCGACTCCGAGATCGATCCGGCCCGCCCGCCGGCCTGGGAACGCCCGCTGCGCCGTCTCGGCGTGCGCAGCCAGGTGGTCTGCGTCGAGGTCGTCGACGCCGCCGAGGTCGACTTCCCCGACGTCGGCGAGGTGCTCGTACGCGACCCCGAGTCCGACTTCACGCGGTTCGTCGACACGGGTGACGTCCGGGCCCGCCGCGCCGTGAGCGCCGCCTCGCGGGCCCAGCGCGAGCGCACCGCCGCGGCGATCCGCCGCGCCGGCGCCGGCCACGTCGTGCTGCGCACCGACCGGGACTGGGTCGCCGACATCGCCCGCTTCGTCCTGACCTACCGGCGGACGGCCGCCGTGATCTCCCAGCCGCAGAGGGAGGCGGGCGCATCATGAGCACGACGCACGTGCTGTGGTGGGACTTCTCCCACCCGGGGCGCCTGTGGGCGCTGCTCATCATCCCGGCGCTCGTCATCGCCTATCTCGTCATCATGCGGTTCGCGAGGAACCGCGGCATCCGGTACACGAACACGGGCATCGTCGGCGCCGTCGTGCCGCGCCAGCGCCAGTGGCACCGCCACGTCTGCGTGGCCCTGACGCTGTGCTCGCTCGCGACGATCACCGGCGCCTGGGCGGTCCCCGTCGGAGACACGAAGGTGCCGCGGGAGCGCGCGACGATCGTCCTCGTGCTCGACGTCTCCCAGTCGATGATGGCCGCCGACGTCGATCCGAGCCGTTTCGAGGCCGAGAAGAGCTCCGCGGTGAGCTTCGTCTCGAGCCTGCCGGCCGCCTACAACGTCTCGCTCGTGACCCTGTCGGGCCACCCGAACACGCTCGTGCCGCCCACCGTCGACAGGGGGGTGCTCATCCAGGCGATCAACTCGCTGAGCCTTCAGGACGGCACCGCCATCGCCGACTCGATCACCGACGGCCTCGCCGCGCTGAAGCAGGCCCCCGCCGGTGACGACGGCACCCAGGCGCCCGGCCTCATGGTGCTGCTGTCCGACGGCTCGGAGACCTCGGGCGGCGACCCGGCCGCCGCGGCCCAGCAGGCCGCGGCGGCCTCGGTGCCGATCAACACGATCGCCTTCGGCACCCAGAACGGCTACGTCGACCTGGACGGCGAGCGCTTCAACGTGGCGCCCGACACGAACCTGCTGGCGCAGGTCGCCTCCACCAGCGGGGGCCGGGCCCTCGACGCCTCCAGCTCCGACGAGCTCAACACCGTCTACAAGGACCTCAGCTCCGACATGGGCTACGAGACGCAGAAGACCGAGGTGACCGCCCGCTGGGTGCTCGTCTCGCTCATGTTCGGTGTCGTCGCCGCCTTCGGCGCGGTGGGCATGGCCGCGAGGTGGTCGTGATGATCCCGATGCTCAGCTTCATGAGCCCCCACAGACTGTGGTGGCTCGTCGTGCCGGTGCTCGTCGTGGCGCTCTACGCGGCGCTGCTCGTGCACCGCCGCGCCGCCGGCTCGAGCAGCCTGCTCGCCTCGATCCTGCCGCGCGACACGCGGCTCAGGCGCCACCTCTCGGTCGGTGCCGCGGCCCTGTCGCTCGTCATGCTCGTCATCGCCTACGCGCAGCCGCAGGCGATGACGCGGGTGCCGCGCGACCGCGCGACGGTCGTCGTCGTCATCGACGTGTCGCGCTCGATGATGGCCACCGACGTCACCCCGACGAGGCTCGACGCGGCGAAGGAGGGCGCCAAGGAGTTCGTCGACTCGCTGCCCGAGAGCTTCAACGTCGCGCTCGTGTCCTTCGCCGCGACGGCCGACATCAAGATGCCCCCGACGACCGACCGCTCGGCCCTCGAGAACGCCATCGACGCCCTCGAACTGGCGCCGTCGACGGCCATCGGTGAGGGCGTCTACACGGCCCTCGACGCCCTCAAACTGGCGCCCCAGGACCCGGACCACCCGGACGAGACCGCGCCCGGCGCGATCGTCCTGCTCTCGGACGGCGCGACGAACATGGGCCGCGCCTCCTCGGACGCCGCGACCGAGTCGAAGAAGCAGGGCGTGCCGGTCTACACGATCGCCTACGGCACCTCGAGCGGCTACGTCTACGAGAACGGCCACCGCCAGTCGGTGGCCGTCGACCACGCCGAGCTGTCCGAGGTGGCCAAGGACTCCGGCGGCAAGAAGTACTCCGCGGACTCGCTGAGCAGCCTGCAGGCCGTCTACCAGACGATCTCCCACCAGATCGGCTACGTGGACGAGTACCACGAGATCACCGCGCGCTTCGCCGGGGTCGCCCTCATCTTCGCCGTCCTCGCCTCGGCGGGTGTCATGTCGTTGGCTGCGAGGTGGCCATGATGTCGGATGATGGACCGGTGCCGGTGGACGGTTCGACCCGCGCGCGTGTGCAGCGGATGTGGGAGCGGCTGGGGCGGGCCTGCGAGGCCGCCGGGCGCGACCGCGACGAGGTGCGCCTCCTGCCGGTCAGCAAGCTGCACGACGTCGACGAGATCCGCGCCGTCCACGCCGCCCTGGCCGAGGTGAGCGGCGATGCCGGGCCCCGCAGTTACGGCGAGAACCACGTCCAGGAGATCGTCGCCAAGACCGCCCGGATCGGCCCCGACGAGGGCATCGACTTCACCCTCATCGGCCATCTGCAGACCAACAAGGTCAATGCCGTGCTGCCGCGCATCCGCGAGTTCCAGGCGCTCGACTCCCTGCGGCTGGCCGCCCGCCTCGACCGCCGGCTCACCGAGCTCGGCCGCACCCTGGACGTGCTCGTCGAGGTCAACACCTCGGGCGAGCGGACCAAGCACGGCGTCGGCCTCGACGAGGCCTTCGGCTTCTGCGAGGCCCTGGCCGACTACGAGGCGCTCGACGTGAAGGGCCTCATGACGGTGGCGGTCGACAGCCCCGACACCGCCCGTGTCGCGGCCTGCTTCGATGCGCTCGTCGCGCTGCGCGACCGGCTGCGCGGCCGGGCGGTGCTCGGTTCGACCTGGTGCGAGCTGTCGATGGGCATGAGCGGCGACTTCCCGCTGGCCATCGCCCATGGCGCGACGACGGTGCGCATCGGCACCGCCCTCTTCGGCCCCCGCGCCTACTGAGCGAGGCCCTCCGCCCCGGTCCGCCCGTCCGGGGCCGGCGGGTTCTCGAGCGGGGGCGCCGCGACGTCATCGGCCGGCTCGAAGCCGAAGAGCCGGGCGTAGAAGCCCAGCTCGCACTCCAGCACGCGGCGCCGCGTGGCCGGCAGCCGGAATCCGTGCCCCTCGCCCTCGAAGGTGACGAGTGCCACCGGGAGTCCCCGGGCCCGGAGCGCGTCGGCGAGCGCCTGCGACTGGTCGGGCGGGACGATCGGGTCGTCCAGCCCCTGGAACAGGAGCATCGGGGCGGTGAGCCCGTCGAGGTGGTTGATGGGGGAGCGCTCCTCGTAGCGGGCCCGCGCCTGCGGCCACGGTCCCAGCAGTCCGTCGTTGTAGCGGGCCTCGAACTTGTGGGTCCCGGCCTGCAGCGCGACGAGGTCGGCGACGCCGTAGCGCGAGACGCCCGCCGCGAACACGTCCGAGCGCTCCAGGGCGCTCAGCACGGTGAAGCCGCCGGCGCTGCCGCCGGTGATGACGACCCGGTGCGGGTCGGCCAGCCCGGCCCGCACCGCCCACCGGGCCGCATCGATGCAGTCGTCCACGTCGGCGACGCCCCACTGGCCGCGCAGGCGCTCGCGGACGGCGCGTCCGAAGCCGGCCGAGCCCGAGTAGTTGACCGCCATGACGGCGAAGCCGCGGCTGGTCCAGAACTGGGTGGCGGTCGAGTAGTCGTCGACCGCCATGCCGGTCGGCCCGCCGTGCACGGTGACGATGAGCGGCGGGCGGGACCCCGCCGGTCCCCGGAAGCGGGGGTTGCGCGGCGGCCAGAGGAGGCACTGGAAGCGGCCGTGGCGGTTCTCGTCGACCAGGTGCACCTCGCCGACGCTCGTGAGGGCCGGGTCGGGCGGCGCGGAGGGGCAGCGGAGGACCGCGCCGCCGGCGGCCACGTCGATGATCGCCGGGGGCGCGTCGGCCCGGCGGACGAGCGCCAGCACCCCCTGCTCGGTGGTGACGACCTGCTCCAGGTCGGCCACCGCGCCGAGGCGCCGCGACGGGCCTCCGGTCAGCGGGCAGTCGACCAGCTCGGCCACCCCGTCGACGTAGCGGGCGAACCACAGCCGGTCGTCGTGGACGGCGACGGGGCGGCGGGCCAGCTGCCAGACGGGAAGGTCCGCGTCGTGGGGCTCGGTGCTGACCGGCCGCGGGGCGGCGGGCCCGCCCGTCCAGCGCCACGGGTCCCACCAGCCGTGCGCGTCCGACATGAACAGCAGGGAGCCGTCCGGGGCCCACAGCGGGTGCTGCACGGCGATGCCGGAGGCCGGGTCGGGGCCGGCGCCGTCGACGAGCACCCGCTCCTCGACCAGGTGCGTCCCGTCGTCGTCGAGGCGGGCGACGACGAGCTGGGCCCCGTCCCAGGGCATGGCCGGCTGGTCCCACTGCACCCAGGCGCAGACGCCGTCGGCGCGCACGGCCGGGTCGGCGTAGAAGTCGTGCCCGGCGGCGAGCACGGTTCCCGGGTCGGGCGCGCCGCCGGGCCAGGGCAGGGCGACGAGGCTCGTGACGACGTCCTGCGGGTCGGTGTGGTCCTCGCGCACCGCCAGGACGACGCCGAACGCGGCGCACGGCGCGGGGGCCGCGTAGCGCATCAGGGGATCGGCCGGAGTGAGCGCCACCGGCCCGCGGCCCTCGAGCGTGCCGACCACCTGCTGGGCCGCGGCGTCGACCCAGACGACGATGCCGTCGCCGGCGGCCCAGGAGCCGCCTCCGTACTCGTTGACGCGCGCCCGCACGTCGGCCGGGGCTGGGGTCAGCTCGACGACGGTGTCGCCGGCCCGGCGCAGCAGCGTCATGCGGGAACCCTCCTCGGGGCGCGACTCGAGCCAGAGGGCGTTCCGGCCGTCGCCGCCGAGCTCGCGCATCGCGACCCCGGCGGCCAGCACGTCGTCCAGACCGATGGGGGAGTCCCACGATCCATGGGGGGCGGTGATCATCGCGTCGGAGGCCGGCGAACTCATGCTTCGAGAGTACGCGCGCCCGTCGGCGGGTCGCCCCCGTCGGGCCGGGACGTCCCGATGAGGCGGAGGAGAGCCAGGACGAATTTTCTTGTCAGCCGTGAACATTTAGCTTAGCCTGGCTTTTGTGATCGCATCCCGGGGCATGGATCACGCGCCCGCTGCGACGGCGCTCCCCCCTGCGTGCGAGCGGGCTGACCCTGTCGTGCCGGGGCCCGACGCTGCTGCGCGGGCTGTCCTTCGAGCTGCGATCCGACCGGGTCCTCGTCGTCACCGGAGCCTCGGGCGTCGGCAAGACGACCCTGCTGCGAGCCATCGCGGGTACGGCGGCCGAGGCGATCGCCGCCGCAGCGGTCGAGCGCTCCGGCCGGCTCGGCTACGTCTTCCAGGAGCCAGGAGCCGCGCCTACTGCCCTGGCGCACCGCGCACAGGAACGTCGCCCTGCTGGCCGCCGATCGCGAGCACGCCGGTCGCGAGCACGCCGGCCGGGCCGCCGACGAGTGGCTCGGCCGGGCGGGGCTGGGTGATGCGGCCGGGCTGCACGCCGGGCAGCTATGCGCCAGCGGGTGTCCATCGCGCGCGCCATGGTCACCGCGCCCGATCTGCTCCTGGTGGACGAGCCCTTCTCGTCCCTTGACGGGGCGCTTGGCCGCGGAACTCCGCGGGCGGCTCGTGGGGATCATCGCCGTCGAGCACATCGACGCCGTCCGGGTGACGCACGACCCCGGCGAGGCCGAGGCCGTCTCGAGCCTGCGGCTGCGCCTGAGCGGTGATGAGGACGGGGCGTGGACGCTCGCGTGGGAACGAGAGGACCGGGCCCGACCGGCCGTTCCCTCACGGGCCTGGTCGGCCTGGGCTGTCTGATCGGACCGTGGTGGTGGCCTCGGGGAGACAGCCGGCCTATGCGCTGCCCAGCCCCGGGGGCACCTGGCGGGCCCTGGTGTCCATGGCGAGCACGGGGCCGACCGGTCTATGAGGGCGGCGGCCGCGGCGGGCCCTGGTGTCCATGGCGAGCACCGGCAGGCTGTGGGGATCGCTGGGCATCACGCTGCGGCGCACGGTGCTGGGGCTGGCCTGCCTCATCGGCATCGCCTGGGGGCGCTCAGCGCCGTCAGCGGCATCCTCGACGCCTTCACCCGATCGTGGTTGTCGCTGCTCATGGCGGTGCCGCCCATCGTCAGTCGTCATCGGCATGCTCGCCCTCGGTCCGACCGCCGGCGTCGTGCTGCTGGTCGTCGTGCTCGTCTCGGCGCCCCTGATCACCGCCTCGACGCGCGACGCCATCGGCCAGGTCGACCCCGTCCTGCTCGAGATGGCCCACGCCTTCGGTCGCGGCCCTGCCTGGCGCGGGCGCCATACGATCCCCTCGAACCGGTCAGGGTTCCCCATCGAAGGAGATGCACCAATGAGAGCATCCCGACGCGACGTCCTGGCCTGGAGCGCCGCGGTGGCCGCCCTGGGGCTGGCCGGCTGCTCGTCCAGGGAGGGCGGGGCGGCCTCGTCGTCCTCGACCTCCAGTGGCCCCATCGACGATCTGCGCGTCTACGTGCCCACGACGCTGGCGTTCATGGCGCCCATGGCGGCGTTCGGCGACGAACTCAAGAGCGAGGGCGCGGTCGAGGAGGTCACGATCCGGAACTGGGCCGGCGTCGACGTGCTCACCTCGCTGCTGCTCGACCACGAGGCGGATGTCGCGGCCGTCCCCTCCTACGTGGGTGCCGATCCTTGCACCAAGGGGGACGATCTGCGGCTGGCGGCGATCACCGTGTGGGGCATGCTCTACGTCCTCGGTCCGAAGGAGGACGAGGGGGCCGACGACATGGGCCTGCTCACGGGCAGGAGGATCGGCGTGCCGCCGCCGAACGACATGCCCGATCTGGTCTTCCGCTATCTGCTCGCGCAGAAGGGCATCGACGCGGCCGGCATCGACATCGTCCCGTACCCCGACGCGCAGGAGCTGCTGAACGCCTTCGTGAGCGGACAGCTCGACTGGGCGGTGTGCCCGAGCGCCCCGCCGCTGTCGCCGTCGCCAAGTCCGCCCAGGCCGGCCGCCAGGTGGGGCGCGTCGTCGACATGCAGAAGATCTGGGCCGAGGTCACCGGCTCGGACGCCCGCTTCCCGATGGCGGGCATCGCCGTGCCGACCGCCGTCGCCGGCGACGAGAGCCTGCTCGGCGGCATCCTGGGCGACATGGAATCGGCCGTGAACACGGTCAACGCCGCCGGAGAGGAGATCATCGGTCGGATCGCCGCCTTCCACGCAGGTGGACGCTGCCATCGTCGGGCAGGTCATCTCCCGTCTGCAGCAGCAGATGGTCCCGGGGGCCCGGTGCAGGGACGGACTGGCCGATTTCTACGAGCGCCTGGCCGTCCTGAACCCCGACGTCATCGGAGGCAGGGTTCCCGACGACGCCTTCTTCCTCGCCGATCCGCGCGGATGAGCGTCCGCCGGAACGGATCCCCGGGACCCTCCCCGGACCGGGGGATCCCGGGGCCGGTGGGCTCCGCTTTGGCATCTCGGGCGGAACTGGTGCACAATCGCACCGACAACACCGGTCGCCGACCGGTCTCATCGCGCCGTGACGATCGTCCCGTGCAGGCTGCTGGGGAAGGCACACCTGAATGACGGGAGGAACCGGCATGGCTCAGAACGCACGTGGCGAGATCTTCATCCACTCGGCCACAGCGGCGCTGTGCCCGCACATCGAATGGGCGATCAGCGCCGTCGTCGGCGCGCCCGTCGCCCTCGAGTGGACGCCCCAAGGGGCCCAGCCCGGCACGATGCGCGCCGAGAGCATCTGGGAGGGCGACGAGGGCGTCTGCGCCCGGATCGTCTCGGCCCTCATGCGCTGCCACCGGCTGCGCTTCGAGGTGACCTCCCAGGCCCGCCCCGGCGGTTTCGGCGAGCGCTACTCCTACACGCCGGCCCTCGGCGTCTTCCACGCCGTCACCGACGAGTTCGGCGACATCCAGGTCAGCGAGAACCGGCTGCGCGCGGCCCTCTCAGAGCGGGGCTCCGGCGGCCGGGACGTCCGCGAGGCCATCGACGCCCTGCTCGGCGCCCCCTGGGACGACGAGCTCGAGATCTTCCGCCACGCCGGGGACGAGGCCCCCGTGCGGTGGCTCCACCGCGCGGTGTGACGGCCCCGAAGGTCCCTCGGACGCGGAGGGCGGGCCTTATGCTCGGGTGATGAACATCACAGCGCAGCAGCACAGCGCCTCCGAACCCCGCATCGAGGTCGGACGCCTCGACCGTCCCGACGGCGAGCGTCTCCTGGTGCGTGCCTGGCTCCCCGTCGGTGAGCCGCTGGCCGTCCTCCAGATCAGCCACGGCATGGCCGAGCACTCCAAGCGCTACGACCGCTTCGCCCGCGCCCTCACCGCGGCCGGCTGGGCCGTCTACGCCGGCGACCACCGGGGCCACGGCGGCACCGCCGGCCACCTCGAACGGGCCGGCATCTGGCCCCGCAACGGCTGGTCGGTCGTCACCGAGGACCTCCACGCGGTCCACGAGCTGGCCGTGCGCCGCCACCCGGGCGCCCCGCAGTTCCTCCTGGGGCACTCGATGGGCTCGGTCCTCGCCCGCGAGTACGCGATGCACTGGTCGCAGGAGCTGTCCGGCCTCATCCTGTCCGGTACGACGCCGAGCATGGGGCGCACCGGGGTGCCCGCCCGAGAGACGGCCCGTGCCGAGGCCGGGCTGCGCGGCTGGGACAGTCCAAGCCGCCTCGTCCACGCGCTCGGCTTCGCCTCGTACAACCGGGCCTTCCGGCCGGCCCGGACCCCGTTCGACTGGCTCAGCCGCGACGAGGCCGAGGTCGACGCCTACGTCGCCGACCCCTGGTGCGGCTTCACCTGCTCCAACGGCCTCTTCGCGGAGATCATCGAGGGCCAGATCCGCGTCCACTCGCGCAGCCACGTCGCCCTCGTCGGCTGGGAGCTGCCGGTGCTCGTCGTCGGAGGCGGCGCCGACCCCGTCTGCGGCAATGGCCGCGCCGTCGAGGAGGTCGTCGGGGAGTACGGCATCGCCGGCCTCACCGACGTCGTCGGCAGGGTCTGGCCGGGCGCCCGCCACGAGCTGCTCAACGAGACCAACCGGGACGAGGTCACCGCCGGCCTCCTCGACTGGCTCGAGCGCCGCCGCACCGGCAGGATCTTCGACTGACGGGCCCGGGACGACGAGGGGGCGCGGATCCCACGGCCCGCGCCCCCCTCGTCCCGCACCGGACGGGCCGGGATCACCCGGTGATGTTGTCGTTCGTGACGGCCACGGCGACGTTGTGCCCGCCGAAGCCGAAGGAGTTGTTCAGTGCGGCGAGGCGGCCCTCGGAGGGCAGCCCGACGGCCTCGTTCGCGGCGATGGTCACGCCCAAGTCATCCTCGGGATCGTCGAGGTTGATCGTCGGAGGGACGATGCGCTCGTGGAGGGCCAGGAGGGTCGCCATGGTCTCGAGGGCGCCCGCGGCGCCCAGCAGGTGGCCGGTCATCGACTTGGTGCCGGTGACGACGACGTGGTCGGCGTCGTCGCCGAGCAGCTCGCGGATGCCGTGGGCCTCGGTGACGTCACCGGCCGGGGTCGAGGTGGCGTGGGCGTTGATGTGGTTGATGTCGGCGGGCGCCAGGTCGGCGTCGGCGAGGGCCTTGCGCATCGCGGCGCGCTGACCCCGGCCGCTCGGGTCGGGCTTGACCATGTCGTAGGAGTCGGCGCTGATGCCGGACCCGGCGATCGTGCCGTGGACGCGGGCGCCGCGGGCCGTGGCGTGCTCGAGGGTCTCGAGGACGAGCATGACCGAGCCCTCGCCCATGACGAAGCCGTCGCGGCCCCGGTCCCACGGGCGGGAGGCCCGTTGCGGCTCGTCGTTGCGCTTGGACAGCGCCTGCATCTGGGCGAACGAGACGATGGGCAGCGGGTGGATGAGCGCCTCGGCGCCGCCGACGAGGGCGATGTCCGCGCGTCCGGCGCGCAGCATGTCGAGGGCCAGGGAGATCGCCTCGTTCGAGGAGGCGCAGGCCGAGACGGTCGTGTGGACCCCGGCGCGGGCGCCGATGCGCAGGCCGACGTTGGCGGCCGGCGCGTTCGACATGAGCATCGGGACGGCGAAGGGGCTCACCCGGCGCTGGCCCTTGGTCTTCAAGATCTCCCACTGGGAGATCGTGCTCCGGAGACCACCGATGCCGGTGCCGACGACCGAGGCGGCCCGGTTCGGATCGATCTCGTTCTCGGGGGAGAAGGTGAGGCCCGCGTCCTCCCAGGCCTGCCGGGCCGCGATGACGGCCAGCTGGCTGGAGCGGTCCATGTGGCGGAGCTCGATGCGGGTCAGCTGGGAGTCGACGTCCACGTCGACCTGCCCGGCGAAGCGCACGGGCAGGTCGGCGGCCCACTCCTGCTCGATCGTGCCGATGCCGCTGCGGCCGCTGCGGAGCCCCTCCCAGGTGCTCGCAACGTCGTTGCCGAGCGGGGTCAGCGCCCCCAGGCCGGTGACGACGATGGTGCTCAATGTGTCCTCCAGTGCGGGTGTTCGAGTGTGGTGGGCGACGTGGAACGGTCGGTCGGGCTCAGGCCTTCTGGGCCTTCTCGACGTAGTCGACGGCGTCGGCGACGGTGCTCAGGCCCTTGACGTCCTCGTCGGGGATGTCGATGTTGAAGGCCTCCTGCAGGGCGTAGACGATCTCGACCATCGACAGGGAGTCGATGTCGAGGTCGTCGATGAAGCTCTTGTCGGGCTGGATGTCCTCGACCGGGACACCGGCGACGTCGTTGACGATCTCGGCGAGCTTGGTCAGGATCTCTTCGTTGGTAGCCATGGTCGGCCCTTTCTTGTTGGTGTTGTTGGGGGACAGGTCGTCGGACGAGGTCCGTTGTCGGCGCCGTGCGCCGGTTCCGTCAGGGTATGACGATGATCTGGCCGGCGTAGGTCAGACCCGCTCCGTAACCGATGATCAGGGCGGTCTGGCCGCTCGTCGCCCGGCCCTGGCGGATCATGTCGTCGAGGGCGATCGGGATGGAGGAGGCCGAGGTGTTGCCCATCTCGGCGATGTCGCGGCAGACCGTCACGTTCTCGGGCAGGTGCAGATGACGCACCAGCGCATCGGTGATGCGGTCGTTGGCCTGGTGGGGGAGGAAGATGTCGAGCTCCTCGGGCCGGATGCCGGCCAGCTCGATGGTGCGGGCGGCGTGCCGGGTGACCTCCGCCAGGGCCCACTTGAAGACCGTGCGGCCGTCCATCGTGATGAAGGGGTAGCCGGTGTCGTGCCCGGCGCCGCTCAGCCAGTGCTCGATCTCGATGGTCTCGACGTTCTCGGGCTTCGTGCCCCAGACGGTCGGGCTCACGCCGGGGGTCTGCGAGGGGCCGACGACGGCCGCGCCGGCGCCGTCCCCGAAGATGAACGCGGTGCCGCGGTCCGCGATGTTGATCATGTCGGACAGCCGCTCGACGCCCACGACGAGGACGAGGCCGTCGTCCCCGGCATGCCCGGCGCGGATGAGCGACTCGGCCAGCGCGACGCCGTAGCAGAAGCCGGCGCAGGCGGCGGAGATGTCGAAGGCCGCCGGATCGGTGCAGCCGAGCTCGCGGGCCAGGTAGTCGGCCAGGGCGGGCGACGGGTGGTGGTGCGAGACGGAGGCCAGGATGATGGCGCCGATCTGCTCGGGGCGCACGCCGGCCATGTCCATGGCGCTGCGGCAGGCCTGCACGGACATCGACAGAGGGGTCTCGCCCTCGACGGCCCAGTGGCGCTCCCGGATGCCGGTGCGCTGCTCGATCCACTCCGGGGTGGAGTCGATCATCGTGCACATCTCCTCATTGGTCACCACGCGGGAGCCGCGGTAGGAGCCGGTGCCGAGGATGCGCGCGTACCGCGCGCCGGTAGAGGTGGCCAGTGTCGTCATGGGTCAGACCTCCTGGGCGGTGGTGCCGGCGTGCCCCTGGCAGAAGGCCAGCGCCTCGTCGATCTGGTCGGGCGTGTTGAGGCTGAACAGCTCGACGCCCTTGAGATTGCGCTTGGCGATGCCCGTGAGGGTCTTGGCCGGGGGCAGTTCGAGCAGACCGGTGGCGCCGAGCCCGCGCATGGTGTCCATGCACAGGTCCCAGCGGACCGGAGTGGTGACCTGGGCGACCAGGCGCTCGAGGTACTCGGCGCCGGAGGCGACGACCTCGCCGTCGCGGTTGCTGAGCAGCCTGGTGATCGGGTCGGAGGTCGTCATCGTGGCCGCGAGCTCGGCCAGCCTCGGCCGGGCGGGGGCCATGTGGGCGGTGTGGAAGGCGCCGGCGACCGACAGCGGGATGACGCGGGCCCGGGCCGGCGGGTCGTCGCGGAGGGCTTGGAGCCGGTCGAGGGTGCCGGCGGCGACGATCTGGCCGGAGCCGTTGTTGTTGGCGGCGGTGAGGCCGCACTGCTCGATGCGGGCGAGGACCTCGTCCGGGTCCCCGGCGACGACGGCCGCCATGCCGGTGGGCTCGACGGCGGAGGCGTCCGCCATGCCGCGGCCGCGCTCGCGGATGAAGACCGCCGCCTGCAGCGGGTCGAGGACGCCCGTGCCGGCGGCGGCGGTGATCTCGCCGACGCTGTGGCCGGCGGCGACGTCGGCCAGCGAGAACAGCCCGTGGTCGAGCCGCGGGGCCGTCACGAGCGCCGCGTGGAGGCCGGCGCCCATGAGCAGCGGCTGCGCCACCGCGGTGTCCCTGATCGTCTCGGCGTCGGCGCCGGTGCCGAGACGGGCCAGGTCGAGGCCGGTGACCTCCGAGAGCCGGGCGAGGCCTTCGGCGAAGGCGTCGATCTCGAGCCAGGGGGCCAGGAATCCTGGCGTCTGAGCGCCCTGTCCAGGGGCAACGATCACAAGCATGGAACCATCCTGCCCCTGCGCGGTGGGGGCCCGTGCGACTTATCCCGACGAAAAACGATACCGGGCCGTTGGAGGAACTCCACAAAACGGGGCGGAGGGAGTACCGCTCGACCGTGCGGGATTTTATCGGGACCGGAGGATCGGCCCCTCACCGGGAGTCGGCGGCGGGGTTCGTCACCGTGAGCCGGCCCAGCGTGATCGCCAGGTGCAGCGCATAGGCCTGACGCGGGTCGAAGGGGCTCATCGCGGTGAGCTCCTCGACCTTGTGCAGGCGGTAGCGCACCGTGTTGGCGTGCACGAACAGGGCCCGCGCCGTGGGCTCGACGGCGCACCCGTTGTCGAGGAAGCCGATGGCCGTTGCGAGCAGCTCACCGCCGGCGGCGGCCAGCGGCCGGTAGACGTCGTCCACGAGCCGGCGGCGCGCGAGCGGATGGCCGGCCAGGGCCCGCTCCGGGAGCAGCTCGAACGAGGCGACGACGCGCGGGGCCTCGGGCCAGGCGTGGGCGACCCGGGCCGCCGACAGGGCGCCCTGGGCCGAGGCGGCGGCCTCGCGCAGGCCGGTGACGAGCGGACCGACGATGACCGTCCCCGAGGCGAAGAGCGCCTCGAGCTCGTGGGCGGCCCGCAGCGCGGCATCGGTGCCGGTCAGCTGCTCCCCGCCGATGATGACGATGATGCGCCCGCCCTGCTCGGAGGCGAGCGCGGCGAGCCCCCGGCCGGCGGCCGCGGCGCGCAGCTCGTCCAGGTCGGGCTCGTCGGGGCGCGGCCCGGCGATGACGCAGACCGGGCCGCGCGTGTTCCAACCGAGTGCCGAGGCGCGCGAGACGACGAGGTCATCGGTCTCGGCGCGCACGATCGCGTCGACGATGAGCGCCTCCATGCGCTCGTCCCAGCCGCCGCGCAGCTCGGCGGCGCGGGCGTAGACCTCGGCGGTCGCGAAGGCGACCTCGCGGGAGAAGTGGACGATCGACAGCTCGAGGACGGGCCGGTCCTGCGGCGGGACGAGCCCGCCGACCCGCTCGGCGACGACGTTGACCGTCGTGCGCACGAGGTCGACCGTCTGGTGCAGGGAGATCTTGCGGGTCAGCGAGCGCGGCGCGGCGTTGAACAGGGTTCCCGGGTCGGCCGCGCGGCCGGCATCGGCGAACCACGCCAGGAAGTTGTCGATACCGGCTCGGGCGACGATGGTGATCCAGCTGCGGTCCTCGGCGCCGAGGCTCCGGAACCACCGGTGCCGGTCCTCCATGGCCCCGACCACCCGGGTCGTGAGCGTGCCGACCTGCTCCCTCAGACCGGCGACGATCTCGTCGCGGTGCTCGGGCGAGAGACCGTCCGGGCCCCAGGCGCCCCGCGCGGAGGGCCCGGACGGGGCGCCGTCAGCGCTTGATGCGGGCGTTGCCATTCCAGATGGTCCAGATCTGGTCCTCGTCGGCGGGGACCGCGTAGTCGGTGAGGACGGTGGTGGCCAGGGCGCCGGAGGCCCAGCCGAACCGGAGGCAGCGCTCGGCGTCCCAGCCCTTGAGAAGGCCGTAGAGGATGCCGCCCACGGTGGCGTCGCCGCCGCCGATGCGGTCGAGCACCCCGATGGGACGCGGCTCGGCGACGTGGAACTCGCCGTCGTGCCACAGGATGGCGCCCCACAGGTGCTCATTGGCGTTGACGACCTCGCGCAGCGTCGTGGTGAAGTACTCGACGCCGCCGAAGCGCTCGTGGGCCTTCCCGATCATGCCCTTGAAGCCGTCGATCTTGCCGGCCAGGCCCCGGCCGCCGGCCTCGGGGCCCTGGAGGCCGAGGGCCAGCTGGAAGTCCTCCTCGTTGCCGACGAGCACGGTGCACAGCTCGGCGATCTCGGTGAAGGCCTCCCGCAGCTCGGCCTTGCGGCCCTCCCAGAAGGAGGCCCGGTGGTTCAGGTCGAAGCTCACCGCGGTGCCGTGCCTCCTGGCGGCGCGGGCGACCTCGAGGCAGAACCGGCAGGTCTCGGGGCTCAACGCCGCGATGAGACCGGACATGTGGACGATCCGGACGCCCTCGTCGCCGAAGATGCGGTCGAGATCGAAGTCCTCGGCGCTCAGCGTGCGGCCGACCTCGCCGGCGCGGTCGTTCCAGACGCGGGCGCCGCGGTTGCCGTAGCCCGAGTCGGCGATGTTGAACTGGTGGCGGTAGCCCCAGGCCCCTCCCTGGGGGACCTCGGGGCCCTCGTAGGCCATGTGGCGTCCGGCCAGGTCGGACTTGATGAGCTGGGCGATGGGGGAGCCCGCGACGAAGTTCGTGAGGATCTTCACGGGCTGGCCGAGGTGGCTGGAGATGGAGCCGACATTGGACTCGGCGCTCGTCACCTGGAGCATGAACTGGTTGGCGACGTGCACCGGCTGACCGGCGGCAGGACTGATGCGCACCCCCATGCTGGTGGGGATGACGAGGCTCCACTGGGCGTCTTCGCGCAGGTGCATGGCGTTGCCTTTCTCGGGTGTCCGTTTCGGCGCCGCTCGCACCGGGGGTCCGCACCGGCGGGGCGCGCGTGCAGCACAGCCTAGTCGGCGCGGCGGCCCCGGGCCCGGGCCGATGCATGCTGTTGCCCGGGCCGGGACGGGTCAGCCCCGGTGGACGGCCGCGATCGCCGACGCGACGTACTCGACGTTGCGGCTGTTCAGGGCCGCCATGCAGATCCTGCCCGTGTCGAGCCCGTAGACGTGGTACTCCTCGCGCAGACGGATCATCTCGTCCCTGCTCAGGCCCGAGAAGCTGAACATGCCCGCCTGCCGGGTGATGAAGCCCATGTCCTCGACCCCCGCGGCCACGAGGGCCGCCAGGAGGGCGGCGCGCATGTCGGTGATGCGGGTGCGCATGGTCGTCACCTCCTCCTCCCAGCCGGCGCGCAGGTCGGGGTCGGTGAGGATCGTCGCGGCGATCGTCGCGCCCTGGAAGGGGGCGTTCGAGTAGAGGCTGCGGACGGTGCGGGCGAGCTGGCTCTTGACGCGGGCGGCCTCGTCGGCGTCGGCGCACACCGCGTGGATGGCGCCGGTGCGGCCGCCGTACATGGCCATGTTCTTGCTGAAGGAGCTCGCGACGAAGAAGCTCAGACCGGCCGCGGCGAATGCGCGGACCATGCCGGCGTCCTCGACGAGGCCGCGCGAGAAGCCCTCGTAGGCCAGGTCGATGAAGGGCATGAGCCCGCGCTCGGCGAGCAGCTCGGCCAGCGGGCCCCAGTGCTCGGGGCCCAGGTCGTAGCCGGTGGGGTTGTGGCAGCAGGCGTGCAGGAGCACGACGGTGCCGGGCTCGGCCGCCCGGATGTCGGCGAACATGCCCTCGACGTCGATGTCCTGGGCGTCCGCGTCATAGTAGCGGTAGCTGCCCGTGCGGTAGCCGGCGTAGCGGAACAGCGAGTGGTGGTTCGCCCACGTGGGATCGGAGGCGATCATCGGCGCGTCCGAGTCGATCTGGTGGCGGTAGAGGTCGGCGCCCAGCAGGAGCGCGCCGGTGCCGGAGAGCGACTGGATGGTCGCGACCCGACCCGAGGCGACGGGCTCGGAGTCGGCGCCGAAGACCAGTTCCTGGGCGGCCTCGTTGAAGGGCTCCCAGCCCCTCATCGGCAGATAGGTCCAGGGATCGGGGTCGTCGGCCATCTGCTTCTGCACCTTCTCGACGGACTTGAGCAGCGGCACCCGGCCGTTGTCGTCCTGGTAGACGCCCACTCCGAGATTCACCTTGCGGGGATCTGTGTCCTGGTTGAACAGATCGGTCAGGTGGAAGATCGGGTCGTTCGGGGCTGCGTCGAGTGAGGCGAAGATGGACATGCCTGTGGTTCCCTTCCTTTTCGCGGCGAACGTTACCGGCGGCCCGCGGATCCTCCCGCCGCCTCGTTCCCCGATGAGATCGGGACCCGACCGGTCGGCCCGGTTGGTCCGACCGGTCGTGGTCGGGCCAATTACGCTGAGGGCTGGTTCCGTTTTCCAACGGGGAGCTCCCCGCCGGTTGGAAGATGGGGGCAGTCCGTCGGCACCGCTCGCCGCCGGACAGCTGAGCTGAAAGGACGACAGCGTGATCCCTCGCGAGGAACCCGGACCCATTCTCAACGGCCAGCCCACGAGCCTGCCCGACACCGACCCCGAGGAGACCCGCGAGTGGGTCGACTCGTTGGACGGGATGATCGACGCTGACGGCCAGAACCGCGCCCGCTATGTGATGCTCAAGCTCAACGAGCGGGCCCGTGAACGTCGTATCGGGGTGCCCTCGTTGGTCTCCACCGACTACGTCAACACGATCCCCGCCGACCAGGAGTCGCCGTACCCCGGCGACGAGGAGCTCGAGCAGCGGATCCGTCACACGCTCCGCTGGAACGCGGCGGTCATGGTGCATCGCCAGCAGCGTCCCGGCGTCGGCGTCGGGGGCCACATCGCCACCTACGCCAGCGCCGTCCACCTGTACGAGGTGGGGCTGAACCACTTCTGGCGCGGCAAGGACTCCGACGACCGGGGTGACCAGGTCTTCTTCCAGGGCCACGCGAGCCCCGGCATGTACGCCCGCGCCTTCGTCGAGGGCCGCCTCACCGAGGCCGATCTCGACGGCTTCCGCCAGGAGTACTCCCGTCCCCGCGGCGGGCGGGGGCTGCCGAGCTATCCGCACCCGCGCCGCATGCCCGACTTCTGGGAGTTCCCGACGGTGTCGATGGGGCTGGGCCCGATCAACGCCATCTACCAGGCGCAGTTCAACCGCTATCTCGAGAACCGGGGCATCAAGGACACCAGCCGTCAGCACGTCTGGGCCTTCCTCGGCGACGGCGAGATGGACGAGGTCGAGTCGCGCGGCGCCCTGCAGCTGGCCTCCAACGAGGGCCTCGACAACCTCACCTTCGTCGTCAACTGCAATCTGCAGCGTCTCGACGGCCCGGTGCGCGGCAACGGCAAGATCATCCAGGAACTCGAGGCCTTCTTCCGCGGCGCCGGCTGGAACGTCATCAAGGTCATCTGGGGCGAGAACTGGGACCCGCTCCTGGCGGCCGACGCCGAGGGCGCACTGGTCGCCATCATGAACGCCACCAATGACGGCGACTACCAGACCATGAAGGCCAACGACGGCGCCTGGGTGCGCGAGCACTTCTTCGGCCAGGACCCCCGCACCGCCGCCATGGTCGCTGAATGGAGCGACGACGAGATCTGGTCGCTGCGCCGCGGCGGCCACGACTACAAGAAGATCTACAACGCCTACAAGGCCGCCACCGAGTTCAACGGCGGCCCGACCGTCATCCTCGTGCACACGATCAAGGGCTACTTCCTCGGCACCCACTTCGCCGGCCGCAATGCGACCCACCAGATGAAGAAGCTGGCCCTGGACGACCTCAAGGGCCTGCGCGACCGCTGCGGGATCCCGATCAGCGACGCCCAGCTCGAGGCCGACCCCTACCAGCCGCCGTACTACAAGGAGCCCGACGACTCGGACGCCATGGCGTACATGTTCGAGCACCGCCGGGCCCTCGGCGGCTTCCTGCCCGAGCGGCGCACCACCGGCAAGGAGCTGCAGCTGCCCGGTGAGAAGGCCTACAGGTCGATCAAGAAGGGCTCCGGCCATCAGAAGATCGCCTCGACGATGGCCTTCGTGCGCATCCTCAAGGACCTCATGCGCGAGAAGAGCTTCGGCCCGTTCGTCGTGCCGATCCTTCCCGACGAGGCCCGCACCTTCGGCATGGACTCGTTCTTCCCGACGAACAAGATCTACAACCCGAACGGTCAGAACTACACACCGGTCGATCACGACCTCATGCTCAGCTACCGCGAGGCTGTCAACGGACAGCTCCTGCACACGGGCATCAACGAGGCCGGCTCGGTCGCCGCCTGGACCGCCGCCGCCACCAGCTACGCCACCCACGGCCAGCCGATGGTCCCGATCTACCTCTTCTACTCGATGTTCGGCTACCAGCGCACCGGCGACGCGATGTGGGCCGCCGCCGACCAGATGGGTCGCGGCTTCTACATCGCGGCCACCGCCGGGCGCACGACGCTCACCGGCGAGGGCACCCAGCACATGGACGGCCACTCGCCGATCCTCGTGAGCACCAACACGGCGCTCGTCAGCTACGACCCGTGCTACGGCTACGAGCTGGCGCACATCGTCGAGGACGGCTTGCGCCGCATGTACGGCGACGAGCCCGAGGACATCGCCTACTACATCACCGCCTACAACGAGCCGATGGAGCAGCCCGCCGAGCCGGCCGACGTCGACGTCGAGGGCATCCTCAAGGGCATGCACCTGCTCTGCGAGGGGTCGATGGAGGGCGTCAACCCGGACGCCCGCCGCGCCCAGCTGCTCGCCTCGGGCGTCGGCGTCCCGTGGGCCCTCCGGGCCCAGGAGCTGCTCAAGGCCGACTGGGGCGTCGTCGCCGACGTGTGGAGCGTCACGAGCTGGGGCGAACTGCGCCGGGACGGTCTCGAGTGCAACGAGCAGTCCTTCCTGCACCCCGAACTGCCGCAGCGCGTGCCCTTCGTCACGCGGTGCCTGTCCGGGCGTCCCGGCCCCGTGATCGCCACGAGCGACTACATGAAGGCCGTGCAGGACCAGATCCGCGAGTGGGTGCCGACCGACTACACAGTGCTCGGCGCCGACGGCTTCGGCTTCTCCGACACCCGCGCCGCAGCCCGCCGCGAGGTGCACATCGACGCCGTGTCGATGGTGGTCGCCACCCTGCAGACCCTCGCCCGCCGCGGCGAGGTGCCCGCCGAGTGGGCCGCTCAGGCCGCCGAGCGGTACGGCCTGCTCGATGTCTCCGCGGCGGCGGCCCCGGTCGAGGAGCACTGATCGGGGAGCGCATGTCGTCGTGCTCCCCGGCGCGGCAGGGCGGAGCAGGGGCGTCACCGGCCCGTGGGCGCCCCTGCTTCTACGTCCCGGCGGGTGCCGGCGGTGCTCTCGCCTCGTGGGCGTCCCCGCCGGGCGACGTGCGGTCCGCCCGGCGGGGACGCACCCAATCCCTCGCTCTCGGGCGCGCGGGCCGGGACGGCGCCGGATCGGGTGCGTCCCGGTGCGCGCAGACGGACCCGCATGTGGTGAAGTAGTGCCATGGCAGGCAGTACTGACAAGTCATCCACCTCGATGGGGGGAGCCGAACTACTCAAGCTGCGTCCCGGCATGATCGTCCAGGAGCTGGGCTGGGACGATGACGTCGACGAGGAGCTGCGCGCCGACATCATGGACCTCATCGACGCGGACCTCATCGAGGACGTCGTCGAGGCCGTCGATGCGGTCATCCTGTGGCAGCGCGACGACACCGACGTCGCCGATGCGCTGGTCGACGCGCTCCGCGATCTGTCCGATGCGGGGTACATCTGGCTGCTGACGCCCAAGATCGGCCGTCCCGGGTACGTCAAGCCGATCGACATCTCCGAGGGCGCCTCGGTCGCCGGTCTCACGGCGACGAGCGCCGTCGAGGTCTGCCCCGACTGGCAGGCGTGCCGGATCGTCCGTTCGCACAGCGCCCGGCGTTCCTGAGGGGCCCGGCGCGGAGCAGGTGCGACGTCCTCGTGCGGTTCCGTCGGCGACTCCGTGCAGGGACGCGCTCCCGTCGCGCTTTCCCGCGCAGGTGCGTCCTCGTCGGCCCGGTCGCGTCCACCGGCCGGAGCCGGTCGTGGTTCCGCCCCGCCGCCTTGCTGCGCACCCGGAAAATTCTTCGACGAGGGTTGAGCGTGGCCCGCTCAAGGTGGAATAATCGGAGTTGAGTCAAGGTTACTCAAGGTGAACGCGGTGAGACCGGTCGAGGCGCGGCCGGTCGAGGCGCGGGAACCGTGCCCGCACGGGAGACTCCCGGGCGGCGAGGACGCACAAAGGACGGCGCACGATGAGCACCATGCTGTACAACCCCTTCCGCGAGATGGATCGCTTCTTCGACCAGGCGGCCAGGGCCGTGGCCCGCGACGCCAGGCTCATGCCGATGGACCTCTACCGCGATGGCGACAACTTCATCGCGAAGCTGGATCTGCCGGGCGTCGATCCGGCCACCATCGAGGTCGGCATCGACGACCGCACGCTGACCGTCACCGCCGAGCGCAAGCCCGTCGAGATCGAGTCCGGCGACAAGAACCACTGGGTGAGCCGGGAGCGCACCACCGGCAGCTTCGCCCGCCAGCTCACCCTGGGCGGCGGCCTCGACCTGGCGAACGTCAACGCCGACTACGCCGATGGTGTGCTGACGCTGACGATCCCGGTGGCCGAGGAGGCCAAGCCGCGCAAGATCTCCGTCACCGGTACGAGCGTCCCGGCCCAGGTCGAGGGCTCGCCCGAGGAGAAGAAGGAGGCATGAATCCGCAGGCCCGCGCGAGCGCCCCGCCGGGGAGCCCGCGCGGGTGGAGGTGATGCGGACAGTGGCCCCGCCGGGCGTTCGGCGGGGCCACTGCTCCGTCCGGGCGCATCCGCCCGCCCCCGCCCATCGCTACAATCGCTGGACAGGGGCGCATAGCTCAGTTGGTCAGAGCGCATCCCTTACAAGGATGAAGTCGGCGGTTCGAGCCCGTCTGCGCCCACCGGCCCGGGGCGCCCCGGGCCCTCGCCGGGCCTCACTCGGTGTGCGTGAGCACCTTCTGGAGGAACTCCTTGGTGCGGTCCTGCTGCGGGTGGTCGAACAGCTCGGCGGGGGAGCCGGACTCGACGATGAGACCGTCGTCCATGAAGACGGCCAGATCGGAGACCTCGCGGGCGAAGCCCATCTCGTGGGTGACGACCATCATCGTCATGCCCGAGGCCGCCAGGTCCTGCATGACCGCCAGCACCTCGCCGACCAGCTCGGGATCGAGGGCGCTGGTGGGCTCGTCGAAGAGCATGAGGTCGGGTTCCATGGCCAGTGCGCGGGCGATCGCCACGCGCTGCTGCTGACCGCCGGACAACTGCGCCGGGAAGTGGTGGGCGCGGTCGGCCAGACCGACGCGCTCCAGCAGCTCCATGGCCCGGGCGCGGGCCTCGTCCTTCGGCTTGCCGGCCACCCGCACCGGCGCTGCCATGACGTTCCCGAGGGCGGACATGTGGGGGAACAGGTTGAACCGCTGGAAGACCATGCCGATCCTCGACCGCTGCGCCGCCAGCTGCTTGGGCCGCAGCTCGTGGAGCCTGCCCCGCTCGTCCCGCCCGTAGCCCATGAGCGTGCCGTCGACCGTGATCGAACCCGACTGGATCTCCTCGAGCACGTTGACGCAGCGCAGCAGCGTCGACTTGCCCGAGCCCGATGGGCCCAGGATCGTGCAGACCTGGCCGCGCTCGACCTGAAGACTCACGCCCTTGAGGACGTGCAGATCGCCGTAGAACTTGTGCACCTCGTGCACCTCGACCATTGCCATGTCCGTCCTCCTCAGCCGACCCACTCGTTCGGCGCCGCGTCCGGCGTCGTGCGCGCCGCGTTGATCGCGGCCTGGCGCGAGGTGCGCTGCCTGCGCCTGCCGCGCCGCGACAACCGGTCCGGGGCCTGCGAGTCGCTGCGCCCGTAGTAGGCCTCGAGCTTCGACTGGAAGAACATGAGGATCGACGTGATGACCAGGTACCAGATGCCGGCGACCACGAGGAAGGGGATCGGCAGCAGCGTCTGGGAGCCGTAGTCGGTCGCGACCTTGGTGAGCTCCAGGGTGAACGGGACGGCCGTGACCAGCGAGGTGGTCTTGAGCATCGAGATCGTCTCGTTGCCGGTCGGCGGGACGATGACGCGCATGGCCTGCGGCAGGACGATGCGGAGGAGGATCGTGCGCGGACCCATGCCGAGCGCCTGCGCGGCCTCCTCCTGGCCCCTGTCGACCGAGCCGAGCCCCGAGCGGACGATCTCGGACAGGTAGGCGGCCTCGTTCAGGCCCAGGCCCAGGATGGCGCACACGCCGGCGGTGAAGACGTCGTAGGTGCGGAAGCTCCAGAACTCCGGCCCGAAGGGGATGCCCAGGCTCAGCCGGGGGTAGAGCACGCCGACGAGGCCCCAGAAGATCAGCTGGGTGTAGATCGGCGTCCCGCGGAAGAACCAGATGTAGAAGGTGGCCACGGCGCGCATCACCGGATTGTCGCTGCGGCGCATGACGGCCAGCGTCACGGCGAGGACGATGCCGATCGCCATGGCGGCGACCGTGAGGATCAGCGTCCAGCAGATGGCCCGGCCGATCTCGTAGGTGAACAGCATGGGCAGCACGAGGCCCCAGTGGTAGTTCTTGTTGGTGACCAAGCCGTGAACCGCCATGGCCGCCAGTACGACGATCACCGCGACGGCGATCCAGCGCCCCCAGTGGCGCAGCGGGACCGCGTGGATCAGCTGGGGGGCGTCCCCGGCGGACGGGGCGTCGGCGCTCGTGGCCGCTGACTCGTTGCTCATCCTTCGACCTCCGGGTTCACGACCGCCTGCTCGGCGACGTTGTCATCGATGCCCCAGGCCGCGAAGATCCGCTTCAGCGTGCCGTCGTTCATGAGGGACTGCAGGGCGGCCTGCATGGCGCTGGTCATGGCCGGGTCGTCCTTCGGGACGACGACGCCGAACGGGGCCATCTCGGTGACCTCGCCGATGGCCGAGATCGTGCCGCCGGTCCTGGAGACCGCGTAGTCGACGACGGGGGAGTCGGCCGACATGGCCTCGATCTTCCCGCCGACGAGGGCCTGCGTCACGGCGTCCTGACTGTCGTAGCGCTGGATGTCGGGCGGCGTCTGGCAGCGCGTGGCCTGCTCGGCGACCGCGTCGTCCTCCATCGTGCCGGTCTGGACGCCGACCGAGCGGCCGCAGACGTTCGTCGGGTCGAAGCCGGTCGGATTGCCGGTCTGCACGGCCCATGCGATGCCGCCGAAGTAGAACTGGATCATGGTGAAATTGGACTCGCGCTCGCTCGTGATCGTGAAGGACGAGGCGCCCGCCTCGTACTTGGTCCCGATGGCCGGCATGATCGAGTCGAACTCGGCGTTCTCGACGCCCAGTTCCAGTCCCATGCGCCGGGCGACGGCCCCCATCATGTCGATCTCGTAGCCGACCGGGGTGCCGCCCTGCTGGAACTCGGCCGGGGCCCAGTACAGGTTCGAGCCGATGACCAGCCTGCCGTCCGCCGAGACCGATTCGGGAACGAGGGCCTGGACGGCCGGATCCGCCTGCACCGTCGAGGTGTCGTAGCCCGTCGTGCCCGAGTCGTTGTACTCGGCGATGACGGCGTCGGCCGACTGGCAGGCCGCCAATGACACCGCGCACGCCGCCGCCAGAGCGGCGATGGCTCTCCGTGAACGCACGAGCCCTCCTGCTGTGATTCCGGGTGGACCCGGGGCCCTCGGCCCCGGGCACCCACCGATGCGTGCGCACGCGCCGATCGATCGTGCGCATGCACCCATGATTATCGACCGCGGCCCGGCCCCGCGGCGCGCGCGTCCGGCATGTGCTCCCGGCCCGACCCGCGGACGCTCCGGGCGGGGTCCGCGCCGGAGCCCCGGGGCGCCTCCGGCGCGTCCCGCTGC